>Ga0194037_1002313_pt1 | contig 12768 bp, 13 predicted proteins | sample JunL306m_MetaG_FD_148653 | JGI IMG/M metagenome (GOLD analysis project Ga0194037, IMG submission 148653) | Anoxic zone freshwater microbial communities from boreal shield lake in IISD Experimental Lakes Area, Ontario, Canada - Jun2016-L304-6m | ecosystem: Environmental > Aquatic > Freshwater >...
GTGTCATGTTGGCCTTGGGATTCATTGAATAGGACCCACATGATGATGGCCGGGCTATTCCAATGATTCGTGATGAGGCGGCCGAGTTCGGTTTGGAATTGCGGCAAATCGAGCGGTTGCGGATTGCCGGTGTAGGAATTGGCGCTGGGCATATCCTGCCAGACAAGGATGCCGAGTTTATCCGCCCAATAATACCAGCGCGCCGGCTCCACCTTGATGTGCTTGCGAACCATGTTATATCCTAAGAGTTTTTCCTGCTCAATGTCACTCCTGAGGGCGGCATCAGTCGGTGCCGTGTAGATCCCATCGGGCCAAAACCCTTGGTCAAGCGGGCCGAATTGAAACACAAACTCATGGTTGAGCAGCATCTTCACGAATCCACCCGTGCTGCCTAAACTGATCTTGCGCATCCCAAAATAACTCGTCACCCCATCAACCACCACCCCGCCTTGCGTCAGCGTGATGTCTAAATCATACAAAAATGGCCGCGACGGGCTCCATAGCTGTGCCGCCGGCACCGGCAATAATAGAGAATTGTTAGACTGGCCACTGATGGTGCCAACCACCGATGCACCGATCCGGGCCACTGCATTGACGGTGATGCCACTGCTTGGTCCGTCAACATTGACCGTCACGCTGAGTTGGGAGTTATCTATGTCTGGAACCAGTTTAAGACTGGCGACGTGAGTGGTGGGCACAGGCTCCAACCACACGGTCTGCCATATGCCACTGTTGGACGTGTACATGATCCCTCCAGGCGTTAGGGTTTGTTTGCCGCGGGGTTCTCCTGCGGCGTCGGTCGGATCATAAATCCGCACTATCAATTCCTGATCGCCCGTGCCGATCAAATACGCCGTGATATCATAAGTAGCCGGATCATAGCCGCCGCGGTGCAGTCCCACGCTCTGGCCATTAACGAATACTTCAGACTCCCAGTCCACAGCGTCGAGATGAACCAGTATCCGCTGGCCGCTCCAACCTGTGGGCACGGTGAACATCCGACGATACCACGCCCGGTCATGATAGGCCGCCACCCCGGACAACGCCGACTCCATCGGATAAGGAACCAGAATCTCACCCGCCAGCGTCTGCCGGGTCGGCACCGGATCGCTGGCGGTGGCCGCCTGAAACTGCCATAGCCCGTTCAGATTGATCCATTCGCTGCGGACCATTTGCGGCCGGGGATACTCCGGCAGAGGACAGTTCACATCCACCAACTGCGCCCAGTCGCTCGTCAGCGACGCGTGTTTGGGCTGCCATCCCCACGCCGTGGAAAGGGAGCTCAAAATGGCTAAACCCATCTCAACAGCTGCTAATTGCCAATGGTTTTTGTTCATGCTCGGACTCTCCTCAACCGTTAGATTAATTGCCTGAGGCCAATTCTCATACCCGCTGTAATCTCACACGCGGATACGTCAGACTTTGCCCACCAACCCGCTTTGCCAAGAAAAATCGCGGGCATCTCTCCCAATCATCCTCACAGTCGACCTAAATTGGGCGGCAGCTCGCCGGAACGGGTGTAGAGCAAGCGACGCAAGCCCGTCAGCAAGCACCGGGTGCTGAGGCTGTCACGGCACAGCGCCCGGATGACGTGGACGCCACTTTGCAGCGGGCCATGGCCCAGAATGACGTCATCATTAGTTAGGGCATCGAGTGCCTCGGCTGGCCACTGGTGGGTCATCTTGCCGGCGGCATAGACCGAGAGGTAATGGGCGGCGGGAAAGCGGCAGCGCAGCGCCTCAAGACTGTGATTGCCCGGCCGCAGGTCGTAGCGTTCCCGGGCGATCAAACGGCCTGCGACGTTGAGATCGAACTCCCACCGCAAATTCTGATAGGCGAAAATCTCGCCGGCGGCGACCCTGCCCGGGGCCAACCACTCAAAAAATAGCAAGCTTGAGGACGCTTGAAGATGAATATGAGTGGTTTGCACATAACTCGCTCCGGCATGGGGAATGAACGGTTCCGGAATCCATTCCAGCGCGGCCTGCTCCTCAAGGTGAAAGTGCTGGCAATTAGCCGCCGGCCGGCCGGAGCGCGTTTGATAGACGCGGGCGGCTGCCGGGCTGCTGAGAATGAGCCGGGCACCGCTAGCAACGGTGACGTCACTGGTGACGCGGTCGCCATCGAAGAAGCCAGCGGTGGGATTGGCGATGTTGAGCAGCAGGTGGCCATCGACCATCAAGGCCTTGCCGATATGGATTGGCGCGCAAAAACTTTGCCGGGAGATATAGGGCGTGCCATCGGCGCGGTTCTCACAACGCAGCTGCAGGTGGCCATTGAGCGATGAGCCGGAAACCGGATTGGCGTTGGTCATTCCTCACTCATGTTAGACAAACAGATATTCATGTTTCAGCCAGGCGAGCAAATTGTCCTTGCCCTTTTCCGATTTAAGGTCCGCAAACAGGAAGGGACGGTTGCCGCGCTGCAGCTTGGCGTCGCGTGCCATGACTGCGAGGTCGGCGCCGACGTATGGGGCGAGATCGGTCTTATTGATGAGCAGCAAATCACTGTTGCGAATAGCGGGGCCGCCTTTCCGTGGGATCTTATCACCTTCGGCGACGTCGATGACATAGATATAGGCATCGACGAGCTCAGGTGAGAATGTGGCGGAGAGGTTATCGCCGCCGCTTTCGATGAGGATCAACTGCAGATCCGGGTGAAGGGATTCGAGTTCGCGCACCGCAGCCATGTTCATGCTAGTATCATCCCGGATGGCGGTATGCGGGCAACCGCCGGTCTCCACGCCGCGAACACGCTCGGCCGGCAGCACGTTTTCGCGCAACAGAAATTCTGCGTCCTCACGGGTATAGATATCATTGGTGATGACCGCCAGTGACAACTCGTGCTTGAGCCATTGGCATAGGCGCAGCACACACATCGTCTTGCCGGAACCCACCGGGCCGCCTACACCAAGCCGCAAAGGGCGAGCGGTTCTATCAGGAGATGAAGAGTCTGGCATGAGAGCGGGCATGGCGGAGGGAGGCGATTTCCAGCATCGGATTGAACCAGCCGTCTGGCTCGAGCAGCAACGCAGCGTCGAGTTGTCCCCCGAGCTGGGCGAGGGATCGGCGGAGGATATGTTGGCAGGCACTCTGGCCGATTCGGATGAGTTTGAGCGCAGCCGACGTCAGGCTGGAGATAGCTTGATAGGCATAAGCGGAGGCGGCTTGGGCCAGCGGCAGCGCCGCGAGTTCGAGGGCGCAGACAACCATCTGGTGGCAGCGCGGACAGGTTTCTCGAAAATCAGTGACGAAAGGTGATGCATCAAGCGTGATGAGCAATTCGAGACGTTGGGAGCCGATGCGGCGCGATGCCTCGCGGAGTTCGGCGGGGATCCGCCAAGCGTCCAGCTCGGCATCCAGCGCAAGCAAAGCATCGGCGTCCGTGGCGGCGACGGCAGCATGAGCGCGGGCAAACCATGGGATGTCGAAGGTTAGCAACGCCGGCAAGATCTGTCGTTGCAGGAAGAGTTCTAGATCGGCGGCATCTCTAACCACACCACAGGCAACTAGTTCCTCCAAGCCCGAGGAATGAGCGTAGGCCCCCGATGGATAGCCGCTGTCATTGGCCTGCAACAGCCAGAGTATGGGGTCCGCTGTCATGGGGTGTGAGCTATGGCCTTCATCGGCCGAAACACAACTTCGGGCTCAGTGAAGCTCCATCCTTCCCGTTCCAACAGTTGGGCCATCGCCGGGTCGTGAAGGACCAGCATGGCATCCCCGATGATTTGTGCGGGCAAGTGCAGGTTACCCGTTTTCCATGCCACCAGTGCTGCCTGGCCGGGGTTATCCAGAGCAATCCGATAGACTATCTCCGGCACTTGCCGCACCACATAATCAAAGCCATCGCACTGCCAGATCACCGCGCCGTCGCACAGCCGCCCCTCGAGGTCGAATCCAAAATCCGTGCCATCGCTGGCAGTGGCGCGCCATCTCCGTTTGAGAAACAACCGGCGCTCCGCCGCCAGAACAATCTGCCGCTCAGGCGGCAGTTGTGAACCTTCCGCCAGCATCCGCCTGACCAGTTGCATGGGTTCGTCATCCATCAAAAGAGGAAATAGCGCTGGGCCAGCGGCAGCACGGCGAGCGGTTCGCAGCGCAGTTCATGACCATCGGCGGTGACGGTGTATGTGTCTGGATCCACGGTGATGTGCGGCATCGCGTCATTGAACGGCAGATCCTTTTTCCCGATGGCGCGACAATTCCTAACGGCGACTAGGCGCTTAGTCAGCCCGAGGGCATCAAGGGTGCCTGACTCGAGCGCGGCGGCACTCACAAAGGTGACAGAGGTGGCGGCGATCGCCTTGCCATGGGCACCAAACTGCGGCCGGTAAAACGTCGGCTGCGGGGTGGGGATTGAGGCGTTAGGGTCGCCCATGTTGGCCCAGGCGATGAAGCCACCCTTGAGAATGGTTTCCGGCTTGACGCCGAAAAACGCCGGTTTCCACAGCACCAGATCGGCGAGTTTACCGGGTTCTATTGAGCCCACCTCATGCGCAATGCCATGGGTGATGGCCGGGCACAACGTGTATTTGGCAATATAGCGGAGCGCTCGGAAATTGTCAGCCGCCGGATGCGATGGGCCATCCAATTTCCCGAACTGGACCTTCATTTTATGGGCGGTTTGCCAGGTACGGGTGATGGTTTCGCCGATGCGGCCCATCGCCTGGCTATCGGAAGACATCATCGAGATGGCACCCAGATCATGCAACAGATCCTCGGCAGCGATGGTTTCCGGCCGAATGCGGCTTTCAGCAAACGCGATATCCTCGGGTATGCGAGAGTCGAGATGATGGCACACCATCAGCATATCGAGGTGCTCGTCAATTGTGTTGGTGGTGAACGGACGGGTCGGATTGGTAGATGACGGCAACACGTTGGATTCACCGCAAATCCTGATGATGTCAGGGGCATGGCCACCGCCTGCGCCCTCCGAGTGATAGGTATGGATCGTGCGGCCCTTGAAGGCGGCAAGCGTGCTCTCGACAAAGCCCGCCTCGTTGAGGGTATCGGTGTGGATGGCCACCTGCACGTCGAATTCATCGGCAACGGTTAGACATGTATCGATTGCGGCAGGGGTGGTGCCCCAATCCTCGTGGAGCTTGAGACCGATGGCACCGGCGCGGACTTGCTCGCGCAACGGCTCTGGTGACGAGCAATTGCCCTTGCCAAGGAATCCGAGATTGACCGGAAACGCCTCGGCCGCTTCTAACATCCGATGAATATTCCAGCGGCCAGGAGTGCAGGTGGTGGCATAGGTGCCGTGAGCCGGGCCGGTGCCGCCTCCGATGAGGGTGGTTACGCCGCTGGCGATGGCATGCTCGATTTGCTGCGGGCAAATGAAATGAATATGAGTGTCGATGCCGCCGGCGGTGACGATACAACCTTCGCCGGCGATCACTTCGGTGGCGGCCCCGATCGTCATGGTGATGCCATTTTGAAGCAACGGATTTCCAGCATGACCGATGCCAACGATGCGGCCGTGTTTGATGCCAATATCAGCCTTGATGACACCTTGGACGACATCCAAAATCAGGGCGTTAGTGATGACCAGATCCAGTGCCTCTGTGTCACGCGCCAAGGGAGATTGGGCCATGCCGTCGCGAATGACTTTGCCGCCGCCAAATTTCACCTCGTTGCCATATCCGCCGGATTCCGCAATCAGATCACGTTCTACCTCAATGAAAATCTCAGTGTCCGCCAGCCTCACCCGATCACCGGTGGTCGGCCCATAAGTGGCGGCATAGTTGGCGCGGGTTTGTTTCATGCGTCGAGCGGGCCGTTGACCCGGTTGTTGAGTCCGTACACTTCACGGCTGCCGGCAAATGCCACCAGCGGGACCTCACGGGTGTCGCCAGGTTCAAAGCGCACCGCAGTGCCGGCAGCTATATTAAGCCGAAATCCCCGCGCCGCGGCACGGTCAAAGTTCAGTGCCGTGTTAGTCTCGGCGAAATGAAAATGACTACCGACCTGGATCGGCCTGTCGCCGGTATTGGCGACCACCACGCAGCGGGTGGCAAGACCGGCATTGAGCTCGAGGTCGGGCGCTCTGGGCGGGGTAATGATTTCGCCGGGGATCATCTGCGGTTAGCGTACGGGATGATGAACAGTGACCAGCTTGGTCCCATCTGGAAAGGTGGCTTCGAGTTGTATGTCGTGAATCATTTCCGCCACGCCCTCCATCACTTGCTCCCGGCTAACCAAAGTGGTTCCCAGGCTCATGAGCTCCGCCACCGTCCGGCCATCACGGGCCGCTTCCAACAACTCGGCGGTGATCAATGCAATCGTCTCCGGATAGTTAAGCAAAAGCCCGCGCTCACGCCTCCGCCGGGCCAAATCCCCGGCCACTACTATGAGAAGTTTCTCCTGCTCGCGCGGCGTCAAATGCATGCTCTTATTTTAGAAATGGTGGAGGAAGGAAACAATCCCGACCGCAACTAGCAAGGTTCCAGCCATCCGTGGGACCCATGCCCGGCGCGAGGTGATAAGCGCTTGGTGCAGCACGGCACCCAGTCCCATCAGCACGGCCGTGGCGGCCACCCAACCGAAAGCCAACATGCCTATCGGAAACCCTCTTGGTGCCTCCGCACCGTGCGCAAAACCATGAATCCCACCAATGAGCGCCAGCGCTGTGATGAGAAGCGACACGGGCGGCACCCGTCCGGCGAGCAGGCCGGTTCCGGTGGCTAGCAGGGTACAGGCGATGGCGGCTTCCAGCGCGGTGCCGGCCCCCAATCCATGACCGATGAAGGCCCCCGCTGCCAGCGCGACGAGAAAGCTGACGGCGGCTGTCAGGCCCAAGCGTTTTCCCATGGCCATTGCGATACCGCCGGCGGCGAGTGCAATGAGGAAGTGGTCCAATCCGGAGAACGGATGGAGCATCCCCGAGACCAGGGAATCAAATTCATCCTTCTCACCGGGATGATAGTGTCCGGGATGAGCCATGGCCAAGCTGGGCAGCAGGCATCCGGCGAGGATGAGATTGCGGCATCTGGCAAGCGTTGAAGTGAAGCGGGGGGTATTCATGAAGGGCTCGAATGGATCGGATGCTCGTGCGATGGTCAAATATGCTCAGGATACGATCAAGTTACCAATGATTTCTTGCAAATCCATCATGGTTTCATGGGGTTCTCATATTCGAATATGTGAGAATTTTCAAGAGATTTTGCAAACGATGAACTGGCAAAAAATGAGTTGGCGGCCATGCTCTTGCCAAAGAACACGGCCGCCCGGGAGTTATGCCAGCGCTATGGCCGTCATGCAAGTCATTTATACGTGCCTTTCAGGAATGGTTCGCCGACGACGTTCTTGTATTCCTTGAGAATCTTGAACTGACCGTCGGCCTTGGTTTCACCGATATATACATTCTTCGTCAGGTGGTGGTTCTTCTGCGAAGTAACCTTGCCGCCGGGGCCGTTGAACGAAATGCCGCCTTTTAATGCTGCCATCACCTTATCCACATCAAAGGACCCGGCCTTTTCCACGGCAGCCTTCCACAGATAGACGCCGTCGTATGACAACACCATCGGCGAGCATGTCACACGGTTCTCCTTGACGATTCCCGTCACATCGGACTTGGCCAGCCAGGCTTGGAAATCCTTGATGAACTTGGCGTTGGCCGGGCTCTTGATCGATTGGAAGTATGTCCAGCAGCCGAGCTGGCCGACAAGTTGCTTGGCTGGCAGACCGCGGAACTCGTCCTCAGACACCGAGAAGCTCACCACCGGGCAGGATTCTGCCGTCAGACCGGCCGCTGCATATTCTTTGAAAAAGGGCACATTGGTATCACCGTTGAGTGTGTTGATGATACATGCATTGCCACTGGCCGCGAACTGCTTGATCTCAGAGATGATCTGTTGGTAGTCGGTGTGGCCAAATGGCGTGTACTTCCCTGCCGAAATAATCTTGCCCTTGTCATCCTTGGTGAAACCACCCCCAATATTCTTCAAGGGCACCCCTTTGTGGCGCAAGTATTCCAGCAAAATGAGATTCGTCGTTTGTGGATAGACATAGTCCGATCCAATCAGATAGAACTTCTTCTTGCCTTCGGCGAGCATGTAATCCACCGCCGGCGTCGCTTGCTGGTTCACCGCTTCCGCTGTGTAGAAAATGTTGGGAGACATTTCCTCACCCTCGTACTGCACCGGGTAGAACAACAGGCCCTTCTTCTCTTCAAACACCGGCAGCACCGACTTGCGGCTCACCGATGTCCAGCAACCAAAGGTCGCCGCCACCTTGTCCTGCTCAAGTAGCTGCTTGGCCTTCTCGGCAAACAACGGCCAGTTTGATGCTCCATCGACGACCACCGGCTCAATCTTCTTGCCGAGGACGCCGCCCTTGGCGTTGATCTCGTCGAAGGTGAACAACAGGACGTCACGAAGCGATGTCTCACTGATGGCCATGGTGCCGGAGAGCGAGTGAAGAACGCCGACTTTCACTGTGTCTTCAGCCAGCGCTGCCGCATGGCTGAGGGAGAACGCGGCTAGCGCGATTCGAATGGTTCGTGTAATCATATATCTATAGGATTGTAGTTAGATGTTTGGTGATTCAGAGCAAGGGCGGCCCGGCGGCACTGCTGTCGGCAGGCCGCCCACTCTAAATCATTATAGCTAGATTGAGCTTAGAACTTCAGCAGGGCTTGGACACCGCTGAATGTGGAATCTCCGGTGGTCTTGGTGCTGTTGCACGTCAACTCGGCGCGGATCAGGAAGTTATCGGTGAAGGCATAAGTTGGGCATATGGTATAGCTCATGTGGTCACGTCCACCGTAGCTGATTTCATCGAAGCCCACACGCAGGATCGTGGAGAACTGTTTGGTGAAGGAATACTTCAGAAAGCCCAAGCCCTGCGTGCCGCGGGCGTCGCCATCATGATATGCCACTTCAGCTGCTACAGTCGTCTGTGGAGTGATGTCATAACTAGCCCAGCCATCATAGGTGACGAAGTCATGGACGTTCTTGATCACGCTGTTTTCATAGGCAAAGCCAGCCCACAGCGTGAGCTTATCAACCCCCTTGTAGGTTAGATATCCCTCATACCCCAGGCCATTGCTCAGGTTTTGGTCGCCAGCCCAGAAGCCGCGGCCCCTGATTGAGTCCGATACATTCGCCCCGGCGCCAAACGTGTCGGTGGCATAATCCACCTTGATCCCATCGTGATAGGCCGGAACCGCGCCAAGCGTGTTAGCATAGGTGATCTGGGTCATATTGGCGGTATCAAATGCCTCGTAGCCTAGATAGCTGAGGTATTTACCCCCGGTGAATGTGACGTCACCGACCTTATAGGTGGCGTAGGCATCAAGAATGCCAGCTTCCTGCCCTGAAATGCCCGGCGTGTAAAACAGACTGGCGTAGGCTCCTAACGGTCCCTGATTGGCTTGAAAGATGACCTTCGTCGCGTCGTAAGGCGTGTTGCCGTCGGCGAATGTGCGGCGATTCGTTCCAGTGTCGGTATAGGTATAGGAGATCGCGGCATAACCGCTGATCTTAAGCCAGTCCGGGGTGGTTGGCACCGCGGGAGCGGGCGTTACGGTGCCGTCGGTGCCCGCCATGGCGGTGCCGCTGGCCAACAGTAGTGCCAAATATGGCAAACGATGCAACTTGATACGTGTGGTTGGTTTCATGGATTGTGGTTGTGTTTAACTAACGATGGCGCCTGGAGCGCGGACAACATAAAGCGGAATGCGTGCCAGATTCCCTGCAAATAGTTACCGAATTTCCCGGATAAGAACTTCAGCCCTCAGCAAGAAGGATCGAGTCCACCAACTAGACAGTTAGAAACTCGCGGACGATGTCCTCGGAGAGTTCTGCCATCGGGCCGGAAGCGGCGACGGCACCGCGCTCGAGGATGGCGAAGTCATCGCCAAGCTCGCGGCAAAAATCGAGGTATTGTTCGACCAACAGGATGCTCATGGCACCCTCGGCGCGGAGCATGCGGATGGCATCGCCGATCTGGTCGATAATATTAGGTTGGATACCCTCGGTGGGTTCGTCGAGAATGAGCAATTTTGGGCGGGTGAGCAGGCTGCGTGCGATGGCGAGTTGCTGTTGTTGGCCGCCGGAGAGCATGCCGCCCTTGCGCCGGAGAAAATCCCTCAAGATCGGAAAAAGGGCGTAAATGCGCTCAATTTCCTCTTGCATGGGCTTCATGCCCCGGGCCCGCGCACCAATAAACAAATTTTCTTCGACGCTGAGGTGAGGGAAGATTTCGCGGCCTTGAGGCACGTAGGCAAGGCCATAGCGGGCACGTTCGGCGGTGGCCATGGCATCAAGGCGGGTACCGGCAAATTCGATGGATCCGGAGGCGAGCGGCAGCAGTCCCATGATTGCCTTGAGAGTCGTGCTTTTTCCGACACCGTTGCGTCCCATCAGACAGAACACAGACTGCGGCTTGATTGCTAGAGAGACACCTCGGAGAATCGGGCTGCCACCTATTGCGAGATGGAGGCCGCCGAGCGACAGGCTGGCGGTGGCTGGTGGTGACAGGGTGGCACTCATGCGGCTTTGGATTTGCGGCCCAGATATACCTCGATGACGCGCTCGTCATTCTGCACCTGGTCAACGGCACCTTCGCACAGGACGTGGCCTTGATGCAACACGGTGACTTTGCCATTGCGGGCGATCTGCCTGACGAACGTCATATCATGTTCAATGACCACGATGGTGTGTTTGCCGGCCAGCGAGAGCAGCAATTCACCGGTGCGGTGCGTTTCCTCGTCGGTCATGCCGGCGGCCGGTTCATCAACCAATAGGAGGCGGGCCTCTTGCGCCAAAAGCATGCCGATTTCGAGCCATTGTTTTTGGCCATGGGCGAGTGTGCCAGCCTTGCGTTGGGCATGCCCGGCGAGTTTGATGATATCAAGAATCTCCTCGATTCGCTCACGCTGAAGCGGTGTTATTTTACCAAACAAACTGTGCCAGATGCCACGCGAACCGGCCAGTGAGAGAACCAAATTCTCAGTTACGCTGTGGTCGTTGTAAACCGTCGGCGTCTGAAATTTGCGGCCAATACCAAGACGATAGATCTGGTATTCGCTGAGCTTGAGCAAATCGTGTTTGCCATCATCCCACACCAGCGTGCCGCGGTCCGGCGCGGTGCGTCCGGTTATCAAGTCAAGAAAGGTGGTCTTGCCCGCACCGTTAGGACCGATGACGGTCCGCAACTCGCCCTCGTCCAGATAGAAATTGAGGTCGTTGATTGCCTGATAGCCATCAAACGATTTGTTGAGCCCTTCGGCGGCTAGGAGAAATGGCTTGGCACTCATGGGTCTGTCACTCGGTTGGCTGGGGACGCAGCGGTTGCGGCATCACGGTTGCGGCGGCGGGCGGCCCAAGCTGCAAATTGAGCGGGGATGCCGATGATCCCGTTGGGCATGAACATCACCACCAACACAAAACTGCCGCCGAGGATGATAAGCCACAAATCCGGATAGGCACGGCTGGCCCAGCTCTTGAGGGCGTTGACCGAGACCGCCCCGATCACGGGGCCGTAGAGACTGGCGCGGCCACCGAGGGCGACCCAGACGACGGCTTCCAGGGATTTTTCCGGGGTCATTTCACTAGGGTTGATGATACCGACTTGTGGGACGTAGAGAGCCCCTGCTGTGGCGGCGATCATGGAGCTGGTGACGAAGATGAAGAGTTTGAAGTTAGCGGTGGCGTAGCCGGAGAACAGGACCCGGTTCTCCGAATCCCGGATCGCACGCTGAATCAAGCCAAACCGTGATTTTGTCAGCCATTTACAACCGGCGACGACCGCGACTAACAGCAAGGCGGTGCATATATATAGGATGCGCTGAGTGCTGGCGATGCGCAGGTCCGAGCCGAGCAATGTGCGGAAATCGGTGAAGCCGTTGTTGCCGCCCATCAATAAGTCATTGCGGAAGAACAACAAGGCGGCACCGTAGGTCAGCGCCTGGGTCAGAATCGAGAAATAGACCCCTTTGATTCTCGATCGGAACGCCAGATAACCAAACACCAGAGCCAACAGACCGGGGACGAGAAACACCATTGCCAGGGCGAATGGAAACGAGTAAAATGCCTGCCAAAACCCCGGCAGCGTCGTGTGCCCGAGAAACACCATGAAGTCCGGCAGATCACTCTTGTATTGGCCGAGCTTGCCGATCATGAGCATCAGGTGCATACCCATCATGTAGCCGCCGAGCGAGAAAAACAGGGCCTGCCCAAGACATAACAAGCCAGTGAATCCCCACAGCAAGTCGATGGCCACGGCCATGATTCCATAACATAGATATTTCCCCCACAAGTTGAGGGTGAAGTCAGCGATGAGCCCGTACTTATTGAGCAATGGCATCACCACCACCAGAAATACGGCGCTTACGAGCAAAATCGGGCCGTGGATGCGGCTGCTAATCGGGTGGGTGGTCATGGGTCAATCGAGGCTGCGGGAACGGGTGACAAACAGGCCGGCGGGCCGCCATTGCAAGAACAGGATAATGGCTCCGAGCACCAGGATTTTTCCGGTCACCGGATTGCCAAGGTATTGTTGCAGCGTCTGATCGGCCACCCCGATCCCAAGAGCACTGATGACAGTTCCCAGAATGTTGCCCACACCACCCACCACCACCGTCATGAAGGCATCCACAATGTAGTTCTGCCCAAGCGATGGACCGACGTTGCCAATTTGTGATAGGAAGGCCCCGGCGAGACCCGCAAGGCCGCAGCCAAAGGCAAAGGTTAGCATGTTGACCCGCTCGGTGCGGATGCCCATGCAGGCGGCCATGTTGCGGTTTTGCATGACGGCCCGGATG
>Ga0194037_1002314_pt1 | contig 12766 bp, 6 predicted proteins | sample JunL306m_MetaG_FD_148653 | JGI IMG/M metagenome (GOLD analysis project Ga0194037, IMG submission 148653) | Anoxic zone freshwater microbial communities from boreal shield lake in IISD Experimental Lakes Area, Ontario, Canada - Jun2016-L304-6m | ecosystem: Environmental > Aquatic > Freshwater >...
AATGTGTCAACCGTTGACAAGGGGCTGCGCAAGACAGTCGGCGACTTCATCAAGACCGGTTACGAAAGCCAGTCATTAAACATTGCTCGCAAATCCGGCAGTTACATGATCCAGGCCGGCGGCAGGCAGATGATGGTCAATGGCGACTGGTATTACGCCCGGAACGAGAAGACCGGCAAGATGGAAGTAGTCGGGGGATCATTCTCCAACGGCTTCGACGGCAATGTGCTCATGTACGCCAAGGACCGGGACGGCAATCTTCATTACTCCCAGGTGCAGGGAAAGATGGACAAGGGCGGGCATCTCGTCGCCGGACATCGATCAGAAATCACCGAGGACCAGTTTGTTCAGTTGTCACAGCAGGGGGCAGCGGTTGTCAGTACGAGGTCAGGCGGCGGGATTACCGGGAGTGTTCATGCTGATGGCGGGGTCAAGGCGGATTATTCGAGTTCAGAAGTAGTCGGGACGAGGGTCGAATCTAAGCAAAATTTAGCAGGCAGCGCGGCATCCCAGGAATTCAAGGATGGGCGATCCACTGATGCGGGTACGTTTGCAACCACGATTGCCGTTGGGCAGGGCGCACTGCATGAAACAGCAATGACTGTTGGAGACATTGCATCTGTTACTTGTTATCCAATGGATTGTACCAGCAAAATATGGTACGAATGGCAATCAAGTATGGTGCCGTGATTATCAGGTTTGAGGGCAAACCCATTGGATTCATTATTTACAACCAATAACGATAAGCTTTATGCCCTCGGTTTCCGCTTCGGCAAGCGTAGCGTCCATACCAGCCGGACCATGATGCTTGCCGAATTGACAACTCTTTTGGCGGCATCCTCACCTTCGTCAACAAAAGACGAATATTTTCAAAGAATTATTGACGATAATTTTCTTGGCAAGAGCACCCTGACGACCCGCCGGCTTACCGCGAAACGGCTGACAGATCTCTATTCCCTCGATTCCGGTGTCTGCCTGTTCCGGGCGCTGCGCCATTTCTGGTTTCTTGATGAACAGGCGCGCCCTATACTGGCATTAATCGCCGCCTTGGCGCGGGATACCTTGCTTCGCGTTTCCGTTGAGATCATTCTGTCGGCAGAGCACGGTGGGCAACTCACCAGCGCTACGACGGCCGCTTTTCTGGACGCCGCGTGGCCGGATCGCTTCAGCAGGGCCACCATCACCTCGCTGGCGCAGAATATCAACTCCACCTGGACTCAGGCCGGCTATCTGTCCGGCAAGGTCAGGAAACATCGTATCCAGCCGGTCATCACACCGACCACGGTTACATACGCCCTTTTCCTGGCCTACCTGGAAGGCGCCCGTGCCCAAAGGCTCTTTGATAGTTTCTGGGTGCGAGTACTGGACCTCTCGAAAGTCAAGATACATGACTTGGCGATCGCCGCTTCCCATCGGGGATGGCTGGATTACCGCCGAGTCGGTGAAGTCATCGATATCAGGTTTCCCGATTTGTTGACATCTCAGGAAGAGGAGTTATTGCGTGAGCAAACTTGACCGACTGCTTCGCGAGTATGAACGACACATCTCCATCCCCTGGCAACAGGGGCTTGCCGGCGCCCAGCGGGTCGTTTTCGTGGTCTATGACAAGGGGGATGAACCCCGCTTTCGCACGAAGGTTGACGAATTTGAGATTGCCGCCAAGTCCGCCGCTCACTCCTGGAAGCTCCTCGACCTGACCAACACGTTTCCGGAATGGCTGGCGGGACTGGATTACCACGAAAGCTATTTTGAGGCTCCGGAAGATATAGATGGGCTACTCCCCCAGTTTGTCGACTCGGTAGTTGGGACCATTACCGATCTGCTGACAAATCCGGAGGTGAATGACCAGTCAGTCGTTGCCATCATGGGGATCGCCTGCCTGTTCGGCTTTGCCAGGGTTTCGGAGATCGTTCAGCGCGCCGCGCCCCACATCCGGGGGCGGCTGGTGGTCTTCTTCCCCGGTGAATACGAAAACAACAACTATCGTCTGCTTGACGCCCGTGATGGTTGGAACTATCTGGCTGTGCCGATTACGGCTCATTCTGAAGCATAGGAGGCAAGTGTGCTGTATAACAGGGATATCTACACGAAAAACCCCGCGCGGAACGTCATCGCCAACAACGGGGTGGCCAATGTCACCGATGACCAATCCGACGCCTCACTCAAAACCTTGCGCTATGAGGTGGAGACCTTTGTCTGCGATGGTCAGTATGAAAAGGGTCTGGAAAGAATCCTGGCAACCTATCTGAAAAATTTCACTGCCCCTGAACAACCTGGCGTCTGGATCAGCGGTTTTTTCGGGAGCGGGAAATCCCACCTGGCAAAGATGCTCCGGGCCCTGTGGATCGACTTTACCTTTCCGGATGACGGGGCCTCGGCCCGCGCCTTGGCCAAGCTCCCCGTGTCGGTATCAGACTTATTCAAGGAACTTTCAACCGAGGGAAAACGCCACGGCGGCCTTCATGCCGCATCAGGAACCTTGGGGGCCGGGGCCGGCGACAATGTCCGCATGTCGCTCCTGGGGATCGTCTTCAAATCGGTCGGGCTGCCGGAACAATACCATGTGGCCCGGTTTGAAATGCGCCTCAAGGATGTAGGCGTCTTTGATGCGGTCAAGGCCCACATCGAAACCCAGGGTAAGGAGTGGGTCAAGGAACGGGACCATATCTACAATTCTCCGCTTATCGTAGCCGGGCTTCTCAAGGCATGGCCGGAGTTTGCGGATACTTCCCAGGCCGCAAAGGAGCAACTGAGGGCTGAATATAAAAAGGTTACCGATGTCACCAATGACGAAATGATCTCCGCCATCAGGGACGCCCTCTCGGTGGATGGTAAATTTCCCCTTACCGTCATCCTCCTGGATGAGGTTCAGCAGTTCATCGGCAACAGCACTGATCGCGCCTATTGGATACAGGAGGTAACCGAAGCCTGCTGCAAGAAACTGAAGGGTAAACTGCTTTTCGTCGCCACCGGCCAGACCGCGCTTGCCGGGACCTCCCTCCTGCAGAAACTCATGGGACGATTCCAGGTACCCATAGAGTTGTCCGACACCGACGTTGATACGGTTATTCGCAAGATCATCCTGGCCAAGCAACCGGGGCGCGTCTCCGAAATTGACCGGACCATGACCTCCTGTTTGGGAGAAATATCACGGCACCTCTCCGGGACCAAGATTGAGCACCGTACCGACGATGCCAAGGTGTTTGTCCAGGATTACCCGATTCTGCCCGTGCGTCGCCGGTTCTGGGAAAAGATTCTCCGGATTGTCGATGCCACCGGCACGGTATCCCAACTCAGGAACCAGCTCAAGATTGTCCATGAAGCGACCATCAGCACTCTTGACCGACCACTCGGCCATGTGGTCCCCGGCGACTTCATTTACAGTCAGATCTCCAGCAGCTTGCTGCAGACAGCGGTTATCTCCAAGGAACTCTTTGAAAACATCCAACGGTTGAGTGGCGGCGCGCCGGACGACCAGATGATGGGGCGCCTCTGTGGTCTGATCTTCCTGATCGGCAAACTCCCCCGCGACGCAGTGGCCGATATCGGCATTCGGGCAACCGCTGAATCTCTGGCCGATTTTCTGGTGGAAGACATAACCGTCGGCAGCGCCGACCTGCGGAAGCGGATTCCAACCTTTCTGAAGCAACTGGAAGACGATGGGCTTATCATGTCCATTGAGAACGAGTACCGGCTCCAGACCCGTGAAAGCAGCGCCTGGCACGACGAATACCGCAAGCAACTTGCCGAATTGACCGGCAACCCGATCCGCATCGATGACGAGCGGGTGACCATCTTCCGCAAAGCCTGCGGCGATGCCTTGAAACCGGTTCGCCTGACCCAGGGAAACTGCAAGGAAGCTCGCAACCTGTCTCTGCACTATAGCTCCGAACTCCCCCCGGACGCCGGCAAGAAAATCTATGCCTGGATCAGGGACGGCTGGGAGATGGATGAAAAGTCGGTGCTGGCCGACGCCCGCAACGCCGGCAACATGGCGCCGACCATCTTCATCTATATCCCCCGCCACGTGGCCGACGAACTCAACAAAACGCTCGTTGCCCTCCTGGCGGCCCAGGCGACCCTCAACGTGCGTGGCACCCCTTCGACTCCGGAAGGTGAGGATGCCCGCTCGGCAATGGCCACTCGTCTGAGTGACGCCCAGCGCCATCTGGATGCGCTCATCAAGGAGATTCTGACCAATACGCGTGTGTTCCAGGGGGGTGGCACTGAAGTTGTCGAGAGCACCTTGGTTGAACAGATTACCGTCGCGGCCAACAACTCTCTGATCCGTCTCTATCCACAGTTCGATATCGCCGACCATCCCCAGTGGGGCAAGGTCTTCGACAATGCCAAAAAAGGGGCCGGCGACCCCCTCCTGGCGGTCGGCCACAAAAATGAATCGGCCAAACATCCTGTCTGTGCGGCGATTCTCAAATACATAGCCGGCGGCAAGAAAGGGTCTGAGATTCGCGATACCTTCAAGGATCCGCCCTATGGCTGGTCCCAGGACGCCATAGACGGCGGGCTCTTCGCGCTGCTGGCCGGCGGCCTGATCCGGGCCATTGATGCGGTCAACAAGCCGGTGGATGTCAAAACCCTGGAACGGGCCAAGATTACCCAGACCACCTTCAAGGTCGAGTCGGTCACCATTACGCCGGTGCAACTCATCCAGGTCCGGAAAGCGCTGCAGGATGCGGGCTGTACCTGCAAGCCGGGCGAGGAACTCGTCACGATTCCGGCCTTTATCCAGGTCATGCTTCAGAAGGCCCAGGCCGCCGGTGGTGATCCGCCCCGGCCGGCCCGACCCGGCACCACTCATCTTGACGACCTGAAAGCGCTGACCGGCAATGAGCAGATCATGGCCATCTACAATCAGCGTGATGACCTGTCGAAACAGATCAAGGAATGGGAAGAGCGGGCAACGGCTATCCAGAAGCGTTACCCGGACTGGACCACCCTGCTGGACTTGCTGGACCTGGCCAAAGGGCTGAAACCCGCCGAAAAACTGGCTGAGCAGGCCGAGGCGATCAAGGTTAACCGGTTGCTGCTGGCCGATCCGAACCCAATGCAGGATCTCAATGAGCAGGCGACCCAGATGTTGCGCAAGACGCTCATCCATGCCCTGGAGGAATACCGGAAGGTCTACGATGCCCGCATGTTCCTTTTGCTGCAGGACGCCAACTGGCAGAGACTGTCGGAGAGTCAGCGCCAGACCATCCTGGCTAACGGCAATATCCTGGAGGTCCCGGCCATTGCCACCGGCACTGTCGACGAGATCATCGAGTCGCTGGAAAAGATCTCGCTGGATGTCTGGCGGTATCGAAGAGAAGCTCTGCCGAGTCTCTTCGAGCAGGTACGCCTGGAGGCGGCCAAACTTTTGGAACCAAAAGTGATCCCCGTGGCGCTGCCACACCGTACCTTGCGGACACCGGACGAGGTAGAAGCCTGGCTGGGTGAGGTAGCGAAGCTGTTAGTGGAAACGATGAAGGATGGTCCCGTGATGGTGTAAGTGAAGTATTGACCTGCTCATAGAGGCTTTTATGCAATCACTTGCAGCACCCCTGCGTAACAAGCTGGAAAATACGATCAAGGCGGCACGTGAAGCTGCTGAGGAAGCGGCTAGGTCAGCCTTGGAATACCTCGGCGTCGGCGAGAAGGAGAAGCCGATACACCTGACCGATGAGCAGGCCCAACTTCGGGTCCGACTGCGGGCGCATGCCCGGCAATTGGGTGATGTCCGCCATGCCGACGGCCGGCAGGGGATCGAGCACCTGGTGGTGGAAACCGCCTACGAACAGTGGCACCGGATGCTCTTTGCCCGGTTCCTGGCCGAGAACCACCTGTTGATGCACCCCGATGGTGTGGCGGTCAGCCTGGCGGAGTGTGAGGAATTGGCGCCTGATGAAGGGGCCGCGAACGGATGGGAACTGGCCGGGAATTATGCCGCTCGGATGCTGCCACAGGTCTTCCGCCGCGATTCGCCGGTGTTGCGGGTCCCGTTTGCCCCCAATGACCAACGGGCTCTGGAGCGGCTGTTGGCCGGGCTGGATGCCGAAATCTTTGCCGCCGACGACAGCCTCGGGTGGGTCTACCAGTTCTGGCAGGCCAAGAAGAAGGACGAGGTGAACAAGTCAGAGGTCAAGATCGGCGCCGATGAGTTGTCCGCAGTGACTCAGCTTTTCACTGAGCCGTACATGGTGCAGTTCCTCTTGCACAATTCTTTGGGGGCCTGGTGGGTGGTCAATCATCCCGGCGAGCCCTGTCCGGTGGAGTTGACGTATCTTCGAACCACCTCACCCCCTGGCCCCCTCTCCTTAAAAACAGGAGAGGGGGAATGTTTGGATCCCGTGCTCTCCTCTCGTTGCACTGCGTCTGACGGACTCTCCTTAAAAACAGGAGAGGGGGAATGTTTGAAGGGCTGGGAGGAGAGGGACGGTATAGTAACAACTCTGGGGGGAATGCCTCATTCTTCGGTTGTGACGGGTAATCCTGTTAGTAAGGAAAAACTCGAGCTTGCCCGTAAATTCCGCAAGGAACCTACTCCTGAAGAGGCTCTGGTTTGGGAATGGGTGCGTAGCAGGCGTTTGAATGGGCTCAAGTTTCGACGACAGCAGATTATCGAGGGGTTTATTGCCGATTTTTATTGCGCCGAATTACGTCTTGCTCTTGAACTTGACGGAGCAGTCCACGATACTCCGGCAGCAAGGGATTATGACGAAATACGGGATGCCGTTTTTGCCAACAAAGGCGTCTCCGTCCTCCGTATCCGCAACACCAACTGCACTCACGAGCACATACAAGAACAACTTACCAGAATACAAAAAGAATTGTCCTCCTCTCCAAAAAACAAATGCACAAGGAATAAAGAGAATAAAGGTTTGCCCCCCTCTCCTGAAAGCAAGTACGCAGAGAATAAAGGTTTGCTCCTCTCTCCTGAAAGCAAGTACGCAGAGAATAAAGGTTTGCTCCCCTCTCCTGAAAGGAGAGGGGCCGGGGGTGAGGTGGTTGGGATTCCCGCCGCCGGCGCCTACGAAGGCTGGCCCAAGCGTCTGGCAGGGTTGAAACTGCTGGACCCCTGTTGCGGGTCCGGGCATTTCCTGGTGGCTGCCTTCCTGATGCTGGTGTCAATGAGGATGCAGGAGGAAGGTCTGTCAGCGTCGGATGCTTGTGCCGCCGTGCTTCGAGATAATATTCATGGATTGGAACTGGATCAGCGGTGTGTGGAGATTGCAGCCTTTGCTCTGGCCCTTGCGGCATGGAGCTATCCTGATGCGGGTGGTTACCGGGAACTGCCGGAGATGCATCTTGCCTGCTGTGGTTTGGCCATCAACGCCAAGCGGGAAGAGTGGCTGGCTCTGGCCGGTGATGATCCTATATTTCGGAAAGGGATGGGACAACTCTATGACCTATTTGCTGATGCGCCGGTATTGGGTAGTCTCATCAACCCGAAACGAAGCAATGTCGGCGATCTGCTGACTGCAAGTTATACTGAACTGAAACCTTACCTGCTAAAGGCTCTGGATAACGAATTGACAAATGTTGACTGTGAGGCAGAAGAAATGGGAGTAGCGGCCCAAGGACTGTCCAAGGCAGCGGAGCTATTGTCAGACAAATACCATCTGGTCGTGACCAACGTACCTTATCTAAAGCGCGGAAATCAGTGTGATAAGCTCAAAGAATTTTGCGATTTGTGGTACAGTAAAGCAAAAAATGACTTGGCTAATGCTTTTCTTGAACGCTGCCTTGAGTTAAATATTGAATTTGGATCGACTCAAATTGTAATGCCTCAGAATTGGCTATTTCAAAACAGTTATGAACAGCAGCGAGAAGAACTCCTAAAAAACTATAAATTTAATTTACTTGCGCGGCTTGGTGCACGAGCTTTCGACACGATAAGCGGCGAAGTTGTTAACGTTATATTGCTTACACTATGCCATGAGCATCCTAGCAAAGATCATTACATGCATGTATTAGATGCAAGCAGCACGAGAATCATTTTTGAAAAAATTAGAATATTAAACACTGACGCCATGACTTCATCAAGCCAATCAAGTCAATTAACAAATAAAAACAAAATCATAGTTATTGGTGAAATGTCAAGCAGCAACACTGTTGGCGCTATAGCAAAATCAGTTCAAGGAATAAAAACTGGGGATGACGGAAAATTAAGAAGAAACTTTTGGGAAATAATAAATGTACTGGCAGAATGGGCATACTATCAGAGCACAGTTTCAAATAATACATACTTTGGTGGTCTTGAGCATATAATATACTGGAAAGATAATGGTTTTGGCTTAGCAAGGCGTCAAGGAACCATTGCATGGGGTAAAGCTGGACTAGCAATAAGCCAAATGTCGTCACTGCCATGCTCAATGTTTTTGAGTGAAAAATTTGATAGCAATATGACAGCCGTTATTCCAATCAAGCAAGATTTGTACAAGCCACTTATTGCATTTGGATTTTCTGGCGAATTTGCCAACGAAGTTAGAAAAATCGATACCTCGCTCAAGCCAACAAACAGTTCATTTGAAAAAGCTCCTTTCGATCTGCCTTACTGGCAACAGCTTGCCGCTGAACGCTACCCCAACGGTCTCCCCAAGCCCTACTCCGACGATCCCACCCAATGGATCTTTCATGGCCATCCTGTTCCGGCTACCTCACCGCTTCAGGTGGCAGTAGCCCGGCTGTTGGGCTACCGCTGGCCTGCTGAGACTGACGAGAAGATGGAACTCTCCGACGATGCCCGGACGTGGATCAACCGTTGCGCCACTCTGGATAACCTGGTTGACGACGACGGCATCGTCTGCATCCCGCCGGTCCGTGGCGAGAAACCGGCTGCGGAGCGGCTGCTCTCCCTTCTAGCCACCGCATGGGGCGATACTTGGTCGCCGGCGGTCCATTCCAAACTCCTGTCTGACGCCGACTGCACCGGTAAAACCCTGGAATTCTGGCTGCGGGACAAGTTCTTCGAGCAGCACTTCAAGCTGTTCCACCACCGCCCTTTCATCTGGCACATCTGGGACGGGGTCAATGACGGCTTTGCCGCCCTGGTGAACTATCACAAGCTCACCCGTCAGAACCTGGAAACTCTCATCTACACCTATCTGGGCGACTGGATCAAACACCAAGAGGACGAAATCAAGCAAGGTATCGACGGCGCCACCATCCGCCTCGCCGCCGCCCAAAAGCTGAAGGCTGAACTGGAGAAGATCCTGGAAGGGGAAAAGCCCTGCGACATCTTTGTCCGCTGGAAATCGCTCAGCCAGCAACCCATCGGCTGGGAGCCGGACCTGAATGACGGCGTCCGCCTCAACATCCGCCCCTTCATGACCGCCGGCATCCTGCGCAAGTCCCCGAACATCAACTGGAACAAGGACCGCGGTAAAGACGTTGAATCCGCCCCCTGGTTCCACAAATTCGGCGGAGACCGGATCAATGACCACCACCTGACATTAGCGGAGAAGAAAGCGACGAAGCAAAACGACAAATAGCACTTTTGATGCAAATAAAAGTTGTTTTTTGCTGAAAATCTGCAATAATCGTTTATAAAATAATTGCAGAAGGGACTTTAGACATGCTTATCGAGTTCAGCGTTACGAACTATCGCTCCATTCGTGAGGCCCAGAGCCTCAGCATGGTTGCCAGTAACTATGTCAAAGAGTTTGCTGAGACCAATTGCACGGCAACAGAGGTGCCCGGTCTTCCCAGCCTGCTGCGTTCTTCAGTCATTTATGGGCCAAATGCCGCTGGCAAGAGCAATCTGCTCAAGGCGTTGACCTTCATGAAGAATTTTGTCCTCCAGTCTCAAGCCCATCAGGAAGGCGCTCTGATCAATGTGGCTCCTTTTGCCCTGACAACAGATACGAAAGGTGAACCGAGCGAATTCGAAGTGTTCTTCATCCAGGAGGGGATTCGTTACCAGTTCGGGTTTGCCGTCAATAAAGTCAGGGTAATCAGAGAATGGTTGTACGTGTACCCCAAGGGGCGGGTGAAACGTCTCTATGAACGGACCTTTGACCAGGATCGCAACGAAGATGAATGGTATTACCCCAGTTTGACCGGGCCGAAGGACCTTTGGAGAAAATCGACCCGGAAGAATGCCCTCTTTCTTTCTACCGCCATCCAGTGGAACAGTGAACAGCTCAAGCCGGTATTCAACTGGTTCCAGAACAAACTTGAAGTGATTCTGCCTGGGCGAGAGATTGACCCCATGTTCTCCATGGATCAATGTGTCAGTAACGAAGGTAAGCAAGGAGTTTTGGCGTTCATGGGGGCAGCGGATACCGGTATCGTTGGCGTCGAACTGCATAAGCTGCAGTTTACCCACGAGAAACTTCCGGCAGAGATGCCCCAACCTCTCAAAGACCAGATTGTCAAAGACGGTGTTCGGACGGTGCGTTTTCAGCATAGAACCGACACGGGAGAATTGCATTCTTTCGACTTGGCGGATGAATCAGACGGAACCCAGAAGCTGTTCACGTATGCCGGTCCATTGCTTGATGTCCTGGCCACGGGGCGCACCCTGGCAGTTGACGAACTGGACACCAGCCTGCACCCGCTCATGGTTCGCTTTCTGATTTCCCTGTTCCATAACCCGGAAATCAACCGCTACAATGCCCAGCTTATTTTTACTACCCATGACACCTCAGTATTGGACAGCGAACTTTATAGGCGTGACCAAATCTGGTTTGTCGAAAAAACCGCGGATCAGTCCAGCCGGGTCTATCCGCTCAGTGATTTCAGTCCCCGGAAAGGTGAAGCGTTGGAAAAGAACTATCTCCACGGACGCTATGGCGCACTACCGTTCATAGGGGAATTGAGGTTCTGATGGGCTCGGACGATTTGTTTTACAAACGTAGAAAAAATTTATGACGGAGAATTGCAAATGGAAAAATCAGAAATGTTGAAAGATGTGCTTCTTAAAGAGTATGATATAATGCGTAGTGAAATAAGGTTGTACATTGGTAAATACTACATAGCAATAACACTGATATATACAATTTTGTCTGCTGGGTTGTTGAAGGTTGATCCAGTTCAGAGTGGAGGGATTGTGTATATATGGATACCTTATATTATTGCTGCTATCATTGGTTTTATGACGATGATAACGTTTTATGTAAGCAAAATGGTGGGATACGTCCGTCTATTAGAGTTTAGGATGGCCAATATATTCGGTACAGTTACACCTACAAACTCAGAATCAGTTCAGAAAAATATACTACTTGCTCCTCTTTTTTGGGAATCTGCTTACGCTGACATAGACATGAATCGTGATAAAGGTAAACAGTTAACAAGTCCTTTCTTTCTATCAATATTGGTAATGGTAATATCTGCTTTTGCAGCTCTAAGTATCATAATGTTCTCCGGATATCAGGTCGCTACTAAATATATTATTTTTGGCAAAGACATTGCTGGATGCTTTTATCTTATCACTTCTATCTTATTGTTGATACTTGCAATCGCTCTGTTCCCGGTAGTCAACACTACAGTACGTAGGAGAACGATTGACGTTGTCAACAGCGCGTTTATAACCAACTTCATGCTAATTGAAACGATGAGAAAAGACATGGAAGAGGGTTCTCCTGCGAGGACACCTAGCAAGACATGTCAAGATGAGGAAGAAAGCGACAATCCACTGGACCTACCCAGTTAAACCTTCTCCCGTGATCATTTTAACAAATCTAAGGATTATATTTATGCCTAACGAAGTCCTACCTTACTATGAAGCACTTCTTTTTTTAAAACATTGGTCAACTGTACTACTCATCATTCAAACGGCAATATTGATTGTTTTTTGTTTCTTAACTTGCCAACAAAATAACGATATGCGAAGTAGGAGCAGAACCTTTTTTATCTTTACGCTTGTGTTCTCGGCGCTTTCTGTGCTTGTTGGGTTGAACGTTATTGGCACAATGCCATGGTCTGTGCAGGCGTTGCCGCTATTAGTTACAAAATACCACGACATTTACCAGTTCCCGAACTATGTCGGAATTCCAATATGGCTCATTGCTTTTGGACAGCATTTTTTTGCTGTGCTTGCTGTGGCTTGCTTGCTTGTGTATGCGATATCACAAAAGGCATCACCATTCGACGGCGATGATATAGAACATAGAAATAGCTCTCGTCATTAGAGAGAAGGAAAAGAGTGCCGGGAAGTAACTGTTGCGCCGCTAAATTCTCTTGCCATTACGTTCACCAAAATAGTATGTTCACAAAAAATGAACTCAGTAAATATGTGAACGGTGTGCCATGACCCGAGAAGATGAACAAGAGATACTTGACCGGGCACTGGCTGCCTTTACCAGGCAGACCGGTTGTGTTATCGCCTGTGAAGCAGTGCGCGAAGGAGAGCCACTGCGTACCGATGCTGCTGTCGAGTTGCATGGTATGCAAGGGCCTGTACAGTTTACCATCGAAATCAAGGCCAGAGTAACCGTTGCCGGAGCTTTGCAGCATCTGCTACGACAGCCGGGTTTGACCGATAAGGTGCTCCTTGTAACTCGCCAAGTGACGGACGACATGGCCGAGAGACTGAAGAATGACGGCATCCAGTTCATCGATACCGCTGGTAATGCGTCTATCAATCGTCCGCCGTATTTCATTTTTATCAAGGGGAACAAAGACCGCGAAGAGGTGAAGCCGCAGGCCGTTGGTCGTATTTTCAAGCAGACCGGCCTGCGAGCGTTGTACGCCCTGCTGTGCAATCCAGGACTGGAAACCGAACCCTACCGGGTAATTGCTGCCAAGACCGGTGTTGCGCTCGGCA
>Ga0194037_1002315_pt1 | contig 12765 bp, 10 predicted proteins | sample JunL306m_MetaG_FD_148653 | JGI IMG/M metagenome (GOLD analysis project Ga0194037, IMG submission 148653) | Anoxic zone freshwater microbial communities from boreal shield lake in IISD Experimental Lakes Area, Ontario, Canada - Jun2016-L304-6m | ecosystem: Environmental > Aquatic > Freshwater >...
CAAATTTTCAAGCACTTCAAATCGCTTCCAATACAATTTTACGTAACAACTTTTTTGAAACTAAAGTGAAAAACGGAGTTTTTTCACAACCTGACGTTTCGCGGCTAAGAGCAGTTGGGGATTTAGAACCAATTTACTGTCACCGGAAACAAATGCAATTTAGAAAAACTATTGATAAATTAACCACAAAACCCCCAATTGATTTTAGCCGCTGTTATGCCTTCGTTGCTTTATCACGCTACTATTAACGAACAACATATCTGAATAAATTATTTGTCGATAAACAACATGTCTGTGAGCAATTGTATGAATGTTTGGAAGTGCGGTTGAGTATTTTTTATTTTTAGAAGGGGAGGAGATTTTTTTAATGCAATTTTTTGGCGGGTGGGAAAGGTGGAAGCTCTTTTACAATTTTGGGTTTGTGTGATGGAGTTTGCGAATTGGAAATGTGCTTACACCTGTGGGTTTGGCTACTTGGTATTTTAGAATGTCAGAGTTATTATGAAGCAATATTTTGTCTGTGGTAATATTTATTTAGGATGTCGAAAGCCCGATTGCTAACAAACAATACTTTGTCGACCGCTGAATAATAATGAAATAAATTTAAGTGAGTATTTGCATTACTTTTTCTTCGCTTAATCCGAGGTATTCGCAAAACTCCTGAATGGTAATTGCCTGATCTTTTCCTTTACCTATTTTTATTCTGATTTTTTGTAATAATGTTCTTGATGCTCTGTCGCTTTTGCCGGTGAGTAGTTGAATGTCTTTTGAGTATATGATGATTCTTTGTCTTAACATGACCTTCATGTCTTAGCTGTTGTATTAACGATAACAGCAGCGAATTATTTTATATGGCAACTTTAGATTTGTTGTTTGTCAGTTTTTGAGTAATTGAATTATATCTGTTTCATACACTCCTCATACATTACCCATACACTATCCATACACTATCCATACTTGAGCCATACACTCCCCATGTCGAAAAGTGCCTACTGATATATACCTTTTTGTACCGAAACATACCTTTTTATACCTAAATATACCTTTTTAGGAAGAAATCGACATTTCCGGCAATTTTCGACCGTTTTGACCGATGAGTAAAATATGATTATACGATTTGAGTTTTTAAATGCAGGACAACGAAGTTCTAAACAACAAACCATTTAAATCTTAAAAGTCATGGCAAAGCTAAAAAGTGTTATCAATATTGAAGGTACACTTAATGATCTTACCTTCTACAAAACACAAGATGGTAATCTTGTAAAAACAAAAAGCGGTGTCTCGGGCAGCCGCATTGCAAACGATCCCGCATTTGCACGTACACGAGAGAATGGAAGTGAGTTTGGCAGCAGTGCAAAATCGGGAAAACTACTGAGAAGTGCATTGAGAAATGTAATGGCAAATGCATCGGATAATCGTGTTACATCAAGGCTCACACAGTTGATGCATGAAATACTGCTGCTTGATACTACATCGGAACGTGGAAGCAGAAATGTTGCAACAGCCATTGCGAATGCTGCTGCAAAAGCGATGTTGAATGATTTTAATTTTAATATTCATGCAGCATTGGGAACAATTTTATCGAAACCGTTTGCGGTTGACATAGCAACAGGTGTGATTACCATTAACAATTTTGTACCGATAAAGGATATTGTTTTTCCGGTTGGTGCAACTGATGTAACTTTTACCGGAGCATGGTCGAAGGTAAATTTTGTAGGTGAAATTTACGATACCCAATTAAGCAATTCAGTTTCGTTACCGATAAATAATGTATCGGGAATGGTTACACTAACTCCTGCGGGAGTTCCAAAAGGAACGGGTACAAATATATTTGCGATGCAAATTTTGTTTGAGCAAACTGTGAACGGAAAAACTTATCCGTTGAGTAACGGTGCATTTAATTGTTTGTGCATTGTTGATGTGTCGTAATTAGTGCTTGGTTTTTAGTGCTCAGTGCTTAGTTAAAAAAAAACTCCCGAAAATTCGGGAGTTTTTTTATGGTTTAAATCAAGAGTTATTTTTGAATAACCATCACTTTACTTGCTACTACAGCACCGTCAACAATAAGTGAATAGTAATACATGCCATCTCGTAACTGAGAGCCATCAATAATAATGATGCCTTTGTTTTGTGTTAGTTTGTAAGTTTTAATGAGTGAACCAATTGTTGATGTGATTCTAATTTCAGCATTGTGAATTCCATCCGTTAAAACATATTCGGCAATACTGTAATCGCTAAATGGATTTGGTTTGTTTACGGATAAATAGTTATCGTTTGGAGTTTGAGGTTTTGTTGTTTGGTCGTTCTGTTTTGCTGACCTGATTTGCCCATTTTTTCCATACAACTGCATAGTATAATTTGAATCAATTTTAAGAGTATCGCATTTTGTATAAGTTCCGCAACTGTCTCTGATTGTCATACAAACAATAAATGTAGTATCAGAATGGGCAAAGGTATGATAAGGGTTTTTTATTGTTGAATAACCACCATCTCCAAAGTTCCAAGAGTAGCGATACAAGTGTTGTTCTGGTGTGCTAACATCATGGAATATTACAGTTGAATCATACCGATATGCAATTTCAAATTGTGGTGAAACAATGCTATCACGTTTTACCATTACCTGATCGTACTCAACAGTATTGCTGATGTTATTTACTACAGTTATTCTGTAATATTTATCGGAAGTATTATCAGGAACCATGTTAAAATAATGATCGGATGAACTGAGGTGTGTCCAAGTCGTTCCATCTAATCGTTCCCATTTCACACTAAAGGTATCATTCATGTTAAGCCAGTTGAAATAATCATTGAACATATTTTGAGCGGTCATGAAATCGTAGAAATTTGAGCCCGGATGATAGTTATAGGTATTCTCAACAAGGTTTTTTAGTGTGCTGTTATTGTTGAGCATATTCTCAAAATCATTGAAAGAATTTGGGTCGCCATTGCTTGAAATGAAATTGTTATAGAATGTAATGAATCCCGCATCTTTGAATATGCCATCTCTTAAATCTTTATTATTTTTTAAACCATCAATTGCAGGACTTATGTAGTCTGTAATATGTAGGAGAAAAAAGTGCATGAAATATTTTGCAAAGTTTGCATCCATTGTTTGAATATTCGAATAAACAGCGTCATAATTTCCATGGTCAGCCGAGTGCATTACCAAGCCTAAAAATGCTGCCGCTGTGTATTCAGTACCGAGCAATACATTTTGATTGTAACAAACTTCGGTATCAATACCTGCGTAAGCCAATTCATTATGCCTAACATAAGCAGTATCTCTATCGGTACATTTTCCATTGGAAGCAGTAAACACATATTGAATTGAATCAGGAGGAGTACTAACAGGGTCAAGCGTTGTGGGATTTGTGAGATAAGTTGTAGGTGACCAACTAAATGAAGTTGCACCGCTTGAAACACCATGTAATTGAAAGGCAGCAGGACCAACAGGATTGTTGTAAGTTGATGCAAGGCTGATATTAATTTTTGCTCCAAATGTAGTTTTTGTAAGATGGTATGTTGAAGCAGAGCTGCAATCATTTGTTAAAGCTAATGACACCACATAAGTTCTATTTCCTTTTAATCGGAAATTACTGAAAGTAAATGAATCGGGTAAATATCCTGAATGTGTTTCGTAATAATGTCCGAGCAAAACTGAGTCTGCCAGATTTGTAATAATATCAGTAAACATTAGCGAATCGGGAATTTCAGAAATACCAAAAGTGTAAGTTCCCGGTTTATGATTAATATCCGTGACATTGACCGTAATAATTGAACCCGGACAAACAGAATCAGGAACCCAAATACTAAATTTTGGTGTATCAGCAACAAAAACATAACCAATAGTATCATCTTTTACACCGCAATCATTTATTGTATTAATAGTTATTCGATGTAAAGTGTTTGGTTTAAAATAAAAGCACATGTGATCGGGAATAGTATGTAATTTTAAACAAGAATCATCACCATATCTGATAACCGAATCGCGCCAAAAGGTATCTTGAATACAAGTATCGAGATAATGAAAATAGTGAGGTGCAATTGTGTCTGTAATTCTGTAGTGATAAGTTTGAGGATTTCTAAGTGGTAAATCAGCTATAGCAAAACTATCCTTATGAATATCCGTTTTGCGGCAAACGTAAATTGATGTTGAAGCCGAATTTAAAATACGGTTTAAGTAAATACACATTGCTTCTCCCGGGCAAATTGTATCACTTCTAACCAAATACTTTGCCAATGGATGCATAAAATCGCAATAGCCCCATTCACGGTGTTTAACCGGATTGATGGTATCTAAGGCACAAATAGCAACAGGATAATTAAGCGCATTTAAAATGGTATCTGAAATTAAAGTATTTGAAATAAATGGATAAATACCTGTAATTGCTCCTTTAGAATAAAATAAGTTGCGGTCAACAGTATCTCCAGCAATTTTGGCGAACTCAATGTGTGCATTAGGTTCTATGTATAAATATGCACCGGGTTCTGTTATTATTTCACCAAAACCGCAGAAATTAGGACTATCGCCAATTTGAACAAAGGCATTATTTTTAATGACAAGTGAGCCGTTTTGTTTAACCCAAATTGCCCCACCTGCTTTTAGGTAAGTATAACTTCCACTATCAAGCACAAGTGCACTTCCTGCTGAAACAATAATTGCAGAGCTTGGGTCTGTGCTGTATAGCCCTGCAATGCCTGAACATGGATCGAATCCTTTATATTTTTCCTGACAAGGTCCGTCAATTAATAATGAATCCTGATTTCGTAAATAAACACCATCACACATGTCAATTCGTGTACCATTAGAGATATACAATAAACCTTTATTCTGAATAACAGATAATTTATGTCCCAAAGTATGATAATCGCCATCATTTGAATTAAATGTTGAATCAATAGGATGCACTGTTGGCGGAAAATAACAATCAAAATTACACATGTTGGCGGGTCTTATGCTGTAATTTGTTGTACCAGATGGAAATGTCACGGTAATATATTTCCAATTAGTTGTATCATTATGAGTATATGTTAAAGCACCTGTTGCATCACTATACGCAGCCATCGGAATGTATTGATCTAAATCTGGCATATAAAAAGTAACAACCGCGCCTGAAGTGGCATTTACATAACCTGAATATTTATATGAGGTAACAATTTTATAATATGTGTTAATTGTATTATTTGACGAAATATAAATAGAGTCATTATAACTGAAGTTTGTTCCTTGGATCATGCTCATATCTCTAAAATACGTGTATGTCGGGTCACAATATCCATTTTTTATTATAGAATCTTTTCCAAGAGTAAAAAAACCACTATGAGCATTGGTCTGTAAAACAGGTGCTGTTCCAACTAATTGAAACGGGTTAATAATTGTATCATTACCTGGATAATCTGCAAAATTTCTACTATAGTGAAAAGTATTGAAAGAATCATAACCTACATTTTGAACTAACTGCGAACTATATCTACTTGTTATTTGTAATACTGTCTTTTTTAAAAGCGTTTCTTCATTACATTTAAAAGGAGTGAGTTTTGTTGTAAAGCGAACACCTGTAGTGAAATTTTCAGCTTTTGCTCTCAATCTACTATGAGTTCCCATTTTTTTACCATCTAAGTAATGTGTATCATCAATATAATTATCACTTGTATTGCCATGCTCGTCCTCATCGTAAGAATCAAAAGTTACAGCCGAATTATCTGAAGTTATTTCCGCAAATAATCCCCAGTCTCTACCTTTGCCACATGGATATGTCCATTTAGCACGCTTATTACCGTCCATTGTTGTAAAAGATGATTCTGAAGTTAGTCCATTGCCGTTAATATTTAAGGTGAAGGAATTGACTTCGCTATTAAGATTTGCAACAACATCGGTGATGAAATAATAATACCCATTCGGTCCGGGTCGTCTGATCACTTCAAATTGTCTTTGAACTTGATTGTCCCAAAATGTATATTCGATTTTTGTGGTCGCATAATCACCAGTTTTCGATTCATATGGTGCTTCAATTACAGAAACTTTAGTATCATAATCAGGTCCATCGTCCGTTAAGCCAAACCCTAAAGGATGTTCAATACTAATTGTGTTATGGTGATACCCTTTATTAACAAAAAAGTTCACATCAGAATGTCTGATTGGTGGATCAATTGCAAGCATTTCAAACTTCTTGCTTGCCCCGTTAAGATTTTGCGCTCCAATAGTGAAGCTTCCTGCATCACAGTGTTCATGAGTACCAAAAAGATATAATCTATTTGGGGCGATTGGATCATTTTCTGCAAGAATATGCATGTAATGATTCACATTTGGAGTAATATAATTGCTCCTAAAAATAATGTTTCCACTTTCCATGTTTGTCAGCGATGGAAGTTTTGGTGTAATGGCAGGTGGGGGCAATAATGCTGCAAGATAATCTGGACGCAAATCAAGTCCTGTAGGACCTTCAAGACCCATTTGGGCAGTTCCAGTAACAAAATTATATTGCTTACCATCATGTAATCCGCGAAGAGCCAAGACTCCATTAAATCCAGTATTAATGTATGAATCATCAAAGGGTGGCGCATATCCGTCAGGTTGAAGTAAATTATTATACCATTGATACACATTATCATAATCGCCATCATAATTATAATTTTTAACATCATGCCAAAAAGGACCGAAAACACCGGAGGCATAACTGTTAGTGTAATCATGCGGCATAAAATTCTTAAAAGCTCTAAAAAAAACAAGGCAATTTTCAAATCCGTACCTAAAATAATGAGTTCCTTCTGCATACCCATATTTACCGCCAGTTTTGCTCATTGGCGACCAACAAGACCACATCGTATTTTGTATATTATAATGAGCAGGATGTGCCCATTCTTTAGGGTGTTCATTGTAGAAAAGAGCCCAGCTTCCGTAACTATTAAGGCAGACGGCTGCAAGCCCCATTGCCGCTGCCGGCATTAAAGTATAATTATTATTTGCATAATAGTTTGTCCATTTCACACGCTTATGCATCGGAATCGCATAGCTAGATTTTAATTGTTGTGCTGCGTCATTAACTGCTGCGTCATCAATATCTAATGATCCATCAAGATGTTTACACCATTTCAACATATCAAATGCTTCCAGTAACATTATCATTTCTTTAGATCTGTATTGCATATTGTTGAACTCTGCCCATCCATCTCCAAAATTAAGTACTTCGTTTACTCCAGGTATCCAACCTGTAACATGATCCCAAAACGAACTCCATCCTGTGCTCAAACTTGGGGCTTCAACATTCTTTAAAATGTCAATGGCTTTATCGCGGTATGGTGTGCGTTCCCACATTGCCAAATCACTAATCGTAATTATATGTGTTGTGGGATCGGTCACGGCTTTAAGACCAGTAATAAAAACAAATGCTGCACATTTTGCTATTCGAGAATTTGGGCAAACTCCAACAGCTTCAGTGCAATTGCCAGTATTTGTTTTATTAGCAAAATCGTATATCTCATAATAAATTGCTTTTGCGCTCGCGTCTGTTTTTATCCAATTTCTAACATCTTCTAATTGTTGGCTCTTTGATTTATCAGTTGTCAGGTCAAACAAAGTGTACGGACCATTATCGTTTTTTCCCGGTTCGCGATAGTGACCAAAATTATTCTTGAATGTAACAAAATCGTATATATCCTGCAACACATCCCCACACCAGTCCCACGCATCACTTAACCAATTTGCCCTCATCCTGTTCAACAGGTTTAGATATTTTTTACGATCCTTGATGGTGATCAGTTTTGATTTTTTATGTTGATCTTTTTTTAAATGAATTTCTTTTGAGGAATGCAAATTTAAATCAGAAGTTAAATTTTCGGAATTAGTTGTATCTGAGAAAAATTTTTCACATGTGATTGAATCATTCATCTCTATTGAGATGACATTTGTTTCAGAGATTTTTGAAATGGCATTTAGGCTGTCTTTTTTTATTGTTTCGTCTGCAATTGCAAAATGAACTGCCAACAGGCAAATTATGGTAATTGTTTTTCTCATAATTGGTATGTTTAAGGAATTAATTCATAAATATTATTTTGTTGTCTTATTCTAATGAAAGAATTGGATGTACCTTTAAACCCAATATAAATCGTGTCTGATCCTGCGATTAAAGGTAATGCTGAATTATATGTTATACCCAACACCGATATTGTTAATCTTGGTATAGAAGAGGTAATTAATGTAAAAACAGCTTCATTTGGTCCAATGTTCAAAACTGAATTAAAGTGAATTTCAAAAAAATCCCGAAATGCATTAGTTTCACTATACTTATAGTAGTAAACTGAAAGGTTTTCTCCAGTATTACTTGATGTAAAGTTTATTTTATGATTTAATAGTCGGTATTTTATTGCACAGTCACCGCCTCCTCTTTCTACTTCGTTATAAAATATTTCTTTTCCTTTTCCAAGAAACATCACTGTATCTTTTCCATTTTTTAAAAATCTAAGAGTATCTGTACCAGTAAACGGCATGAATACTTGATAAGAATCTGAGAACCTATCTTCCGTAACTACTTGTTCATCTCCGCATTTGCTACAAGAACAGAATATCAGAATTTGAAATGCGATTAGAGGAAATATTATAAAAGTTAGTTTTTTCATAATTGAGTTTTTTTTAGGACTCAAATTTATTTGTTTTTCTTTTACATCAATTAAATATCAACTTCCAAACTTAAAGGATAAGTTTTCTGAAAAACAAGGGGTGGAAAATGCACAGTTTTTTTACGAACAAAACGTTTATCTTGAAGATGTCTGTAAAATATAGCCATTGCAAAAAAAGTCCGTACCCTGTTTAGGGTATCAAAATACCCTGTTTAGGGTATACGATTTTTTGTAATTTAGAATTACTCTAAGTGGATTTTGAGATTATTTTGGTAATAGTGTTTTAAGAAATTTGCCAAATTTCAACTTTCTACTATCTTTTTTTGGAGGAATATATAAACCATTTTTGATGCAATAATTTAAAACCTGAATACTGTTATGGCAACTGGTTTTCTTATAAATATGCTTACGGTGTGTTGCTACAGTTGTTTCAGACAGACAATGTATTTTGGCAATTTCTTTGTTCGCTTTACCTTCACAAATGAATGGTAATATTTCTATTTCCCGATTACTCAATTCTGATTTTGAATAAGTATACCTTTGCTTATCTGATTCGATTTTATCTAATATTATTTTGTTTGCAATTGGTGCAAAATAGTTTTCATTGTGGTAAAAAACTCTTTCAATTGCATGACGTAATTCATTGGGGTTGCCGTCTTTTAGTATGTATCCGTCTGCATTTATTTGATAAGCTTCAAGTATATAATTCGCATTATCAAACATACTCTCCATTATCACTTTAATATTCTTGTGTTCCCGTTTAATTATTTTGCAAATATCAAGACCATCCTCATCCTTTAATTGAATATCAAGCAATACTAAATCAAAATCAGTATGTTTTGTTTCTTCAAAAAATTCTTTAGATGTGGTAAATACCTGAACTGAATTTACATAGTTTAACTTTTTTAATAAGCTCTGATAGCCTTCAAGGATTGCCCAATGATCATCAACAATAGCAATATTTATTTTGCGAGTAATTATTTCCATTTGAGTAGATTTTTAGATATTAATAAAACACTGAGTGCCCCAATTAAAGAACGTATTGATTTTGAATACCACTTCATTGCGGGCGGGAAATTTGGCTCTTTTGCTTTTGCCATTGTGTTGGCTTGTGTGGTTGGGGCAAAAGTAAATGTGCCAAATGTGGGGTGGAATAAAATTGCTTTAAAAAAATGTGTGGTGGGAAAAATAAAGAATACAGAAGGGTTGGAAATAAGTGTCGGTTTGGTTGTTGTCCCTTTGTAAATAAAATTAACAGTCTGCCGCTTTAATATTTGTTTTATGTCAGGCTGAATTGCTGTTTTTAAAACTGTCAACGCTCGAAATGGAAACAGTCGGCAAAGGGAAATGGTTTTTAAAAACGTCAAATGTAAATGTCGATATACAAATTGTCTGCGCTGATAAAACCCAAACTTGATATTGTTTTTAATTGTCATGATACGAAATGTTTTTTAATGTCGAGCTTAAAATAAATGTCACGATGTTGAATGAAAAAACAAGTCTGTCACAAGCTGTCAGAGCAATGAGGCATAACGTTTCGCAGGCTTGTGCAGTGCGGGATTTAGAAGCACTTCATTGTCTGCTAGTACAAATATACTTATAAATAATGAAGTGCAAATTACCATGATACCCCGCATTGCACAAGCGTGCTGTTAGGGGTTGCTGCTTTTCGTTGTCAACATTACTTAACAATAAAATAGAGGTCAGCAGATGAAAACATTTTGAATGTCGAGGGCACAAATGTGTCTGCAAGTGGTGGCAATATTTAAAAAAACAAATTAAAAATGCCGATAAAAAAAGTGACTGCACACTGAAATGTTATTACGTTTTATTTTAAAGCGTTGGGAAAAAATGAAATTCTTCGTGGGTGGGAAATGTGGAAGATCTTTTACAATTTTTGGATTGTGTGATGGCTATTGCGAATTGGAAATGTGCTTACACCTGTGGGTAGGGTAACTTGTTATTTAGGATGTCTGAGTTATTATGAAGTAATACATAGTCTGTGGTAACTTTCAATATGGATGTCAGTGGTCGATTTCATATAGATTCCCCGCTATATATGCGGTATATATCCGCTATATCCCCGCTATATGGTGCTGTGAAAAATACTGTCGGGTGTTTTTATGCGTTATTTAGGAAATGAGAAACGAGAAAAAAGTAATTTTTAAAAATAATGGCGAAACTAAAAAGTCTACTAAACATAGAAGGTACAATTGACGGGCTCAGTTTTTATAAAACTCAGGATGGATATATTGTAAGGAGAAAAGGTGGTTTTAACGGAAGCAGAATTATTAATGAACCTGCTTATGCACGAACAAGGGAAAACAGCAAAGAGTTTGGCAATGCTTCGAAAGCCGGATGTTTGCTAAGAAATTCATTGAAAAGTTTGTCGGTAAATGCATCAGATAACAGAGTTTCATCAAGGTCTACACAAGTGATGCGTAATTTATTAAATTATGATACTACTTCGGAACGTGGAAACAGAAATGTTGCAAAAGTAATATTAAACACTGATGCAAAAGCAATGGTTAAAGATTTTAATTTTAACATCAATGCTGCTTTGAGAACAATATTACTAAAACCTTTTGCAGTTGATAAAGTAACAGGCATTATCACAATTAACAATTTTATTCCGTTAAATGATTTAACATTTCCTGTTGGTGCAACTGATGTAATATTTACAGGAGCATGGTCAATATTAAATTTTGCAAATGAAGTATTTGATACAAAATTAAGCAATGCGGTTTCGTTGCCGATAAACAATACATCAGAAAATGTTACACTCACTCCTTCGGGAATTCCAAAGGGAACTGGTACAAATATATTTGCAATGCAAATAGTTTTTTTGCAAACTGTGAACGGACAAACTTATCCGTTGAGCAATGGTGCATTTAATTGTTTGTGTATTGTTGATGTGAGTTAAAATAGCTATTGGCTATAAGCAATTTTTATTGCATCCTTAATATTAACTAACATAAAATATCATACGACCTTGCAAAATCTACTATTGCAAGTTTGCTGTTTTGTAACTGATAATAATCGCAAATTGTTTTTTGTTTGTACTCTACATTTTTGAGGGAAATTTTAAAAATATCGGCAATTTCTTTATTAGTTTTCCCTTTGCAAACAAGTTCTATAAATTTATAATGGTCATCATGTATCGGCATTAATCTTCTTATAAATTTACTATTGTTCAAACCAAAAATGGTTTTCAAATCTTCTTGTAATTTAATGCTCCTCATTTTGCTGATAAAATAGTTTACACCAATGTACTCGAAAAACTTACGGTCGCTACTGTTTTTTGAAGAAGTAAAAACTACAATAGGTAATTTTGGAAATTGTTTTTGAATACGTCCAGCAACATCAAGCCCGGGAGTACAAGGTAAATTTATATCGAGCAAAACAAAATCAACTGGATGCAATAAATTGTATTTATCGAAAAAATCATCCCCGCATTTACATACAAGGGAAATTTTAAAAATCTTATCCTTTTCAACTATCCTTTTAATAAGGTATTGCCAGTTATTATCATCTTCGATTGTTGCCAGTTTAATAGGTTTTTTCATGCTTGAGTATAATTTGTTTTGATACTCGAATATAAAACTATTAGATTAAAATTTTGGGGTAAACCCTAAAAATTGGGGAATACCCCAAAATTTTAATGTGACTGTGTTTGTGGTTTATTCACTTTTGATTAAACAAATTATTAAACTTTTTTAAAACAAAAAATTATGAAAACAAAATTAATTAGGCTAAATATTTTTAGCCTCCTAAGTTTAACCTTCTTTACATTAAATGTGTTTGGTCAAGGTTATATTGAAATAACAATAACGCATCCTAAAAATTATCCAAATCAAACAATTGGGCAATCTGTTAATTCAACAGACACTGTTCAATCTCATGATGTAAATTTCAATATTCAGAACCAAAGATTACATTCTATTCTTCATCATTTTCATGCAAGAAAATATAGACCTTCATACAGTAGTGTATACCGAACAGATGCAACAACTAAGTTAAAACCTTCGCTAATAAATAATTTAAAGAAAATATACAGAATTGAATGTATCAGTGTATGTCGTCAAACTAATTTGAACTTTTCCTTAAGGAGTGTTTTTTAATTCTAACTCAAAACTAAACTATTTTTTT
>Ga0194037_1002316_pt1 | contig 12763 bp, 7 predicted proteins | sample JunL306m_MetaG_FD_148653 | JGI IMG/M metagenome (GOLD analysis project Ga0194037, IMG submission 148653) | Anoxic zone freshwater microbial communities from boreal shield lake in IISD Experimental Lakes Area, Ontario, Canada - Jun2016-L304-6m | ecosystem: Environmental > Aquatic > Freshwater >...
GTGCATAGACGCCTTCATCGGTTGCCCGCGAAGCCCGGCGCCGTCTTCAGGATTTCCTCAAAACGGGCTACCGTGGCTGCCACCGAGAATCTTGCGGCATTACGGACGGCTTTGCGGGAAAGCTCTTCATAGCGAGATTCGATCTCCAGGAGACCCCTTCGCCATGCCAGCGGGTCCGCTATCTCTTCCACCAATACACCACCATCACCCAACGCCTCGGGGATACCCCCCACCTTACTGGCCAGAACCGGTATACCGTTGACCTGCGCCTCTGTAATCACCCTGCCGAACGACTCTTCCCACTGTGACGGGACAACAAGTATTTCTGTTTGGCCATACACGGTACGCATGTCGATCTGGCGCTCCAGGTAGGTGACATTGGGGAATCGAGTACGAATGAACTCGACCATGGCGGGCGGGGTTCCCCATCCTTCCACCACCAGAAACTTCCGGGAAGGAAGGGCCGCCGCCAATTTCAGGAAAGGCGCTATCCCCTTGACAGCCACCGGATTGACCATGGTTATAAAGGTATCCGTCTGCCGTGTGATCCGGTATCGATCAAGATCGACGGCCGGGTAGAGAACTTCGGCGTGTACCCCGTATTTCGCCTGGAGACGATCGCGGAAAAATGCTGAACTGGTGAGGATCAACGGTAGCTCCTGAAGTTGATCAAACACGTTCAATTCCAAGCCGTTATGGGCATAGAAGAGTGGATAGATCCCGTGGGAACTGGCGATGGCCAGCAGTTCGGGTGCTCTCTCTCCCTGAAAAAGGAGCAGATCGCAGGCACCGCGGGCAATCCGGCGCTCCACATGACCCGGAAAAGCGGCCGGTGAAATCAGCGTGGTTGGAAACCCCAAATCATAGGTGAACCGGACTTCGATAGGATACTCTATCTCACGGCCTTTAAACGAGGTGATCCGGCGTAGCTCCTGGTCGACCGAAAGGTCATGACCGAGGGTGCGCAAGGCGTCGTTGAGACGAGACAGATCTTCAAAAGTTGCCTGTCCCAACGCTTCGACACAGTAACCGGAATGGGCGAGCCCGGCCAGGAGATCGTGGGCGGAGGTCTCACCTCCCCCTTCACCGATGGGAAAGAGGGGTTTGCCAGAAGCAAAGACGATGCGCGGTTGGCTCAACTGAACTCACCTCAAAAAATTCAGATCAGAGTACTCCGGACGATTTTCTATCAAACAAATTCGCGATGTGATGTCAAGTTAAAAGTGGACAGTCACGGGTGGAGCCCGCGCCATGAACGGATTCCGAAAGGATATTCTTATCATCGGTTCAGTTTTTTTCCCGTTATAGATTGATTCACTAAAGTTTTTCAGCAGAGGGGCGATAAACATATCAAAAGGTAAAAATAATCGGGCGTACAAATCAATAACTCTATTACAGGAAAGGAGGTAGTAATTATTTAGACACAGATTATACTGAGTAGATAGCAGTTAAACACAAAGGGTAAGGATACCCGCTCACAATCAAGGAGGATTAAAACCATGGCACTCTCAATCAACACCAATGTTTCATCAATTAATGCTCAACGTAATCTTCTTTCATCCCAAACCGCTCTCAGCAAATCAATGCAGCGCCTTTCGTCCGGTCTCCGCATCAATACCGCCGCCGACGACGCCGCGGGGCTGGCCATCTCCGAGAACATGCGTGGCTACATACGGAGTATGAATCAGGCGGCGCGCAACGCCAATGATGGAGTCTCCCTGATTCAGACCGCTGAAGGTTCACTGAACGAAACCAGCGCCATCCTCGTCAGAATGCGGGAACTGGCCGAACAGTCAGCCACCGGTACCGTTGGGAGCACCGAGCGTTCTTACATTCAGGGCGAGATGAACAAACTGTCCAGCGAGATCGACCGGATTGCCGGTTCTACAGAGTTCAACGGACAAAAGCTGCTGAACGGAACCCTGTCCGGTGGGGGTAGCAATATTAACACCATGACGTTCCAGATCGGTGGGAGAAATACCAAACAAAACGACACCATGGATCTGAATATCAATAATTCCAATGCAACCAGTATTTTTGGAACAGTCAATATGTATGGCGGTATTAGCGGCTCGGTAAATGTTAGTGATCAGACGAGCGCCCAGTTGGCGCTTGATACCATAGACACCGCCATCGTCAGTATTTCCAACGAACGTTCCAACCTTGGCGCCACGCAGAACCGGCTCCAGTCCACCATCAACAACCTGCAGGTGGCTATTGAAAATACCAGCGCGGCTGAATCACGGATAAGGGACGCCGACGTGGCGTCGGAAACGGCCATCATGACGCGGAACAATATTCTGACCCAGGCAGGCACGGCTATCCTGTCCCAGGCCAACCAAGCGCCACAGGCGGCCCTGACGCTTTTGAAATAAATGAGAACATTCTGTGACAATGTAAATGTCCTATCAAGATAATTCAGTGATAAGAGCTTGTCGGTTCCGGTGTGTCCGGGTAGGTCAATTGTTTGGCAGTCAGGCATTCACTCTGTCAGGAAAGGAGGTGGAAGTTGGATTCATCGTAAAGGAAAAAGACCCGAGAGGGGGTTGAGGGTCTAAAAATAGATACCCCTGTCGCGGGCAGGGAATGCCCACCTGGTGACCGCTCGCACCGTTAGCGCCGTCACCGACCACTCAAGGAGGAATACCATGGCACTCTCAATCAACACTAACATCGCGTCAATCAACTCCCAAAGAAACCTGAGCATTTCCCAAGGCCAGCTCAGTAAATCGATGCAGCGCCTCTCATCGGGCCTCCGGATCAATAACGCCGCCGATGACGCAGCCGGTCTGGCCATTTCGGAGAATATGCGAGGGCAGATTCGGAGCATGAATCAGGCAACGCGCAACGCCAACGACGGCGTCTCTTTGATCCAGACAGCGGAAGGGTCGCTGAACGAAACCAGCGCCATTCTCGTCAGGATGAGGGAACTGGCCGAGCAGTCCTCCACCGGCACCGTGGGGAGCACCGAGCGTGGCTACATCCAGTCCGAGATGAACAAGCTGACCAGTGAGATCGACCGGATTGCCAATTCAACCGAGTTCAACGGTCAAAAGCTGCTGAACGGCGCACTCTCGGGCGGCACTCCCGCAACCCAGACTAATACCATGACGTTCCAGATCGGCGCAAGGAATGTTTCCGCCAACGATACTATCGATCTGAAAATCAAAAATGCCGATACTTCAACCATCACGGGTAGTTCAACGGTGAACGTCAGTGACCAGACGAGCGCCCAGTTGGCGCTTAGTACCATAGACAACGCCATCATCAGTATATCCAGCGAACGTTCCAACCTCGGCGCCACGCAAAACCGACTCCAGTCGACCATCAACAACCTGCAGGTAGCGATTGAGAATACCTCGGCCGCTGAATCCCGGATCAGGGACGCCGACGTAGCGTCGGAAACGGCCACCATGACGCGGAACAACATTTTGACTCAGGCCGGCACGGCAATTTTGTCTCAGGCCAACTCGGCGCCACAGGCGGCTTTGACGCTTCTGAGGTAGTATGTTGTAATGCCTTGAAATTTTTTGCTCGGTATGCGATAACCCCAACCACTAAGGTTGGGGTTTTTTTCGGTGTTGATCACGATTTTTTAGTGGGAGGGTTGATGATGAAAGTCAGCGTGATTACGCCAACATTCAATAGGGAGTCATATCTTCCCAAGCTTTACGCGATTTTCAAGGCGCAGACCTACCGGAGCAAGGAGCTGATTGTTCTTGACGACAGTCCCATGCCGTCTGAATTCTTTGCGAGACTTGACGACACATCGGTCCATTATATGCATGTAGTGAGAGGACTCAGTCTTGGCGATAAACGCAACAAACTTGTCGAAACCGCCACCGGTGAACTGCTGGTACATTTTGATGACGATGATTATTATTCGTCCGGTTACATTGAGTCCATGGTTGACCATCTTGGCGGCGCCGACTTCATCAAGCTGTCCGCCTTTTTTCTTTACAGTGTGACGCATGATACCCTCGCATACTGGGATACCGCGGTATCGAGTGATCTTCACTTCAAGATACAGCCCGGTCGTCCTCTTGAGCCCATGGCGATGCATACCTTCAGCAGGGAACAGCGTGAAGAGTGGCGTCGGCAAAATGCGCTTGGCTATGGTTTCAGTTATGTCTTCAGACGCAGGGTCTGGGAAAAGACGAAGTTCGAGGCGCTTGATCACGGCGAGGATGGCCGATTTATCACGGCTGCGCTTGCCAATGGACTTGAGGGGAAGTTTCATGCCGACACCGACGGGGTGGCCATGGTGGTGCGGCACGCCGCGAATAATTCGGCGGTCTTTCCTCAATACCTTTTGCCACGCTTCCTGATGCCGGCCATCTTCGGCGAGCGGATACTCTCCTATCTCGGTCCGATAAGCGCCTAAACTGGCTGATTCCGGATTGGTTTGAGACGATAACGCGGTTTTCCATTGGCGCTTTCGATGCTTCCCGCCTCAAAATGAGGGTCTGAATGATTCCCAAAAAACTGCATTTTGTCTGGATCGGAGATGAATCCAGGCGGCCTGACGACTGTATCCGGACATGGATCGACAAGAATCCTGATTACGAGGTTGTTATCTGGGGCAATGATGATCTGAAGAATAAGTTGTGGTACAACGCGGTTCACATGATGGAGATGGCACGGCAGGAACTGTGTGGTGTCGCCGACATGATGAGGTATGAAATTATCTACAATGAAGGAGGGATAACGCTGGACGCTGATTCGGTATGTCTTGAGCCATTGGAAGAGTGGCTGTTAAAACCTGACGCATTTGCTCATTGGGAACAGGAACTGACAAGACCTGGAATGATTAACGTCAGCGTCATGGGTGGTGTCGCCAATAATCTTTTTTTCTGGGAATGTATCGAACGACTGAGAAGAAAGGAAACCGTTATTGACAGAAAAGCATGGATGACGACCGGTCCGGGGCATATCACCGAGGTATTCCGGGATACGGGTTATCCCTTAACCGTCTATCCGACGCACTATTTTACCAGAGATCATTTTACCGGGATAAAATATGGCGGTAATGGTCATTGTTTTGCTACTCAATTCTGGGGAAGCTCAATAGTGCGAGGTTACGACTGGATCCCCGACAAACTCGCGGCAATCCAGCCTACGGGAGGGTGAAGAAGGGGAGGAACATCATCTGTTTTTTCTATCATGGACAATGACTCATCAGGATGCACAGTGACAATTCCAGAGATTGAAAATACCAGTACCGGTCATCGCCTGGCCGAAGCGCTGGCGGCCGCTACCGCCGGGCAGCTTGAGGCCGCCGCCGGGATATGGAGGGAGTTGCTTGCCATGAATCCCTACCTTCTGGAGGCGCAACAAAATCTCGCCCTTGCGTTGTTCAAGCTGCGTGAGTATGGGGCGGCGTTCGACCATCTTGAACTTGCCCGTCGTCTCTTCCCGCTGGATCCGATGCTGACGCTTTGGCGTGGCCATGTTGCGCAGATGCTTGGCGACACTCGGCAGGCCGCGGAAAATTATGCCTCGGTCGTTGAATTGGAGCCCGATAACGTTTCCGCTTGGATGGTCTTGGCCATGGCGAGGCGCGATCTTGCTGACTATCAGGCAGCCTGTCACGCCATCGAACAGTATCTCGGATTGAGTCCTGATGATCCCCAGGGGCATTTTGAGTATGCCCAATTGCTCCTGAGCCTAGGCAGGTACGACCGCGGGTTTGCCGAATATGAGTGGCGTTTCAAAAGACCTACCTGTCCCCCTCGGCAATATTCCCATCCCCGTTGGGACGGCGCCGTTAGGTCCGGCCTCAGATTACTGGTTTACGCCGAGCAGGGGTATGGCGATACGATCCAGTTTGCGAGGTTCATACCGCACCTGGCCCGTGACGGCATACTCATTACGTTTGCATGCTATCCTGAACTGGTACGGTTGATGCGAGGCCTGCCGGGTCTGCATCGTGTCGTTGCATTGGGGAGTGAACCGGCTGAGATGGACGCGAATGTTCCGATCATGAGCCTCGGTATGCACTGCGCCGCGACGTTAAGATCCAACTTCCGGATTGTCCCGTATCTGTCCGTGAGCCATCCAATTCGTCCGGAATTGCCGTCGGCACTAGCGGGTACTCGGAAACGGATCGGTCTTGTCTGGGCGGGGAGCAGCAAGCACAATAATGACGATGTCCGATCCATCGAATGGTCGACATTTTTGCAAATCGCGCAAAATCGACTCCATACGTTTTACAGCGTACAGGTGGGGGGGCAACGACCTGATCCTTGGCCGGAACAACTGGTTGATCTTTCACCCCTGATTTATGACTATGCCGATACCGCCGCGTTAGTGGCGCAACTTGACCTGCTCATAACGGTTGACACCTCGGTAGCCCACGTAGCCGGAGCGGTGGGAGTTCCCGTCTGGTTGCTCCTTCCGTACGCACCGGACTGGCGCTGGCTGTTACAGGAGACCATTGGCCCGTGGTATCGAGACCTGCGAATGTTTCGGCAGACACGCGGGGGGGATTGGCAGGGAGTCATTGCCGAGGTGCTGAATGCCTTGTCCGGAGTGCGGTAGCGGATTGGCGCTTCCACGGGAGGCGTCAAGTAAATGTGACGAAGAGTATTGGTGGAGCCCCGTATGTACTTCATGGTCGGTTTTTTTGAGGCATCAATTCTACAGGAAGCGGCCGGTCATTCCCTCCGTGGCCGGTTCCCTCATCTCCGACTCTGTCCGGTGGATACTATCCCGCATCTTTCCAAAATTCTGGAATCAATCCCAACCCACATCTCGAATATCGTGCTCAACGCGGGGGGCGCCACGCTTCGGGTGAATGTTCTGCTCTCCGGCGGCGTCATGCCGGTTCCGTCGTATCTCGTTCTCCCGGAACAGCACGTTGTGACGTGGCGGGAGTTGGAGGATGCCTATGCCGTCTGGATGGAGATGGTCAATCTCCCCTGCAATGCCGTTAGGATGACGTACACTCCCATGGCATTGAAACCTCTCGGTGAGGTATTCAAGCCGTTGGATGTCGAACTCATCGGTGGGTGCGGCGCACAAGAGGTGCAACTCCGGTTCCGGGAGATTGCGCAAGAATTGGGCGTTGAGGCCAGGGCTGTTGTGACCATAAGGAATGCTCCGCTTCCCGTGGCTCCCGAGGATAGCTTATGCGCCACGGCGTCAACCTGGGACCGGATCAGGGTAGTCATCCCGCCGTTTCGCTTCATGCATCCCGCGACCATGGATCTTTTCTATTACGTATCGGACCCTGATCTGTTTTTTGGGGAAACGCGGCGTCGCCTTCATGAGTATCTTGAAGCGATCCTGCCAAGTGATACCGCGATCCCCTGCTTTGTCATCGGCTTTATCGTACCGTCACACAACCCCCTGGGACTGTTTATTGACGGCGGAGGGACAGCAAATTTGCGGCGCTTCATTCGGGCGATCAATAACGAGATCGAGGAGTGGTGCGTTGCTCATCCCTCTGCGTACTTCGTCGATGGTGACGCCATTGCCGAGGGGGTGGGGAAAGGGCGTACGGACGACGGTCTGGTCAATTTTTTCGGCCATCGCGGGTTGTTGCTCGACTATGACGGCCCCTTGGATGAAGAGTACCCCGTTACCGATATTTCGGTCACCAAAAGTTTTGAGATCGGCATCGACCTCTACCTGGAACACCTCATCCGGGAGATATTGCTGCGGCGGATCATCATGACATCGGAAGCGAAGATCAAGCTCGTCATTCTGGACCTTGACAACACCCTGTGGCGGGGGCTGGCTTCGGATATGCGTCTCGGCAGTTGGGAGGGGAGACCCCTGGCCATTGTCGAGGCGCTGTTGATCCTGAAAAAACGGGGAATACTCCTGGCGATCGCCAGCAAGAATGATGAAGCTTTCATCAGGGAGCATTGGCGGGAGATTCTCGGCTCCTATGCGGTCACTGGACTCGGAATTCCGTTGTCCCTGGATGATTTTGTCATGCTCCGGATCAACTTCAGGCCGAAGGCGGAAAATATCGGAGAAATTCTGAACGCGCTCAACGTGCTGCCGGAGCATGCGCTCTTTATCGACGATAATCCGCTTGAACGGGAGGCGGCGATTGCGGCCTTTCCCGCCTTGCGTACCTTGGGGGCGGAGCCGAATTACATTCGCCGGGAACTGCTCTACAGCCCATATCTTCAGAGTGTCGCTATTACCGGCGATGACCTGAATCGTTCGGAAATGATACGGAAGAGGGTAGAGTACTGGGAGAGCCGTTCAGGAGGAGATGTCGGCGGCTATCTTGAACACCTCGGGCTGCGCTGCATGTTGAGGGTGGTTAGCGCCAACGACAGTACCGCGGGGGAACGGGCGTTCCAGTTGCTCAACAAAACCAATCAGTGGAACCTGAACGGCAGAAGGGTCAGCACCGCTGAAATGGCCCGATATCATGATATGGAACGGGTTTATGTCGCCGAAGTGGCCGATTCCGGCAGCTCATACGGAACGGTTGTTGTCATGCTCTTGAATGAAGAGCAAAAGCGTGTTGATTACATGGCCATTAGCTGTCGGGTCATTGGTATGGGGGTGGACGAGGCGGTGGTCGGTGAGATGGTCCGGCGCTTCGGCCCACTGACGTTTGCGTTTGTCGAGACCGAGCGTAACCGGGCCGCGCGGATGTTCTTTTACGCATGCGGCTGGGACGGCCGAACTTTGTTTCCGTCTGTTGATATCCTCGAACATCCCCGGCATATTGCCTCCCAGTGGATTGTGCTATAATAGAAAGCGACTTGTACCAACAGCGACATCGGGAGGTGCTATGGAAAGGCGACAGATTCCTGAAGGCGGCATGGTAAACATAGTAGTGAGTCTCTCTGTTGTACTCATGGCGCTCCTTGGCATGTTGACGCCTCCGGGGCTTGCCGGGGCCGCGACCGGTGATTGGCGGTGGCACGGCATCGGACTTGCCGGGCAGACCGTCCAAGCACTGGCCGTCGATCCGACCAACGCTTCCATACTGTATGCGGGGACATCGTTGAATGGCGTCTATAAAAGCACCGATGGCGGAGCTGTCTGGAGCAAGATTACTAGCGGTCTGACGAATATGTCCGTCATGGCCTTGGCCATCGACTCCCGCACCCCTACCACTATCTACGCCGGTACCTGGGAAGGTGGGATTTTCAAGAGTACCGACGGCGGAGGGAACTGGAGCGCCGTTACCATCACTCCATTTGACCCAAATTATAAGGTTATGGCTATTGATCTGACCAACCCTGGCGCTTTCTATGCGGGGATGTTGAATGGCGGCGTCTTTAAGAGTATCGACGGCGGGGCGACCTGGATCGCCGTCAACACCGGCATACTCAATCTTTTTGCCCGGTCGCTGGCAGTCAATCCGACAACCTCTGCAATTCTCTACACAGGGACCGCCTTAGATGGCGTTTACAAAAGCAGTAACAGTGGGAATAATTGGAGCGTCGTCAATAACGGACTCTCCAACTTTTCCGTCAGGTCGCTGGCCATCAATCCAAATGCTCCCGATATCCTCTATGTCGGGACGGACGGCGGACTGTTCAAAAGCTTGAACGGAGGCGCTTCCTGGAATAGTCTGACCGGTATGGTCGTTCAGAAACTGGCTATTGACCCGACGGCTCCCGCCAATATCTATGCGGGTACATCTAACGGAGGGGTGTTCAAGAGTACGGACGCCGGCGTGAATTGGAGCAGTTTCAGCGCTACCCTCGGCACAGCAACAACATCTGCTAATGTTCATGCACTTACCATTGCCCGGACTACTCCTGTCACCGTTTATGCCGGTACGGAAGAGGGGGTATTCAAGCTGTTTCAACAGCCCAGCGACACGACACCCCCCGTCGGCGGCATTACGATGAATGGCGCCACGACAACCACTTCGGTTACCCTCAACCTCTCTGCTACCGACGCCGTGGGGGTTACCGGATACTATCTGTCGACGGATTCTACCCCTCCGTTAGCGGGGGCGATGGGATGGATTCCGATAACCGAGTCCGGGGGGTATAGCGCCGACGTGCCGTATACGCTGGCGAGCGGCGACGGCGTTAAGACACTAAGTGTATGGTACAAGGATGCAGCGGGAAATGTTTCGACCACCGCAAGCGCCGGCATTATTCTGGATACCTCGGCGCCGGTTGACGGAGAAGTGACGGCAGCCGCCGGGAATGCTTATGCGTTGCTCAGTTGGAGCGGATTCAGGGACGCCGGTAGCGGTATCGCCGGTTATATTTTAGTCTACAGCACCGGCGGCGCGCCTGAGTCCTGTGGGGCCGGAACACAACTTTACACGGGCGCCTCGTCCTCATACAGGCATGCGGGTCTTACGAACGGTATACCCTACTTCTATCGGGTCTGCGCCGTTGATTATGTCGGGAACATCTCCACCGGAATTACTGTCAGCGCGACACCCGATATGACCCCGCCTTCCGGAGGGATAATCATTAACGGCGGAGACTCCTTTACCACAACCACCGCGGTGACGCTTGCTCTCTCCGCGACCGACGAAGGTGGCGTTACCGGTTACTATCTGTCGACCGTAGCAACGCCGCCGGCGGCAGACGCCACGGGGTGGCATACCGTCACGCCAACGACGACTGTTTACAGCGCTTCTGTCTCCTATCTTCTGGGCAGCGGCGACGGCGTTAAGACGGTGTATGTCTGGTACAAGGATGTCGCCGGCAACGTATCCACGGCCGCCAGCGCTCGCATCACGCTTGATACGACTCGGCCCAGCAACGGCATTTTGACGGCCACCCCCGGCGATACGTATATAACACTGAATTGGAGCGGCGTCAGTGACCCTGGCAGTGGCATTGCCGGCTATATTCTGGTCTACGGCGACGTTAGCGCTCCCGCGTCCTGCTCCGCCGGAACACAAATCTACACCGGCCTTGATACTTCGTTTGTCCATGGAGACCTTTTCAGAAATATTCATTATTTCTATCGGGTCTGCGCGGTCGATACCGTTGGGAACATCTCCACGGGGGCAACCGCCGGCGCGACGCCCGATATAACCCCGCCTTCCGGAACAGTCTCCATCAGCAGTGGGGCTTCCTTTACCTCAACCACCACGGTTTCCCTCGATCTCTCGGCGACCGACGAAGGTGGCGTAACCGGTTACTATCTGTCGACCGCGGCGGCGCCGCCGGCGGCAGGCGCAACGGGGTGGTTTAACTTCCCGGCGGCAACGACCGATTACAAAGCGACTGTTGCCTTCTCTGGAATGAGCAGCGGCGACGGCGTTAAGACGGTGTATGTCTGGTACAAGGATTTCGCCGGTAACGTATCCGCGGCAGCCAGCGCTCGGATTACTCTTGATACGACTTCCCCGACAAACGGTGTCCTGAAGGCCACCCCGGGTGACACTCAGGTATCGTTGAGCTGGAGCGGCTACAGTGATGCCGGTAGTGGCGTTGCCGGCTATATTCTGGTCTACGGCGACGGTAGCGCTCAGGCGTCCTGCTCCGCCGGAACACAGCTATATTCCGGCCTTGACACTTCGTTTGTCCATGGAGACCTTTCGAGAAGTACCCTTTATGTCTATCGGGTCTGCGCGGTCGATACCGTTGGGAACATCTCCACGGGAGCAACCGCCGGCGCGACGCCCGATATAACCCCGCCTTCCGGAGGGATATCCATTAACAACGGGGACTCCTTTACCTCAACCACCGCGGTGTCCCTTGATCTCTCGGCGACCGACGAAGGTGGCGTAACCGGTTACTATCTGTCGACTGGGGCGGCGCCGCCGGCGACAGGCGCAACGGGGTGGTTTAACTTCCCGGCGGCAACGACCGATTACAAAGCGACTGTTGCCTTCTCTGGAATGAGCAGCGGCGACGGCGTTAAGACGGTATATGTCTGGTACAAGGATTTTGCCGGCAACGTATCCGCTGTCGCCAGCGCTCGGATCACTCTTGATACGACTCGGCCCAGCAGCGGCGTTCTGACGGCCACCCGGGGGGATACGTACATAACACTGAATTGGAGCGGCGCCAGTGATCCTGGCAGCGGTCTTGCCTATTATATCGTGGTCTACGACACCGGCGGTCTCCCCGCGTCCTGCTCCGCCGGAACACAGCTATATTCCGGCCTCGACACCTCATTTGTCCACGGAGACCTTTCGAGAAGGACCCTTTATTTCTATCGGGTCTGCGCGGTCGATACCGTTGGGAACATCTCCACTGGGGCAACCGCCGGCGCGACGCCCGATATAACCCCGCCTTCCGGAGGGATAATTATCAACGACGGGAAGCCATTTACCGGAAGCGCCGCGGTGACCCTTGATCTCTCCTCCGCGACCGACGAAGGTGGCGTCACCTATTTCTATCTGTCGTCCTCTGCAATGCCGCCGACAGGCGCCACGGTATGGACTGCCGTCGCGGCAACGCCTGACATGGCAAAAGTCCCCTATACGCTGAATAGCGGCGACGGCGCGAAGACGGTGTATGTCTGGTACAAAGACTTTGCCGGCAACGTATCCGCTGTCGCCAGCGCTCGGATCACTCTTGATACGACTCGGCCCAGCAGCGGCGTTCTGACGGCCACCCCGGGGGATACGTACATAACACTGAATTGGAGCGGCGTCAGTGACCCTGGCAGCGGCATTGCCGGCTATATTCTGGTCTACGGCGACGTTAGCGCTCCCGCGTCCTGCTCCGCCGGAACACAGATCTACACCGGCCTTGATACCTCGTTTGTCCATGGAGACCTTTTCAGAAATATTCATTATTTCTATCGGGTCTGCGCGGTCGATACCGTTGGGAACATCTCCACGGGGGCAACCGCCGGC
>Ga0194037_1002317_pt1 | contig 12763 bp, 4 predicted proteins | sample JunL306m_MetaG_FD_148653 | JGI IMG/M metagenome (GOLD analysis project Ga0194037, IMG submission 148653) | Anoxic zone freshwater microbial communities from boreal shield lake in IISD Experimental Lakes Area, Ontario, Canada - Jun2016-L304-6m | ecosystem: Environmental > Aquatic > Freshwater >...
GGTATACACCAAGTCGCCACCAAAGTTGAACCCAAAGGAGGTTTTCTCTTCGTTGGAATACAAGTTACTGGTATTGTTGGTAATCAGTGGCGAACCAAAAAGGCGGACAGACCACCGTTGCGGCTGCGTTTCCACTGTGCTTTGCGCCCTACTGCCGGTGGCAATCAACAAGAAAAGCATTGCCCAAAATATATTTTTTTTAATATGTTTCATATCTATTTTTTTTTAATGTGTTGATAGTTGAAAATGAATGTTGGAAAATCACAGATTCGGAATGCATTATTCCAAACCTGTGTTTCTCTCTTCTTATTTTACAATCACGTTTTGAGTTTGTCTGTAATTGCCCAATGAAACTTCTACCGTGTAAACGCCAGGTTTTAAATCGCTGGAATTGATTTGGTAAGCTACTTGCGACTGAACGTTATCGAACCTGTAAGCGCGCAATTGCGTACCGCCTTGACTGAAGATTTTCACGTTCAATGCTCCTTCTTCTTCACCCGACAGTTTCACGTTGAAATTATCGGTGATTAAAGTTGGATAAACCTGTGCTTCAATGGTTTTCAAGGCAACAGTTTTCACTAATGAACTTGCTGAACAAGCATTATTATCAATAATGTTCACCATATAAGTGGCATTCATATCCGATGGAGGCAATACCAGAAATTGGCGATTGTTGACAATGCTTGCTGGCAACGCAGTACCGTTGGAATAAGTCCACAAATAAGAAGCGTATAAATTCAAAGTATTGTCCACTATCAAAATAGAGATATTGTCCGACTTCTTTTTCTCGTAAATTACCGGAATGGTTACGCTGTATAAAGTCACTGCCACGGTTGCCGAAATGTTCTCGCAGCCCGTTGTTGGATTTTTCACGTACAATGCGTAATTGCCCACTCCACTTGCCGGTACTTTGTATTTGCCAGCTTTTTCACCAGAGATGTCTACTCCTTCTTTTCTCCATTGATAGGTCAAATTGGAATCATAATTAGAGCAGACAATATAATCGTTCGGACAAAGTTTCACCTTGTTCGTTGCGCTCGATTGTCCGGCAATTACTGGTTTGTCAGGTACAGTATTAATGGTCAATGCCACTGCTGTACGAGTTGTACTTGCCAATGACAATGTTGCACTCCAACTTTCGGCATAATAAGTAGTTGCCGTAAGTGCGGTGGTGCTTGTCAATACAGTGCCGATTGTAGCAGAATTGTACCAACGAACGGTACATCCCGCAGGTGCAACAGCTACCAAATCGGCCACCGTTCCACTTCCACAAACTGCCTGAGCAGCCGCAGCAGTTGGAGCTACAGGATCCACCTCAATAGTGAAAGGTATTGAAACGCTTCCTCCCGCATTGGTTGCCGTTAAGGTGTAAGTAGTTTTTGCCATCAATGCGGTTGGCTTGCCCGAAACTTCACCGGTAGCAGCATTAAATGTTACTCCAGCAGGTAATGCTGGGCTAATGCTGAAGGTAATTCCTTCGCCTGTTACAGTAGGTTTTATTGAAATAACTCCATTTACATTTGTAACCACGGAACTTTGCAACAAAGCAGTTGGTGGTGAAACACTTGCTGTGGTAAACGTTAGTTCCTCACCATATTCAGTACCTGCACAATTGGTAGCATAAGCTCGTACATAATAAGTTGTTGCAGTTGTTAGATTAGTCAAATTACTGCTAAATACACCAATACCACTTCCATCAGTTGTTTTTGAATTGGCAATAGTTGGCGTTCCAGAAGTATTCCAACATACGCCACGAGCAGTAACCGCTGCTCCTCCATCTGCTGACACATTTCCACCACTCGATGCCGCTTTTAACGCAATGGCCGATATAGCTGTTGTAGAAACAGTGGCTGTGGTCGGTGATTTATCAATACCTTTCACAACAACTGATATGGCTCTGTACCAAACAATATCCTGAGCTAAGGGTTCAAGAAAAGTTGGATATGCTATATCTTTGTACTTGCCAATTGAAGCAGTTGAAACATTAGTAGCTACACCAATATTTACAGGCGCACTTGAAGCTTTTATATTTATAGTACCCGATGTTGGATTACCAATGATTGCAACAGCGTAATATCCACTTGGCAATGATAGAGTACCTGCGGGAACTGCAAATGAAGCATATTCATTTACTCCTCCAGTTACCGAAAACTCAGTTGTTTGGTAAAGCAATGCTTTTGTCGACGTATTATAAATTGCCATTTTTACTTTACCAGCAGATGATGTTGCATCGATATTTACACCTAATTCAGACAAATCATAATTGGAACAACTAGGAATAGTAAACCCAAGAAATAACATTTTTGCAACATCAATGGTCTGTAAACCATCGATTTCATTGAACCTGAGGATATTGGCTGTTCCAACAGGATCGGGCGCGGGTAATGTTTTAAACGTTAGCTCTGCACCATAACTTGTATTCACCGAATTAGTGGCAAACGCACGCACTTTGTAAGTTGTGTTAGCAGTCAAACCTGTCATATCAGCGGTAAATGCGCCAGTTGCTGAAATTGCACCTTTATCCGTTTTACTATCCGTAATAGTTGGACTTCCTGCCGTGTTCCAACAAACTCCATAAGCGGTTGGATTGGCAGTTCCCAAAGCTGTTATGTTTCCGTTTCCAGTTGCTGTTGTTTGCGCAATGTCTGTTACAGCTTGTGTTGTTACTGTTGGGGCGTTTGATACCAAAAGTGTAATGTTTAATGCTTTCATTCCACTAATAGTTATTACAGGATCACCACTCATTCCACCGTATTCTACAAAATAGCCATCTACCGGATTATTATCTGCCCAGTCATCCCAAAATCCATTGGCGAAAAAGTGAGCATAATGTTCAACATTATCCCAATTGTTGGGACCACCAGTACTCCAGTTGTTATACAATCCGCCTACTGCATGACCTCCTGCACTACCATTTCCGGTATAGAATGAAGTTCCTGCCTCAGGTCCAGATACCCATTTCCAATCACCTTCAAGGGCTGAATCGCTTGCGCCAATCCATCCTGTTTTTGCAATTGATTTATATGCAAAATCATTTTCTTCAGCACAGGTAATGGTTGTCAGATAGCCTTTCATTCCAAAATAAGTTTTTGCTTCGGCTGCTGCTTTAGCTGCTGTCCAGTTAGCATCACCTGTAACAAACTGATAATAGTGTGGTGTAGTTGCACCACAAGGTGTAAATGGCAATGCATCTCCAAGGCTGAAAGTAAATGAACGAGAACCTGCAGCTGCAGTGCTATTGCTATTCTGATACTGAATGCTTCGGAAAATTTCCTGATATTGAGCTGCTGTAGCTGTTCCTGTCAACGTAAGCACACCTGTTGATGCTGCATAAGTTGCTGTAACTCCATACAAATTGGCAGGATAAATTATTTTATCTTCCGATGAAACAAATCCTGAATTGATATATACCAATCCATTGTCAATGTTTGTTGTTGAACTTACTGTTGCACTAGGATCTATAACTACTGCTGTAGTATTACCCGAAGTCAACAAAACTGTTCCGTTTGATGTAGTGAGTGTTGGACTGGCTGGTGTTTCAGAAGTGGTAAACGTCACTTCAGCGCCATAACTTGTATTTACCGAGTTAGTTGCAAAAGCACGTACGTGATACATCTGACCTGATAATAATCCTATCATATCAGCTGTAAATGCTCCGGTTGCCGAAATGGCTCCTTTGTCTGTTTTGCTATCTGTAATGGTTGGATTGCCAGCTGTATTCCAACAAACACCATAAGCGGTTGGATTGGCAGTTCCCAAATCAGTAATCGTTCCGTTTCCGGTAGCTGTTGTTTGGGTGATGGCTGTTACAGCTTGGGTGGTTACTGTGGGTGCAGTTTCAGCAGGTGCACTTGGCGAAGACATTACTCTGTTGCCTATACCTGAGCTAGATACAGCTACAAACATACCATTACCGTAAGTTACACCATTCCAGTTATTATCTGCAGGAGTAGTTTTAGCAGTCCAATTGATTCCATCGGAGCTGGTCATTACTCTATTGCCAGTACCTGAGTTTGATACAGCCACAAACATTCCATTGCCAAAGGTTACATTTGCCCATAGATTATCTGCCGCAGAAGTCCTGGATGTCCAAGTAATGCCATCGGGGCTGGTCATTACTTGGCTTGCGCCGTAAGCAGCTACAGCAACAAACAAACCATTGCCGTAGGTTACACTACTCCAACTATTATATACTGCTGATGATTGAGTTGTCCATGTGATGCCATCGGGGCTGGTCATTGCTCTGTTGCCTGATGTAAATGGCGTATACATTGCAACAGCCACAAACTTTCCATTGCCGTAAGTTACACTTGTCCAATAATTATCTGACGCTGAAGTTTGTAATGTCCAGGTAATACCATCAGGGCTGGTCATTACACTTTTGCCTGCGCCTGAACCAGCTACAGCCACAAACTTTCCATTGCCGTAGGTAACACTTGTCCATTGATTATCTGCAGCAGAAGTTCGTGATGTCCAAGTGATGCCATCGGGGCTGGTCATTACCCTGTTGCCTGTTCCATCATACGATACAGCCACAAACTTTCCATTGCCATAGACTACACTTCTCCAACTATTATCTGGAGCAGAAGTCCGTGATGTCCAAGTGATGCCATCGGGGCTTGTCATAACTTTGTTGCCAGTACCTGAGTTAGCTACAGCTACAAACAAACCATTGCCATAGGTAACGGAATACCATCCATTATCTGCTGCTGAAGTTCTTATTATCCATTCGGAAGGATCTGAGTTTGACAATGTTGTAAAGTTAACCTCATCGCCATAACTTGTCCCAGCAGAACTAGTTGCAAACGCACGCACTTTGTAAGTTGTGCCAGCAGTCAATCCTGTAATATCAGCGGTAAATGCACCGGTTGTCGAAATAGGTCCTTTGTCAATTTTACTATCCAAAATCGTAGGCGTACCACTTGTATTCCAGCACACACCATAAGCCGTTGGATTGGCAATCCCCAAAGCGCTAATGTTTCCATTGCCAGTAGCCGTGGTTTTAGCAATTGATGTTACAGCTTGCGTGATAATGGTTGGAGTGGTTGGGATTGCCGAAGTCATTACTCTATTGCCTGTGCCTGAGCTTGCTACCGATACAAACATACCATTACCGTAGGCTACACTATACCATTGATTATCAGCAGGAGAAGTTTTAATAGTCCAATTGAGACCATCGGTACTGGTCATTATTCTGTTGCCTATGCCGTCATAAGCTACAGCTACAAACATTCCATTTCCGTATGTTACACTAGTCCATTGATTATCCGCAGCAGAAGTCCGAGATGTCCAAGTAATACCATCTGGGCTGGTCATTACTCTGTTGCTTACGCCGTAAGTAGCTACAGCTACAAATAAACCATTGCCGTAGGTAACTGAAGACCAAGAATTATATACTCCTGTTGGTTGAACGGTCCATGTGATACCATCGGGGCTCGTCATTACTCTGGTGCCTGATGAATATGCCGTATACATTGCAACAGCCACAAACTTTCCATTGCCGTAGGTAACACTTGTCCAAAAATTATCTAACGCTGAAGTTTGCAATGTCCAAGTAATACCATCAGGGCTGGTCATTACATTTTTGCCTGCGCCTGCGCCTGATCCAGCTACAGCCACAAACTTTCCATTGCCGTAGGTTACACTTGTCCATTGATTATCTGCAGCAGAAGTTCGTGATGTCCAAGTGATGCCATCGGGGCTGGTCATTACCCTGTTGCCTGTTCCATCATACGATACAGCCACAAACTTTCCATTGCCATAGACTACACTTCTCCAAGTATTATCTGCAGCAGAAGTACGTGATGTCCAAGTGATGCCATCGGGGCTTGTCATAACTCTGTTGCCGGTGCCTGAGTTAGCTACAGCTACAAACAAACCATTACCGTAGGTTACAGAAGACCATCCATTGTCTGCAGCTGATGTTCCTAAAGTCCATGAGGTTTGCGCTTGCGATAGCACAGAACTAAAAAATAGCAGCACCATAAATGCTGTTTTCAGAAAAGAAAACTTCCTCAAATGAGGAGTTGGGGGTAAATGATTTTTTGTCATAAGTATTTGTTTTGTTTGTATTTTGTATTTCTAGTTTCTTTTTTCAGCAAAAACGATTTGCTCATAAATTAATCTTGAATAATAGGTTCAATTATAAAAAATTTAAATTGTAATAATTACAAACTGAACATAATTACATTTATAAAGTTCAATTATTAACTATCAAAACTGCATTTCTTGACAAAAGTCAAGAAATAAAGGTATTTGACTCACTTATTGCGTCATTGCAAAGCATTATGGCTACTTTTAGAATATAAATTATTATATTTGCATAGGTATTGTGCTAATATAATTGTTTAACAATAAAGGGAAGATAAGATTTATGTTATCAGAAATTGTCAAAAATAGTCTCGAAGCGTCTATTAGTAGTAATAGCTATATGTCCCCTATAGCCGAAAAAATTGTAGAATTATTTCAGGAAATAGAACGAGTTTCTGATGGAGAGTTTGAAAGTTGCTGTGTAAAGAAAAAGCTCTTAAAAGGCGATTATTTGTTGAGGCAGGGCGAGAGAACCAACAAAATATGGTACATAGAAACTGGTATAGCGCATGAATATATCCAAAAAGGGAAACAAATACTTACACTATCATTTATTTTCCCGAATGTGTTTGTAGATTATTTTCCCAGCACTATCGGTGGTCTTCCTTCACCCCGAAATATACGTTTATTGACCGATACTGAAATTCTTGAAATAGACCATGAGCAGATGATGAACATTGAATCCATTCGGAGTCTGATATACGAAACAAGAAGTTACATTGCCATTTATTATAACTTTGAGTTGCAGGAACGTATGTTTCAGCTACAATTTTTAAATGCACAAGAACGTTATGCCAACCTTATCGAACGCCAACCGTATTTAATTAAAGAAATTCCATCCATTTATTTGGCTGATTACCTCGGCGTTTCGCCCGAAACATTGAGCCGGATCAGAAGTAAAAGCAAGCTGAATAAGTTATTTGAAAACAAATCTACAACAGATTACGTGTTTGAAAAACGAGAGGGGAAATGGAAGACCTAAATGTTTTTTCTACTGGGGGCGCAACTTCGAGTCGCACTCCCAGAAGAAAAGAGAAAACATTTAAATCCATGAAATCTAATTAGTTGATTATTTTTTTATAAATCTATTTGTGCTTTTCATTCCATCATCAGTGATAAAATTCAAGTAATAAATTCCACTCGAAAGAGAAGACACATTAACTACATTGTCGGCTCGCTCTAAATTTACAATTTGACCAAAGATATTCACGCATTCCAAACTCCTAATCACTTTGGGAGATTTGATGGTTATAGTAGAAGTGACAGGATTAGGGAAAATGCGCAAAAAAAAAGCCTACTTAATGAAAAGCAGGCTTTATTCAAATCAAAAAAATGAATTATTTATTTACTAAAGAAGAAATCGCATCTTCTGTTGGGTCTATATTTTGTTACTGGTTCAATCACTTTTCCTTTTCCATTGGCAATAATTCTATTACCAGGAATACCCCAAACCCGCATCATCTCGGCTTTCACCTTGTTGGATCTACGTTGACTAAGTTTTTCGTTATAAGAGATATTTCCCATAGCATCACAATAACCTCTTACCTCAACTATCAAACTTGGGTCAGCTTTCATTTTTGCAGAAACTTTGCGTATGGCTTCCAGCGCAGTATCGTCTAAACCTGTTTTATCAAAATCGAAAAATACGGCAGGCATATTATCATCTACTTTTGGTAATGCATCTTGTTTCACAGTAACCTTAGTAATCACTTCTGGCATTACAATTGTTCTGCCCCAAAAATCAACAGGAGTATTTAAAGGTGTATGCGGTTCTTTGTCTCTAACATTGGGCACACCATCTTTATCATCATCAGGACCATTCTCTGAAAGTAAATTTGTCAATGAATCAATCTTAGTATTTTGTTCAGCCATTTGAGTTTTGAAAATACGGATGATTGAATCCAACTTCGCATTGGTTTTTTCCTTATCATTATCAATTTCGGCACAGCATGGTGGATCAAATTGATTCATGTCTATATTACGGCGGTGATCACGCTTTTTTAAACTATTAAATTTATAGCGCAAATAAACCATACCCGAACCAATATAATCATTTGTTACACCTTTATAATTATAGCGTGGGTCACCCTCCATATTATCTTTATTGTAAGCACGATAGTGAATTTTTCCACCTATTGCATATAACTTTGAGATATTATATTCTAATGAGAAAGTAACAGGAATGGATAAAGCTTGACCAGGTAGACTTATAACGGGAGAATTGTCAGGGTCTGGAGATCGGTAATTGGACTCGTAAGCTGCATACCCTATACCTATGGCACCCAAAATTGAAACCTTCGACCGAGAACGAGGCAATATCAGTTTCGTAAAATTGATGGTTGCATTTATATCACTGGTATTTAAAGGCGTATAAAATGATATATCATTATTTCTCCCACTCAATGGAAAATGATAAAAATCAAGTGCTAAACCCCAAATTGGACTGATGGCATACTCTACCGTACCACCATAAGAAACTTCATTAATAGATTGTGGCAATAGCTGCATTCTACTTTGTGATACATCACCGTCAAAAATACAAAAACCAGTTTCGATAGAAGCCGACCAAATAGAGTATTCGGATGATTGCGAGAAACCATTTAAAAAGGGTAAAATTGCCAACACAAAAACGAAAATCTTTCTCATAAAAATAGTATTGAAGCGCAAAAGTAATATTTTTATTCTAAAAAAAAGGACTTCTACGGTTAAATTAAATACATAAACTCTGGAGTTAATTGGTTCATTAAGAGCAATTCACATCTCAATTCACGCTGGTTACACCTTCAAGATTTTATTTGAGATATGTTCCAATTTCATTTAAATGTATTAAGTCCTAAGGGTGAGGGAATTAACTGATTATTTTTTTCTATTCTATTGGGAGTGCCACTCTGATTCGCACTCCCAGTTGAAAAGAAAAAAACAGGATAACATTACTCAATCCTGTTCCTATTATTTCTAGTAATAGCATGACTTCAAGTCATACTATTACTTGCTCGAATACTTGCTCCATATAGTCGGAGTGCGACTCCAAGTCGCGCCCCGACTATATTGAACTAACAGCGTCAAAAGCTTCAAAACACAATTTTCACATCTTCTTTATAATGTTGTAATGTGCCGTTTAGGCTGGCTGTCCAACCATCAATAAACACTTTCCCCGTTGCTGAGCCTGTCGAAGCATTTTTAATGGCGTTTGAGAAATCATCGCTGTTTACTTTTTCGGAATTGGTAATATAATAATTTGTTCCAATTTTGTAAACGCAACCTTCTACCACCGTTTCGGGAGTTTGTGTTGGTTCATCAACACCAATGCTGAAAATCATATTGTAAATACGTGACAAGGTGTCGTTATTCTCGTATTTCATTACAATTTGCTCGCCTTCTACAGCTAACCTTGGTGCTTCTACGCTGTCAAATACTTTGAAACCAATGTCTAGCCCCCTAACCCCCGAAGGGAGAATTTCCTCACTAAACAAATTTTGTGAAGTATCTACTGCGGAGGGATTTAGTGAGGCTGCAATTTTCTCTCCCGCTCGTCTCAAACGCTCTATAGTAATGCTCGAAATTACTGGTGGCAAGTTGTTGTCTATACAAAATTTATACGCTGGCTTATCTTCTTTAATTGGCTCATCTATTTGACACAAGATATATTTACGATTACCACCATCTTCTGTATTGAGTTGCATTACAGCGTGTCCTGTCGTTCCGCTACCTGCGAAGAAGTCAAGAATGAGAGAATCTGAAGAAACAAATACTTGAAATAATTTTTTAATAACTCCTTCATCTTTTGGAAAATCAAACACTTCATTGCCATTAAACAATTCTTTTATTTTAATTGAACTTGCTCTTCTATCTTTATAAAATACGGACTCAAATAATTGAAATTCATTATCCTTTAGGTATCTTTTAAAAACAGGCAATTTGTCATCATTTCTAAATTCAATAATTCCTTTATTGTATGCAGTCCAAAAATCTTCTTCTTTACCGAAAGTCCATCCTCTTGAAGGTGGCAATATTTCTTTATTATTTATCGGGTTAATTACAGAATACTTGCCACCACCAACACGTGAAACATTATCCATACAATATACGCCTGTACTATCAATATTACAATAATGTTCGTGTTGTTTACATTCTTCAGGTGCATTTTTGAACCATTTTTTTAATTCAGCAGAAGCCTGTAAAAAGTTATTTTTATTTTTAACCAATAAAAGTTGCGCTTGTTTATATATTTCATCAAGACCAATTTTAGATTCTCTCCAAATTATATTGTTTTTATCAATTGAGTTTAGGTTTTTTGCATAAAATAGTATATACTCGTGTGAAACGGATATATACTTTGCAAGATTTCTTTTTCCTCCTCTCCAAATAATTTGTCCAATAAAATTCTCTTCGCCAAAAATTTCATCACAAAGCAACTTCATATTTGCTTGTTCATTGTCGTCAATACTTATAAAAATAACACCGTCATTACTTAGTAAATCTCTTGCCAACAAAAGACGAGGATATATAAACGACAACCAACCATTGTGGCTTTTTTTAGTTTTGAAACTAAAGTCCATACGGGCAAAATCGCTTTCGCTCAAGTTTGCCAAGCCCAGCACTTCGGCTTCTTCTTTGTCGAACTTGTCGGGATATACAAATTCATCACTCGTGGTGTTGTAGGGCGGGTCAATGTAGATACACTTAATTTTTCCGCTGTAATGGGTTTTCAATATCTTTAAGCTGTCGAGATTATCACCCTTTAAAACCAAGTTTTGGGTGGTGTCAATATCTTTGCTCAGTACAGTGTTTAGATGAAGTTCCTTTTCTGATTTTTGTGCGTACTTTGCCCTTGCCACGTTTCTACCCACAAAATTGAGACCATAGCCGTTTACTTTTTCGTCAACTGGTAAACCCAAAATGGCTTTTAGTTCGTCTAATTTCAGTTCATTATCACGGATGACTGTCGGGTAGTTTTCTTTCAGAAAGTTCAACAGTTTGTTTTCACTAGTTTCTGTGTCTATCACAGCATATCCTGCATTTGTAAATTCTTCGTTTTGTGTCATTTTTTTTTCTTTTTAATTGCGTCGGGTAAATTGCGTCAGGCTTTAGCCCGTAATCCGCTCAACCGCTTTTAGCGGTTTGTCGGATGATGCAAATGCTATTTCAAATTTCCACCATTTTATTATTTGCACACTGCCAATCAATTGCCTCCAGCTTTAGCTGGAGGAAAATGAGAGAAATTGTCTTCGGCTTTAGCCCAAAATATTGTCATTTTCGGCTGAAGCCAATTGTTTTTCCATTTCTTTGAATGGGCTGAAGCCCAATCCTATTGAACCAAGTTTGCAACACATCAATCACATTATTTTTAATGATTTTCATCAATTCCCAATCAATTTTCCAACATTTCATTCTTTGCACAATGCCAATCAATTGCCTCCAGCTTCAGCTGGAGGCAATTGATTGCGTCGGGTAAATTGCGTCGGGCTTTAGCCGGTAATCCGCTCAACCGCTTTTAGCGGTTTGTCGGATGATGCAAGTACTATTTCAAATTTCCACCATTTTATTATTTGCACACTGCCAATCAATTTCCTCCAGCTTTAGCTGGAGGAAAATGAGAGAAATAGTCTTCGGCTTTAGCCCAAAATATTGTTTTATAGTTTTCGGCTAAAGCCATTTTTTTTCCATTTCTTTGAATGGGCTGAAGCCCAATCCTATTGAACCTATCCTATTTCGAGTCATTAATCAAACTTGCCAATTGAGTAGTGTTGATACGTTCTTTAAATGAGACTTTAATGTTTTCGCCGGTCTGAGCCTGTCGAAGACGGTAATATTCGTTCAGTGCTTCAAAGTATTTCTTGGCAAAATCAATCTTTGCTTTTTCATCTTGGGGTATTACCGTAGAAGATTTGTAGCCTTTGGCTTCCACTACAAGGAAAATTTTATTGCCCTCCTTGCTTTTTATGGCGTAGCAAAAATCTGGATTGTATTCTCCCAAAGGTGTTTTGATTTTGAGGCGTGGCAGTTTGCCAAAAATTTCTATGCTTTCCATAATGGGGTCTTGTTCCACAATTTCCAATTCAAAATCGCTGTCGTATTCAATCACTTCTTCAAATACCCAACGACTTTTCATGCTAAATTCGGCAGTAATATCTTTTTGAAATTTCCCTACGCTTCCTGTATCTAAATAGGTTTTCCCATAGTGAACTGAGCTTGTCGAAGTTTCGGTTTTAAATACATTGGGCGAAATATTTCCGTTAATGCCATCATATTTTACGTTGGCTTTAATCATTGCCACCAAATTTTTACGGATGATTTCGGTAATTTCTCGTTGTGCTTGAGCGGGATTGTTGCAAAGCATTTTGTTTTTAAAATCACTGCTCAATACATTAAAAACCTTTACCACAAATGCAATAGGTGTTTTGGTATTGTTTGCCAATGTGCGAACCAATTCCAAATAATCAACTTTGCTTTTGTACGAAACTGTGTCGGTTAACTGCTCTGTAATTGAACCTTGCTCACCGATTTTATTTACGTTGAGTTCGGCACGCTTGGTTTGCAACAAAATTTCGTCAATTTTCACTGATTCAATTTCCGTTTTTATGTTTTCAATCAGCTGCTTTTCTTTTTCTTCTGTTAGCGTGTCCAAAACATAAAAGGCATTTTTATTAATGGTGTTCCACAAGTCTTGAAA
>Ga0194037_1002319_pt1 | contig 12757 bp, 15 predicted proteins | sample JunL306m_MetaG_FD_148653 | JGI IMG/M metagenome (GOLD analysis project Ga0194037, IMG submission 148653) | Anoxic zone freshwater microbial communities from boreal shield lake in IISD Experimental Lakes Area, Ontario, Canada - Jun2016-L304-6m | ecosystem: Environmental > Aquatic > Freshwater >...
GCAACCGTTCTACGCTTACAACTGGGGCAAACCGCCAACTGTTGCGACTGAAGAATATAGCGCATTGCGTTTGCGCTCCGACCTTAACCTATACAGGGTTGGGTATCAGACCGTTGGCATGACCCCGCTGTTGGCGTACCAGTCCACGGTGCTGTACGAGGCCAATACCGGCTTCCCAAGACCGCCGCCAATCTCGCAGCAGATCCTGTTTGGTCGAACCACGCCGGTCGCGCCGACACCGCAGCCGTTCTATGCCTACAACTGGGGCAAGCCGCCTATGGTGCAGGCTGAGGAATGCACCCCTCGTACCCCTGTTAACTTTTGGGCGTTTGTACAGCCTGCTCCGGTCACCATTACTGGAACCATTGCGGTATTAGGCTACCAGACTACGGTTCTGTACGAAGCCAACGATGGTTTCCCGCGTAGACCTTCAAATAACAGCCTGCTGTTTTTTAACAGAACAGTGCCGGTCACCCCGCCTAACGTTTACCCGTGGACGGCTTTAGGGTGGACAAAGCCCCCAACAGTGGCGGCAGAAGATTACACGGTACGCACCCCGTACCCGCTGCAATCATTTTTTTGGAAAACCCCTTACGTCCCGCCGCCGTACCCCGGCACAACCATTTGGGATGCCACCTATCAGGTTGTAAACGACAATCTGATGGTCTACCCGATTGAATGGATCATGTCGGCTACGATCCCGTGGGGCTATGTCATTAGCCGTACCCCGTACCCGGATTCGGCACAGCCAACGTGGACGTATATCAGAATGGTTGCATCCGCAGGGCCACCGGCAAGCCCCGGCTATGCGACCGTGCCTAACCTTGTGGGGCTGCGCTCTTTTGACGCGACCAGTTTGCTGTCCACAATTGGCCTCATTTCAGGTACATCAACTTACGTTAACAGTTCAACGGTAGCGGCAGGGTTGGTCATATCCCAGACTGTGACTGCCGGAACGGTGGTCTCTACCGGAACGTTGGTCTCTGTTGTCCTCAGTTTAGGTACATTAACTGCCAATTCTTTTGTCTTCGTCCCCACCATAACAAATAGCACCTTGGCAATAGCCACCTCTGCGGTAGTCCAATCCAACCTAATTTTGCTTACTCCGCTGTATCAGCAGAGCAATACAGTGGCAACAGGCTTGGTCATTAGTCAGTCCCCGGCAGCGGGTACAACGGTCAATTTGTGGACTCCGGTTAGTCTGGTTATATCTAGCGGCCCGTTTGGCATCCCGGCAACCGTAACAATGCCTAATTTGGTGGGTCAGTTAGCGGGTACAGCAAATTCAATTTTGGGTGGTGTAGGCTTGGTTCCCACAAACGTGACTTATGGGTTCCAGGCTTCCATAACGGCTGGTGTCATTGTGTCTCAGACGGTATTAGCAGGATCTACGGTATTGGTAGGAACGGGCGTGGGCTACAGCGTCAGTTCTGGGCCACAGCCGGTCACGCCTGCGGCCATTGTTCCTAACGTAGTGGGGGCAACCAAAAATTCAGCCGTTTCTGCATTAATTAATGCAAATTTGATGGTTTCACCCATACTTTATGCAACTTCAAGTACGGTCACGGCGGGTTTGGTTATCAGCCAATCCATATTGGGGGGATCATCTGTTAACCTGTGGACAACTATTACCCTGATTGTGAGTTCAGGATGAGCAGAGATTTAGACTTGTTGCACCCCTTGATGCGCCCCAAAGTTGATGCATTTATTGTTGCCGTCAAAGACGCTGGCATCGACATGATCGTAACTTGCACAAAACGAACAAACACAGAACAAGCGCTTTTGTATTCCCAAGGAAGGACAATGCCAGGGGCGATTGTGACGAATGCCAAACCTGGTCAAAGCGCTCACAATTATGGTATGGCAATAGACGTTGTTCCTGTCGTGAACGGCAAGTGCGATTGGGTTTGCCAAGATTTGGTCTGGCAAGAAATCGGGCATATAGGCCGGTCTTGTGGACTTGAATGGTACGGCGCTCCGGGTTCAAAATTTCCTGAATATCCACATTTTCAATTACCTAACTGGGAGACTTATAAATGAACGTTTTTACCGCGCTTCCTCAGTTTTTCCGTTTGTTCCAGCAAGGGCAGGAAATCGCTAATGCGGCAACTTGGAAAAACGCCACCGTTGCGACAAACGTGCTTGTCGGCGCACTTGGCACGGCTGTTGGCATTGCCGCCAGCGCTGGCATTGGAATCCCAGTTGATAGCGGCACGTTGCAAATGGTCGGTTCTGGCATTGTTGCTGCCGTCAGTGCGATTAACGCAGTGATGCACGTGATTACCAGTTCCAGGGTTGGTTTTGCTTCTAAGGCATAAAAAAAGCCCCCGAAAGGGGGCTTTTGTTAAGAGACAAAGTTTTCTTTTTCCCATTCTTCTATGTCTACAAGCCGGTAAACGACTGGGTTACCCCGCTTCATTAGGTGGAAAAACTTAGGCCCCTTTTTCTGCCATCTCCAGTTCTGCAAAGTCCTGATGCTGCATGCCCATCGAATTCCCAACTGCTCTGTGTCTAGCAGCCTGTGACCCTTTAGGGCGCTAGGAATTGTGGTTTTCAAAACAGGTCCTCCTCAGAATCGGAGATTTTGGTGTCCACAACCGCCTGTAAACCCCGTGGGCGCTTTGTTTGAACGGGTTGCTCCGCAGGCTCTTTGGCGGTCTGAGGGGCCTCAAAAGGCTCCTCAGAGACTAACAAGGCTTCCTCGGCTTCTTCGTCCAAAGCGCGAAGGCTGTCGGACACTTCAGGATCTACAATCGGCAGGCGCTTTTTGAGCCTGTGCAGGACAGACTTTTGGGCCATCCTGTCGTACCAAGCCTTCCAAGGACCGTTTTCCCCGCTTCTGGAAGCAGCCCGGACCTGCTCAATTTCTTCAATGTTCATGGCTTCCACGAACGTCCTGTCGCCTACCTTGGCAGTAGCGTAAACGCCAATCAAATCGCCTCGGCTGCCAAATACCTTGGGGCGATGTTTGACGTATTGACCTCTTTCATCAGCCCAAATCTCGATCTCGTCTGCCTCATAAACGGACGCAGCGTGAACCATGATTCCGGCGTTGCCCAACTGTTTAATTACGCCTTCAACCATCTGGCTATAGCGGACCATTTTGACGTAACCGTTGCCGGATTTAACGTTGTGGATGATCAGCGCGGCCTCGCGACCGTCTGGCATTAAACCATCCTGCGCTGCCCGACTGATTGCGTTGTACAGAGACTGGCGGTCGGCCTCCAATACGCCAGAATTGTTCTGAATCGCGACCATCGTCGTGCGAGTAAAGCGATCTACTGACACATTGGGTGGTAGCAACTTCTGAAGATGCCCCGTCATCTCTGGACTGCTCAGAGACTGATTGAACTGCTTGATAGCAACTAGATTACTCATTTGATTGCCTTTTTAGTGATGCGAACATTTCGATACGCTTTGCGAGTGAAGGCGGCAACTTCTGTTTCTGCCACTACACCCGCGCTTACTGAATACCCGTCAGGGCAAATAACGCGCTCTGCGTCTCCAATCAACATCAACAATTCAGACTTAATTGTTTTCTGCTTGTTTTCAGCCGCAGATTTAAGCAATCCCTGATCGTGATAATCATGAACGAGTTCAAAAACTTTCTTTGCTTCCTCGGTGTCGTTCTGCGCGTCAAGGACTGTTCCTGGCTCTGCGTAGTTGTACAAGTACGCAATCAGTTCAGCGTCCTGCGGCATAGAAATTTCTGGCGCACGGTTAGCCTTTATTTCGCGCCAAAACAAAAAGGCTGCTTTTTCTAGATTCTCTCCGACAACAGGATCACGCTCACGGACCAACAGATTAAGAGAGTTCCCGCCGACGAGGACTCCAATCGCGGCCCAAGACCTTTGGATGACATGTAACTGAGTTTGTACCTGTATTTCAATGTGAGCGGGGGCTTCCATGCGACCCTCATCCAAGGTCCAATTTTTCTTCCATACAATCCAGTCAACATTTTTGATCTCCAGAATTCCCGGCCCCAAGTTGCGATACATTTCCTGAAGAACCTTATCTTCAGGCGTAGCGTCTTCTTTAATGCCGACAATCTCGTAATCAAACGAAGCGCCTAAACCAACATCTTCGTTTGAAACATAGGCGTTCAACTTACGAACTTTGACCCCGTATTCTTCAGCAATTGCGCGAGCAATAGCCTCTTCCATACGCAGGCCCCATTTCATACGCTCGCTTGCTTCGAACTCGGAAGGCTTGCTGCCCCGTTTCACGTGGAACAATTCAAACTTTGTCATGTACGGAGACAAGCCAAACAAAGCAGAAGCCTCTGTGCTGCTAACGTACTTATGGCGCAATTCCAACCAATCTTCTTTGCTCTTAGGATTGTAAACCGTCATCTTAGACCCCTTGTGTTATTGCCAAGCCAAGAGTACGCTTACCCTTCCTTACCGTCAACTACTTTCTTTAACTATGAAACTCAGACCATATCAAGAAAATGACGTAGCGCAAATTCGCGCTGCTTATCGCGAGAAAAATAAGTCAGTTTTGTTTGTTGGCCCAACTGGTTACGGCAAAACGGTGCTGTTTTCTCACATTGTCAAAAGCGCATTGGAGCGCGGCAAAAAAGTCATGGTTCTTTGCCATCGCATGGAACTGATAGACCAGATTGAAGCGGCTCTTATTTCTGTGGGCATACAGCCAGGAATTGTTGCACCGCATCGCGAATGCACCAACAAGAACGTTGTGCTTGCCTCTGTGTGGACCCTAATCAATAGGTTGTATGCGTTCGATCCGCCAGACCTATTAGTGGTAGATGAAGCGCATCACGCCACAAGTAAAACTACTTGGGGAAAAATTCTCAATCATTGGCCGCAGTCTCATAGACTGGGCGTTACAGCCACTCCATTAAGGCTTTCTGGAGAGGGCTTGAATGACTTGTTTGAAAAAATGGTGCTTGGCCCAAGCACTCAAGAACTGATAGAACTAGGGTTTCTCACGCCTGTTCGCGTGTTTGCGCCGTCTCAGCCAGATTTAGAAGGAGTACGTAGGCGTGGTGGAGAATTCGTCATTGGTGATCTTGAAGCCGCGCTCGCTAAATCAACCATTACTGGCGATGCGATTTCTCACTACAAGCGCTTGTGCAATGGCAAACGCGCCATTGCATTTTGTGTATCCGTGGCACATGCCAAAGTAATTGCTGAATCATTTAACAAAGAGGGTATTAAAAGTGAAAGCATTGACGGTTCGCTTGATAGCGGGGAGCGCAGACGGCGCATCACTAATTTCAGAGAAGGTAGGACTCAAGTTCTTACGTCTTGCGACTTGGTTTCAGAGGGGTTCGATCTCCCTGCGATTGAGGCTGGAATCTTACTCAGGCCCACCGCCTCCACAGGGCTTTATCTTCAGCAGGTTGGAAGATGTTTGCGTACCGCAGACGGGAAATCTGAATCCATTATCTTGGATCATGCCGGAAACACTTTGCGGCACGGACTTCCAACAGAAAGAAGAGAATGGACGCTTGCAGGCGAAGAAAAAAAGCGCAAAGCCGCGAAAGAAACCATCGTCTCCGTCAAAATCTGCAAAGCCTGCTTCCAAGCGTGTCCGCAAACAGCCCAAGAATGTTCTGGCTGCGGCGAAGAATTCCCGGTCAAGCCAAGAAAAGTTGTCCAAGTCAAAGGCGAACTACAGGAACTCAAAGCAGCGGTTAACCGTAGCAGAATGGCAGAACAAACTAGCGCAAAATCGCTAGAAGGTCTTATTTCTCTCGGAGTAATGCGCGGTTACAAAAACCCCCTTGCATGGGCAACTCATGTTCTGCAAGGGAGAAAAATTAAGAAAGAGAGGTCTTTCAGATGAGCGGAAAAATCCAAACTGGACGAGTCCAGTTGAGAGTCGAGTCGGCGTTGCTAAGGAAAATTCATGGCTTTCTATCCAAAGGCAACATACGTTTGTTTAGGAACAACATAGGCAGCGCATTCCTGGGGCCGCATTTTTGGTCTGATGGCTGCGTTGTGATAAAAAATCCGCAACGAGTAACTTACGGGTTATGTGAGGGGTCTAGCGATTTGATCGGTTGGAGATCGCGCTTGATTACAGAAGACATGGTAGGCAAGAAGTTTGCTCAGTTTGTTGCCATCGAAGTGAAATCGCCCACTGGTAAGACAAACAAAACTCAAGAAGCGTTTATCAAAACAGTGCGTGAGTCTGGAGGATTGGCTGGTATTGCCAAATCTGAAGGCGATGCGGTTCAAATTCTTTCAGACTACGAGAGTGAACAGCCGTGATTGACTTCAATTTAATCAAACAAACTGCGGCGTTGCGTTCGGAAGAATTGCTGCGCGAATGGTATCCAGAAGGAAAAACACGTGGAGTTGAGTTTCTGATTGGAAGTCCAGATGGATCGCCGGGTAAATCCATGTCTATCAATCTGGCAAAGTGTATTGGCGCTGACTTTGCCACAGGGCAAAAGTTTGGTGATTTGTTGGATGTGTATTGCGCTCGTTTTGGAGTTGATATAAAGCAGGGCGCAAGTGAATTGGGTCACAGGTTAGGTATCAGCGTTAAAGCAACTGATTACAAGAAGCCAGTAAATGGAATTGTACGTCAGACTCCGAAACCGGAAGAGCCGCCGCTGACATGGCAAGAGGCATTTGCAAAAGCAGATTTTCAGCAGCCGCCTGAAGAAACGTCTTTTGATGCAGAATCGTTTTCAATATCCAAACGAGGTAAGCCCGATCACGTTTATGTTTACAAGAACAGAGACGGAGAGCCTGTATCTGTTGTGACAAGGTGGGATGCAGACGAGTCCGAGGGACATGGAAAGTTGTTCAGTCCTTGGTGTTGGAACAACGGTTGGGTTAGAAAAGGAACGCCAACGCCCAGAATGCTTTACGGACTAGAAGAACTATCCAAACAAAAGAACGTATTGATTGTTGAGGGCGAAAAATGCGCTGAAGCCGCAAGAGCCATGTTTCCGCACAATCCAGTTTTGTCGTGGCCGAATGGCGCAGCGGCTGTAAAGTCAGCGGACTGGAGCGAACTAAAAGGCAGAAAAGTTGTTGTTTGGCCTGACAACGATGCGCCGGGTCGCGCCGCACTTGCGGAACTCGCTCAAATTTTGATCCCGATTGTTGATGGGCCGCTGCGGTTTGTTGATACATCCAGTCTGGAGCCGGGATTTGATGCAGCAGATATGGCGGGAACAACTCCAGAAGATGCGCTTACGTTCATTCGTGACCGCACAAAAGTATGGGAAGAGCCAAAGATTGAAAAGCCGTATGTAGAAGAGCCGTCGAATGAAAAACTATCCAAGCCAGACAAACACGAAGTTTGGGCAACGCTTGATCTGGAAGTCGCTGGGAACGGAGTTCCGCATCCATCTGTAGATAACGCAGTGAGGATTCTTACATCGCGCATTCCAGATGGGCATTTGCATTACGATAGTTTTTTGAACCAGATTAGATTCTGGCAAGTGGACAAATTTGTTAAGTTGCAGGATCACCACCTGATTACATTAACCATTGCCATACAGCGCGAATATCACATCCAAACCATGAAGAAGCAGACAGTTGCAGATGCTGTTTCTTTTTACGCACGGGCCAGAATACGAAATTGCTTGGTTGAATGGATTTCAGGTATCCAATGGGACGGAGCATCCAGAATAGAAAGACTGTTTACTGATGGTTTTGGATGCGAGGATAACGACTACACTCGCGCAGTATCCAAAAACTTTTTGATTGGAATGCTTGCTCGCGCTTTGCGCCCCGGTTGTCAGTTGGATACGTTGCCGATCTTAGAAGGAAATCAGGGAATCGGAAAATCACAAGGGCTTGCCGCTCTTGCAGGTGATTACTATGCAGACATTGATAGCGCCATCGGAACCAAAGAATTCGCGGAACAAATTCAGGGCAAGTGGCTTGTAGAACTATCCGAACTATCCGCCATGAGACCTTCCGAGGTGGAGAAAGTTAAGTCAGGCATCACAAGAACAGTAGATGTTTATCGCGAACCGTTTTCAATTCTCGCGACAGACCATCCAAGACAATGCGTTTTTGCAGGCACAACTAACCAAACCAATTACTTGCTTGATGATTCTGGAAATAGAAGATTTTGGCCGGTGAAGTGTGGAGGAATATCCAGGGATTGGATCAGGAACAATCGGGAACAATTGTTTGCTGAATCCCTGGTTTTGCTGAATTCCGGGACTTCTTGGTGGGATGTTCCATTTGAACAAACGACCAAAGAGCAAGAAGCGCGGCTCCTGATGGATGGTTTGTGTGAAAAAGTGCAGGAATACGCGGTTCTTCATCCAACAATTAGAGTCTCTGAAATGTTGGAATCTTGGGAAGTTCCAAAGCATCAATGGTCGCAGGCCATGCAGAAGAGAATTGTTTCTTCTTTACGGCAACTCGGCTACATGAGCCAGAAGTCTAACGGCCTGCAAGTCTGGAGATTTCCAGCAGGAACCATGACAAACGTCACACAAATTAGGCGTTTGTAAAAAAAAAGGGGCCAAAAGGCCCCCGAATCTCATTTTTAGTGAGAGAGGTAGAACTATTCTGCCACAGGTAGACTGTTTTCGTCACTTTCGAGCATCACGTGTTCGGCAATCTCGTACCAGTCCACGGGTTGCAGGAATGCCAGTGCCCAGTCTCGGGCTAGACCCTTGCTTGTGGTCTCTTCTATGTAATCTTCGACGTACTGCTTCAGCCACTGCCCTGCGCTGTAGCGATCCATGCCACATAATTCCTCATGCTCCATACCGTCAAACATTTCGAGATTGACTCTCCATGTTTCGTAATTTTTCCAACCGTTGTATTCAGTCATTGTCAGGCTCCACGTAGTTCGGATTAGGCCGATCTACAACCGGCCCATCGGGTAGTGAATTGCGCTCAAACAAATCGCGCCCACTATCCATTACTATTTTTCCCGTTTTCCAATCAATAAAACATGCTCGCATGTCGTAGTCGTTCATTCCCAATCCTCCGAGCCCATAAGAGCAGCAATCAGAATCACTGCGACAGTCACGAAAATTAAAGACAACCAAGCGGGTTCAAGCGCAAGCGCAATAAACACTGCGCCGATTGCTATCCAACCCGCTAAATTTTTTGCTGCTTTCTTGTTCATTACACGCTCCGCAGCCAATCAATTGTGCCGCCGGGATAGCCGCATTCGGCGCTGATTTCATCCATTGCAAAACAAATTTCGTCCCATTTGTTTTCGTCGATTAAATCGGCTTCGTGCGCTTCATGCAGCGCGTCCCAAATGATCTCCATACTTGCTTTGTTGTTTTTCATCACGCATGCCCCGGCGTAGTGTGAAAGTCGGCACTGTCGGACTTGAGCGCGCGCAATGCGCCCTCGTCGATGCTGCCGTTGGATACTGCCATGAGCCAGTCGGCAAACGAGGACGGCCCCGACAACATCAGTTCTTCTGCTTTGATGCAGATTTGATTGTATTCATCTTCAGACCAAAGAACTTTTTCTTCAGCCTGAGCGCAGGCCGCGATCTCGGACGCAATGTCGATTGACCGCTTGCGGATTTCTGTGCCTTTGTCTGCTGCATATGCAATAACCAAACACGTAATACACGCGTTTTGCGCTGTCATGATCGCTCCCATAAGACTCACGTTCATTTTTTCTCTCTCTCTTTGTTGATTTCAACTATCCAAAATATCCAACTATCCAACTTCTTCCATGATCAAATCTACCCGCTGTTTCCTTCCGGCGCAAGGGGTGCAAGTGCATAAAGTCAAAAAAAAGTCAAAAAAAATCGCGCCGCCCTGGTCTTGGGCGGCGCGTCTGTTTCAATGCTTGCGGTTCTTGTATTCCCAAAACAGTATCGTCGCAACGCATCGAAACAATATCGCGAAAACGACTACGAGGGCCGCGACAAATTTCCTCATGCGAGCACCCCCCGGAAACAATTTATCCAGTGCGCTGTGTCGCGATGTCGCGAGGATAGGCGCGGCAGAATTTTGATTGCTTCGGGATCTAGTTCTAGTCCACACCCCAGAATATCGGCCGCCGTGACATTCTCTGCGATCCCATAGCCGCCCTGAGCAATTGGAACAAATTCAGGGCTATTTTCGCGCCACGCGAATCCCAAACGCCGATGAAAGGCGGGATGCGCAGAAAACGCGATTCGGGTTAGGTCAAACGGTTCCCCGAATTCTCGTATTGCAATAGCAGAAGAAAACCGTTGATTGCCGGAAGAGTTAACCTGCATTGCGTAAATTGCAACGTCCACACCCCCGGCCGTTAAATCGGCGACTACTTGCGCTACTGCGGCCGCATATTCGATGCGCTCTGCGGCCGTGATCTGCCATGGACAACAGATGTTTGTGATTATTGCAATTCGCCGCCGCGCCCCCTCTATCTCGATCCTTTCAAACATCGAAACAGGCGAGCCAGAAAGAAAAGCAGGCATGCACACAAAGGCTCCGACCGGCCCTAGTTCCCATGCCGGTATCGGCTCCACGCCCCCGTCTATTGGCATCGCATCGCGCACGGCCGCCACACCCTCTGGCCAACCATATCGGGCCATATGCACGGCTTCCGGCCATGAGGCCCCCGCGAAGTCCTCTTCACCCGAGTGCGATTCATATTGCGCACCGGCCGCTCGTGTGCCTTTCTCGGCGTGAGTCACGAACTGGTCAAAGGTCTCGATACTGCTGTAGACGACGGGCGGCACGGGCAACGGTTCCTGTACAGTGACCGGTTCCTCTGCAACAGGGATTTTCTTACGTCGGGCCATGGTCATACTCCCATGCGCAAGCGATCGACGGTAGCCTGTTCGAGGCCTGCGAATACCGTGCAGGACTCTACGTCTTCGCGAGGAAGCCCCGCCGTTAGCAGTGCCGCGCCTTGGATTGTGTGGCGAGGCGTAATCAGTATTTTCAACCCGTGAGTGTGAACCGCGCGGCGGACTGATTGGACAAATAACGCCCATTCCCTATGGTCCCCCGCTAGGTCTCTTTCTAGGTCCTCATCGTAATCAACAGACCAGCGCACGAACCGCGTTAAACTAGCAGCATCGATTTTCGTTCTGCCGACGTAATCTTGTGATGCGCCTAAGCCCCAAGTGTTCGCGGCCGCCACAGTCACAAAGTCCGGATGCTGTTCTACGGTCCGGTCGGGAAAAGCGCAACGGCCGTTGCTCAGCGCGTCATTGAACGCGCACAGCGCGGCCGGATTAGATGCGTCAATCTCGTCCCACAGAAAAAGGCCGCCGCGTTCAAACGCCCGACGGAATTCTGTTTGCAGATTGCGCTCGCCGTTATCGCCTGCATTGATAAAGCCCATTAGCGAATATTTGTCTGACACGGCCCCGGTGCAGTAAAAGTCCAACCCACTAGCGTCCGCTATCTGTTTTGCTAGATAGGACTTACCGCTACCGGCCGGACCGGTCATCCAAGCATGTAAACGGCGGCCTGACGCGCGCGTGTTGATCGTATGCAGCAATTTCGGGAACATGCGATGCGCGCGGCCTGTCGTAGTGGTCACGTGGTCACAAATTCGAACATCGATCACCCGTGCGTTGCGCTCGTCGAGCGTGGTCTCGACAATTGCGCGTATCTGGTCCGAATCGAGGGTTGGCTTGGCAGTGGCACTCAGCGCCTGTTTAAGAGCGTCGAATGCAGCAGTCACGGCCGCATCAACTGGAGCCGCCGCCACTACTGGAGCCGCCGCCACAAATGCAGCAGCCCCCGCCGCCTTTGCCTTGCCAGTGTCGACGTAGTACCGCATTGTCTGTTCGTTAACGTCTAAGGCTACCTGACGTTCTAGTAGTGCCTGTATCAGTCCCTCTTTCATGCGGCCTACGTACAAACGGCCAAAATCGCCCCGTAGTCCGATCTCGGACGCAATGGCAGTCAGTTCTTTAACAGTGCATTGCTCTAACAATTCACGCATTTTCTGATCCTCTCTCATTTGTGTTTTAAAGCCCCTTTCGGGATACAGAGAGTACCAAAAAGTACAATAGGGACACAAGGGTTTTTATTCCACTCGGATCCCTAACGGTCCCTCGACGGTCCCTAGGACTTTAACTTACTGAACCGGCAGGAACTCTGGAGCATTAGGGATAGAGGGGACTACTTTTATATATATATGTGTATAGAGAGAGATATAGAGAGATATAGAGAGATATTGATATTTATATATAGTCTAAAAACGCGAATCCGGTCCCTAGGCCCCCTAATGCGTAAATATCCAATGGTATCCAACGGGTTGAACCTTCGGGGACCGTCGAGGGAGGGAATTTTAGGGTCCCTAAGTCTGGTTAGGCCGAAAAATGATCCGCGAGTGCCTGACTGCCTGGCTAAATGCGCCTGGTCATAAACTGCAGGCTATTGCGCGCCGGCGAGGCCTAGGTCCGCTCGGTCCGTTCAGAAAACAGGCCGCTTCGCTCGTCAGCTTCCCGTCGCAATCCATGCAGGCCGGTACCTGTAAATCGCCCCCAGTGACGTTTGCGCATGATCACGGCGAGCATCTGGCGCTATCTACGCTTGCGCTCTTGTTTGTCATTTGGTTTACAAACGTGCGGCCTTCGTTGGCAAAAGGTCAACAAATTCAATCGCTTACAAGCCCGTGAATCGCGCATTAACAAACAATTATAAGTTGTTGATTTTGCTAGGGTTTAGGTATCCAAAAAGTTGTTGCTAAAAAGCAACGGGGCAAAGCCGAACGCGATGGGTCTTTATATTTATCTGTAGGGGTCACCTCTTCATCTCCCCCCCACAAAAAAAAATTGCACCTTAACAATAAAACTCGTATAACTTGACAATGGATAAACGTAGACGCGA
>Ga0194037_1002320_pt1 | contig 12756 bp, 15 predicted proteins | sample JunL306m_MetaG_FD_148653 | JGI IMG/M metagenome (GOLD analysis project Ga0194037, IMG submission 148653) | Anoxic zone freshwater microbial communities from boreal shield lake in IISD Experimental Lakes Area, Ontario, Canada - Jun2016-L304-6m | ecosystem: Environmental > Aquatic > Freshwater >...
TCAGGCTCCGAAAAAAACTGTTTCACCAATTCGCAGGGAGGGTTGCGTTCGTGATGAAGCTTTTCGATGCACAATTCAGTAATTTGCTCTTGTTAAATCCTGATAAACGCCAAAACATCTCTGCCGGGTCAACAATAGACAGTTTTTGATTGGGGCGGGATTGTCAGATTTTCAAAAAACAGCAGTTTTCTGTCAGACACTATGTATGGGAAGAGAAAGGAAAAAAACATGTTTCACCTGTCGAAGATTAGATTGAAGCTGACAGGTTTTCGAACGAAAAAAGTTAACCATTACTTATCGTCATCCTGTGCCGGAAGTTTCATTCCTAATGAAAGCCCTACCTTTGCAAGACACTCCTTTACATTATTGAGAGACTTTTTTCCGAACCGAAACTGATGCAGCAAATCATTTTCGCTTTTTGAAACAAGATCACGAATGGTATGACACAGGTTTTCTTCGTAGTAATCAGGACTGCGATCCTTCCATTCCTGCGGAACAAATGATTCTTTCAAAGAATTAAGCACTCTGGTTGATAACCCCAGTGTATTGATACTTCGGTCTAAAAGTTCTTCCGATGGGAAATGTATATCAGCTATTTTGTTCTCAATTGCCAAAGCCATGCAGTGAGGACATCTCGCTTTTCCATTTTTCTTGGGATGATCAGGAAGCATTGCGAAAGTATGCCCTAAGGGGCAGGTCTCTATTTTGCTTTCCATTGTTATAAGTAACTGTTAAGGTTATTTTATTTCTTAATAATTAAACTTGTTCTAGCGCCATTCATCGGCATCAGTTTGGTCGTTAACATTCAGTAAAATAAGATATAAACACCATGAAGCCACAAAAAATCAAGCAACAAATTAACATCTAAATCATCGGAATAATTCCTGCAATTTTTACTGATAGCTGGAGTTCACAATGTTGTTAATATTGGATCAAGAATTGAGGAGGAGTGCTTGATATGTCAAGAACAGTCAAACCTTGCTGTTCAGTTTAAAAGCGATAACCTATCGGTTAATAATTCTGTGCCTAGTTTTTCTAACCATTTATCTTTTTACGGGCCGGTGCTGTGCGTGTTGCTCTTGGGTTCATGATTGTGAGCAACATTTACACAACAATAGGTTATTTTTTGCATGAAAGAGCTTGGAGGCGCATTCATTGGGGATTGAGGATTGATAATCAGGCAACACTTTTCAGCTCTTTCCAGACTGCCTCGATGATAATACCAGCGGCACTATCCGGGTCATTACCATAAAATATGTTATAGGTTTCGCCTTGCTGAGTAAGTGCGCATGCTTTCATTAAGGGGTCATTGCCGTCTGACAGTCCGAAGTTATTGCGAATGATCACCCCCATGCCAAAGTTGAACTTTGCCAACTCTTCCTTTCGAGTTCCCCGAAGTCTTTGCTTGTCTTCTTCGCTCATTTGTGCGATAAAACGCTCGGTTGCATGTTTTATCGTCTTAGGCCATTGTGATTCTTTACTCATATCTATTGACAGGTGGATGTAGTCTATTTAAAGTATCATAGCAATTGCACGGTGTCGTGCATGGATGCAGGGAAAATTGAATTTTAATATACGACATTTCATGCGTAATTGACGGAGTGCTTTATATTCGAGGCTAAAGGCTTTCGGTGTAATGAGTTCTGTTTGCTATGCAACGTGAGGATTTGTAGTTTTAGCTGCCTCATGAACCGATGGCGTTTTTTTTACAGCAAAACATGAAGATTTGTGGGCGAAATTTTCAGGACCATGTTGATCCCTTCTATGGTTTTCGTTTTGGTGGTTGCAAAAGGGAGATGGAAAGGGATTTTATCCGGGGATTTTGCATCTTTTAGGTAAAAATATTTTGCTTATGCAGGAATGGTTTGCCCGTATCCCCAGCCTTGAATTGGCTGAGCCATGGTGGTTGCTGCTGTTGCCGGTTTTTGGAATCCTTGCCTGGTTCAGGAAGAGGCGGGAACGATTGGGTAAAGGCCCTGCTATATTATTTCCCGGTCTTGAGCGGCTTCAGGCCACGGGATTTGCTGCTGGTCGCCTGCAGCGATTACTGCCTCAATGGCTGCGATCGAGTGCGCTTGTGGTAGCGGTTATTGCGCTTACAGGCCCCCACCTTCTTTACCGTCAAACTGTAGCCGAAGCTATGGGTATAGATGTTATGCTGGTGCTTGATATTTCGGACTCCATGTTACAGAGGGATTTTGCAGGTGAAAGCCGATTTGATGCAGCCAGAGAGGTTGGCCGCAACTTTGTGCTGCATCGGTCGAATGACAGGATCGGCCTGGTAGTGTTCCGTGGAAAGGCGTATACACAGTGTCCGTTGACTCTTGATCATGAGGTACTTGCCATGCTTATTGATCGACTCAGTCCTGGCGTTATACAGGATGAAGGCACTGCTATTGGTTCGGCGATTCTTATTGCGGTCAACAGGCTTAAAGTATCAGAATCATCGCACAAGGCTATAATTCTGATTACCGATGGCGAGAATAATACAGGTGAGGTTGGCCCGGCAACTGCTGCGGGCTTTGCAGCGCGGAGCGGGATCAGGATCTATGCCATTAACGCGGGTTTTAAAACAATCAGCAATCATCTGGATTTGTCCGGAGAAAAAGCCAATCATTCGGTGATTGATGAGGAGTCGCTTCGAGGTGTTGCCCGTATTACTGGCGGCAAGTATTTTGAGGTGAGAGATCCTGCAGCTTTTGATGAAACCATGAAAGCTATCGACCGACTGGAAAAAAAACGGTTTGCCGGGATGATTATGGAACGCCGTTCAGGGTTGTTTACCAATTTGGTGTTGACTGTAGTCGGGTTGCTTTTTCTTGAAATCATTTTATCAAACACCCGATTACTAAGGATCCCTTAGTTTCTTTCAACCATCGTGACCGAAAAGTTTACAGAGGGGAATGACCTTTATGAGTTTTGCATGGCCTGAATATTTTGGTTACCTGCTGCTTTTGATTCCGCTTGCAGTGTTTCTTGGCTATGGGGTCATAAGGCAGCTCCATGCCCGTGAGACCATCGCCAGTCCGCTTATGGCCACTTCATTAATGCAAGGTCAGCGGTTCTGGGTTCTTATTCTTAAAAAGGTGATGTTGTTCTGCGGTATTGGTCTTGTGCTTTTTTCTTTAACTGGTCCAAGGTTAAGCAGTGGTGGTAGACCTGTCTTGCGTAAAGGCGCTGATCTTGTATTTGTTCTTGATATTTCGCGGAGTATGAGAGCAAGAGATGTACTGCCAGATCGCCTTGGTCAGGCTAAGCAAGAAATTATAAGTATCGCTCGAGCCGTTAAAGGTGGAAGGCGGGCTATTCTCCTTTTTGCTGCAGCACCTCTTGTGCAGTGTCCACTGACCACCGATCAGGAAGCTTTTGATGCCTTGCTTGGTATGGCTTCTCCTGAACTTATTGAGGAGCAGGGAACAGTTTTTCGCTCGGCACTTGAACTGTCTGAAAAACTTCTTAGACCTGAAACTGAAAATAACCTGGAAGCAAGGGTAAAAGGGGAGAAGATTATTGTAATGGTGAGTGATGGTGAGGACCATGCCGGCGATTTTTTTGCAGAGGCTAAAAGGATGAAAAATGATGGGATCCATGTGTTTGTTGTCGGGGTGGGTATGGATCTGCCTGTAGTTATTCCGTTGGGCGGCGCTGGGGATATGGTCAAACTGGATGAACACGGACGGGTTGTTGTAACGAGTTTCAGGGGCGAAACATTGCAGAAGCTGGCTCATGAAGCGGGAGGATTTTATTTTCGAAGTAAAGCGGATCATATGGCATCCAGTGAAATTGCTGAGAAAATTAACAGCATTGCAACAGCTTCACGCTGGGTAATGGAGCCTGTTGAACGTGTTGCGCTAGCCCAGTATTTTCTTATAGCCGGGCTTTTTTTTCTGCTGGCTGAAACCATGACAGGAAGAGGAAGAAGTAAGATGCGTTAACGGGGTTGTCCGTTTGTTTGTGGGGGTGTTACATTCTATTCTTGTTGAAAAACAATGTTATATTTTATTTATTATCATTTGGCGTAAGTGGATTTTATACTGAAAAACAGGAATATTATGGAGCAGCAGAATACTGGTCAGAAAATTCTTGACCCTTTCGAAAGGGCGAAGTTGGGTTTTAAGGTTTTCAATTTGCCTTTTGATGAAGCAGAAGAGGTTATTGATGATTACGTCAGCCAGGGTAATTATGACCCGGCAAGTGTTGAGCTTTTTAAGGATCAACTTGATACTCAGCGCCACATTCAAGAGAAAGGATTTGAATTGCTTTCGACCAGCGCACAGATTGCCCGGCAGGTTGTGAGTTCGATAATCAAAAATTGGCCAAAACCGCCAGAGGAAACTCCTTCTAATACCTGAAGTGCGGAACAGCAGGGTCGGGAAAATGGAAACTCCCTTTTTTTAACAAGTTTATTAAAGGTTACGGCAGCATATAATGCCGCAACCTTTTTTTCTTTCAGGTATGGGATGCAGAAAGGTTGTATCGTTTTAACTTTTATTGCATTTACATTGTTGTACCAGTAAGTAGTTTCTATGCCTTGTGGTATGTTCCTCATTGGGTTGTACCTCTATGTTAAGAATCGAAAACCAAAACAATTAGAACCATGCAGTTTGATCCTAACAAGTTTACGATAAAAGCCCAGGAAGCACTGCAGGCGGCTTCCACGCTGGCCAGCAGCAGACAGCATCAGCAGATAGAGCCTGAACATCTTCTGTTAGCTATGCTGGAGGATAAAAGCAGTATTGCTGTGCAGATAGCCCAGAAGCTTGAAGCTCCAGCTGAAACCCTGCTTGCTGCGCTTGACCGCGAAATAGAGAGAATTCCAAGGGTGACGGGTGCTTCGGCTACAGGGCAGTATCTTTCACAGAACCTTGGAAAGGTCTTTGACGTGGCATTGAAAGAGGCTGAGAATCTGAAAGATGATTATATCAGTTCAGAGCACCTGCTTATCGCCATGAGTGAAGCAGGGCTCAATGTTTCGCGTATGCTGCAGGATTCGGGCATTAACCGCAATGCTATCCTCAAGGTACTTACTACCATCAGGGGGACTCAGCGTGTTACAAGTCAGAGCGCTGAGGAAACATATAATTCGCTTAAAAAATATTCGCGAAACCTGAACGATCAGGCCCGCAAGGGTAAACTTGATCCGGTTATCGGTCGTGATGAGGAAATTCGAAGGGTATTGCAGATTCTCAGTCGACGTACAAAAAACAACCCTGTTTTAATAGGTGATCCAGGAGTTGGCAAGACTGCTCTTGTTGAGGGAATTGCGCAACGTATCGTGGCTGGTGATGTGCCTGAAAACCTCAAGAGCAAGCAGATTGCTGCGCTGGATATTGCTCAGCTTGTTGCCGGTGCGAAGTTTCGGGGTGAGTTTGAGGAACGCTTGAAAGCAGTCGTGCGTGAGGTTCAGTCGTCAGATGGAGAGATCATTCTTTTTATTGATGAAATTCATCTGCTTGTCGGAGCAGGTTCTGCTGAGGGCTCAATGGATGCGGCAAATATTCTCAAGCCTGCGCTGGCCCGTGGAGAGTTGCGGTGTATTGGTGCAACGACGCTTGACGAGTATCGCAAGCATATTGAAAAGGATGCTGCCCTTGAACGCAGATTTCAGACTGTTCTGGTTGATCAGCCGAGTGTTGAGGATACAGTTTCCATTCTCCGTGGACTGAAGGAGAAATATGAAATCCATCATGGTGTGCGTATCAAGGATGCTGCGCTTGTTGCCGCGGCCGAGTTGTCGAACCGGTATATTTCGGACCGGTTTCTGCCTGATAAGGCGATTGACTTGATTGACGAGGCATCTTCGAGGTTGCGACTTGAGATTGACAGCAGTCCGGAAGAGCTTGACAGGATTAACCGAGAGATTCGCCGTCTTGAAATTGAGCGGGAGGCTCTGATGCGCGAAATTGAGGCTGGGGAGTAGCTGGAGATCCCTCACTGGAGTTTGGAATAACGGGGGGGGAGGATTGGAATGACGGTATTTTAGGTTGCGGGAATGACTGGGATAATTTATTGGGGTGAAAATTGTACATTACTGGTTGGAATCATTGTATGTTTTCTATGCTCTGATTTTATTATACAAAACAAATAAGCTGCGATGATGAAGATGATGAAAATTGGTATCCTTGCGTTTATGCTTGCAGGCATGGTTTGTTCAACTGCTCGTGCAGGTTGGGACCCTGCTGATCAGGATCGTGCAGAATCGGCGGTTAATTATTTCAGGAAGAATGCCCCTGTGCTTCATCGTTTTTTTGAGAAGGCTTATGGTTATGCAGTTTTTCCTGATGTGTTCAAGGGTGGATTTATGATTGTTGGGGGGGGGCATGGTAATGGGTATGTCTATGAGCAAAATAATCTTGTAGGACATTCATCAATTACTCAGGTCAATGTTGGGCCTCAGCTTGGTGGTCAGGCTTTTTCGGAAATCATATTTTTTAAGGATAAGCGAGAACTTGATAATTTTAAGAACGGCAATTATGAGCTGAATGCTCAGGTTGCTGGAATTGTTGTTACTGCGGGGATGGCTACTAATATTGATTTTGCTCATGGTGTAGCGGTTTTTGTGCTTCCGAAAGCTGGGGTTATGGCTGAAGCGACGGTGGGAGGACAGAAGTTTTCGTATCGGTCGTACTGATATTTTTTATAAGCAGGAGAGGCTTCGGTGTGAACCAACCGTTGTTTTTCAATAACGTTAATTTTTGCAATGAAGTATGAATTAGTCGTGGGCCTTGAGGTCCATTGTCAGCTTAATACAGCAAGCAAGGCTTTCTGCAGTTGTTCTGCATTGTTTGGAAAACCGGCCAACAGTAATGTCTGCCCGGTATGTCTTGCTCTTCCGGGAGCTTTGCCGGTTCTAAACAGACGTGTTGTTGAGGATGCTGTGAAACTTGGTCTTGCTATGGGTTGCAGTATCGCTCCCAGTTCGGTGCTTGCCAGAAAAAACTATTTCTATCCTGATCTACCGAAGGGGTACCAGATTTCGCAGTTTGAAGAACCTATCTGCAGTGAAGGAACTCTTACTGTTGATGCAGGGGACGGTAATAAGGTTATCAGGCTGATCAGAATTCATATTGAGGAGGATGCCGGCAAGTCGATTCACGATATTGGTGAGGATACCTATATCGATCTCAATCGGAGTGGTGTTCCGTTGTTGGAAATTGTGAGTTATCCTGATATGCGCACTCCTAAGGAGGCTTCGGCATATCTGCAGAAAGTCCGGCAGATCGTTCAGTATCTCGGTATTTCGGATGGCAATATGGAGGAAGGAAGTTTGCGTTGTGATGCCAATGTTTCTCTGCGTCCAGTTGGGGCAAGTGAGTATGGAACGCGTACCGAGATCAAAAATATGAACTCGTTCAAGAATGTTGAAAAAGCTATTGAGTTCGAAGCCTTGCGCCATGAGGAAATATTGGAAAGCGGCGGAGTTATTATTCAGGAGACCCGACTTTGGGATGCTGATAAGGGTGAGACCCGTTCGATGAGGGGTAAGGAGTTTGCTCACGACTATCGTTACTTTCCTGATCCTGATTTGATTCCGGTGCTTGTTGATCAGGAGATGCTTGATCGAATGCAGAGTGAACTCCCGGAGTTTCCCGAAGTCCGTGCGAACCGTTTTGTCGGTCAGTATGCTCTTCCTGCCTATGACGCTGCTGTTCTTACCGTTGAGAGGGAGGTCGCTGATTATTTTGAGGAGACGGTCAGAGTTTCGGGGGATACAAAGGCTTCATCGAACTGGGTGATGGGTGAAGTAATGCGTACTCTTAAAGAAAAATATCTTGATATTGCAGAATTTTCAATTAAGCCTGATCGGTTAGGGGGGTTGGTTCGTCTTATTGGTGATGGCATGATCAGTAATACCATTGCCAAACAGGTGTTCGAACTGATGCTGGAAAGCAATGGTGCCAGTGCTTTGGATATTGTTGAACGGGAAGGTCTTGCCCAGGTTTCAGATACCGGTGCGATTGAACAGGTCGTTGATGAAATTCTTGAGGCTAATCCTGCTCAGCTTGCTGCTTACCGTGGTGGAAAAACCAAGTTGCTTGGCTTTTTTGTAGGACAGTGCATGAGCCGGATGAAAGGAAAGGCCAACCCTCAGATGGTCAATGATGTACTTCTGGCAAAACTTGATAGGTAAGCGTGTTCAGGATTCGTTGTCGAACAGGTCTTTGATGCGCGGTGTATCGGGCCATGTTTTTGCAAGATCAGGATTGATGACCTCTATTTTTTTTCTGGCTTCCTGCAGCCTTTTTTTACAGTTATCGGCTATGGTAAGACCTTCCTCGTAAAGTGAGATTGATTTTTCGAGGCCGGTTTCGGGGTTTTCAATGTTCCGGGTAATTTCCTCAAGCCGCGAGATCAGTTCCTCGATGGCTGGTTTTCCGGAATGGGCTGCTGTCATAAGTTATAGGTGTTTATAGATTGTGTTTGAAAATAGTTAAAGAGAAAGATTATTCAAAAGGCAGGTGTGTGAGTGAAGTTTGTTGATAGTGCGTCCATTTTTGTTCAGGCTGGAGACGGCGGAAAGGGTTGTGTGAGTTTTCGAAGGGAAAAATTTGTGCCAAAGGGTGGGCCTGATGGTGGTGATGGTGGTCGTGGAGGCCATGTATGGCTTAGAACAAACAAGCAGTTGACGACCCTTCTGGATTTCAAGTATAAAAAGAAGTATATCGCTGTCCGTGGAGTACATGGACAGGGAGCACGAAAAACAGGAAAAGATGGTGGGGATGTTGTTATAGATGTGCCGTGTGGAACTATTGTCAGAAACGCTGAAACCCAGGAGATCCTTGCTGATATGACTGGTGAGGATCAGGAGATTTTAATTGCCAGAGGGGGAAAAGGGGGTCGTGGTAACCAGCATTTTGCTACGCCTACCCGTCAGGCACCCCGGTATGCCGAACCAGGTCAGAAAGGTGAGGAACTGACGCTTGAGATGGAGTTGAAGCTTATGGCTGATGTTGGTCTGGTTGGTTTTCCGAATGCAGGAAAGTCTACCCTTATTTCTGTGCTCAGCGCTGCAAAACCAAAAATTGCTGATTATCCGTTTACCACCCTGGTGCCGAATCTCGGGATTGTGCGGTATGAGGAGTACAAGTCGTTTGTTATGGCGGATATTCCGGGAATTATAGAAGGTGCGGCTGAGGGAAAGGGGTTGGGCTTGCAGTTTCTTCGACATATCGAACGTACGAAAATACTTGCAGTGCTGGTTTCGGTCGATGCGCCTGATATTGCTGAAGAATACCGTACTCTTCTTGGAGAGCTTGAAAAATTTAATAAAGGGCTTCTTGACAAGCCGCGCCTGGTGGTTGTTACTAAAATGGATATTGCTCCTGAGGGTTTTGAAATTCCTGCTTTTGAAGAGGGAATCAAAGTACTTCCTATTTCCAGCGTTTCTGGACAAGGACTGAAGGATCTCAAAGATGAACTATGGAAAGAGGTTTCGGGTCGTGTCAGGGACGCCGAACCGATGGAAGAGGGTCTTGGGTAGTCATGCAGCATAATGAACTTTATGTCAGATATGCTCGTCTGGCTGATGCTCCGGCAATTTTAGACATAACGACAGAGTATGCCCGTCAGGGGATTATGCTGGAGCGTTCTGGTGATAATATTGTTGAAAATATTCGTAATTTTTTTGTGGCCGAATATAACGGCGAGGTTATAGGGTGTTGTGCAATTGCATTTTATACCTTGAAACTTGCCGAAATTCGCTCTCTAGCCGTTTTTAACCGCTATAAAATGAAGGGGATAGGGCGGCTTCTTGTTGAAAAGGCTGAGTCGGTATTAAGTGAGGAAGGTGTCAGCGAAGTGTTTGTTCTGACACTGAACAGTGAGTTTTTCAAACGTGTCGGGTACCACGAAATACAAAAGGAGTATTTCCCTCAGAAAATATGGAGGGATTGTACTCATTGTCCCAAGCTAATGGCATGCGATGAGATTGCCATGATGAAACAACTCTAAAAGAACATTAACGTTTCGGGGCAGTGGGTTAATCAAACAAAACGGTGTTACATATTCGTGATTGTTAAAGAAGTTATTGTTAAAAACAAGGCCGGGCTCCATACCAGACCCGCGGCATCAGTCGTTAAGCTTGCATCTCGATTTAAGTCCGATTTTTATATCGAAATGGAGGGAGTTGAGATTAATGCCAAGTCAATTATCGGTGTGATGAGCTTGGCAGCCCCGAAGGGGACGCGTTTGACGCTCAAGCTTGATGGTGAGGATGCGGTTGAAGCTGCGCGTCAGTTGGTGGAATTTTTTGAGCAGGGGTTTGGAGAACAATAGGTTGAAAATGGTCCAAGAGCGTTATTGAAACCGTTTAGGATTGCATTTGTTACTCCTTTTTATCCTTTGAAAGGTGGTATAGCCCGCTTCAGCGGGATTTTGAGAGATGCTCTTGGTGACAGGGGATATGATGTTGTTCCTGTCGAGTTCAAGGCACTCTACCCTCAATTTTTATCGAAGGGCAGTGTTGAAGGTGCTCTTCCAGCAGGGACTCCCATCTTTGAACAGTCTGGACTGGTGCTTTATAACCCATTATCCTGGTTTGGAGCAATCCGGTATATCAAGTCGGTAAAACCAGATATTTTACTCGTCGCTTACTGGACAGGACTTTTAGCTCCATTCTATTACATCCTCGGTCGTCTGACCAGCATCAAAATTGTGGTCCTGATCCATAACTTTTCTTCCCATGAATCTTTTTGTTGTGACCCTTTCATGCGCCGGTTGCTGGGGGATTTTGCCGATGGGCTTGTGACCCTCTCCAATGCAGTGTTTCATGAGGTAAGGGTTGCCATGCCGGACATGCCTGTTCTGCCCCTTTTTCATCCGAGGTATGAACCGGAAGAGGTAGTACCTTCAAGGGATGATGCGCGCAGTGCACTCAATATTGATAACGAGTGTCCGGTGCTGCTTTTTTTTGGTTATGTGCGTCGTTATAAAGGTCTTGATATCATGCTTCGTGCCATGCCTGCGATTCTTCAGAGGGATCCTTCCGTCAGGCTTGTTATTGCCGGGCAGTTTTTAGAAAATCCGGAAATGTACAAGAGACTGATCAAGGAGCTTGGTATAGGCAGTAGCGTTGATCTTTATCAGGGTTATGTTTCCAGTGAGCGCAGTGCTCTTTTTTTTGCCGCAGCTGATGCCGTTGTGCTTCCGTATCGCAGTGCAACGCAATCGGGTGTTGTACAGCTTGCCTATGGATATACCTTACCGGTTATAGCCACTCCGGTGGGTGCATTGCCAGAGATGGTGCGTCATGCTGAAACTGGGTGGGTTTCCCGTGATCTTTCCCCTGAAGGGTTTGCGATGGCGGTTGGATCGTTTCTTGACAGCAGAGGTAAACTGACGTCCATGCATTCTGCTATCGAAGCGTTCCGCCACAAATATTCATGGGAGACTTTTTCTGATTCTTTGGGCAGCTTTCTTGAAGCAGAAGCATCCCGGAGATGAAGCTGATGACAGTGGAAACCTGGATTGTTATATTGAATTGGAATGGTGCTGAGGATACCGTTGCCTGTATCGAGTCGCTTGCAAGTGTGCTATCGATTTCATTCGGTATTCTTGTTGTTGATAATGGGTCGACTGATGCATCTGTAGATAGGATCAAAGAAGCTTTTCCTGATATGGAATTGCTGCATTTGCCTTTCAATCTTGGTTATGCTGCGGGAAACAATGCTGGTTTCAAGCGGGTAATGGAGCTGCACGCCGAGTTTGTGATTTTTCTGAATAATGATACTGTTGTTGATGAGGGATTTTTGGTGCCGCTTGTTGAAACCCTGAAGAAACGTCCCTCAGTCGGAATCGCTGTGCCGAAAATTTTTTATTGGGACCGTCCGGATACTCTCTGGTACGGAGGTGGAATAGTCAGACTTTCGACGGGGTTGATTGCCCATGCAGGCCTCAGGAAAAAAGATGCTCCGGAATATAATTGTCCGGGTATTACAGGGTATGCTACAGGGTGCTGTTTTGCTATGCGATGCAGGGATTTTTATGCAGTTGGAGGTTTTGACGAATTGTTTGCGATGTATGCTGAAGATGTTGATCTCTCTCTGCGAGTTCGATCGTTAGGAATGACTATTGCATATGTACCCTCTTCAAGAATATGGCATAAGGTATCGGCGTCGTTATATGGAAACCCTTTATTGAAGCTTGTAAAAAAAAGCGTTGGTGTGCTTCGACTTCTCAGAAAGCATAGGGCATGGAGCGGTATGGTGTTTTATCTGCTTTTGTTTCCTCTGCGCAGTGTCGGCAGTTTCAGGGAAGGGCTGAGACGGAAGGATTACCGGATTCATAAACAAGGGCGGGTGCAGCATGAAGAGCACATTTAGAACTATCATCGACGAGCGCTATCTCAATGATCCCGCCCACAGGATTCGATGGAGTAACACCATCAGATTTCTAAGCCGATCTTCATCTGCAGGCAGCATCTGTTCCAAAGGGCTTGATCTGGGCGACCGTACCCCTTTTACTACCTTGCTGGAGCAATTTTTCGGGTGTCCGTTTGAGAATACAACTGCTGACCTGGACCTTGAACCGCTTGAGGGGCGTTTTGATGTGGTTACGGCTTTTGAGGTACTCGAACATCTCTATAATCCCCTCCATGCTCTGCTTGAGGTCAAAAGACTTATGAATGACGATCGGGCACGGCTTTTTATTTCAATGCCTCTCCGTAAGCCGGGCTTTCTTGCAAGTCCTGAGCATTTCCATGAGATGAGTCGTCAGTCGGCAGTGTCGCTTTTTAGGCGTGCGGGGTTCAGGGTTGTC
>Ga0194037_1002321_pt1 | contig 12754 bp, 10 predicted proteins | sample JunL306m_MetaG_FD_148653 | JGI IMG/M metagenome (GOLD analysis project Ga0194037, IMG submission 148653) | Anoxic zone freshwater microbial communities from boreal shield lake in IISD Experimental Lakes Area, Ontario, Canada - Jun2016-L304-6m | ecosystem: Environmental > Aquatic > Freshwater >...
ATGCTTGCTACCTTCGATTTGTGTTCGAAGGTCCAACGGTAGCCCCGCCTCCCGGACCCGCCCGGTGTAGGCGTCTAACCGGCCAACATAGTTGTCGTTAACCGGCCAAGGTGATTGTCGTCAACCACGCATTGCCTTGGCGTTGATGGGTGCGCTTCAACATCACCCAATTACAGCAGGGCTGCGCCGTTGCGTGCCATCGAAGGATGCGGTTACCGCTAGATGCAGCTTTCGTGAGGTGCTCAAAACTAAAAAAAATGTTCTTTTTTTTCGAGGCGCAGTTTGAACGGGCCGTGCTAAACCAAGCCCATACCTAGCCTAGCCACCACTTGGTGCTACCTGTGCCAATTGCGCAAATAGAAAACTTTTTACGATTGTTTTAAAATTAGCATTGTTTTGCTTAATGAAAACCGGAACACGCTCAAAGCGTGTTGGTCATTTACCTGCCCAAGACATGAATTTCTGGGTTATTCCTCGGGTAAGACGCGGCCAGTCGCAGCGCTCAAAACCAGAAAAATGGTCTTTTTTTTGAGTGGCCGGTTTGAGAAGCCGCACTAAAGCAAGCCTGCAGCAAAGGCCGCTACCACTCAATGTGGCCTTCACCAAGTGCTCAAGCGCAAAACTTTTTACGATTAATTGGAAATGAGCGTTTTCCCTCCCGAAGTCACTGCGCTTGAGTTGATGGAACGTGGGCGATTTGACTGCTTAAAAAACAGGCACCGTCAAAAGTTTTGACGATGCTCAATAATTAAGCAGTGACATTTGCCGGGTTAGGGCATGAATTTCTTGGCGGTTCCACCAGCAGAGCCGGGTTAGTCCAAGTGCTCAAAACCAGAAAAATGGTCTTTTTTTCGGAAACGTCGGTTGGAGAAGCCGCACTAAACCGAGCCCGCACTCACCCCCGTCATCAGTCGGTGCGGCCTGTGCTAAGTGCTCAAGTGCAAAACTTTTTACGATTGTTTGGAATTGAGCATTTTCCGCCACCAGGTCACCGAGTTCGGGCTGGTGGGCCATGATGAGTCAACTGCTTAAAAAACAGGCACCGTCAAAAGTTTTGACGGTGCTCAATAATTAGGCAGTGGTGCAGGGCGGACTTGGGCATGAATTTCTGGGCGATTCCAAGAGCAAAGCCGGGTTAGTCCAAGTGCTCAAAACCAAAAAAATGGTCATTTTTTTCTGAGGTCCGGTCTGGAGAAGCCTCGCTAAACCGAGCCTCCAGCAAGTGCAGCCACGACTCAGTGCACCCCGCGCCCAGTGCTCAAGAGCAAAACTTTTTACGATTGTTTGGAAATGAGCGCTGTGCGGGCCGCGTTTGGTTGAGGCTGCGCTCGGTGCTACCATCACTAAGAGCAGGCTGCACTCAGTGCTCAAGTGCAAAACTTTTGACGGTGCCTGTTTTTTAACCAAGTATATTCATTGGGTTATTTGCAAGTTGAGAAATATTCAAATTGGTCATTTAGGGCTATACTACAAATATACTACTTGACGTTTTAAAAGAATGCGTAAGTAGTTGATTTATATGAGAAAAGTAGTGATTGTTTGATGTTTTCACACTGCAGGGGTCACAAGTTCGAAACTTGTACTGCCCACCAATTTATTGGTTATAAATCAAGCACTTAGCGGAGACGCTTGGTGCTTTTTTTTGTGCTGTGTCCTAAAAATGTCCTAAACGCCCCGTTTGGATTGCTGGGCATAGGTCTATTCCAAGGTGGGACTGGGCTAGCGAAGCAGGGGCTTTGGGAATCCACGGCCTCCATCACTGCCCGTAGGTCGTCAATGCGCTCCTCCAGGGTGGTTGCGCCTTCAATGCGGTCGGACATGCCTTGTCCGCGCTTGTCAAAAATGATGACGCGAAAGTGCTGGGCTAGTGCCGTCAAGAAGGCGCTGGAATCGGCGTCTTCCCACATCAATTCCAAGTGGGAAATGATGCCCGGCACATACAGCAAGTCGCAATCGCCGTGTCCAAAGACCTGGTAGGCGATGCTGAGGTCGCCCGATAGAACGTACTGGGTTTCGGGGCGGTCGATAGCCAACATGGGCGCTCTCCAAATAACGGGTCGGAACAGGCAAGTTGTTAAACCACTATACCTTTGCGGCGCCCTCAAGCCGTATTTGGAGAAGGATCTGTTTGGATTGGCGGCGCTCTAGCTTGGCCCCGGAGTTTTACAAGGCTGGTGCGATGCGCTTCCAGCTCAATGGTCCCAAAGCGTCCAAGGTATGGGGCGCGTTGGCCTTTGGGTCGATGTGCAGCTTCAGCCATTCCAAGGGCTGGGTTTCGCCATGGACCACGATACGGTGGAAGTTGGGCACGTTGTAGCCATGGTTTTGTGCCATGTAGGCGTCAACTGGGCTTTTGCGGGCAGTAATCATGGCTTCGGCGCGGCTGTCCGAACAAGACACTGCCTGCTTGCCGGACTCGATCTCAATGGCGCACGGCGCGCCTTTTGCCAGCGGGTTGTCGGAGCGAAACGCGTGCGAGTCACCCATGAGCATCAGGACCGGCATTCCATAGGCCTTAGTACCCTCGGCAATTTTGTCCAAGTACTGCTTATAGCCGCTCAGATGCGCCGCACCCTGCGAAGATTCGTCCACGTCCCACATATCGGCCTGGGTCAGAATCACCATGGCGATGTTGCCCTTGGTCGTGGCGTGGTTATAGGCGGCGTCAATCCAACGCAGGGTGGCCGCCGTACGTTCAGTCACTTCTTTTTGCTGCTCTGCCGACATGGCAGGTACTCCATACCAAGGGTCAAGGCCATTGTTTGAGCCACCTGGAATATTCAGGGTGACAAACAGCACCCCTGCCTTTTCCCACCAAACGTTTTCCACAAAAGCCTTGTCTGCGGGGTGTGCGGGATTGAATTCGACCGCCTGGCTATGCACTTGCATAGGCGCGCCGAGTGTGAGCCCGGGTTTGGCGAAGAACATAGAGCGCACCAATTCCAGGTTGGCGATGGGATCGCCCTTGGCGTAGTCCACAAATTTTCCAGCGGCATCTACGACGTAGTCGATTTTTCCAGTGGCTTTATTGAAACTGCCGCCACCTTCTTTGGCCTTGTGGCAATCCATCCACTCGTTGTCTCCGGGGGTATAGATCAGCGGTTTTTTGAACGCGGACCATTGCTCAAAAATGGTCTTGTTGTATTCCTCGGTACAGTATTGCTTGCCGGCATGTGTGTCGCCAATGTGGGTCACAAAAGACAGATCAGCATCGGCGTTGATGGCGGCAATGAAGCGCGGGTGCAGCACGAGTTGGCGTGTATCCGTGGGCGAGGTTCCGTAGGGAACGTCGCCAATGACGGCCACATCGAACGCAGCATCTTGCTCGACTGCGGTTTTACTACCCATCACGCCGCAAGCGCTCAATGTAGCGCCTAACGCAATAACCAAGGTGGCGAGTTTCAAGTAGGTAGGTATTATCATGATGGTGGCGTGGTAGTTGGTAGAGATGAGCCTGCAGATCCGCAATGGTGATCAAGCAAGCTGCTTCATTTACCCATACGATCGTTTCAGTAGCGTGACAAAGCACCGCAGCCTGCCAAAAACACATGAACTCTCGAAAACGAAGCTCTTTGACGCCTGGCGACGTGGCGGCCCTCATTCAAATGGCCTGGGAAGACCGAACCACGTTCGAAACTATCCAAGAGCGCCTGGGCGTTTCTGAGGCCGAGGTAATTCAGGTGATGCGCGCTGCGCTTGCGCCGGGTTCTTTTAAACGATGGCGCATGCGCGTCAAAGGCCGGGTCACCAAACACCGGGCGCTCAGAGACCCGCAGATGAAATTTGATGACCATGCGGTCGCAGACCATCGCCGTGCAAATTGCTAAAGCCTTGTTGCCCGCGCATGACGGTTGGCGGGCCCTTCACCCTAGGCCGCGCGCAAAGGGCCTTTTTTTGTGTGCTGCCGCACCCTCCATTGTTGGCGGGCAGACCATACTGCGTTGACTTAACTACAAGGAGTATTGAGCATGAATTTGGGCCACCAACGCTTGAACGGCGCGCGCAGCCAGCCCGACAGGCGCCTGAGTCTTGCCCTTTGGGCGGGGTGGTGCAGCCTAGCCATGCTTGCATTTCCAATGACCAGCCACGCCACTGAAGAACCCGACTACCAGGTCGTCCAAAAGCTCGATGACATCGAGATTCGCCAATACCAGGCCTACGCTGTTGCGGAAGTCGTGGTGCCTGGCCCTGCGGCCGATGCTGGCAACGCGGCCTTTCCGATTTTGGCGGGCTACATCTTCGGCAAAAACAAGGGCGAACGAAAACTCGCCATGACCGCTCCTGTCACCCAGGCGGCCGAGCCGGTCAAGCTGGAGATGACTGCGCCCGTAACGCAGGCTGCAGCGCCCGGTGGCTTTCGGGTGCAGTTTGTGCTGCCCAAAGGCGTGACCATGGCCAACGCGCCCGAGCCGCTAGACGCCCGCGTGACGCTGCGCGACATTGCGCCGAGCCGGGTGGCTGTGATCCGTTACTCCGGCTTCTGGTCTGAGGCCAACTACCAGAAGCACCTAGAAAAGCTGCATGGCGCCGTGCGCGCTGGCGGGCTGAGCGTGGTGGGCGAGCCTGTTTATTCCCGCTACAACGCGCCTTTCACGCCCTGGTTTTTGCGGCGCAACGAAATTTGGTTGCATTTGGCGAAGACGCCTTAGTCCAGCGCAGAAAAGCCACAGTGCACAAATTTATGCGAAAAAACAAGCACAGAACGTGTATTGCGCCGATAATTGCTGCACTGCAACATTTTTAACCCAAGGATCACCATGTTCAAAAACACCCCCTTCGAAGCCATTGCCAAAACCCTGTCGGAGTCGGCTCCCCAGTTCAACCCAGCGGCTGTGCAAGACGCCATCAAGCCCGCCCAGGACAACCTGAAGGCTTGGGCTGATCTGGCCCAAAAGCAGGCGGCACAAGCCCAAAGCGCCATCACCGAGACCGTGGAGTCCATCAAAGGCATCAAAGACCCACAAGCCGCTTTTGAAATCATGAAGGAATCCGCCGAAGCCGGCATGGCCATGTTTGCCAAGAACCTGCAAGACGCCACCGCCCTGAGCTTTGGCCAGTTTCACAGCACCGTGGACGCCGTGGAAAAAGCCCATCCCCAACCCGAAGCCTTTGCCGCTGTGGCCAAGGGCCTGAAGGCTGCCGCATCGACCGCCGAAAACGCCCTTGAGTCAGCCATGGCCAAGGGTGCTTCTATGGCCACTTCGGTGTCGCCAGCCGCCAAGGCCAAAAAAGCCCGCTAATTGCAGCGCACGGGTCGCCAAGGCCGTATGGTCTTGCGCGATCCTTGGGGCCGACGGTCCCAGCAACAGGTGTCGAAGCGTGCGGTTTGCGTTAGGTCAAGGCGTTCAATGCCCAGCCAAGCAAAAATGCAAATGACGGTGGTGGGCTTACGCGATTTTCTCGGTCGCTTTTCACCTCTGGAATGCACGGGAATGCAAGGCACACATGACATCGCTGACCAAGAAAGCCCTGTTACTCGCGGCCGTTGCCGCACTGTTAAGTCTTTGCGCGGCGGCTTATTGGCAACAGTGGCCGCCAGGCTTTTGGAAGCCCGCGCCTGCGGCAAACCTGCTTACCCTGTCGGGCAACATCGAAGCGCATGAAAGCGTTCTGAGCTTCAAAAGCGTGCAGTCGCGGATCATTGCGCTTCCGTTTAATGAAGGCCAGTGGGTTCGCAAGGACACGGTGCTTGCCGTGGTCGATTCCGCAGATTACCAGCAGCAGATTGCCATTGCGCAAGGCAGTTTGGATGTTCAAAAGCGTCAGCTGGATGCGTCGCTGCAGAACCTCGAAACGGCCGGCAGGACTTTGCTGCTCGACCAGACGGAGCAAAAGCAACGCCAGCGCGATTACCAGCGGGCACTTGACCTGCAGAAACAGGGGTTTACCTCGGCCGCCACGCTTGACCAGGCCGAGACCGCGCTGGAACAAACCAAAGCCATGCTGGCCCGCGATGAGTCGCTGCAGTCAGCCGCCTCACGCAATGTCGCGGTGGCACAGGCCGCTGTCCATGGCGCGGCACAGACGCTTGCCTTGACGCGGATTGTCGTGGGCTACACCACCTTGACGGCGCCCTTTGACGGCGTAGTGACGGTTCGGCAGTCCGAGATCGGCGAAGTGGTAGTGCCAGGCACGCCCGTGCTCACATTGGCCGACCTAGACCACGTGTGGTTGCGCGCGTACGTCAATGAAACCGATTTAGGGCGTATCCGCATCGGGCAGGCGGTGTCCGTCAGCACCGACAGCCACCGCGACAAACAGTTTCAGGGGCGCATCGCCTTCATTGCCGAAAAGGCAGAGTTCACGCCCAAGAGCGTGGAGACCCATGCGGAGCGCGTGAATCTGGTGTACCGGGTCAAGATCGACATCGCCAATCCCGACCACGCACTGCTTCCCGGAATGCCGGCCGACGCCAAAATTGAGTTGCAAGCGGCCGGAACATGAACGGCGCAGCGCTCGCAGGCGTCATCGAAGTCCGGGGCCTGCACAAGCGCTTTGGAGCGAACCTGGCGGTGTGCGACCTGAACTTCACGGTGCAGGCTGGTGAAATTTTTGGCCTGGTCGGGCCTGATGGGTCCGGCAAGACCACCACCTTGCGCATGCTCGCCAGCGTCATGCGGCCCGATGCTGGCAGCATCGCCATCGACGGCGTCGATGTGCTGGCGCAGCCCGAGCAGGCCAAGCAACACGTGAGCTACATGCCCCAGCGCTTTGGCCTGTACGAAGACCTGACGGTGCAGGAGAACATCCGCTTTTATGCCGATCTGTTTGAGGTGCCCAAAAGCACTTGGGAAAGCCGCGCCCATCAATTGCTGGCTGCGGCCGACATGTCGCCCTTTGGCCACCGGCTTGCTGGTCAGCTTTCGGGTGGAATGAAGCAAAAGCTCGGGCTCATCTGTTCGCTGGTGCATGCGCCGCGCGTGCTGCTGCTCGATGAGCCCACGACCGGGGTCGATCCGCTGTCGCGGCGCGAGTTCTGGCAAATCCTGTACTCGCTTCGCGCCGAGGGCGTGGCCATGGTGATTTCCACCGCCTACCTGGACGAGGCCGAGCGTTGCGACCGTCTGACCCTGCTTCATGAGGGCGCGATGATGTACTGCGACACTCCGGCCGGTTTGAAGGCTGGTATGCCCGGGGCCATGCTTGCGCTGATTGCCGCCGAATCCCGCCGCGCGCTGGCGGCCTTGCCGTCGCTGCCCGGCGTGCAGGGCGTGCTCATGGTGGGTGAAGCCATTCACGTGCATGTCGATGGGGCGGCGCGGCTGCCCCAAATCCGCGCTGCTTTGGCAGCGACGGGCATTGAAGTCAGCGCCATCGACCTAGTGGAGCCCAGCATCGAAGACTTGTTTGTGGCGCTGCTGGAACAAAGGGCGCAGAAAGTTGCCGCATGACCGAAAGCCCAGTTCCGACGCAGATCGTGGTGGATGGCCTGGTCAAGCGCTTTGGTGCGTTTACCGCCGTCGATGGCGTCAGCTTTGGGGTGGGGCGCGGCGAGGTCATGGGGTTTATCGGGCCCAACGGCGCTGGCAAGTCAACGTTGATCCGCATTCTGTGCGGGCTGCTCAGGCCCAGTGCCGGGCGGGCTTTGGTGGCGGGGATTGACGTGGCCCAGGACCCGGAAGGCGTGCGCCGGCGCATTGGTTACATGTCGCAGAGGTTCTCCTTGTACAACGACATGAGCGTGCTGGAAAACCTGCGCTTTTTCGGTGGTGTCTACGGCGTTCCACGGTCGGATATGGCCGCTCGCTTGGAATTTGCCGTGGAGATGGCCGGGCTTCGCGGGCGCGAGGACGCCCTCGTGGCCAGCCTGGCCGGCGGCTGGAAGCAGCGCCTTGCGCTGGGTGCGGCCATCTTGCACCGACCGGCAGTGCTGTTTCTCGACGAGCCTACCTCGGGTGTGGACCCGGGTTCGCGCCGGCGGTTCTGGGAATTGATCCATACGCTGGCACAAGACGGCGTCAGTGTGCTGGTCAGCACGCACTATATGGACGAGGCGGAATACTGTGACCGCGTCGCGCTGATCAACCATGGCCGCCTGATTGCGCTCGGAACACCCACGCAGTTGAAGCAGCACGCGCTGGGTGGCGAATTGTTGTCGCTGGAAGGCGACCGGCTTGGAGACGCCATCGGTGAACTTCAAGCCGCGCCAGGCGTGCTTGATGTCGCCATGTTTGGCAATGCGCTGCATGCGCTGGTGGACATTGCGGAGTTGCGACTGCCCGAATTGCTGCTGCGGCTGGACGGTGCAGGCTGCACCAAGGTGCGCGGACGGCGTATCGCACCTTCTCTGGAAGACAGCTTCGTGCGGCTGGTGGGCACGAGCGCATCGCCTTCGGATGTGCTGCCATGAGATGGCGCCGGGTCAAGGCGATTTTGGTCAAGGAGAGCTTGCAGATTGTGCGGGACCCCAGAAGCCTGATGATTGCGCTGCTGATCCCGCTCTTGCAGATGTTCTTGCTGGGCTACGGCATCAGCCTGGACGTCAAGCAAATTCCCTTGTGTTCTTATGACCGCGAGGGCAGCGCGGCCTCGCAGGATTTGCTGCACCGCTTTGAGGCTTCTCCCTATTTTTCGCTGCAAGGCCATGCCACGACTTACGCCGAGGTGGGGCACAAGCTCGACGATGGCAGTTGCCGCATCGCCATCGTTATTCCAGCTGACTTTACGAAAACCATGAACGACACGGGCCGTGGCGTGGTGCAGGCCTTGCTGGACGCCACCGACACCAATGCCGCCAGCCTAGCTGCGGGTTACGCCAGCGCCGTGGTCGCGGGCTATTCCAGCGATGTGCAGCTCCACAGCATCGAGCGGCGCGGCGGTCGGATTGCCACCCAAACACCGGTCGAAGTGCGGGCCCGCGTGTGGTTCAACGAAGACCTGGTGAGCAGAAACTTCATCATTCCCGGTGTGGTTGCGCTGGTGATGGCGATTGTCGGATCCCAGTTGTCGTCCTTAACCATCGCGCGCGAGTGGGAGCGCGGAACGATGGAGTTGCTCATCTCCACGCCGATCAAGCCCATGGAGCTGATGCTGGGCAAATTACTGCCCTATTTTTGCATCGGCATGGTGGATGCCGGCATTTGCCTGGCCTTGGCGGTGTTCTGGTTCAAGGTCCCGTTCCATGGAACGCTGGCAGCCATGCTGGTGACCACGGGCCTGTTTCTTACCGTGGTCTTGTGCATTGGTTATTACGTGTCGGTGTCCATTCGCAGCCAGGTCGGCGCCAGCCAGGTGGCGCTGCTGCTGACGATGTTGCCAACGACACTGCTCTCGGGCTTTTCCTTTCCCATTGACCAGATGCCGCGAGCGGTGCAAATGGTCACCTACCTCATCAGCGGGCGCTACTACGTCACCATCTTGAAGTCGCTCTTTTTGAAGGGCTCGCCCTGGACCGATTTGCTCCTACCCATTGCCTGCCTGGCGGCCTATGCCGCAGCCATGATTCTTCTGGCCGCACGGGCGTTTCGCAAGACGCTGGACTGAAAAAGCCATGCTCGGACGCATCTACCATTTGCTGCTCAAGGAGTTTTTGCAGCTCCGGCGGGACAAGTCTGCGCGCTTTCGCCTGCTGGTGCCGCCCATTATTCAGATGCTGCTTTTTGGCTATGCGGCAACCTTTGAGGTTTTCAACGTGGCCACCGTGGTTTTGGACCAGGACCAGTCGCAAGAAAGCCGCGCCCTGCTGGCTGACTTTGTGCACAGCAGCCGCTTTCAACTCGTCTCGGTGGCCGCCAAGCGCGAGCAGGTGCAAGACGCGGTCGAAAGCAGTGTGGCACAGGTTGGTATTGTGGTGCCGCAAGGCTTTTCGGAGCTGCTGCGCAAGGGGCAAAGTGCGCCCTTGCAGGTGCTGGTGGACGGCACCAACTCCAACACCGCCATGCTGGCACTCGGCTACGTGGGCAAGATCGCCGCAAGCTTTGGCCAAACCTATGCCCTTGATCTGGCACAGCGCACCGGGCGCACCCTGGGTCGCCCTTTGGTCCATGTCGATCTGCAGGAGCGCTACTGGTACAACCCCAATCTCGACAGCCGGTGGTTTTTTATTCCGGGGCTCATAGGCACGCTGACCCTGATCACCATCGTCAACCTGACCGCATTTGCCATCGTCCGCGAGCGTGAGGTGGGAACCCTGGAGCAAATACTGGTGACCCCGATCCAGCCCATCGAGTTCATCCTGGGCAAGACCTTGCCGTTTTTCATCATCGGCCTGTTTGAGGTCGTGCTGGTCGCAGTCTTCGGCATGCTGTGGTTTGGCGTCCCGTTCAAGGGAAATCCGCTGGTGTTGATGGTGGGAACCAGCCTGTTTCTTTTAAGCGCGCTGGCCATTGGATTGCTGATTTCCACCCTGTGCAAGACGCAGCAGCAGGCTTTTTCATCGAATTTCTTTGTCCTCAATCCGATGTTCATCCTGTCGGGTTTTAGTTTTCCGATTTCTAGCATGCCCCAGGCCTTGCAGTGGCTCACCTACCTGGACCCGCTGCGCTATTTTCTGGTCATCATCCGCGCCACATACCTCAAGGGCGTGGGCTTTGCGGTCCTTTGGCCCGAAATGCTAGGCCTGGCGACCCTGGGTCTGGTTTTGTTTTCGGTGGCGGTGTTGCGCCTGCACAAGTCGCTGGATTGAGCGGTCCCAGTCCACCCCTGGTGCCGGCGCAAACTGCGCTTATTGCTGCAAGACGTAGCTGCCAGGCGCATCGCAAATCGGCGCCAGGCCAAGCGCCGCGGCACCCATGGCCGGTGCCGCAACGGGCTTGCCTGAACGGGCCTTGAGCCAGGCGGCCCAGTCGGGCCACCACGAGCCCTCATGCTCGGGCGCCGCCTGCAGCCAGGCCTCGGGGTCCAGGTATTTTCCGTCGTGCTTTCGGGTCAGAACCTTGAATCTTCGCCCCGCCAAGCCGGGAGGATTCACGATGCCTACATTGTGGCCGCCCGAGGTCAGCAAGAACGTCAGCTCCACGTCCGACAAAAGGTGCAATTTGTGCACCGAGCGCCAAGGCGCCACGTGGTCATGCTCGGTGCCCAGACAGTAAATGGGGCATTTGATGTCGAGCAGTGCGATGGACTTGCCGTTGACGGTGTAACGCCCGCTGGCCAGGTCGTTGTGCAAAAACATGCGCCGCAAATATTCCGAATGCATGCGGTAGGGAAGGCGCGTTCCGTCCGCGTTCCAAGCCATCAGGTCGTTGACCTCGGAGCGCTCACCCAAAAGGTATTCCTTGAGCAGCTTGGACCATACCAAGTCGCTCGAGCCCATGAGCTGAAACGCACCCGCCATTTGCTTGATGTCCAGATAGCCCTGGTCCCACATGATGTCCTCAAGGTAGGCGACCTGGCTCTCGTCAATGAACAGCTGCAGCTCGCCGGGCTCGGTAAAGTCCGTTTGCGCGGCCAGCAGCGAAATGGTCGCCAGGCGCTTGTCGCCGTCGCGCCCCATGGCGGCAGCGGCCATGGTGAGCAGCGTTCCACCCAGGCAGTAGCCCATGGCGTGGATCTTTTGCTTTGGCACGATCTGGGCGACTGCGTCTACCGAAGCCATGATCCCCAGGCGCAGGTAGTCTTCCAAGCCCAACTCCCGGTCATCTGAACCTGGGTTCTTCCAGGAAATCGCAAACACCGTGTGGCCCTGATCCACCAGGTACTTGATCAGCGAGTTGTTGGCTGACAGGTCAAGGATGTAGTACTTCATGATCCAGGACGGAACGATAAGCAGGGGCTCAGGAAAGACCTCGGCACCAGCGGGCGTGTATTGAATGAGTTCAATGAGCGCGTTGCGGTAAATCACCTGTCCAGGCGTGATGGCCAGGTTCCCCCCAACCTGAAACGCATGGGTGCGCAGCGGCGAGGCATTGGCGCAGAGCCGCTGCGCGTCCTCCAGCAAATTCTGCAGGCCTTGCAATAGGCTCAGCCCCCCGGTTTTGCAGGCGCGCTCCAAAACCTCCGGGTTGCTCCAGACAAAGTTGGCTGGTGACACCACGTCCAGCATCTGCCGCACGGTAAAACTCACTACTTCTTCGTGGTGGCCGGCAACGCCGCGCACGTGGGTGGTGGCGTCCTGCCACCATTGTTGTGTTGTCAGAAAGGATTGGCTGATGACGTTGAAGGGCCAGGTTTTCCAGTTCGGGTTGCTAAAACGCCGGTCTTGGACCATGGGCTCGACACAGGGCGGGCAGGGCGTTTGCGTGGAGCGCGGAATATAGGACGCCAAGCGCTGGAACCCTTCAAAGGCCTTTTTCGCGAGCTCCATCTGCTCACCCGGGTTGTGGGACAGGTGGTTGGCCCAGTCGTTAAAGGCCAGTCGCAGGGCGGCCGTCGATACGCCGCGCCCCAAGGGGGAAAGTTGAACATGGGCCCAGCGGTCCAAGGGGTGGCCGGGTTTTTCGCGCGAGGCCACGGGGACGTTCATCATGGGACACAAGCTCCTTCTACCTAAGTCGCATTGTGTAGACCGGCAGCAGCCGGCCTGCTGATTCAGGTCACTTTCCCACCGCGCTGTGGCGGTGGCAGCTCAGCAAGTGGTCGTTCACCATGCCCGAGGCCTGCATGAAGGCGTAGCAAATGGTGGATCCGACAAATTTGAAACCGGCTTTGAGCAGCGCTTTGCTCATGGCGTCCGACTCCGCCGTTTTTGCTGGTATCTCACCCATCGCGACGCGTTGGTTTTGCAGCGGCGCGCCGTTCACGAACTGCCAGAGAAACCCGCTCATGCTTTGCCCATTCGCTTGCAGGGCCAGGTAGGCCTTGGCATTGCCAATGG
>Ga0194037_1002322_pt1 | contig 12753 bp, 16 predicted proteins | sample JunL306m_MetaG_FD_148653 | JGI IMG/M metagenome (GOLD analysis project Ga0194037, IMG submission 148653) | Anoxic zone freshwater microbial communities from boreal shield lake in IISD Experimental Lakes Area, Ontario, Canada - Jun2016-L304-6m | ecosystem: Environmental > Aquatic > Freshwater >...
GGCGGCCATTCACTTTGACTCGCGCTACCTGGCACTACCGCTCCGACGCGACGAGCAGGCACTGCAACAGATGCTGCAGCGCGCCCTGCCGCTCACCGTGCTGCAGTACCGACGCGACCGCCTGCTGCCGACTCGCGTGCGCCAGGCCCTGGTCAGTCATCCATTGCAGAGTCGCAGTGCGGAAGAACTGGCGGCCCTGCTGCATGTATCACCGCGCACGCTGCATCGGCAACTCAAGGAGAAGGGAACTTCACTGCAAGCCCTGAAGGACGAGGTGCGCCAAAGCCGGGCTCGCGATCTGTTGCTGCGTACGGCGCGTCCGATAAAACAGGTCGCCGAGGCGGTCGGGTTTCAGAATGAAAAGAGCTTCATCCGCGCGTTCCGAAGCTGGGTCGGACAGTCGCCAGCGGAGTTCCGGCAGACCGCAAGGGGCTGATCAGTAATTTTCGTCATCGCGAGGCCGTAGGCCGTGGCGATCCATGGTTTCAGGGGTCATGGATTGCTTCACTTCGTTCGCAATGACGGAACTGTTCACGAAAAGAAGCTCAGGATCCGGCCTGCGCCATGAGTTCTGGCAAGTCAGCCATCTGGCTAAACAGTCGGCTGGCACCAGCCTCCTGCAATGCGCCGCCCTGCTGCTCCAGCGGGCAATAGGCCCAAACCGTTGCACCGGCGGCGACACCCGCCTTTACTCCGGTCGTCGTGTCCTCGATCACGAGGCAACGCTCTGGCGACACTTGCAGGTGCTGCGCTGCTGCCAGATAGACATCGGGCGCCGGCTTGGAACGTGCCATTTCATGGCCGCTGAAAATGCGACCGGCAAAGAAATCAATCAGGCCAACTTTGGACAACTGCATTTCAACCTTGAAGCGGTCGGCACCGGAAGCACAGGCGATGCGTTCGCCGGTACGCTGGTGGGCTGCGGTCACGGCTGCGTGGGCACCAGCGATGACTTCCAAGCGTGCATCGAGTTCCCGATTGCGTCGTTCAAAGAAAAGTGACAGCCAGGCTTCGGTCATTGGCTGCCCGGTGTTGGCCTCAATCAGGGCTCGCTCCTCGCGCAAGGTCCTGCCAACAAATATCTGCATGCAATCCTGTGGCGTCAAGACCCAGCCAGCCTCGGCCAGCAGTTCACGCAAGACCCCGTTGGTGATCGGCTCGCTGTCAACCAGCACGCCGTCGCAGTCAAATAGAACGGCGTCAAATTTCATGGCAATGTGCGTGCAAGGACTCAGCTTTTCTTGGGACGCCGTGCTTTCTGCTGCTCCAGCGTCTCGGTCGGTGCGCCCTGCTTGACCCACTCGGCCCAACCACCGTCAATGTGCGCCACATTGTTCATGCCCATATTCTGCAAGGCCTTGGCTGCGAGCGCGCTGCGCCAACCGGCGCCGCAAAACAGGATGAACTCCCGGCTCTCGTCGGCGAAAAGCGGCTTGTGATAGGGCGAAGCGGGGTCAACCCAGAATTCAAGCATGCCCCGTGGCGCGTGAAAGGCCCCCAGCACGGTACCGTCGGCCAGTTCACGGATGTCGCGAATATCAACGATCTGAACCTTGGAGTCGTTCAGGCGTGCCTGTACCTGAGCCACGGAATAGGTCGTCACCTCGGCCATGGCCTCGGCCACCAGTTGCTGATAACCCTTGGTAATTGGCATTTCGTCTCCTTGTATAGATCAGTGGGCCGAGTCTACACAGATCGGACAGCCACCACTGACCTTGCAAACGATCCCGATTCCTAGTGCAACATCTCTAATGATTGCTGCAGCGCAACAAAACACTTGCCTTGACCTGAATCATCCCTATAATTCGTCTCATGCTGCAGTGCAACATAATTCACTGAAGCAAGGCTTAACCCAATGCTCCACTTACCCAAGGAAACCCCAATGAACTTCACCGTTGAACAACTCACCGCCAGCACCAAAACCAATGCACAGGCTATCGAAGCGATGACCACCAATGCCTACGCCGGCTTTGAAAAGCTGGTTGAACTCAATCTGGCCACTTCCAAGGCAGTGCTGGGTGATGCCTTCAGCCAGTTCCAGGCCGTTCTCGGCGCAAAAGACGCTCAGCAAGTGTTTGCCCTGCAAAGCAACCTGTTCCAACCGGCAGCTGAAAAGTCTGTTGCCTACGGCCGCCATGTTTACGCTATCACCACCGAATCCAGCGCCGATTTCACCAAAGCCCTGGAAGCCAAACTGGCTCAAGCGCAAGACGCATTCAGCGGCGTGGTTGAAAATCTGGCCAAGAATGCACCGGCCGGAGCCGAGTCCGCTGTTGCTGCTTTCAAGAACGCCTTGAGCTCCAGCCAGCAAGCCATCGATTCGGCCAAGGGTTCGGCCAAGAAGGCTGCTGAAATGGCTGAAGCCAACTTCACCTCCCTGACCAACCAGGCGGTCAAGGTCGCAAGCAGCGCTGCCAAGAAGCGTTAATCCATTCCATGCCTTGCGGCATGACCAGAAACGGCATCTTCGGATGCCGTTTTTTTTGGCAAGCGCTACCAGCGCCGGTTATTGAGCCCTATGGTTGCAACAGCAGCTTGATGTCGCCCGCCAGCAAGGCCGCGCCGCTGCCGTAACGCGTGTACAGACGCAGCTTGCCCTGCGTATCGTAAACATAGCTGCCAGCCGAATGGTCCATGCTGTAACTCGTCGGTGTTGGTCCGTCGACCTTTTTGTAATAAACCTTGTAGTCCTTGGCCAGCAGCTGCAGTTTTTCCGGTGTGGTGTAGAGCGCAAGAAAGCTCGGGTCAAAATTTTCCATATAGGCTTTCAACACTGCCGGCGTATCACGCGCCGGGTCAATAGTGACAAACAGCCCTTGCACGCGGTCGCCCTGTTTGCCCAGCAGCTTCTTGACCGCCACCAGTTCCAGCATGGACGTAGGGCAGACGTCGGGACACTGGGTGTAACCAAAGAACAGCACGACGACTTTGCCGGCAAAGTCTTTCAGACTGCGCGCTTTTCCGTTGTGATCGGTCAGCGCAAAGTCGCGCGCGTAGTCGGCACCCGTGATGTCGATGGCAGCGAACGCCGGCTTGTTCTCGGAGCACGCCGAAAGCAGCGCGCCAGCCCCCGCCAGGCCAAGCCAGGACGCCAGGAATTGAATAGCGGTTCTTTTGTTCATATTGACGATCAGCAAAGGTAGTGGTCCAGCATCAATGCTGCAAACAGCAGGCTCAGATGCAAGAGAGAAAAGCGGAAGGTCTTGCGCGCGAGCTCATCGGAGTAATCGCGCCAGAGATAGAAACCATACAGGCAAAAACCCGTATTCAGAACCAGCGCTGCCGCGAGGTAGAGCCAGGAACTCATGCCGTAGATATAAGGCATCAGGCAGGCAGCAAACAGAATCAGCGTGTAAAGCAACACCATCAGACGCGTGAACTGGTTGCCGTGCGTGACCGGCAGCATCGGCAGCCCCGATTTGCGGTAGTCCTCGACGCGGTACAGGGCCAAGGCCCAGAAGTGCGGCGGCGTCCAGAGGAAGATGATCAGAAACAGGATCAGCGCCTCCGGGCCCACGTCGCCGGCCATAGCGGCCCAACCCAGCACCGGCGGCATGGCGCCGGAAGCACCGCCGATCACGATATTTTGCGGCGTCAGGGGTTTCAGGATCACGGTGTAGACCACGGCGTAGCCGATGAAGGTAGCCAGGGTCAGCCACATGGTGAGCGGATTGACCCATTGGTAGAGCAGCACGCAACCAGCGCTGCAGAGCACCGCGGAAAACAGCAGTGTCTGCCAGTCTTCCAGATCGCCACGGGCGGTGGCGCGCCAGGCGGTGCGCGTCATGCTCGCGTCTATGACTTTTTCGACAATGCAGTTGAACGCTGCCGCAGCACCGGCCACCAGCCAGATACCGATGCAGGCCAGCAGAGCCAGCCGGAGTTCTGCCCACGAGGGTAGTCCGGGCAGAGCCAGCAGCATGCCAATCAGTGCGCAAAACACGATCAGCTGAATCACGCGCGGCTTGGTCAAGGCGTAGAACTGCCGGAATACCGATGCGCTGGCGACGATGGCGTCTTTGTTCATGGTCTGCGACTCCAGGCCAGTGCCCAGGTCAAAGCGAGCAGCAGCGCTGCCGCGCCGCCCGTATGCAAAAGCGCAGCCAGCATGGGCCAGCCCAGCACCACATTGCTGAGTCCCGTGGCGAGTTGCAAACCGGTCAGTGCGGCCAGCCAGCGCGAGCATTGGCGCAAGGCCAGGACCGCATTGAGGCGCCAGGCGAGCAGCCCCAGCAGCAGCAATACGACGCAAGCCGCCAGCCTATGCACGTAGTGAATGGCCGTCAGGGCGGCCATGCTGAGGAAGTCACCACTTTGCGCCACACCCAGAGGGCGCCAGAACTCAAAGCCCTGCTCAAAGTCCATCAGCGGCCACCAACTGCCCTGACAGCGCGGAAAGTCACTGCAGGCCAGGACAGCATAGTTGGCACTGACCCAGCCGCCCAGCGCAATCTGCAGCAAGAGGCAAACTGCAGTAAGCCACAGCAAGCCGCGCAGGTTTCGGTCCATCGGGGCCAGCGGGCGGGCGCCGTCGAGCTGGCTGGCGCGCGCCAACTGCCAGCACAAAAGCACCAGCAGCAGCAGCCCCGCCAGCAAATGCAGCATCACAATGGCCGGGAACAGTTTCATGGTGACGGTCAAGGCACCAAAAGCGCCCTGAAGACAAACCCAGACCAGGGTGACGGTCGGCCACCACGGACTGAGCGCCTTGGCTTGCACACTGCGCCCTGCCCTGAAACGGCCGATCCAGGCGCTGACCGTCAGTACGGTAATCAAGGCGCCCACCGTTGTAGCCAGGTAGCGGTGAATCATTTCCACCCAAGCCTTGCCCTGCGTTACCGGGCCATCGGGCATGGCACTCTGTGCCGCTGCGATAGGGGCGTTGGCACCCACGGGACTGGCGTTGCCATAGCAGCCCGGCCAGTCCGGGCAGCCCAGACCCGAGTCGGTCAAGCGCGTGAAGGCGCCAAACACGATCAGATCGAAAGTGAGAAAGAGCGTCAATAGGGTGAGTGCCTGTGCCCAATTCGATGTTCCGGCTTTGCGTTGTTGGTACCCGACCCAGAGCAAAGGTGGTAACGCGAACAGGGCACCCAGCAACAGGATGCGCAGTAGCGGCGAGAGGTCAAACAGGGCTTGAGCGTTCATGCGATCGATCCTAGCGGCCCGGTGAATCCCAGGATGCCGATGCGCGCAACAGTCGCTCCAGATCGCGCTTGGCCTTGCTGGCGGAGGCAGCATCAAACTGCGCAGGAAAACGCATCATCGTGTTGCCCATGGGATCGACCACAAAGATGAAATCGGTCAATGCCTTCTCGGGTGCTGCCAGCAACCAGTCATTCAAGACCCGCTGCTCAACGCGCAGCATCGTGGTGTCGGCCACGCGTTGACGCAGTCCCTCGGGTAGCGCTTGCGGATCACTGATCAGCCAGACCAGATCAAAGCGTTCCTTGTCCTTGCCCAGGGTCTCGCGCAACTGGCGTTGTGTGAACAAGCGGCGTTGGCATTCCGGCGCACACGCACTGCCCGCCACGCTGAGCAACAACCATTGCCGTTTGAGGGACGACAAGGGCACCGGGCTGCCGTCGAGCGCCAGCGCATTGGCCGCTGGAATGGGCCGGACCGGCTGTATCAGTTCGCCAAAACCGGCGCGCCCGGCAGGCCGCACCACGTAGAACGCAAAGTAGGCAACGATGGCCGGCAAGGAGCAGACCAGCACAATCGCCAGCAATTTCCAGACGCGACCACTTCTTCCTCCACCCAGGGGGACTGGCTGCGCCGCTGGCATGGAATGGACGACCAGCCCCAGCGGCGCATCGGCTTTGGTCCTGCTCATGGGGATACCGCCCGTCGCACCGACGCCACGCCATAAAAAGCCAGCAACGCCAGCGCCATGCCAAACCACTGCAAGGCATAACTCTGGTGCATTGCCACGCGGTCTTCCGGTGCCTGCCAGTTGCGAATCAAGTTGTCGTGCATGTCGGATCGATTTTGCAGCAGGACCACCGGTTGCAGCGGAAAGTTCACCTGACGTTCAAAGCGCTTCAGATCGAGAACCGGCCAGAGCTGGCTCCAGGCCTCGGCGCGCTCCGACATCAGCAGGAATTTCTTCACGACCGGCGTCGCTGCGATGCCGCTGACTTCCACCAGTCCCGGCGGGGTGCTGACCTGCGGCAACTTCTGACGCCCGTCGGTCCAGCCAATCCAGCCGCGATTGACCAGAATCCGGGTCTCGCTGCCTTCGATTTTCAAAGGCGTGACCACATGCACGCCGGCGCGGCCCTCTTCCTGCCGGTTGTCCACGAAAATCTGCTGCGCCGGCTCAAAGTACCCACGCACCGTGACAGGCGCGTCGCGCAGCTGCTCGGCGCTCACCAGCGTGGCACCCACACGCACGGGCGCGCGCTGCGCGCGCGCCGCGTACTGCGAGCGCTCGGCGGTCAGACGCTGCGCCTTGCCGGCCTGCCACTGCCCCAGATAAAGAAAAAGCAGCAGCATCGCCAATGTCGCCAGAGTGGGTATCAAACGCGGTTGGAAACGCAGGCTTGGCATGGATCAGTGACCGATTGCATAATGAGGCTACCCCTTTTCAGAGACCACCATGCTGACGAAAATATTTATCCTGGCGGTATTGGTTTTGATACTTGGCAGCCTGTTCAGCGCACTGGCCCTGCTGTTTCGCAAGCAGGGGCAAAACAAACGCATGGTGCAGGCCCTGACGATCCGGATTTCACTCTCGCTCGGCCTGTTCCTGCTGTTGCTCGCAGGGTCCTATTTCGGCCTCATCCCGCAGCACGGACTGCGCTGACGCGCACTCCACCTTGCGTCTGCGAATAATTTTACAGCCAGTAAACAAACACAAACAGGATCAGCCAGACCACGTCGACAAAGTGCCAGTACCAGGCGACGGCCTCAAAGGCAAAGTGGTTGTGTTCCGAAAAGTGCCCCTTCAAACCGCGCCCCAGCATCGTCATCAGCATGATGGTGCCCAGGGTGACGTGCAGTCCGTGAAAGCCGGTCAGGATGAAGAAGGTCGCACCATAGACGCCAGCACCCAGCGTCAGGCCCAGTTCCTGGTAGGCATGGATGTATTCGAAAGCCTGAAAACCCATGAAAGTTACACCCAGCAGCACCGTCAGCGCCAGGCCAAGGTTCAGCTGTGTCCGCTTGTTCTTGATCAGACCCCAGTGCGCCCAGGTCAGGGTTGCGCCTGAAGTCAGCAGGATCAGGGTGTTCAGCGCAGGCACACCCCAGGGACCCATCGGTGTGAAGCTCTCGCCCATCGGCCCACTGCTGGGCCAGATCGCAGAGAACCCGGCGTAAGGCGTGTAGCCAGGCTCGTAGCCGCTCAACTCCGGCAAGGCGATGCGACGGATGTAGAACAGGGTGCCGAAGAAGCAGGCAAAGAACATCACTTCGGAAAAGATGAACCAGACCATGCCGATGCGGTAGGAACGGTCTTCCCATGGGGTGTAAACACCGCGCAGGTTCTCGCCAATGACCTCGCCAAACCAGCCCAGAATCACGTAGACAATCAGCGCCGCGCCAATCCACATGCTCCAGACGCCGGGGGGTGAGCCGTTGATCCGGAAGATGAAACCCAGCGCCAGCATGAAGATGCCGGCCGACAAAAAGGTCGAGTAATTGCTGGTGGCCGGTACAAAGTAATGCCCCCTGGAAGCGGGCACAGGGCTGTCATTCATGTTTCATCTCCGTAGGGAACTTTATGTTCTTCATCAAACGCGCGCCTTCACCGCTTCAAAGAACGTATAGGAAAGCGTGATGGTCCCCAGATCGCTGCCCAGTTCCGGGTTGACCACAAACACAACCGGCATGGTCCGCACCTCGTCCTTGGCAAAGGTCTGCTGGCTGAAGCAGAAGCATTCGATCTTCTGAAAGTGCTGAGCCGCCGTGGCCGGCGTCACACTGGGAATGGCTTGGCCGACGAAGACTTCCCCGCTCTCGTTCTTCACCACATAGTTGGTGTGAACAATGGCCCCTGGGTGCACGCGCATGGAAAACTGCTCGGGTTTGAGCACCAGTCCGACGCCCGGCATGCTGTGGCTCAGGAACTCCACCGTCACCCAGCGCGAGGTATCTACCTGCGTGTTCTTGTTGGCTGGCATGGCCACGGCATTGGTGCGCCCGTTCAAACCAGTCATCCGGCAGATGACGTCATACAGCGGCACCATGGCAAAACCAAAACCGGTGAAAAACAGCGACACCAGCGCCAGGCGAAACGCCAGACGCCGGTTGGCAGCCGGTCGGCTGCTGCTACTGTTTTCAGCTTCGCTCATTTGATGATGGGCTGGGTTTCAAAGGAGTGATAAGGAGCTGGCGACGGCAAGGTCCACTCCAACCCCTCGGCGCCTTCCCAGGCCTTCGCCTCGGCCTTCTTGCCGCCACGGAAACACATCACCAGGTTGTAAATGAAGATCAGGTGCGAAAGGCCCAGAATGAAAGCGCCAATCGTCGAGAGTTGATTCCACTCCGTGAACATCAGCGGGTAATCGGGAATGCGACGCGGCATGCCGGCCAGACCCACCAGAAACTGCGGAATGAAGGTCAGGTTGAAACCAATAATCACAATCCAGAAGTGCAGCTTGCCAAGTCGCTCATCGATCATGTGCCCGGTCCACTTGGGCAGCCAGTAGTAGATGGCGGCCATCGCGCCCATCACGGTGGTGGGATAGAGCGCATAGTGGAAGTGCGCCACCAGAAAATACGCGTTGTGGTACTGCGGATCGGCCGCTGCATCGGCCAGCACCAGACCAGTCAGACCACCCCAGCCGAACAGCACGATGAAACCGATGGCAAACAGCATCGGCGTCTCAAAGGTCAGCGAGCCGCGCCACAGGGTGGCAATCCAGCAGAAGAACAGCACGGCCAGCGGCAAGGAGATCAGCATCGTGCTGTACATGAAGTAAAGCTGCGAGCCAGTGGACATGCCGCTGGTAAACATGTGGTGTGCCCAGACCACGACCGACAGGATCGCGATGCCCCACATGCCATAGACCTGGGCCCGGTAGCCGTAAGTCGGCTTTCGCGAGAAGGCCGACAGCACATGCGGCACGGCGCCAGTGATCGGCAGCAAGAGCACATAGACCTCGGGGTGTCCCATGAACCAGAAGATGTGTTGCCACAGCACCGGGTCACCGCCACCGGCGGCATTGAAGAAATGCGTGCCAAAGTGCCGGTCCAGCAGCACCATGGTGACGCCACCCGCCAGCACCGGCATGATGGTGATCAGCAAAATGGCCGTCATCAGGAAACCATGCGCAAACAGCGGCATCTTCATCAGCGTCATGCCGGGTGCGCGCATATTCAGGATGGTGACGATGACGTTGATGGACCCCAGAATCGAAGACACGCCCAGCATGTGGACGGCAAAAATGGCGAAGTCCATGCCCCAGCCGCTTTGCACCGACAGCGGCGCGTACATGGTCCAGCCGGTATCAACGGCACCCGGGCCGATGCCCATCAGACCGAGGAAGAAGGGCAGTACCAGCATCAGGGCGGCTGGCGGCAGGATCCAGAAACCCCAGTTGTTCAAGCGCGGCAAGGCCATGTCGGGTGCGCCAAGAATCATGGGCAGCATGTAGTTACCCAGACCGGTCGCCGCCGGCATGGCAAAGCCGAACACCATGATCAGCCCATGCAGGGTGATGAGCTGATTGAACAGCTCCGGCTGGACGAATTGCAGACCCGGCTGGAACAATTCCAGACGCACCACCAGAATCATGGCGCCACCAATCATCAGCATCGTGATGGCGAAGATCAGGTACATCAAGCCGATGTCCTTGTGATTCGTGGTCTGAATCCAGCGCAGCATGCCACCCTGGTAATGCGCCGCGCCATGTGACGCGTCGTCTGCCATTTCATTTGCCATTGGCAACTCCTGTGACTTGATTTGCACTGCTCAGAACGGCCGCTGGCGCCTTCTTGCCAGCCAGCCAGGTCTTGAATTCTTCCTGCGACACCACGTTAACGACAATCGGCATGTAGGCGTGCTCCTTGCCGCACAACTCGGAACACTGGCCACGGTAGGTGCCGGTCTTGTCAACGGTAGCCCAGAATTCGCGCAGAAAGCCGGGCACCGCATCGCGCTTCACGCCAAAGGCGGGAACCCACCAGCTGTGGATGACGTCGTTCGAGGTCGTGATGAAGCGAATCTTTTTGCCCACCGGCAGCACCAGCGGGTTGTCCACTTCCAGCAGATAGTTCTCGCCCTTGGGCTGCTCGTTGTCAATCTGCTCGCGCGGTGTCGCCAAACGGCTGGTGAACTTCACGCCCTCGGCCGGAAACTCGTACTGCCAGAGCCACTGGCTGGCCGTCACCTTGACCACCAGATCGGCATTGGTCTTGGAGTCTTCGTACATCAGGACGGCGTGATAAGCCGGGATGCCAAAGACGCCGTAATCGAGAATCAGCAGACCGGCAAACGGCAGCAATACCCAGAACCACTGCTTGCGCGACTTCGGCGCAACAAAGTCCGCTGCCTGGTGACCGCGTGACTTGCGGTGTGCCCAGAACGAGTACAGCATGATCCCGAGCACGGTAAAGAACAGGGTCAGGGCGATCACGATGAACAGGTTGTGCACATGCAGCGTCTCATGCGCAATCGGGGTCACCGGCGTCGGAAACTGCCAACCGTAGGCCGCCAGCGCCGCCGTCGCCCCCAGCCCGGCCGCCGCACCGACGCAGACTCTGAATAAACCGCTCATGTCATTTATCCTTCTATGAAACCCAAAAGATCCTGGCCGTTGGCCACACCAGCAGCACAACGATAACGCAGGGAATCAGAGCCCAGCAAATCTCCACCAGCACCGAGTCATGAAAATTGACCTGCCGGTCCAAACCCCAGCGATGGTGTTTCCAGACCGAAACAAACATCACCCCGAATACCGTCACAAAAAGGACGATGGCAAGCAGCAGCAGAGAAAAGCGCAAGCCAGACAACAAATCAGCCTCCTCATTTTCCTTGGTTCTGCACACCCGACAAAGTGCCGGATTGTAGCGACGAACGGCCAATCGTGCAGGGGAGCAGCGAGTTCAGTGGGCCGGTCCGACCGTTTTGCCGCGCGCCAGCGCCGCTCTCATCTCCTGCAGCGATATTTCGCGCTGCGCGCTCACCGCAAAAGTCGGCTGCGGCTTGATCGCATGCCCGTAGATCAGCTCGAAGGTCAGTTGCAGCGGTTGCCGGGCCAGCGCTTGCTGCAATTGCTCATGCCAGCGCCGCCCGCGCAGCCCCGGAAAACGCGCCGGATGCAGATTGCGGCCAAGGCCGCGCAGCTCGTCGAGCAGGCGCTCTGGCGTCTCAAAAGTCAGGGTCACGCGCTCCATGTCCATCACCGGCTGGGCAAAGCCTGCCGCCAGCAGCATGTCGCCCCAGTCGTGCATGTCGGTAAACTCGTGCGCCGGCGCTGGCCAGTCCAGTGATCGGTAAAGCTGACGCAATTCCAGCAAGGTGTCCGGCCCAAGGCAGGAAAACATAAGAAAGCCATCGACCGCCAGTGCGCTATGCCACTGTGCCATCAAGGCCTGCGGATCGCTGGTCATGTGCAAGGCCATGTTCGACCACAGCATCTGCACCCCACCTTCGGCGGGCACCTGGAACTGCGTCTGCGCGGCGCGCCAGCGCGCGGGATGCCACCAGGGTTTGCTGATCGCTCCCGCAGCAAAGCGGACCCGATCCGCCTGAAACTCGGCCACAAAACTGCTGGCATCGGGATAGCGCTGCGTCAGTGCGGCATGCGCCTGCAAACCACCCCGCACCGGCTCCCAATGCGCCCAACTGTTCGGTTGCAGCTTGATCCAGTCCAGCCTTTGCTGCATGCGCCGCGCCACCTCCTCGTGCAGCCACGGCGAGGCGCTGGCGGGCAGGCGCTGCCAGCGCTGCACAGCGGCAGGATCAATGGTGGGTACAGGCAAGGCAGGCATGTTGTGGGAAAGCAGGAGGTGGCCAGAGTATATTGACTCCATGTTGCGGCGAACCATGCAAAGGCTGCTTGATGCACTGCCGAGCCAGTGCCTGGTCTGCCATGCCTGGCCCAGCCAGCCTGTTTGCGAAGCCTGCGTCAACCGTTTTGCCCAACCCAGGCCGCGTTGCCGGAGCTGCGCTCTGGCCCTGCCAGCGGGGGTGCTGCAGTGTGGCGAATGCATCAAGCATCCGCCGCCGCTGGACCACTGCCTGGCCGCGGTTTCGTACGAGTACCCCTGGTCAGACCTGATTGTTGGCTACAAGTTTCACCAGCATCCGGGGCGCGCCAGCGCGCTGGCCCTGCTGCTGCGCAGCGCACCCTGGGTCGAGCCGGCGCTCGAAGCAGCCGACCTGGTACTGCCGATGCCGCTTTCCAACGCACGCCTGCAATCACGCGGCTTCAACCAGGCGCTGCTGCTGGCGCGAGCGCTCGCGCCCGAGAAAACCACCCATCGCCTGCTGCTGCGCATCAAGGACACAGCACCTCAGAGCTCGCTGCGTCGCGCCGAGCGGCTGGGCAGTCTGAACGACGCTTTCGCCGTCGATCCAATGCGGCACAGACAAGTCAAAGGGGCACGACTGGTGCTGGTGGACGATGTCATGACCAGCGGCGCTTCTCTGTTTGGCGCGGCCCGGGTGCTGCGCGCCGCCGGCGCCGCCCACATCACCGGGCTGGTCATCGCCAGAACGGAGTAGCGGCCCGGCGCTGCGGCGATCTTCCTGCTGCCACAATTCACAGATGTTTAACATCGTTCTGGTCGAGCCTGAAATTC
>Ga0194037_1002323_pt1 | contig 12751 bp, 9 predicted proteins | sample JunL306m_MetaG_FD_148653 | JGI IMG/M metagenome (GOLD analysis project Ga0194037, IMG submission 148653) | Anoxic zone freshwater microbial communities from boreal shield lake in IISD Experimental Lakes Area, Ontario, Canada - Jun2016-L304-6m | ecosystem: Environmental > Aquatic > Freshwater >...
GTCAATACGTGTTAAGTTGTATGTAATAAGTTATAAGTAATAAGTTTTAAGTTATAAGTATTTGAATTTGTATTCATTATCAAATTTTCAAATCATCAAATTATCAAATTTGTATTCTCCTGTCTCCTACCTCCTACCTCCTATCTCCTGAATTCTCCTACATTGCCAGTTCAGATTCATTATCCCAATTGGCTTTCACAGACACCTTATTCTTAAACTTCTCTACCTTCTCCGGTTGTTTATGTTGCTTATAATTTCCAGCATCCCAGAAGCCATTTTTATTTTCATCGTACAACACCCTCACCTCAAATTCTCCTGTATGAAACAGCTTAAAGAAAAGCTCGTTCTTTAATAGTGGTTTCGATTCTACCAGATTATCATTGCTATAAATCTGTATAACAGGATTCATTTTCAGATTCACATTACTGAATCGTATTTTAAGCGAACCATAATCCTCTACTTTATTCACCGAAAACTTAATAGTATCGCCCTTCTCCAGATGATTACCAAAAGTATCTGTCAATGCCATTTTATCTATTATCAGCCTCAAAGTATCAGCAGCTTTCCACTGATTGTATACATAAATTTTAGACAAAGCAGTATCAATCATTACTGTTGCAGACTCTATAGTTTTGTAGGCAGTATCCACTATGCTGATTTTAGTTGAGTCTCCCTTTTTAAGTTTATTGCTGGGTGTTATTACTAAATACTTTGTCAACAAATCCTGTCTGAAATTATCCAGCGAAGTAGTATATGCCAACTTCTTTTTATCAATTTTAGTAGTAGTAGTTTTCTTCTCCTTCTTTTTAGCTTCTTCAAATGCCAGCAATTTAATAGTAGCAGGATTTAAGGAAGCCTGCAGACTACTATCTGCAAAAGCAAACATCTTAGTGCTATCATCATAGCGCTTTAAGTAATCGTTGGGCATTACAAACATATTAAAGCGTTGATTAGGTAAATGTTCGAAATGAAAATCGCCTTTATTATTTATTTTAGCCATATAAACAGGCTTCGTTTTTAGTACGGCAGTATCATTTAGATTGCTATATAAAACAGCGATTAAGGTAGTATCAATAGTACCCGTTTCTGCAAGCATTACATTGCCTGCCAATTTGTTGCTATCAATGTATTTGCCCGTCGAAAACACATAATTAAATCCTTTTAGCGGGTTGCCTTCATTTACATCTACCAGTCCATTCCCAAAGTTTAAAGAGTAAGTAGTATTAGACAACAATGTATCTCTAAGCTTGATGGTAACGGTCTTTAATTTATAATCTATTACCGGATTAATTTTAGGAAGAGGCGATACTATCAGGTTATCCTGTATCCCTTTAATCTCCACGTATTCATCAAAGTTCAATACAATTTTATTTGTATTAAAGTTCGTGGTAGATAATGCAGGAATTGCCTGCATTAATACAGGAGGCAAGGAATCTTTAGGACCACCACCGGGTGGAATAATAACGGCACAGCCTGTATGAAAAACAGTAACCCATACCAGCAATAAAGTAAAAGACAGTACACTAAGCTTCTTAAACATACTGCAAACTAAATGATTTATAAATATATAATCTAAAGATGCTGTTTAATTTTATTATTTGATATTCATTATGTAGCGTTATCTGTGCTGCAACTTTGTTAGATTTTTCGCTTTAGCATCCAACTAAATCTGCAAAATCTGCCTTGTTTCGCTACAGATACTCGCAATAATGAATTCTAAACAATTAACTCAAACAGCATCAAAAAAAGCTGTTAAAGATTACTCTCTAACAGCTTCTTTATTAATTGAAAGGTATTTAACTTATAACTTACAACTTAAAACCTTCAACTTATTATAACGTTTTCAATACATCGTTCATGCTTCTAACAGCTTCTGCACTCTTATCAAATGCTGCTTGTTCTTCTGCATTTAAACCGAAATCAAGAATCTTTTCAACTCCGTTTCTGCCAATGATAACAGGTACACCAAGAGCAATATCTTTTTGTCCGTATTCACCATCCAGTAATACGCAGCTGGTAATTAATTTCTTCTCGTCTCTTACAATTGATTTTACTACAGAACATCCTGCTGCACCTGGAGCGTACCATGCAGATGTACCTAATAATTTAGTTAAAGTAGCACCGCCCACCATCGTATCAGCAACAATTTGTTTTTGTTGATCTTCTGATAAGAATTTAGTTACCGGAACACTATTCCAGGTAGCAAAACGAATCAAAGGAATCATAGTAGTATCACCATGACCACCAATAACTACAGCATTCAAATCGGAAGGACTTGCACCAAGGTGCTGACTTAACTGATATTTAAAACGAGCACTATCCAAAGCACCACCCATACCTATAACACGGTTTTTAGGTAAGCCGGTAGCTTGTAAAGCAAGGTAAGTCATAGTATCCATTGGGTTGGAAACTACTACTATGATAGCGTCAGGAGAATTCTTTAATATATTTTCTGCAACACCTCTTACGATGCCAGCGTTGGTACCAATCAATTCTTCACGGGTCATCCCTGGTTTACGAGGTAAGCCAGAAGTAATTACTACTACTTCCGATCCTGCGGTTTTAGTATAATCGCCAGTGGTACCGGTTACACGGGTATCAAAGCCCAGTAAAGCGGCTGTCTGATTGATATCCTGTGCTTTACCTTCGGCAAAACCTTCTTTAATATCCAGGATCACTAATTCGTCAGCTAATCCTGCGCGAGCAATGTTGTCGGCGGTTGTTGCACCTACTGCACCTGCGCCTACTACTGTAATTTTCATAACTAAATTTTATTTATAATGATTTAATGTATAATCGGGTGCAAAAGTAATGGAGTGATTTTGTATAATAACTAACATTCGTCATGTTTTTGAAAAGAAAGTATAAAAAACGATACTATAGGACAATTCATGTTGGTGTGACACCAACCTGTAGCGTATAAAAAACGATATTATAAGACAATTCAGGTTGGTGAGATAGGAACCTTTAGCGTTTAAATAACTATACAATAATACAAAACAGGCTGGTGAAACACCAACCTGTTTGAATTTGTAGTTATTTGAAAAGTTTGTTATTAAATTGCAGATACGTAATGCATTGCATATCGACAATAATTAGAATGCAATGTCTATTTTGAGTGTCTGGCCATTGACCATAGTGAAGCTTTTACTTACACTATCACCACCCTCGTTGCTGGCTTCGAGAACACCTTCGCCATCGAGTACCATGTAGATATTGTATTCGCCATTTTCGTCTGTCATAACTGAGAATAAGGTATTTACAATATTTACATTATAGCCTGCTACAGGAATGCCTTTGTTGGTTACTTTGCCATGAATTAATGTAGGCTTTAGCACTACATTGAATTCGACATGTTTACCTCTGGCTATAGCGAATGGAATGTTTGTTTGAACATAGCCAGGCGATACAATACTAAGTGTATAGGCACCTCCTACGAACTGAACAATTTCTGCTTCGCCTTCGAAAGAAGTATGTGCTATTCTGTTTAAAGAAACAATACTTACCTGTGCATCCATAAGAGGATGCATGTGAGCTAAATCGGAATAGACATGCGCTTTGACAGATGTATGACGGCTAATGCTATTGGCTACCAGACGATCGTTGTTGTACTCTGTGACCATTTCGGGATTTGACATGGAGAATTCGCCTATTAATAATGCATCAATAATGGTGAGTGTATTATCGATTATGACAATTTGTTTAACGATAGCATCTGTAGCAGTTTTAGTAACTGCTATCTGCTGTTTTGGGCTATCTTTTACTTCCATGAAATCGGCAAGGATTGTGTTTGCCGTAGTTACATTTGCAGCAAGCACATTGTACGGTATTAATGCTGTAATGTTTGTGGTAATATTTTGCAGTATTATTTGAACGAAGGTTACAAAATCATTGTCTTTGACTTTGAAATCGGATGCATAAATATCGAACATCTCTGTCATTTCTTTATTTTTAGAAATCAGAGCCCAACCTTTTGCTTTATGCGTCATTGATAGAACGAGTTCAATAAGAGCTGCTCTTAAAGACTCTTTGCTAAGTGTTTTTCCTTTGCTACTATACCCTTGTTGATTAAGGAGCAGCTGTAGTTCTTTTTCCTGATCGGTAAAAAAGACAATTTGTCCTAACAACGGAATGTAGGTACCAATAATAGTAGCATACTTTAGAAAGAAAGCTGCTACTAAGGTGTACATGTTGATTCTTCTACTTTGTTTATTATCCATAACAAAAAATATTGTTGACGATAGGTGCTGTCGGTTAAGACATAAGCATTACCGTCTTGTGAATAAATGCTTACTGGTAAGTATTGTACTTACTGATAAGTGTTTCGTTGCCGTTTCGATAAGTGATGCATCACTCCGATAGAGCGTTTCATTTTATTGAGACTGGTAAGTAGAAAGAAGTAAGAAGATTTAAAAAGGCTGGGGATATGCCTTAATTTATCCAGATAGGACTCTTTTCTTAGAAATCAGGATGTAAATGTAATGATGTTTTGATAGAGCGCTCAATTAGTTTAGCACCGTGAATGCACATATTGGATTATTGAATGTATTGTTGGTGAAGAACACCAACAATGGCTTAGTGTATTGTTGGTGAAGAACACCAACAATGGCTTAGTTTCTTTTGGAGCAGGGTGAATATTTTTAATACTTATAAGAATACTTTCATTAGCTACCTTAAAATATCTTCTGCATGTATTGATATTTTGTTTTACATAAATTATTTATTTAAAAATCTCTACGTATATTTTTTCAGCATCAGGGAAAATATTTTCTACCTGTAACTATTTCTTTCTGAGCTTGATTAATTTATTTTCTACATCCTATGTTTTCACCTATATCATGATTTCTTGATTCCTTAATCTTAGGTGGTAATTTGATTATCTACCTGCTTAAACCGGAAACTTCAGCTGGTATTTTGATTAGCTGGTTTACCCGCTAAAAAATCTGGCTTGGTTCTTAGAACATCTATGCTGCTCTTTTAAAAATCTGTGTTGCTCTTTTTGCAAGCTACCTTACTCAATTAAGGAGCAGGGTTGGTCTTTTTTGGGGGTATTGGTTGCTGGGCTGACGATTAGCGCCATGTTATCCGTCTGACGCCCCATTTGGTGGTTTAGTATTTTAGATTGTTAAAGGGCGTGCTGACGAGGGAATACATTGGGACAAAAGGGACTTTTGTGACACTTTACTATTTTGTACTATAATAATCTGAAAACGCAGCTGCAAGCTGAAATTGACTACGGCACAGGTACAACCAGGGCCGAGATGCACTCTGATCTTTTTGTAATTTGTTTCGAGATGGGGTAATATAGAACTTAACCTCTGATAAATGATTGAAAAATATAATTTGAGGTGTTAATGATTATGATTATAAATTTACAACAATATTAAAAATATAAGTATGGCACACCCGATAATGTTAGGATATGAACAAACCTTTGAAAAGAAATTCCCTCTAATTATGATAGTAGGTAGAGAACCGAATACTGAAACAATGTCTAAGACTGACGGTTCTTTAGGTGGGCTCCCTTTTACAGACAAAGGAATAGATATAAATGGTAAATCATACAATAATCAAAGATGCTCATTTTGGAATATAGCATTTGGAACATTCGCAAGATATAACCAATTAAATATTAGGGAAATTAAAACTCTATTTGTCAAAAAAAAAGCATGCCCTTTAATTTTTACAGATGCATCACCCATTGCTATTTTGAACAGTGTAAATAATAAATATGAAATAAGAAAGGAAATTGATCAGTCAATATTAGATCATGTTGAAATGATTTTTTCTAAAGAAGAAATTATTCAAAGAGTAAAACATGTTATTTTTTCAGGACTTCAAAATCCTGTTTATAATACTTTTAAAACGCAATTTATTGAGAGGGCTAATAAATATGCAATTCATATTAATGCAGATATGCCATTCTTCTATGGTACACATTCAGAGGGAATACAGAAAGCCATTAAACAAGAAGATGTTAGTATTTTTAATTCAGTATATAAAGAATTTATTAATTGCTAATATTAAATAATAAATCAATTATATATTTTATGACTGAAATAAAAGACAAGAAGTTTGGGAATGTTTTTTTTTGCATTGAAGGCAATGAAATTAAAGACAAAAAATATGGTACTGTTTTGTATTATATAGATACACATGAGATTAAGGAAAAAAGTAAATATGGTACAGTACGGTTTTATGTAGATGGGAATGAGATAAAAGAAAAAAGTAAGTATGGTGCTGTGAAATATGTTATTGATGGAAAAGAAGTGAAATCAAAGTCAGTGCATGGTTCTGTATGTTTTTATATAGATGGAAGCGATATTAAAGAAAAAAGCAGATACGGAACTTTGAAATACTTTATTGACGGTACATTGACATCAGATCAATTACATGCTTTTATTTCATTGATATAACGTTAAGTAAGAGGATTGAAAATTATTTTTCTAATAATGAAACAAAACCCAAATCCTGGGTATAATACTTTGAAATAAATAATTATGAAAAAGTCTAAGTACAGTTTTTTGAACAATCATTTTAAATTTATACAATTTGAATTAGATAAAAGCAATGAGTATTATACTCCTTTTATAAAATATTGTAAGGATAATAATTTATATGAAGATTGTATAAAAGAATATAAATATGGAACATGCCTTTTTGAAATTGAAACGAAAGAGGCATTATTAACAGGACTAAATAATGATGTGGCTGATTGCAGTTCTTTTGAATTTTATTTAACCCAATTACCTGATTTAGAATTGAACAATGTAGCTTATATGTTTTCATTAGTAAGTGATGGTGCGACCAAACAATTACAAAATGCTTTTAGTATTCCTACAAACTATCCATCGGAGTTTGCTAAAGAATATTTAAAAGATACTTATGGGCAAGTAGTATATACATACCAATTTATGAGCCTATTAAGTTGTAGTTTGATAGGTGACGATAATCAATATAATTATATTAATGATTATAGAAGATTGTTTAATTGCAGGGCTAAAAAGGTATTTGATAAAATAAAAGAATTGTATCTTCCTGATGGATATAGTTATTATAAATTATTGAAAAGTTATACCCCTTATGGTAATGATGAATATTCTGATGGATTTGGATTTATAAGAACACCAACACACAAAATTGCATGGGATTTTATTGAAAGAGCAAAGAAATATATTACTGAATAATCAAACTATATTAAGATGAAATTTGTAGCATCGAGACTATCGGAAGGGAACAAAATATTTCCTTCTGAAATATATCTGGAACCAACTGGAATAACCTTTAAAATTCCCGGATTATTAAGTGGTGAAACAAAACACTTTGACTTTAACCATATAGCATCTGTTGAGATAGATACACCTATGATTGGATTTTCTACTATAACCATCTTTGCGGGAGGTACGCAAATGTCTGCAAATGGGTTTACAAAAGAAGAAGCTAAACAAATTAAAAATGGGATTGAGAAAGGAAAACTTTCTACTAATACAAACTCAATTTCAGATACTTATTCCGGGAAAAGTAATAATAAAGGATTCACAGAAGAATTAAGAAAGGTTAAAGAATTACTTAATGAAGGGATTATTACGCAACAAGAATTTGATACAATAAAGAAGAGATTGCTGGATATATAATAATTGGTTAAGCTAATTATTTCGGCCTTTCAGGCTTTGGATTATTATTTCAATTGTTTTTTCATTTCATAGGGCTTCACCCTATGCTTGTTTATAGCGCTCTTTCAGAGCTGAGACCTTTTAGTAATTTGAGCGAGCGCAAAGGATAGTAGTGGTATCCTTTTTTGCGCTAACAACTATACAATTTAAACTACCATTAATAGCGCAAAAAAGATACAAACGGATAGCCTGACCCGAAGGGATGCGCCCAAAATCAAGTAAAAAGTAAAAAGGTAAAAGTAAAAAGAAAGACTGAGGTATGTTTAAACAAAAAGCACCCACTACAATTGTAGCAGGTGCTTTTTATATTTTGAAAAAAGTATTTCTTATTTCTTTTCCTTAGCTCCTAAAGCGGTGTCTTTTCCGAAATCCACCAGGATTGGAGCAGCCACAAAGATAGAAGAATAAGTACCGGTTATAACCCCGATTAACATGGCGAAAGAGAAACCTCTTGTTACTTCACCACCAAAGATGAACAGGATTAACAGGGTTAAGAACACCGTTAATGAAGTCATGATGGTACGGCTTAAAGTATCGTTGATCGCTTTGTTGATAATGGTTCCTTTATCGGCACCACGCATAACACCACTATATTCACGAATTCTATCGAATACAATTACGGTATCGTTCATGGAAAAACCGATAACGGTAAGTACCGCAGCAATAAAGTGCTGATCGATTTCCATTGGGAATGGTACAAACTTTCTTAAGAAAGAGAACACTGCCAAGGTAACCAAAACGTCGTGCAACAAGGAAACGATTGTTCCCATAGAATAACGCCAGTCTCTGAATCGGATGAATATGTAGAAACAGATTGCTAATAAAGAAAGGATGGTAGCCCATTGTGCACCACTCTTTAAATCTTCGGAGATAGAAGGTTGTACTGTCTGAGAACCTTGTTTGAACTTAGCATCGAACTCGGCATAAGAAGTACCTGCAGGTAAGTGTTTCTGAAGACCGGTATATAAAGCAGCTTCTACAGTAGAATCTACGTTTTTACCAGTTTCCTTAATCTTATAAGCAGTAGTAATATCTAATTGATTACCATCGGTACCCACCGTTTTAATGATTGGTGCCTCGCCAGCAAAAACAAGTTTCAACTCATCTCTGATTGCTTCGGTTTCTTTACTTACATCTTTACCAAATTTGATAGAATAGCTTCTACCACCAGCAAATTCCACACCCTGATCGAAACCATTGAAGAATGAACCAACACCCAACAATAATACTACTATAGAGATACCATAAGCAACTTTTCTGTACTCGATGAACTTGAAGTTTGCATGTTTGAATATCTTCTTGGAAACAGTAGTAAAGTATTCGAAGTGACGATTCTTGGTCATGTAGAAATCGGTGATCAAACGGGATACTAAGATACCGCAGAACAAAGACAACACGATACCGATCATCTGAGTAGTAGCGAAACCGAGTACAGGTCCTAAACCGAAGTAGAATAAGATAGCTGCAGTAAGGAAAGTAGTAACGTGCGCATCTAATACTGGAGCAAGAGAACGTTTGTAACCATCGGTAACCGCATTGTGATAGGTTTTACCTTTGGTTAATTCCTCTTTGATACGCTCGAAGATGATTACGTTTGTATCCACGGCCATACCAATGGTTAGTACCAGACCAGCAATACCCGCAGCCGTCAGCGTAAAGCTTAGAGAGCTAAGGATACCAACTGTAAATAATAAGTTTAGAATTAAAGCGATGTTAGCAACCCAACCAGCAGTGTTATAGTAAACCAACATTAAACCGAAGATTACCAAGAAAGAGATTAAGAAAGCAAGTGCACCACCATGGATAGCTGCTTTACCTAAAGTTGGTCCTACTATTTGTTCCTGAACGATACGTGCAGGAGCAGGAAGTTTACCGCTCTGTAATATTTCTGATAAATCCTGTGCTTCTTTAATGGTAAATCCACCTCTGATCTGAGAAGTACCGGTAGTGATAGGCTCATCTACACTTGGTGCAGAGTAAACCACATTATCCAATACGATAGCGATAGCTTTCTGATTCTCGTTAGCAGCTTTGGTAGTCATTCTACCCCAGATACCAGTACCAGGACCATCCATATTCATACGGATAACCGGGTTTGAACCATCATAATCCTGTTGTGCATCTTTTACGTGGTCACCTTCCAGTTCAGCCTGTCCGTTGTCCAATGTTTTGATAGCATATAGGTTAAGAATGTTTCTTGTTTTAGGATCGTCGCCACCAGAAGCTTTACCATAAAGGAATACTAAGTTGGAAGGCATTAAGTTTTTAACGATTTCCAGACGTAAGTAACTATTTAAAGTACCTGTATCTTTAGATTGGATATAACCAAGAGCACCAGGGAATACATACTTACCTGCTTTTTGATAAGCCTGTACAGGTTGTAATATTTTCCAGATAGGATATTCGTTCTTTTTAAGTTTTGCAGTATCCTTAGTAACAGCAGCCACTGCTTTACCAGTAGAATCTTTCTTAGCAGAATCAACTGCAATACCACTTAAGTATTTCTGTACTCTGATATCTGCTTCTTTCATTTTCTCGCCTATATCAGCAAGGTTGTAAACTTCAAAGAACTGAAGGTTTGCAGTAGACTGTAAGTAATTTCTTACTCTTACAGGATCGTTAGCACCAGCCAGTTCGATGTTGATAATACCCTTAGCAGGATCGGGATTGATGTTTGGAGAAGATACTCCAAAACCATCAATACGAGTACGCATAATACGTAAAGTATTGCTGAAAGCTGTTTTAGCTTGCTCTTGTAAGTAAGTAACAACTTCCTGTTCGGTAGAAGTATACTTTATTTTAGTACCACTCTTTGTAATAAAGAAAGGAGCAAGATTACCAGATGGATTAGCTGTTTTGTATTCAGATACAAACAAAGTAATCAAATCGGCACCGCTATTTGCTTTTTTAGCCATAGCAGATTCGATAGCCTTGTTGAAAGCAGGATCTTTGGTGAAATCAGCCAGAGACTTGATTAAACCATCCATACCTACTTCGAGGGTAACGTTCATACCACCTTGTAAATCAAGACCAAGATTTAATTCTTTGTCTTTAGCACTTTTGTAAGAAGTGAAGCCAAATGGACCAATTTTGTCGTCAGAAGTACTGTCGAGCAGTTGTTTTTTCCTTGATTCTACTAATTGTTTTGTTGTACTTTCATCTGCAGTAGGATGGTTACTTTTAACCCAACTTACCGCTTTTTCATTCATAGCACTTTCGTGATTACGAACCCATAAAGTGAAGGATAACTGGTACAGACAAATTAGAATAAGGGCAATCGCGAAGAAGCGCACTAAACCTTTCAGTTGCATATGTAAACTGTTTAACTTTTTTTTGAGAGCGGCAAAGATAGGGGAATGGACATAATCTGCATACAAGTTAAAAGAATTTGAAGGTAGAAAACTTCAAATGTTAGTAACCTTAAAGTAATAGAAATAAGAATCTTTACTGATAAAAGCCTTTGTAAAAGCAAATTAAAGCTCCTCTTGGTATGAAATCCCCTCTTTTTTGTTGAATTTAAAGGGGTTACAGCTGATACTCTTTGCTATAATACTGTTAGTAATTTTATAATAAACAAAGAGTCTCCTGAATTTTTAGTTTTCAGGAGACTCTTGTAATTAATTAAAATATTAATCAATTTAATTATCTGTTAACATTTTAAGCATTGACTGTGATAGATTTTCTCTTCTTAGCTCCTACCCCAGCACCTGCTGCCAATAAGATAAGACTAAGACCTCCATCGAAAGGAACTGCACCATCACCTCCACCTCCATTGCTTGGAGGCGTAAATCCGCCACCGCCATTTACACCTGGTCCACCACCACCTGGTACCGGAGTACCCTGTGCATGACCTTTGCTGATAGCTATGGTTAATATCATCAAAGAAAGAGCTGCAACTTTTATTATCTTTTTCATTGTTTTACTTTTTACTTTGGTTAGTTATTATTTAGCTATCAATTCAGTGTTTGCAACTACTTTACCATCTACATTTCTCAATACCAATGTATATAATCCACCCACTACTGATTGATTCAACTTAACAGACTCTGTTGTAGCAGATTCTTTATGATTGATTACTGTATTGAATACTTCCTGTCCAAGACTGTTTACTATTACTACATTGTATTTACCTGCAGCAACATTTGCTGTTTGTAATGTAAATATTTTGTCGGTAACAGGATTGGGATAGATACTGATACTTCCTTTTACAGTTGAAGCAGGTACCACCTTAGCAGATTTGAATACTACGCTGAAACGGTTTTGGAATGTTTTAGCATCAGTAGTTGGTGTAAAGTTCACCACTGTTTCAGCAGGTACTACGGTATTCAATAAAGCATCTTTAATAAATGCCTGAACACCAGGAGCATCAAACTGAGTAGCATCAACTTTCAATTGATATGCAGTATTAGCAGTTACATTTCCAACACTTAAAGCAATCTCATCACCAACAGATGGTAATGCTATTCCATTGATACTTAAATCGGTGTTAGCTTCTACGATAGCAATATTTTCACCACCGTTCATCAGTTTCTTAACATCTTCAGCACCAATTGCTTTAGAGTAGTTATTATCAAATGTTGCAACGGTTTCATCTAAGTTGGTAGACACACCTTCAATATCTTTCCAGATACTTACATTCAGCATGTTTGATTTAGCTGTACTGAAGACAGTAGTTTGAGTACCACCAACTACTTTATCAGCTTCTCTGATTACTAACTTAGGAGTAGCTGCAGTATGATATACCCAGAAACCTTGACCTGGTTGGATGTTTAAAAGATTAGCAGCAGTAACACCTGCAGGAAGGTTGGTAACAATTGTTGAACCTGTATATTGTACAGTAACATAACGTTGTAAACCACCGTTCTGATAAGTAGGATCAAGGAAACAATAGAAATTACCTACGTTGGTACCGGTAGTACCAGCATTTGTCAGTATAGAAGACCAGCTAATAGGACAAGCATAAGGATTAGCAACGAAAGACCATCCCTCACCGCTTACATAAGCACTATGTGGAGTTAATCCATAAGAAGAAGAATATCCACCAGTTGATATTGTACCAGTTCCAATTGGATTGAAAG
>Ga0194037_1002328_pt1 | contig 12736 bp, 10 predicted proteins | sample JunL306m_MetaG_FD_148653 | JGI IMG/M metagenome (GOLD analysis project Ga0194037, IMG submission 148653) | Anoxic zone freshwater microbial communities from boreal shield lake in IISD Experimental Lakes Area, Ontario, Canada - Jun2016-L304-6m | ecosystem: Environmental > Aquatic > Freshwater >...
TGATGCTTAAATTCTTTCCAACTATTTTTCCGGTTTTGTCAATTAAGACTGTGCTTGGTATTGAATTTACGGCATAAGTCCTTGAACCTTTGCACTTCCAGCCTTTTAAATCTGAAACTAGCTTCCATTCAATTTTATGCGACTTTATTGCTGCAGCCCAGGCATCTTTGCTATCATCGAGCGAAACTCCATAGATTTCAAGCTTTGTACCTTTATATTTTGAGTAAAATGCCTGTAATTCGGGCAAAAATTCCATACATGGACCACACCATGATGCCCAAAAATCAATTAAAACATAGTCAGTTTTGCCAACCAATTCAGATAACGAAAGTGTTTTGCCGTTATACATAGCTAATTCAATATCAATAAATTGCTTGCCAACTGCAACTTTAGTTTCAACTTCCATGTCTGCAATAATTTCCTGTATTCTAGTATTTTTTTTAGTTTCGGGATTCATTAAATTTACTACAGTTTGTTTCTCAGCTAAATTATATTCGTAGAATGAGTTAACAAAGACATGCGTTCCAACTAATGTGTTAACATGCTTAATTGCAAAATTTTTGTCAATTGAAACCTCTTCTGCATTTAGTTCATCTTGTTTTTTATCAAATGCGGCTCTTAGGCATGGTGTTTTGTTTGAATTTTTAAATGTAGAGTAAAATCCTTCAGATTTTTTATTGAAAGCATTTTTCTGATCTTGATATTGTTGAAGTAGCTCATTATCAGGAGTTCCCTTAAAGGTCATATAATTTGATGAATCAACAGAAACTGAAATTTCTGCATTTTCAAGTACAAAAGCTTGACGAACTCGTTTGTTTTCCTGATTCGAATAAACTAAATATACAATTCGGGAAGTATCATTTTTACCCTTAAAAGAAAATTTCTGATTTTCAATTTTTGTGCTATCTATCGATTTCCACTCTCTATTTATACGTTCTTTAATAAAAATAGTTTTTCCATTAAGTGTCTGGTTGTCAACTGAACCTGTAATTTTAAAACTCGGTTTCGTACATGAATTTATACAAAGTGTTGTAATTAAAATGAATACAATTTTCTTCATGGCTATAAAATTAGTTAAATATATTTTGATTTTTAGTTCTTAAGCGTTAGCTTTGTGTGCAAAGATGCGACTATTTTTTCAGTCGACCAACATTTACGTAATTGAATTTTTATACAATAAAATAGTTTTATATGTCAAAATTGAACTCTGTAGCAGCAATTTCAAATGCATTAACTAATTGGTATGCATTAAATAAACGCGATTTGCCCTGGAGAAACACAAATAATCCCTATAAAATATGGATATCAGAAATAATTTTACAGCAAACTCGTGTAAACCAGGGTAAAGATTATTATAACCGTTTTATAGAGCGTTTTCCTACTATTTATGAATTAGCTAGTGCCAGTGAAGATGATGTACTTAAACAGTGGCAAGGGTTAGGTTATTATTCGCGGGCCAGAAATTTATATAAGGCAGCTCAACAGATTGTTAATCAAAATAATGGTAATTTCCCGATTAACCATTCGGAAGTTCTTCAGCTAAGTGGAATTGGCGATTACACAGCTGCTGCTATATGCTCATTGGCATATAATCAGCCTTTTGCAGTGGTTGACGGGAATGTATATAGAGTATTGGCACGATTATTTGGAATTAACACTCCCATTGACAGTAGTGAAGGGAAAAAATTATTTGCAAGTCTGGCTCAAAAACTTCTTTCAAATTCAGAGCCAGCAATTCATAATCAGGCTATTATGGAATTTGGTGCATTACAATGCGTTCCGGTTTCACCTAATTGTGAAATTTGTCCATTACTATCAGCTTGTGAAGCTTTTAACACAAATCAAGTGTCAAATTTACCATTAAAATCAATTAAAACAAAGACTTTGAATCGATACTTTAATTATCTGTTTATCAGACACAATGAAAATACATTTTTGCAAAAAAGAAAGGCAAAAGATATCTGGCAAAATTTATATGAATTTCCATTAATTGAATCAATTAACCCACTAGAAATGAGTGAAATTGTTACAAATGAACATTTCATTAAGCTTTTTGAAGGGACTGAAAAAGTAAATATACTTAATGTAACTTCTCCGTTGAAACATGTGTTGAGTCATCGGATAATTTATGCACAATTCATAAGCATAATTGTCTCAAATACAAATATTAAGCTAAATGAACTAATAAAAGTTCCGGTAAATGATATTGAACAATATGCTGTTTCGAGGTTGATGGAACTATTTCTTGAAAAAATGTAAATTCATCATCTTTTCTAAATCTGCATATTCCTGGTAACCTAATTCAGTTTTAAAAGTCGTAACGCTGTTAATAAAAACCAAAGTTGGCATAGCTGACACATTAAAACGTTGAGCTATTTCGGGTTCTTTGTCAACATCAATTTCATAAATTAGAATTTTCCCATTGTATTTTTCCTGGAGTTTTTGCAAGTGAGGCGCAAGCATCTTACATGGTCTGCACCAAGTTGCAAAAAAATCGAGAATTATCGGCATTTTGCCTTCACGCTTGAAAGTTTTATTTTTATCAAAATTCCAAACCTTTTGTTTGAAACTTTTAAGATTCAATTCCTGAATTTCTACTTTTGTTGATTTTTGTGCCATTGCCATAGAGCTTACTATGAGACAAAGCATTGCGAGTTGAATTGTTTTTTTCATTTTTCTAATTTGTTTTTTTAATATTACTGATTATTCTCTTAATTCTTGCGTTTGCTTTCTTAATTTCGGTTTGGAGTAACACCACATCTTTTTTTGCTTTCCAAAAATGATAGGTTTCAATAATAGCCCTCTTATCTGTATCCGACATATAATAACTGAAGGTTTTTTTTCCGTGAAGACTTACTTTTAAAGCTTTATTTGAAGATTGAACTATAAATTCAACAACAGCTCTTTGAGATTGATTCTTAAAAACAAGGGATTCAAAATGAGAACCACCATCATCAAAACTATGATTATTCTGATTTGAAACACTTATTGTATCAGTATGTGAAAATATATCGTTTTGAGAAACTTCAACCGACTGTTGATCTATTCTAGAACCACAATAATTGCTAATTAAATAAAAATCAGCATTTTCATCTACATAAGTCTTCAAATAACTACGGAATGCATTACTTTCAGTAACTTCGGTTTTATAAACGTAATTGCCAATGTCCTGATATTTAGAGTTTTTTTCGAATCTGAAATTTTTCTGAATTGAATCCAATTCCTTCATTTTTTTTGGCAAAATACTATCGCAATAAATCAGTGTACGGGAACTTTCGCGACGAATAATTGTGTCGGATAATGCAGCAGCAATTCTGCGTTTTTCTACCAACATTGGAAATAACAAGTGTATGCTGTCAATCTGATTTTTAGCTTTATTATAAGCACTTTGACTGATTAAATTCTGAATATTGAGCAGCATTTTGTCAGCATTTTTTTCTTGAGCTTTACGTGAATTACAACCCAATAAACTAATTATTATGAATAATATCGTAATATGATTTCTGAGCATACTTAAGGATATGAAATTGTGTAAAGTATAAAAATATGAAATTTTAAAGTTACAAAATTAATTTATTTTCCGAACAAAACAATTAGACGCTGCGATTTGATTAAAATTGTAGTTGTTTTGTATAATTTGATTATCTTTGCTTCAAATTTCTCAAAAAACTTTGCAATGCGAAAATTGTGTTCGAAAACAAACTTATTAGTTTTAGCAATAACTTTTATTGTAACTTCTTGTATAACAACTCACCATACCAATTATTTACAAGCTCCTAAAAATTTTATTCCTGCTTATAAAGATACTTTTTCATACAGAGACTATCATTTAAAAGAAGGCGATAGGCTTTATATTCAAGTATACTCTACCGATGATAAAACAAATGTGTTGTTTAATGGTTCATCGGCCAACAGTATGCAAATGATGTCGGGTGGTGGCAGTGGATCAGGCGATAATTTGGATTTATACACTTACCTGGTTCAATCAAATGGGAATATTGCTTTTCCAATCGTAGGCGAAATATACGTAAAAGGAAGTACTATAAGGCAAACAAAAGAAATAATTGAAAATGCGATAAAACCAATTCTAAAAGTTAATTCTGTGGATGTAAGAATGATTGGAAGAAGTTTTAGTGTAATTGGTTCAGGAAAATCAGGTCGATTTCCTTTTCCACGCGAAAAATTAAATATCTTTCAAGCATTGGCATTAGCCGGTGATTTTAATCAGTTTACTGATAGAAGTAAGATAAAAATTCTTCGTATTGTTGATAATCAAACGGTTATTAAAAGTTTTGATATAAGAAGTTTAGATATTATAAATTCTGAATTTTATTATTTAGAACCTGATGATATTATTTTTCTCCAACCTCTTAACGAACAATTTTTTGGTGCAACAACTTTGTGGACTACCATTTCGACTATCATAACGACAGTTTCATTTGGAGTTTTGATTTATAATTTTTTTGTACCAAAAGCTAAATAATGATTTATTATCGCGATAAAGCAATGAAAAACAAGTTTAAATTATTCGCAATATTTTACGTAATACTCTTATTTTCATCGTGTTATAGTTACAAAAACATGAGGTTACTGCAAGAGGACAACCGCTCGCTACCCGTATACGATAAAGTGAAATTTGAGGATTACAAGATTCAGGTTAACGATGAAATAATTTATAGATTAATAACTTCTGACGAAACTATTTCAAAATTGATACAACCCCAAACCAGTCAAACTACCAGTCAATCAATTTTAACTTACAGGGTTTACAAAGATAGCACAATTGATATTCCATTTGTGTCCAAAATAAAAGTAGCAGGTCTAACTTTACAGCAAGCTACGAAAGTTATTGAAGAACGATTTGAAGAGTTGATACCGGATGCTGTTGTAAAACTAAGTTTATCAAACAAAACCTTTACTATATTTGGGGATGCAGGCTCCGGAATTTTCCCTATTTATAAAGAGAGAATGAACATTTTTCAGGCATTATCTATGTCGGGCGATTTTAATGATGCAAGTAATCGAAAACATATTCGAATTATTCGTGAATCAACTAAAGGAACTGAAATTTTAGATTTCGACATCAGACCTAAAAGTTTAATTGATTCGAAATACTATTATATATACCCAAATGATATAATTTATGTTGAGCGAGAATTTTCAAGCTTCTACAAGGTAAATAGTTATACTGCGTTATTGAGTGTTATTTCTTTTTCACTAACCTTATTCTTTTCTGTTTTAAATTATACAAAGTAAATTTATTTAAAAACCTTACAATTAAAGAATTAAAGCTATATGGAACAAAATTATGTTGAAAAACCATTTTCAGAAGAAGAAGAGGAATCCAGTTTTGATATCATGGAATGGGTATCATATATTCTACATCATTGGTATCTTTTTGTAATCGGAATTATTTTATCACTTGGCTTAGCTTACCTTCAAAATAGAGCTTGGTTACCTACATTTCAGACGGCTGGTACGGTAATGATTGAAGAAAAAAGAATGGTGCCTAATGGCACTCAAGCTTTAATGCAAGGTTTTGGAGTACAAGATGGATTCAGAAATGTAAATAATCAGGTAATTATGCTTGGTTCGTACGATTTAGTATGTAAGGTTGTGGATAGTATTCCTTTTCTGAAAGTTGATTATATTTCTAAAGGGAGTTTTAAAACCAGAAATTTATATAAATCGTCACCAATTGTAATTCAAACAGATTATGTTTCGCCCGAAGCATATAATTTGATGTTCAAAATCAATTTGAAATCAAATGGCACATTTACAATAACCGTTGAAGACAATAAATTGTTAAGTAATTTTAAAATTGAAGGTGTTTATGGTCAACCCATTCAACACAATATGTTTTTTATTACTGTAAACAATGCAAATAAATTTATGGGAAATACTGAAATGTATTTTCAACTACGAACACGCGAATCTCTGGTTTCAGATTTTTCATCACGCCTGAATTTTGGTTATGTGGTTGAAGGTTCATCTGTATTGCAAATTTCATTAATAAGTGATACTCCCGATCGTGACATTGATTTTATTAATAAATTATGTGAAACTTTTCTGGCAGATAACTTAGATAAAAAGAACGATGCTGCCAATAAAACAATCAAATTTATTGATGGACAGTTAGGTTTGGTTCAAAAGTCATTATTAACCTCGCAAGGCGAAATGACTAACTTCAGACAAAGCAATAAAATTGTTGATGTTTCAAGTCATACAGGTGAGTTATTGGCTAAAGCCTCAAAATTTGATGCACAACAATCTGAGTTAAAACTTCGTGAAACATACTTGGATTATCTTACCAAATACCTCAAAACCAACCTTGCCGATGGTGCAGTAATTGCACCATCAAGCCTTGGACTTAACGAACCCTTATTAATGTCGGTAGTTCAACAAATCAATGAATTATATAATCAGCGCGCCGAAGTGACTGAGAAAAATATGTATTACGCCAAATACACAAAACAAATTGAAAACTCAAAATTAACTGTACTTGAGGTTGTAAAAAGTATGCGTGCAGCACTTGATATTGAAAAAGCGGATTTTAATAAGCGATTTTCGGATGTTAATAAAGAAATTAATGAGCTACCAAAAAAAGAATTAGAAATGATTGCCATTGAGCGTAAATATAAAATGGACGACAATTATTATACTTTCTTTTTGCAAAAAAGAGCCGAATCAGAAATTTTAAAAGCCTCAAATACACCCGATAATAATATATTGGATAAGGCACGTGTATTATCGGTGACTAATTCGGATAAAAAGCAGAAAACGACTTTAATGTTTTTATTATTTGGCATTTTAATTCCAACTTTGATAGTAGTAATTAAAGAATTGTCAAATAACACCGTAAGATCGACTAAGGATGTTGAAAAAAACTCATCGTTTCCACTTATTGGTGCCATTCGTCATACCAAAAGTACAGACCCATTACTTGTGGCTAAAAACCCACGTTCTGCATTTACAGAAATGTTCCGTGTTATCAGAACACGAATTGAATTTATAGTTCAGCGCAAAACAAATATAGTTATGCTTATTACTTCAACCGAATCGGGTGATGGTAAAACTTATTTTGCGATAAATCTTTCGTCAATCTACTCAATGTCAAGTAAAAAAACAATTTTAGTAGATATGGATATTCGCAAACCCAGTGTTAATCAGCGATTTAACATAGTACAGCCCAATGGAGTTACAAATTTCTTGGTTGGTCAATGTACGTTAGACGAAGTAATTCTTCAGTTGCCCAAACTGGATTATGATATTTTACCTGCAGGTTCTATTCCACCAAATCCGGGTGAGTTGGTACGATCTGATAAATTAATAGAAATGTTTGTTGAATTGCGAAAACGATATGATTATATTATAATTGACTCTAGTCCAATTGGTATGGTTACAGATGCTTATTCGCTGGCAAATATCTCAGACGTTAATCTTTTCGTTGTTCGAAACAATAAAACAAACAAGACATTTTATAAAAAACTTAGTACACAGTTAAAATCAGACAGTTTACCAAATGTTTACAGTGTATTAAATGATGTAATTGACGATGGAACAAGGTATTCAAGATATAAATTGTATAAATACGCTTATTTATTTGGTTACAGTTACGGATATACCGGCAAAAAGAAAAAAGGCGAATCGGACAAGTATTTGCATTACTATGAAGACGATTCAGAAATTTAAATAAGTTTTTATCAATCAATCAATCAATCAAATTTTCATGAAAAAAGTTGCTTTAATTACTGGTATTACCGGTCAAGACGGTGCATACCTAGCCGAATTATTACTCAAAAAAGGATATGAAGTTCATGGCTTAAAACGTCGCTCTTCTTTATTTAACACTGATAGAATTGACCATTTATACCAAGACCCACATGTAGATGACAGAAATCTTATACTACACTACGGTGATATGACTGACTCAATGAATCTAACCCGAATAATTCAGGAAACTCAACCAGATGAGATTTATAATCTAGCGGCAATGAGCCATGTAAAGGTGAGTTTTGATACCCCGGAATATACTGCAAATGCTGATGGTATTGGTACATTAAGAATTTTGGAAGCAGTAAGATTATTGAACTTAACAAAAAAGACACGCATTTATCAAGCTTCTACTTCGGAACTTTACGGCTTAGTTCAAGAAGTTCCTCAAAAAGAAACCACTCCATTTTATCCACGTTCACCTTATGCAGTGGCAAAAATGTATGCATATTGGATAACCGTAAATTATCGTGAAGCCTATGGAATCCATGCCAGCAATGGTATTTTATTTAATCACGAATCGCCATTGCGAGGTGAAACGTTTGTTACCCGAAAAATAACCCGTGCTGCTGCACGTATTGCGATGGGAATGCAAAGTAAATTATTTTTAGGAAATTTATCTTCAAAACGTGATTGGGGGCATGCCAAGGATTATGTTCGGGCTATGTACTTGATTTTACAACAAGATGAACCTAGTGATTATGTAATTGCTACCGGAATTACGACTGAAGTACGAGAGTTTGTAAGAATGGCTTTTGCCGAAATAGGTATAAATATTGATTTTAAAGGTGAAGGAATTGAAGAAAAAGGCTATATTGAAAGTGTTAACGACGCGCTTTTTACAGAACATGTAGGTTCTGAATTTTTGGCAGAAATTAAATCCAAAAAAGAAGCAATTGTTGAAGTTGATGCAAATTATTTCCGTCCAACCGAAGTAGATTTGTTAATTGGAGATGCAACAAAATCGCGTACAGTACTTAACTGGATACCCGAATACGATTTAAAAGGTTTAGTTGTTGATATGATGCGTTCCGACGTAAAACTAATGAAAAAAGAAACGTATTTGAAAGAAGGTGGATTCAGAATATTAAATTATTTTGAATAATAACCGGTAAACACTCAATATGAATAGAAATTCTAAAATATATATTGCAGGCCATTTAGGAATGGTCGGTTCAGCGATTAAACGTAATCTAGAATCCAAAGGATTTTCGAATTTTGTAACTCGATCTTTTGAAGAACTTAATCTTTTGAATGAACAAGCTGTTGCTCATTTTTTTGAAACAGAAAAACCCGATTATGTTGTACTTGCGGCAGCAAAAGTTGGTGGAATTATAGCAAATAATACCTATCGAGCCCAATTTATTTATGAAAACTTAATGATTCAAAATCATGTGATTCATCAAAGCTATGTACATGGAGTCAAAAAGCTGCTTTTTCTAGGCTCTTCATGCATTTATCCGCGAATGGCTGAACAACCTATACGTGAAGATTCATTGCTAACGGGGGTATTAGAAGAAACAAATGAACCTTATGCAATTGCTAAAATTGCAGGAATTAAAATGTGTGAAGCGTATCATGCTCAATATGGCTGTAATTTCATTTCCATAATGCCAACTAATCTTTACGGTCAAAACGATAATTATGATTTAGAAAAATCACATGTTTTGCCTGCATTAATTCGAAAAATGTATCTTGGGAAATGCCTAATAGAGAATGATTGGACAAAATTACGTATTGACCTAAACAAACGTCCTATTGAAAGCGTGAATGGCACATTTAGCGACGATGTAATACTCCAGGTATTAGGAAAATACGGGATTTCGGAACAAAATAATGAAGTTTCAATTACATTGTGGGGTACAGGTTCGCCGATGCGTGAGTTTTTACACGTTGATGATATGGCCGATTCGAGCGTTTATCTTTTGCTAAATTACAATGCTCCCGACACTTTGCCATCACAAGTTAATGCAGGCTGGGGAAAAGATCAAACAATAAAAGAACTATCTGAAATAGTGCAAAAAACAGTTGATTATAAGGGGAAAATAATTTGGGATACCACAAAACCTGATGGAACGCCACGTAAATTACTTGATGTTTCCAAATTGAATAGTTTAGGGTGGAAACCAACAATCAGCTTGGAAGACGGAATTAAAAGAGTTGTTTCTGTCTATATTAACGAATAAAACTAAAAAAACAATGTGATTATTTTTTTAGTTTTAAATATTTTGAAAAACCAATAGGAATTATTTTAAAGAAAAAATTGAATTGCTAAATTTAGCTTTTTAGAAGGGTAAATTTAGCAATTCTTTTTTAATATCTGTAATGTTCAGGTTTGTAAGGACCGTTAACATTAACTCCAATATATCCAGCTTGCTCTGGCGTTAACACAGTTAGTTTAACACCCAATTGTTCCAGATGCAAACGTGCAACTTCTTCGTCTAAATGCTTTGGCAAGCGATATACATCGATTGGATAATCTTTAGTAAATAATTCGATTTGAGCCAAGGTCTGATTTGTAAATGAATTACTCATTACAAAAGATGGGTGTCCGGTAGCACATCCGAGATTTACCAAACGACCATCGGCCAAAAGTAATACACATTTTCCATCAGGAAAAACATATTTATCTACCTGTGGTTTGATATTTACAAGTTTTATACCAGGATATTGTTTTAGTTTTTCAACCTGTATTTCGTTATCAAAGTGTCCAATGTTACAAATAATTGCAGCATCTTTCATTTTTTCGATATGTTCGATACGAATGATATCTTTGTTTCCTGTTGTAGTAACGTAAATATTGCCTTCAATCAATGCTTCCTCAATTGTAGTAACACGAAAGCCTTCCATTGATGCTTGAAGTGCACAAATAGGGTCAATTTCTGTAACTATTACACGTGCTCCATAAGCCAACATGGAACGAGCACAACCTTTCCCAACATCACCATAACCACATACCACAACCACTTTGCCGGCAAGCATCACATCAGTTGCTCGTTTAATTCCATCTGCCAATGATTCGCGGCATCCATATAGATTATCAAATTTTGATTTAGTTACAGAATCATTTACATTAAATGCTGGAAATAACAATGAGCCTTCTTCCAACATTTGATACAAGCGATGAACTCCGGTTGTAGTTTCTTCCGAAACCCCACGAATTCCCGGAATCATTCGACTCCAGATAGTACTGTCTTCTTTCAGAATATCTCCCAAAATAGCATATAGTAAACGCTCATCGTCAGTCCCGGCAACTTTATCAAGTACAGAAGCGTCTTTTTCAGCATCTCCACCTACATGAATCATCATTGTAGCATCACCACCGTCGTCAACAATCACAGTTGGTCCCTGATGACCTTCGAAAGTCAAAGCCTGAAGTGTACACCACCAATATTCTTCCAAAGTTTCGCCTTTCCATGCAAATACAGGTACGCCTGCAGCAGCAATTGCAGCAGCAGCGTGATCTTGTGTTGAGTAAATATTACAACTACACCAACGTACTTGAGCACCCAATTCAACCAAGGTTTCAATAAGTACCGCCGTTTGGATCGTCATGTGTAATGAACCCATTATACGAGCTCCTTTAAGTGGTTTAAGTTGACTATATTTTGCACGTAAAGCCATAAGTCCTGGCATTTCTTTTTCTGCCAATTCAATTTCTTTTCTGCCAAAATCGGCTAGACTAATATCAGCTACTTTGTATGGCAAAATACTGAATAATTCGGTTGTATTCATATGATTTTTATGTTGTTATTGATTTCAATTTTGGTGAGCAAAGATACGATAAACTAATTAATAATGGCTAATAAGCAATTGATAATTATTGGTTTCTTAACGATTTTATCTATCTTTGTTTTCTTTAATATCATTATTTGAATTTGTAAAATGTTTATAGATATTCATACCCATCGACTTACTGCAGCTGAAAATCGGAGTATCGTAAATTTAACTTTCTCAGAAGCTAAAAAGGTATTTAATTCATTGGAAAAAGGTTTTTTTTCGATTGGTATACATCCTTGGTTAGTAAATGAGTATTCTGATAAATTGCTAAAGGAAATAGAATTATATTTTACAGACCCGCGATTTATAGCTTTAGGAGAATGCGGATTAGATAAAAATTGTAATTCAGCGATCATAAAACAAATTCAGCTTTTCGAAAAACAAATAGAAATTGCAGAACGCTTCCAAAAACCGGTAATTATTCATTGTGTTGGTTGTTTTAATGAACTTTTTGAAATAAAAAAGCATTTTAACCCTAAACAAAAATGGATTATTCATGGCTTTAGGGGCAAACCACAGTTAGCAGAACAAGCTTTAAAAATTGGGTTAAATCTTTCATTTGGCGAATATTATAACGTTGAGACTTTAGGTATTACTCCTTTTGAAAATCTTTATATTGAAACAGACGAAAGTCATTTAGGGATTGAAGAATTATATGACAGAGTAGCAATTATAAAGAATTGTTCGGTTACTCTGCTTGTTGCAGGATTAAATCTAATGAATAGTCTAAAAACTTAAAATCGTTATTTCATTCAAGTTTTTTGAACATTTTACGCTCTGTTGGCAATTATTAATTATTAATTATTAGCAAGTTATTAGTTATTCAGTATCTTTGTCATCCTAAAATAAAAAAGTCTTTTTCATGAAAAAAACAAGTATTCTTTTTGCCCTAAGCATTTGTACAACTTTAGTTTTAGCTCAAGGTTTTTCGGCACTACAACAACGGAAGTTAACGAATGCGTTAACAGCCATTTCCAATTTATATGTTGACAGTATTAACGACAAAAAAATTGTTGAATCCGTACTTGAATCCGTTTTGAAAGAACTCGATCCACACTCATCATACATCCCGAAAGAAGAAGTGGAACGTGTAAATGAACCTCTCGAAGGAAGTTTCGAAGGAGTTGGCATTCAATTTCAATTAATGGAAGATACGCTTTTTGTAGTTCAAACTATTTCGGGA
>Ga0194037_1002329_pt1 | contig 12734 bp, 5 predicted proteins | sample JunL306m_MetaG_FD_148653 | JGI IMG/M metagenome (GOLD analysis project Ga0194037, IMG submission 148653) | Anoxic zone freshwater microbial communities from boreal shield lake in IISD Experimental Lakes Area, Ontario, Canada - Jun2016-L304-6m | ecosystem: Environmental > Aquatic > Freshwater >...
TACACGGGACAGAGTTGAAACGGAACTGCGCAATAATGAGCAGTTGCTGCGGGAGCGTGAGCAACTGGTCGCAACCATGTTCGCCCAGGCAACTGATTCAATTATCCTTGTAGATACGCAGACAAGCCGTTTTGTGCATTTTAACACCGTTGCCCACGAGGGGCTTGGCTATACACGTGAGGAATTTTCCTGCCTGACTGTTATGGACATTCAGGGTGAGCATACGCCAGAAGAGATTGCCAGCAACAGCGAGATGGCGTCAAAGGGGATGCTGACTAATTTTGCAACGCGTCATCGCCACAAGGACGGCTCGTTACGGGATGTGCTTCTGACACTTAAACCGCTCAATCTTGAAGGTCAGTCGCTTATTTCAGCGGTCTGGCATGATGTAACGGAACAAATGTCCAGAGAATGTGAATTGGCAACCTACCGTGAACATCTGGAAGAGCTGGTAACTTCCAGAACAAAAGAGCTGGAAGCGGCAACCGAGCAGAAATCAGCCTTGTTGGAGGCCACTCTGCAGCAGTCCAGACTGCTGGAAGATCAGGCTGCCGAGCTGGAGATGCAGTCTGTTGAACTACAAGAAAAAACAGCTGAACTTGAGTTAATTAATGAAGAGCAACGAGCAATTTTTGAAGCCGCCACCACCGGAATAGTCCTGGTTCAAAACCGTACAATTATGCGCTGTAATAAAATGCTGGAGTTAATATTCGGATACAATCCTGGCGAACTGATCGGGAAAACCACCCGTTGCTGGTACGATACTGATGAATCGTTTGACAATTTTGACAGGGAAATTAAAGAAAACCTGACCTTACATAATGTTTACCGCAGGGAAGAGATCCAATTCCGGCGCAAAGACGGCACTGCCTTCTGGGCGAGAGTAACTATCCAGGGACTGAATAATATGAAATCCGGTAAAGGAGTAGTCGCAATTATTGACGACATAACGCAGTATAAACTGTCTCAGCAGGAAATAGTCAATGGCAGGGAGATGCTGCAGTTGATCCTTGACGCAACCGGTGAAGCTATCTGCCACGTTGACCTTGCTGGTTCCGTTACTTTCTGTAATATGGCCGGCCTCAGGTTGCTTGGATATGATAGTCAGGACGAGCTGATCGGCAATAGCCTGCACAATATGACCCATCATACCCGTCCGGACGGCACGGCTTATCCGGTAAGTGAGTGCCCGATTTATTTGGCATTTCAGCAAGGTATCTCCTCTCATGCCGGCGATGAAATTTTCTGGCGCAAAGATAACACGTCATTTCCAATCGAATACTGGTCCCACCCGCAACATCAAGATGGAAAAATTGTGGGGATGGTTGTTACCTTTATTGATATAACCGAGCGGAAACTGAGAGAAAACGAGTTGGTGACCGCCAAAGAAACTGCCGAATTGGCCACTAAAGTCAAGTCCGATTTCCTGGCCAATATGAGCCATGAAATCCGCACCCCCATGAACGCCGTTATCGGCATGTCCTACCTGGCGCTGAAAGCGGATCCCTCCCCTCGCCAGCGGGACTATCTCACTAAAATCCAGGCTTCGGCCCAGCATCTTCTGGGCATCATCAATGACATTCTTGACTTTTCCAAAATAGAGGCCGGCAAGCTGTCGATTGAACAGAACGAATTCAACCTTGAACAGGTACTTAACTCCGTTGCGACACTGCTGAATGAAAAGACAAGCAGCAAAGGGCTTGAACTGATCTTTGACATTGCATCCGATGTGCCGCACAGCCTGATTGGCGATTCGCTGCGCATCGGCCAGATACTGATCAATTACGGCTCCAACGCGGTAAAGTTCACCGAACATGGAGAAATATGCATAGCGGCCCGCGTTAAGGAGCGGACCGCCGGTCATGTATTACTCTATTTTGAGGTTCGGGATACAGGAATCGGTCTGACTGAAGAACAGTTGACACATCTTTTCCAGAGTTTTCAGCAGGCCGATATGTCAACGACCCGAAAATATGGCGGCACCGGACTTGGCCTGGCTATCTGTAAACGACTGGCCGAACTGATGCGCGGCGAAGTTGGAGTCATAAGTGAGCCCGGCAGGGGCAGTACCTTCTGGTTCACAACCCTGGTCGGCTTAGGCAGCAAGCAGTGCAGGACTCTTCTACCCGATCCGGATCTGAGGGGGTGCCGGACACTGATAGTGGATGACAATGAAAATGCCCGCACGACCATTCGTGACATGCTGCAGTCAATGACATTCGCCGTTGATGAGGCTCCATCAGGGGCAAGCGCCGTTGAGGCGATCAGGGAGGCCGGCAGAACTGAGGCTCCTTACCAGATTGTATTCCTTGATCTTGTCATGCCCGGGATGGATGGCGTCGAAACCGCCCGGCGCATCAGGATGCTGGGTCTGGAACCGCCTCCGCATATCGTGATGATCACAGCATATGGCCGGGATGAAATGCTCAATAATGCGGAAGAAGCGGGAGTTGAGGAAGTCTTGACCAAACCGATGACTCCTTCGGTTCTCTTTGATGCTGCCGTCAAGGCAATGCGGGGCGAGAAGCGCAAAAAAATCAACTTGGACAACCCGTCGGAGCATCTGGAAGCACAAATGGCATCCCTGGAGGGCGCTCATATACTGCTGGTGGAGGATAACGAGATTAATCAGGAGGTGGCTGTCGAGCTACTGTCAGGAGTCGGATTACGGGTTGAAATCGCTGTTAACGGTCAGGATGCCGTTGATATGGTGCAGATCAAATCCTTTGATCTCATCCTTATGGATATGCAGATGCCGGTCATGGATGGCGTTACAGCAACAATTGAAATCCGCAAGAAACCTGGACTGACGACTCTGCCGATAATTGCCATGACCGCCAACGCCATGCAGCAGGACCGGGATGCCTGCATTGTCGCCGGAATGAACGACTATATTGCCAAACCGATTGACCCGGTTCAGCTCTGGACGATCCTCCTGAAATGGATACACCCTGGCCAGCCGCAGATTAATGCCAACCATTCCGCTAAGGCATCAGTCGCAAACAGCACCGAACTTCCGGAGTCAATTGCCGGAGTCGACATCCAGCTCGGCCTGCGCCGGGTGCTCGGTAAAAAAGAACGTTATCTTTCCATGCTGCGAAAATTTCATGCTGGTTACGGTGAAACCGTCAATGAACTGCGCAATGCATTAGCATCGCAGCAGTGGGAACTTTCCGGGCGGCTCGTGCATACTGTAAAGGGTGTAGCGGGCAACATCGGCGCTACCCCTCTTCAGACCTGTGCCTCTGATCTTGAACTTGCCATCAGGCAAAGAGGCGAGCAGCCGTTGGACGAATCGTTGATACACAATTTTGAATATCAACTCTCCGCACTGATCTCTGAGCTGGGCATCAAGCTGCCTCCCGAACGGCGAACGGTTCCTGTTCCAGTCAATACAGCGGAGCTGCAATCAGTCTGTGACCAGCTTGCTGCTCTGCTCGAGGAAGACGACGCCAAGGCCCGTAAGCTGATCGAAACCCATAATGATCTCCTGTCTGCGGCATTTAATGACGATTTCGCGCCTCTGCAGGCAGCAATCAAAAAGTTTGATTTCGGGTCAGCACTTACCCTGTTGGAGAAAATCCGAAATAAGGCATACTTGTAATCTAATAACAGAGCGAGGTATTTATGGACAGCGTAACAGCATTCAGGGAACGTCCGACCGTGCTGGTGGTCGATGACACTCCGGACAACCTCTCATTCATGAGTGATCTGCTTGAAGAGCGCTACAAGGTCAAAGTTGCCAACAACGGTGAAAAGGCGCTGCGCATAACCCGGTCGGATGCCCCGCCTGACCTCATCCTGCTGGACATCATGATGCCCGGCATAGATGGCTATGAAGTCTGCCGTCAGCTTAAAGAGGATCCAGTCACCAGCGATATTCCGATAATATTTTTGACTGCCTTGTCAGAAATGGATGACGAGGCTCGCGGTTTTGAGCTGGGCGCTGTTGACTATATTACCAAACCTGCCAGCCCTCCAATTGTTCTGGCGCGAGTACAGACTCATCTCAAGCTTAAGGCCGCATCTGATTTTCTCAAGGATCAGAATCACTACCTCGAACAGGAAGTCGACCGGCGAACCCTTGAAGTACGGGCCGTTCAGGAGGTCACCATACTCGCGCTGGCGTCTCTTGCGGAAACCCGCGACAATGATACCGGCAATCATCTCCGCAGAACACAGATGTACGTCAGGGCGCTTGCGCTGAAGCTGAAAGATCATCCACGTTTCCGCCAGTATCTGACTGATGTGAACATTGCCATGCTGTTTAAATCAGCTCCGTTGCACGATATCGGCAAGGTTGGCATCCCCGACCGTATCCTTCTTAAACCGGGCAAGTTAGAGCCGGAGGAGTTCGAGATTATGAAGACCCATAGCACTATTGGCAGGGTTGCGCTCGAACATGCGGAAACGGCACTGGGGGTGAAAGTGGAGTTTCTGCATATTGCCAAGGAGATCGCCCTGTATCACCATGAAAAATGGGACGGCAGCGGTTATCCGGAAGAATTGTCCGGAGATGCCATACCGATTTCAGCAAGGCTTATGGCCGTTGCTGATGTTTTTGACGCTCTCATCTGTCGGCGGGTTTATCGGGCTCCGATGCCGCCGGAAAAAGTGATACGTATAATCATTGAGGGGAGAGGAACCCACTTTGATCCGGATATTGCCGAAGCCTTCATCGAAATCAAGGATGAGTTTCTAAAGATTGCTGAACAGTATGTTGACTATGATGCAGATTTAGCAATCTGAAGAGTTATAACCGTTTCTCACCCTTCAAGCCAGCCAGGACTTTATCAGGCGTGAGCGGCAGGGAACGAACACGGATGCCGCTTGCAGCGAAAAGAGCGTTCGCTACTGCAGGTGCAATGGGGGGGACACTAAGTTCGCCTACCCCACCGGCCGGTTCAGTACTGGCGACGATGTGCACCTCAACCTTGGGCATGGCTTTCATCGAAACCATGGGGTAACTGTCGAAATTACTCTGTTGCACACGACCGTTTTTGAGAGTGATGGAGCCATAGAGGGCGGCAGACAGGCCAAACGCTATACCGGATTCCAGCTGTGCCTTGACCGTGTCCGGGTTGACTATTTTTCCGCAGTCCAGTACGCATACAACCCGGTGAACATTAATCTGCCCCTTGGAGTCGAGGGAAACCTCTGCAACCTGGGCAGCGAAACTACTGAAACAGGCCTGCACTGCTATACCCCGACCGTGCCCCTTCGGCAGCGCCGTGCCCCACCCGGTCTTCGTGGCTGCAATTTCAAGAACATTTAGTGTACGGGGATGCTTTTCCAGGAGCGGCCTGCGGTATTGGAAGGGGTCTTTACCGGCGGCATGGGCTAGTTCATCCAGGAAACTCTCCATGACGAACGTCGTGTGTGAATATCCAACCGAACGCCACCAGAGAACTGATACCAGATTTTTCGGTGAGTGCAGTTCCACCTGTAAATTCGGAATTGCGTAATGGGTGTCGGCAGCCCCTTCGGTCGAGGTGCGGTCGATACCTTCTTTGATGCCGGATTCAAAAGGGGTTCCTGCCAGAATCGACTGCCCGACAATCCGGTGATGCCAGGCCAGAGGCATGCCCTGATCGTCCAGGCAGGCAGAGATCCGGTCGTACCACATCGGGCGGTAGTGGCCGCTCTTCATATCGTCTTCGCGAGTCCAGATAACCTTTACCGGCAGCCCAACAACCTTGGCTACCTGTACTGCAGCAACTACGAAGTCAGACGAGGGATTGGCGCGTCGGCCAAAGCCGCCGCCAAGAAAGGTGGTTTCCAGGGTAACCTGTTCCGGCTTCAACCCGGCTACCTTGGCAGCCATATCACGGTGAATGGTCTGGAACTGGCTGCCGGTACGGATCAGACAGCTGTCCCCCTTCAGGTCAACGAAGCAGTTGAGCGGCTCCATCGGGGCATGGGCCAGGTATGGGACTTCATACTCGGCATCAAAGTGTTTTGTTGCTGCTGCCAGGGTTGCAGCAGCATCTCCCTCCTTGCGGGCGATCAGACCCGGGGTCGCCGCCAATCCGGCATATTCGGCACGCATAGCCGGTGTAGATATTGCGGCCCCCTCCCCTTCGTCCCACTCCACAGTGAGAGCCTCGCGCCCTTTAAACGCCGGCCAGAAGCCATCTGCTATGACTGCCACACCAGCCTCCACCTTTACTACCTGTTTGACGCCTTTGAGTGACAATGCTTTAGAGGCATCAAACGTTTTCACCTTTGCACCGAAGACGGGAGGATGCGCAATAACGCAGGTCAGCAGGCCGGGAACGCTGACGTCGATGCCGAAAATAGCTGTGCCGTTGATCTTGGCCGGACTGTCAAGCCGATGCAGCGGCTTGCCGAGGAGGGTGCCGGCTCCCCCTTTCAGTTTCGGATTCTTGGGCACAGGCAGGGTGGCAGCCCTGGCTGCAAGCGCCCCGAACGTGAGCTCCTTCCCTCCGGGACCGAATATCGTGCCGTTTTCGGCCCGGCATTCCGATGGATCAACCTTCCATTCCTTCGCCGCCGCAGCAATCAGCATCTCCCTGGCCGCAGCCCCGGCAAACGAGAGGCGTTCCCATTCCGTGCGCACGCTGCTGCTTCCCCCCGTGACCATGATCGGCATGGCGACTCTATTGTATTCGGGGGCTACAGGCGAAGCCTGGAAAGTGACCTTCTTCCAGTCGCAGCAGAGCTCCTCGGCAACCAGCATGGGAAGCGAAGTGTAGACTCCCTGCCCCATTTCGGATTTGTTAACAATCACGGTCACACGTCCGTCAGATGTTATCTTCAGAAATGCGTTGGGAGCGAAATCCTTTCCGGCCGCAGCCATAAGATCGCGCCTGCCAAACGGGAGGCAACAGGATAGAAGCAAGCCTCCACCCGCCAAAGCACTGCTGGCGATGAATTGACGTCTGGTCATCCCCTTGTTCGTAGTCATGGTTTTACTCCTTTCTCTGCGGCGGTGTGGATTGCCCGTCGGATGCGGCCGTAGGTGCCGCAGCGGCACAGGTTGCCGTTCATAGCGGCATCAATGTCGGTGTCTCCAGGATGTGGCTTTTTTTTCAGAAGGGCGACTGCAGCCACAATCTGCCCCGGCTGACAGTAGCCGCACTGGGAAACCTCGTCAGCCAGCCATGCCTTTTTCACCGGATGATCTTCCGGAATCCCTTCGATGGTCACCACCATCTTCCCCTGGACTTCCTTCATCGGAGTTACACAGGAGTGTTCCGGCACACCATTGATCAGTACCGTGCAGGCACCGCAGAGCCCCTCACCGCAGCCGAATTTGCTGCCGGTCAACCCCAACTGTTCACGAAGCACCCACAGCAGCGGAGTTTCAGGGTCCGCGTTCACCGTATGTTTCTTGCCATTAATCAGTAAGATCATCGTTTCCTCCAGTACTCAATCTGATTTGTGAGAAGCCGTATCAATGGAAAAGCGGTACTAAGGTGGTTAATGGTTGCAGAGGTATAAATCCCAATCTCGATAAAGTGTATGACGATGCTCTTGCTGCTGGCGATAATTTTCACCTTCGTCCTCTCGGGCAGTTGTGACAATACTATCCTTATTTTCGAATTTACGGCGTTTCAGATCTTTTATTCTGGTAAAGCCTGGCATACTGTTCCGGATAAAGTTCTTTTATGCAGGCTGGACACAAACCGTGGCTGAACTCTGCATCGGAATGTTCAGAAATGTAAACCTCCAACTGGTTCCAATACCCTTGATCGTCGCGAATCTTCTTACATTGGGCACAGATCGGAATGATACCCTTCAGAACCTTGATCTCAGTAAGAGCCTTTTCCAGCTCCAAGGTTCGCTGTTCAAGGACATCCCGCTGATCTTTCAGCTCCAGATGATTGCGCACCCTTAACAGCACCAGATCAGGATTGAACGGTTTTGTGACATAATCCACCGCCCCCAGTTTGAGCCCCTGTGACTCTTCTTCCGGTTGTCCGAGCGCTGTGATGAAGATGATCGGGATGTTCTTGAATTGCTCATTTTCCTTAAGATTCCGACAGACTTCAAACCCATCCATGATCGGCATCATGATATCCAGCAGGATCAGGTCAGGTTGAAGCGAATGCACTTTCTGCAGTGCTTCATTGCCATTCAGGGCAAAATAGACATCAAACTCTGTTTGAAGTACCTCATTAAGTATATTGATGTTGGCTGGAGTGTCGTCAACAATCAGTATTTTTGCAGCAGCTCTGGTCATCTCATTTCCCCCCAATCAGATCAAATCCATGCATTTTGCCCGTTCGCTCCAGCACTGATGCAGCCTTCTCAAAATCAAGACGTGCAATCAGTTTGTGAATCTCTTCCCATTCAAGAACTCCGATATGGCCTTTAAGGCGTTCAACGAGTTTCCGTGCCCCAAGGGAATTATTCTGCAAAGACTCAAGCAGGTTCTTCATAAGTGTTTCAAGTTCATCTATCGGCAGCGACATCACCGAGCCGTCCACTTCTCTGCACAGGGGCGCTACGCTCAGAATATCCACCGATGCGAACAGTTCAGTCAATTGCTGTTCCAATGTTGTAAACAGAGCATTGCAGGTGTCGCCGGATGCATCCTTGATGGCCTGCTCGTATTCGGATACGGTTGCAGCCAGATCCATTGCACCTATGGTCGCAGAAAGCCCCTTGAGTTTATGAATGAGAAAACGTGCCGGATCTGATTCGCCATGCTCACGAGCGGTTCGCAACTCTCCGATCACATTCCGGTTCTGTTCCCTGAAGTCTGCCAGTATCTGATAATAGAGGCGTCTGTTGCCTCCGGCACGCTTGAGCCCTGCGATAACGTCAAGTCCCGGCAATGATGCGGGCAGTTCGCCATACATCTCCGGTTTCCTTACTAATGACATCGCAGGAGCAATGACTGCTGACGCAATGGTTTTCGGCTTTATCCATGTTATCAGGGAAGCATGCAACTCAAACGGGTTAACCGGTTTTACAATGTAGTCGTTCATACCGGTAGCCAGGCATTTTTCTCGATCCTCCGGCAAGGCATGGGCTGTCATGGCTATAATGGGCAGTTCTGCGGCACTCCTTATCTGTCTGATCAACCGGCACGCCTCGAAGCCGTCCATTTCCGGCATCTGGATATCCATCAGCACGGCATTTAATTCTTCGCCCATCTCGATCATCGCGACCGCGATGCGGCCATTTTCCGCAATGCTCACAAGAATTCCGGCCTGTTCGATGATCTCGCGCGCCACCTGCTGATTGATGGTGTTGTCTTCCACTACCAGAACCCGCGCACCTCGAATCTGCCTCAAACCCTCCATCTGCGATATATCAATTCTACTGTAGCGAACAGGTTGTCGATCTCCAATGCCAAACAATTCGAGCGCAGTATTTAACAGGGTAGACGGCTGCACCGGTTTGGTCAGAAAAGCGGTTTTATCCAATTGCAGCACCTGCCGCCTCAACTCATCACCACCAAAAGCGGTAACCATGGCGATAGCAGGCGGTTGGGCCAGGGTGTCATCATCCCGAATGCGACGGATTATCTCGAAGCCATTCATCTCCGGCATCATCCAGTCCATCAGCACCAATGAGTATGGATTACCAGCGGCCGCACCATTGTGGATTTCGTCCAGAGCAGCGCTGCCGGAATCCACTGCAGTGACCTTGAAATGAAAAGAAATCATCATCGTGCTCAGGATCTCCCGGGCGGCAGCGTTGTCATCCACAACCAGCACACGCAAACCCCGCAGATCTTCAGGTATATCAGTCGGCTTCCGCAGTTGCTCCTCAGCCAGAGCCAGGCGGAGGGTAAATGAGAATCTGCTTCCTCTGTCCGGCTTGCTCTCCACCTCCAGGGTCGAATTCATCAATGTGAGCAGGCGCGTCACAATGGAGAGCCCCAGGCCGGTTCCGCCATACTTTCGGGTAATGGAACTGTCCGCCTGTGAAAACGCTTCAAATACCAGAGCAAGCTGTTCATTGTTCATGCCGATGCCGGTGTCTTGAACCGAAAATATCAGGGGAACCATGTTATTTTCGAGCGGTCCTGCCTGTTCTACGGCAATGATGATATGTCCATGTTCGGTGAACTTTACCGCATTGCCGGCCAGATTACCGAGTACCTGACCCAGGCGGAGGGGGTCTCCCAACAGGGTCTGCCGCAAGCCGACCGGCAGTGAAAACATGATTTCAAGCCCTTTTTCCTCTGCTCTACTGCCGGTGATGGTAGCTAGATGATCAAACAGATCACCAAGCTCGAAAGGGATGGATTCCAACTCAAGTTTGCCGGCCTCAATTTTTGAAAAGTCAAGTATGTCGTTGATGACTCCCAGAAGGGAGCTGGAGGCCTGTTGAATCTTGGTGACGTAATCATGCTGTCGGGAATCAAGGTCTGTCTGGAGCGTCAGGTAGGCCATGCCGGTAATGGCGTTCAAGGGTGTGCGGATCTCGTGGCTCATGTTGGCAAGGAACTCGCCCTTGGTACGATTAGCTGTTTCAGCAGCCTCTCTGGCCTCGCGCATGGCCTGTTCCGCCTGAACACGCTCCGTGATGTCTCGATTGGTGCCGCGATTGCCCAGAAAAACACCGTCATCATTGATGATCGGCTGGCAGATATGTTCTATCCAGCGAACTGCTCCATCTGTCCGGATAATGCGAAATTTCATGCACCCGACCGAAATGTAACTTTCCGTGACAGCGTGGCGGTGTTCCTGAAACATCTCGCGATCATCAGGATGAACAACCTGAAGGAGGAGCCCCGGATCACGATAAAACTCGTCGCAACTGATTCCGGTCACTTGCAGGCAGGACGGGGAAGTGTACACGAATACCCCCGTGGGGTCGAGCCAGAATTCCCAGTCAAGGGTGTTGTCCGATACAATGCGGTATTTTTCCTCCGACTGCCTGAGCTCCTCCGACAGTTTCTCAAGCTCCATGGTTCGTTCGGCAACCCGCTGTTCCAGTTCTTCATTCATCCTGCGGATAGTCTCTTCACTATGCCGGCGCTTTTCCGTCATCGTGTTGAACAGTCGTGATACCTGCCCGATTTCATCGTCGGTAGTCACCGGGAGGCGAACATCAAGATTGCCGGCGGAGATCCGCTCGATTCCCTCCTGCAGCCGTCCCATGGGCGCAGCGACCGTCCTGTGGAGCAGCCAGGCAAAAACCGGAGAGACGATAGCCAGAAGCGCTAACAGGAGAATAACGAAGTAATCTTTCTGCTGGTCAACATGCGCTATCCTTACATCGTTAGTTTCATAGAGCCGCTCGATCTCTGGGGTGATCAAATGAAGTTCCTGCCGCATCCTGCTTTCAAGGCGGTTGGCATAACTTCGGATTTCTGAGGATCCCCCGGCCGTCTGTTCCAGCGCCCTGTTCGTCCGGTCGTACTCTGAGTCAAGGCTTCCCAAGAGCGCGTAGCTCCGCAAAACCCGCTCCATGACCAGACGCTGCTCCTCTCCGGTCAATTCCTTCCGCAACGTCTTCAGACCTCCCTCAAGCTGACGGTATTTATCAAGCCATTGTGCATGGGCCCGCTCCCTGCTCTGCTGCCGCTGTTCCAGCATCAGTATGTCCAGAGCGGCAAACCCGCGGGAGATCTCCCCCAGCAACAGGCCCCGGTGCTGATACCGGTCAACTTCACGTTCAACCCTGACCTGCACAATTGTAGAGACCACCAGCAAGGAAAGCGGCACCAGCGCGGTAATCAGAAGTTTCGTCCGTATCTTCATCGTGCAGTCTCCGGCTACTTATTGATACTGACAGAAGAAGGTTTAAGCGCTTTCAGCGGCGCCGGATCAATAACATTCAGAAAGTTGGGGAAGCTGCTGCTACCCTGAATTCCAGTATCAATCATCCAACGGGCATTTCCCTCCATGGTGAGCAGCAAGGACTGGGGGAGAGTCAGTTGATGATTCTGCTCTTTGAGAATTTCCTCAAGTTCGGTCGGTGATATCCCTTTGAGGCGCTGTACGATGTTCCGGGCATCTGCCGGATGCTTCAGATAATACTCTTCCGCCTGAAGCAGTGCCTGGAGTAGTTTTTGTGTCATGGCGGGGCGGGAGGAGATATATTTCTTCATGGTAACCAGGTTGACCGAGTTAAGACTGAGTCCCGGTTCGCTGAGGATGACCGCCATCTCCCCGATCAGTTTTTTCCCCAGCAACAACTGCTCGTCGGAGCCGGAATAGGCTACTATCTCACCCTGCGCCAACGCTTCTGAAAAGCGCCCGGGCTCCATGAAGCGCAGCGACACGTCGCGGGGAGAGATACCGTTTTTTGTAAGCAGCAGATCGAGGAAATAGTGCGAGAATGTACCCTTGCGCACCCCCACCGGTTTTCCTTTCAGGTCGTTGACCGTTCTGATGCCAAGATCTTTACGCGCGAGAACTTTGGTGGCGTTGTCGGTTATATTGAGGGAAGCGAGCACCGCGAAGTCAGTGCGAGTGAAAATAGCGGCCACCAGAGGCGGCTCGCCGACGGTGGCGAAGGCGCACTCTCCGGACAGCAGAGCGTCAAAAGCCAGTTTACCATCACCCTTTGCGATTATTTCGACGTTCAGCCCCTGTCTGGCAAACAGCCCCTTTTCCAGAGCAATCAGCGGGAGTATGGCCAGCCCACCCCCCTGGCACATGGTAATCTTTTCCGTCGCCGTTCCGGCCCCCGGCGGAACAGTGCTGTCGCTTTTCCACGAACAGCCGGCTCCGGCAAGTATGAGTATGCAGAGCAGTGCAAAGCAGTGTACCATTTTTTTTACGTGGGAGCTTCTAGTCTTATAT
>Ga0194037_1002330_pt1 | contig 12732 bp, 14 predicted proteins | sample JunL306m_MetaG_FD_148653 | JGI IMG/M metagenome (GOLD analysis project Ga0194037, IMG submission 148653) | Anoxic zone freshwater microbial communities from boreal shield lake in IISD Experimental Lakes Area, Ontario, Canada - Jun2016-L304-6m | ecosystem: Environmental > Aquatic > Freshwater >...
CGCGCCCCGTCGGCAATATATCAATCTATCTGGAAAAAGTCGCAATCGCCATCCCCCGAAAAGCCACTCCAAGCCTAGCGAAATCAAGGCTCAGGCGGCTTCATGCGCAGCCTGTGGGATGACAGTGCATGAAATACAAGAAACCAACGACCCTCGCGAAAAACCGCCCGTCTGGCAGCTATGCCGCAGGATGCCCCGCAAAAAACGCGGGAATCGGTAGCGCTCAGTGCAAGTCGTGCGAAAGGACATCCTGAATAAACTCCGCTGCGTCCCAGGGATACCAGGGACGCAGCACCTCCGTATATCGTGAAAACTCTCACTATTGCCGTTGGGTATTCCTGGGCACCAAATCTAAAAAAGGATAAGCGGTGGGTGGATCTGAAAAAGGGACTGCTCGGAATTCAGCAAGAAGTCCTAAAACGCTGGGAGAGTCAAGTAGTGAAACCAGATGAAATCGAATTAGAAGCGGAGGTGATTCTGGACAAAACTGCGCGTTCAACAAACGTCATGAAAGAAATGGCCTATCACCTGGAGATCAAAAGATTGCGTTCTGCGCCTGGGAGAATGATCTGGCCGACTATATGTGAACGTATCCAGCGTGCGGATTTGGTTGTGATGGATTTGACTCCCCGAGAAGGCGAGGAGTCTACGCGCCCGAGCGTCCTTCTGGAACTTGGATATGCACTGGCACAAGAATCGTCTGGGCTGCCTGTCTATGTGGTGGTTTCAGATTACGCCAATCAGAAACATCTTGTTCCAAGTGATTTGCAAGGGTTGCATGTTGGTGTAATCCCGGTCGGTGGCGTGATTGCGGACGCATCTTTGCGCCGGGCATTGGTGAATGATCTTATTCAACAGCTTACAAAAATACTCTGACATCATGAAATCCCACCTCGTTCGTCTGTGCAAAGACACATTTATTCGTAGATATGGTGATGTAGGATACATTTTCAGCCAATTAACGACCGGTGATCGCCTCTTTGACGAGGCGGGTGCCGTATTCTTAAGTGCCCTTTCACGGGAATCCCAGGAAGAAGGCGCAATCGCCCGGCAGATTGCAGAGCACTTTGTCGATGTCACGCCGGAGGAGTTGCTTCCAGACCTTGAAGAGTTCCTTTCGGACCTGGCCGGCGACGGATTTATTTTACGAGGACATTCTGAGTCGGAACTTGATGCCGCAGAACCACGTTTCTCCTACGGAAACATGCAGCAAATCATGGACTCCAAGCGTCGCCTGGCGACTCAGCTTGATGCGGATGGCTCGCCAGTTCTCAGCGACACCCAGACAGCTCTCACCACACGCTTTGCGGAGAAGCCCATCCTTTTCAGCCTGCAGGTGGAGCTCACCTCAGCATGCAACGAACGCTGCATTCATTGTTACCTACCGCCCAAGCGCCACCAGCAGCACGCCGATGGGAGCATGGTCAGGAGGATCATAGACGAATTTGCCGATATGGGCGGGTTGTCGTTCACACTTGGCGGGGGCGAGTGCATGCTGCATCCGGAGTTCGTGGAACTTCTGACCTACGCCCGCTCCCGCGACTTGTCTGTTTCCGTGCTGACCAACCTGACCAAGATGAATGACCGTATGCTGGTTGCATTGCAGGCCGCCCGCATCAGTCAGTTGCAAGTGAGTGTGTATAGTATGGAGCCCTCAGAGCACGACCATATCACCTGCGTTGCCGGAAGCCTTACGCGCACCCTTCAAGCTGTAGAACGTCTGGTCGACGCCAATGTGCCCGTGCAGATTTCCTGCCCGGTTATGCAGACAAATTACCGGAGTTTCAAAAATGTGCTAGAGTGGGCTCAAAGTAGGGGGATGAAAGCCCAAAGCGACTTTATTATGATGGCACGGTCCGACTTTACTACCGACAATCTATCGGAGCGACTCGATGACGAACAGACCATCGCATTGCTGGCCGATATGTTGGAATCCGACAAGCAGTACAAGGAAACTATCAAGGAATCAGCTGATCCGCTTGACGCTGACGATGCTCCGGTCTGCGGTGTGGGCCGCGGAACTCTGACGATTGGGGCAGACGGGAATTGTTATCCCTGTGCCGGGTGGCAAGGCATGAAGGTCGGAGACGCCTTGATCCAGCCTCTCTCCGAAATCTGGCGGGGATCGGTGGAATTGGATCAATTGCGGGGCATCACGAAAGGAAACTTCCCGAAATGTCGCGTCTGCCCCGATCGGGATTATTGTGCGATGTGTCTTGTCCGCAACTTCAACGAGTCTGGCGGCGATATGATGGCTCTTCCTGAGCGCTTCTGCCAGGTAGCCCACCTCAACCGTATCGAGGTGGAGAAATGGAAACAAATGCAGGTGGAAGGGAGGGCCGAAAATGAGCAACTCGCTGCGGTCAATCATTGATTCGCACATTCATGTTGGTCGATTTCGAGAAACGTATTTCCCACCTAAGAAGATTGCGGCTTTTCTAATCCGGCAAGGCGTCAAACGATGTGTGGTCTCTGCCACATCGGCAGCTTGCGGGCTGCATGATGAAGCCGAACGCGATCTTCGCGAAATGGCGGAAATCACCGAACTTCAGACAGCACCGCTTTTATGGGTCACCCAGGATTTACTGCGCCGGTATACGAATCTGACCCAGCCACTCAAGGCTCTTCCTTATTGCGGTATTAAAATTCACCCCTATGGGAACCCTTGGACAAATTCTGGGCTGAGAGAGGTTTTGAGGATCGCTGATGACTGCGGATTACCAATTCTGGCTCACACCGGTGGCAATGAGATGAGTGATGCGGGACGGTGGCTTCGGCTGCTTGAAGGGCATCGCTTCCCTGTTGTGCTCGCTCATGGCCGACCTCTGGACCAGACTCTCCGTGTGCTTGGCTCTCATGATTGCGCTTATACAGATACCGCCTTTATGCCGATCCCCGATGTGCGCAAACTTATTGCAGCGGGTCATTCGAGGAGAATTATATTCGGTAGCGATACCCCGATTGACCGATGTTACCGGTCTGGCCCACCGGGTCGCCGCTACCGGAAACGGGTGGAGTCCATTGTCCGAGCCGCCGCTTCTCACGAAGAATTGCTCTTTGAGAAAAACAGCCTCGAAGTCTTCTTCTAGATCCGTGTGCTGTGCCATGTTCCTGTATTGACAAGGGCTGAAAGAGTCCCAGGAAAGACCCAGCCACTTATCCTGTCTCACGTTGATGTGGACCGCCCCAGATCACCTGGTCGACGAATCGAACGAACGCACCGCGTGGACTGGCAATGGTGACTTGACAGGGGGTAGGACGCCAATCAGCTTTGCAGCAGGAATTTTGTACAGTCCCTGCGATAGTTCAAACCGGCACCAAATGAAGCAAGAAGCCCACGAAATTCTCAAAAGAGCGATCGCCCAGCACCGTGAGCAGTTGCTCAGCGGCAAGCACGCCTGTCTTGGAATCCTGTGGGACTACGGTGGACGCGAGCATCCCGAGGTCAACCTGCTGGCCGATGCCGTCGAGGAGCACATTCCCGACCGCCTCCTGCACAGCCAACCTGTCACCGGGGACATCATCGTGTGCCTCGCGGAAAGCTTCGCTGCGAAAAGGTTGTACGACTCGAATGCTGCGAAATTCGCCGTCGCCAGTTGGGCCGATGCGCTTGGAATTTTTCAAATAGACCCATCTTTCTTCACGCAGCCGGCCACTCGGACAGGACCCGGCGCTCCGCCCGTCCCGGAAATGAAGAGAACCGCGGAGCAGACAACCGCAGAACGGGCCTGGAATTTGCTAACATCAATAAAATGGGGCCGTAAGTCTTCGACGGCAGGCGACACACTGAGAGATGCCGCACTAGGCCCCCACGGAAGTCGGGCCATAGTTCCAACCCGTGTGCCCGCTGTTAAGAGAGATCCAGATGTCAGAAAGAATTTTGCCAATGTATACTGGAAACAAAAATATACGCTTTTTGACTTGGTTTCCGATGAACCAATTATTCCAATAGTGAAGGACGGTCTGACAATTTACCAGATCTACTATTCCAGCGAAGAGAATCCAGTTCCAAACTATGGCGAGTTTTCGCCTGAACAGCTGGAGAAATTCTTGTATTACAAGTTTAAGAACAAGATCAGCTGTGACAAGTTTTGTGAATCAAGAAGTAAGCGCTGATGCACCAATTCTCCAGTTGTGCTATGCAGATGACTAAAAATCAGAGAACTCTTCCAGCATGGTGATTCGTCCGTACTTCTCCGTTCAAGTTGGACCTATTATCACACCGCGATCAACCTGATGCCATTTAGCAACATTAATAATTCCATATTGATGGCACAGGTGAACTCGTTACGTCGGCTTTGCGGACTTGGCGGAATCGCACACGGAGGCATGGACTTGCTTGCGATGATCTCATCTCCTGCTGCCTTTCTTGAAGTGATTGGCGCCCGCCTGAATGCTCATACCTCCCGTGTGGACACGACGGACTTCGAATGAATTGAACTGCATAAAACCCAATTTCGTAACTTGACGGAGCAGAAGCTAAAAATTAGAGACAAACGACTTGACACAGGAAGCCAGGCCATTCAATTTCACGGGCGTGAGCAATCCACGCATTCTCCGAATACCTCGCCCCTTGGTCATTCCAATGGGGGCGTAGCTCAGCGGTCAGAGCGGGTTCTTTATAAGGGCCGGGTCGTGGGTTCGATACCCACCGCCCCTACCATCTGCCAAATAGGCCTGGCCAACAGGTCCGGAGATTTTCATTTTCCTATTTAGGGGAAGACTAGATTAGCGGCACTAAAAATGAACAGTTGAACCTCAGTTCAAGGATGAGAGACTTATCCTACATCAAAAAAAACGGCGAGATCTCAATAACACGCTATACTGGTCATGGTGGTACTGCGAATATCCCTGCCATAATTGATGGCTGTAATGTAACAAGCATCGGGAGTGGTGCGTTCCGTGGTTGTGGAATGAGCAAAGTATCAATACCCATCGGAGTAACCATCATCGCTGAATCAGCGTTCAGAGAATGCGCTTTTCTGGAATATCTTGATCTCCCTGACAGCCTTACCTGCATTGAGAAACGGGCATTCTCTAAATGCACCCGTTTGACTAGCGTGTCAATACCCAACAGTGTTACTACTATTGGTGATGGGGCATTCAGTGGATGCTCCTGTCTGACTAGAATTTCTGTGGATTCTAATAATTCGAGTTATTGTGATCAGGACGGCGTCCTATTCGACAGGTCCAAATTGACTCTTATTCGATACCCCATGAGCAAGAAGGATATCTCCTATTCAATTCCAAACTGTGTAACAAGAATTGAGAATGCAGCATTCAATGGTTGTCGCTTCTTGACTCACGTTGATCTCCCGGAAAATCTTATCTGCGCTGGGAAGTATGCATTTTATGAATGCACTAGTCTGACTAGAATTTCTGTGGATTCTAATAATTCGAATTATTGTGGTCTGGATGGTGTCCTATTCGACAAGTCCAAATTGACCCTTATTCGATACCCAATGAGCAAATCAGATATATCATATTCAATTCCAAACGGTGTAACAAGAATTAATAATGGGGCATTCTCAGGTTGCCGCGCATTGACTCACATTGATCTCCCGGACGGACTTACCCACATTGAGAAACAGACCTTTTACGAATGCACCGGTCTGACTAGTATCACTTTACCCAGTAGTGTCATTAGTCTTGATGAAGAGGCAATCTATGGATGCGCCAGTCTGACTAGCATTTCTGTGGATTCTAATAATTCGGATTATTGTGATCTGGATGGTGTCTTATTCGACAGGTCCAAATTGACCCTTATTCGATACCCAATGAGCAAAACGAATAGCTCATATTCAATTCCAAACGGTGTAACAAGAATTGATAATGCAGCATTCAATGGTTGTCGCTTCTTGACTCACGTGACTATCCCTGACGGAGTCACACACATTGAGGACTGTGCGTTCTATGAATGCGCCAGTCTGACTAGCGTGACAATACCCAGTGGTGTGATCCGCATCGGGGAAGATGCGTTCGGAGAATGCACTGCACTGACTCAAATCATTATTCCGGACGGCGTGACCTGCATTGAAAAATGGGTATTCATAGGTTGCTGCGCGCTGACTCACGTGACAATTCCTGACGGAGTAACCTGCATTGATGACTCTGCGTTCCATGAATGCGCCAGTCTGACTAGCGTGACAATACCCAGTGGTGTGATCCGCATCGGTAAAGCTGCGTTCAGGGGATGTGCTGGACTGACTCACATCACTCTTCCTGTTGGCTTGACCTGCATTGAGGACTGTGCGTTCTATGAATGCGCCAGTCTGACTAGCGTGACAATACCCAGTGGTGTGATCCGCATCGGTGTAGCTGCGTTCAGGGGTTGTGCTGGACTGACTCACGTGACAATTCCTGACGGAGTCACCTGCATTGATGACCGTGCGTTCTATGAATGCCCCAGCCTGACTAACGTGACAATACCCAGCAGCGTGCTACGCGTCGGCAAAGCCGCGTTTAAAGGATGCAGCGCCTTGACCAATCTGACGCTCCCAGAGGACGTGAGCTGCATTGAAGACTTTGCGTTCAGTGGCTGCCGATGCCTGACCCAGATCTCAGTGGATTCGAGTAATTCCAATTATTGTGACCTGGATGGAGTTCTATTCGATAAGGCCCAAACGACCCTTATTAAATACCCCATGAGCAAAACGGAGGTTACCTATTCAATTCCAAATGGAGTAACAAGAATCGAAGGGGGAGCATTTTCAGGATGCCGTGCATTGAACCGAATCTCGCTGCCTGATAGCGTTATCAGCATTGGAAACGGTGCGTTTGAGGACTGCTGCGGGCTGACCGAATTAGAAATTCCAAAAGATGTCACTAAAATCGAAGGTTCATCATTCAAAAACTGTTGTGGTTTGACATGCATGACGATTCCCGACCGCGTCACAAGCATTGGTCGAAGTGCCTTTGAAGGCTGCGCCGGCCTGATTGGAGTGACTATTCCAGACACCGTCACCAATTTAGAATTCAGAGCCTTCCATGGCACCAATGTGCCAGTTCCAGAAAGATTGATGAACCCAAACTGGCAGATGTTGGAAGGGCTGATGCGCGCCTATGGGCGGGACCAGTAAACCAGCGCAATTTCCATGTTGATCCGATCATAGTAATTCATAATGTCTCATTTGAGACGCTTACGGAAAACGTGAACACCTATACAAAACAAAGCCAATCAATCATGAAAGAACAGACAAAACAGAACCTACGACTGTGCGAAATAGTCGCGACCGTAAATAACGACTTTCAGACCAAGGACATGTTAGAATTTATCACATGGTATGACGGCCTAAGAGATTTATTTCTATCAAAAAGCCGGTTCTTTACAACCACTGATAAGATCATTTGGCCGGCTGGATCAGGAGTCTATGTGATTTGGAATGGACCCATAGATTGCAAGGAACTTCTCTACATCGGTATGACAGGTACTTATCGGCGTCCGAAAGACGTAGGTGCTCCAGTCATAAATAGAGAACCCCGTGGTTTCGCCGCTAGGGTTAATCGTTGGACTCCATATTGCTTCTTTGATGACAACTTTTCTTATGGCCCTGTGTTTTCTGGCAACAAAAAGCCTATAGGCAATAATCAGACCAACTACCGGGTAACAATTCCAATTTCGGAGATAACAATCGACTTCTTCGTTTGTGGGACAGACAGCGTTGCTCCAGCCTTTCTCGAATCGTTATTACTGCAGGTGTATATGAATCATCGCAAAGACATTCCCCCGGCAAACAATGCCTTTTGAGCACGAATACCCTTTATCGACCACCTAATAGAAACATCCATGAAGATGACCCATAATATTGAACAAAGCGCCACCAAAATAACCGACCCAAAGCAACGAGAGAATCTACTCGCCGAACTACGGTTGATCCGAACGATCACGGACAATAATAACCTTTGCTATCTGGAGGAAGTGTTGAATCTGGTAGGCTGTGACACTTCTCGCGTGCAGTTACACGCCTCAAGTTTTATTCAGAACTATGCTCAAACGCTAGGCTGGTCGTCCGTTGAATTAGCCGGAGAGATCCTGAGGAGGCTTGAAAAATCTGGGAAACCATTTTCAAGAGAAATGCTATATCGATGTCTGCTTGATGTGTACAAGAAACACCCTGGAAGGATTTGGATTACGGATCCAGGGATCCTGCTTTCGATGCTTAACGAGCTACCAAAAGACATTGCGGCGGCAAATGAAAGTGCTGCATCTCACGTCGATCCGCAGTTGCCACCGGGCTTTCCGGGCGTGTTGCCGCAACGTGTTGAGTTCATAACTCTCACGGTAGCGCTCAAATGCTGGAATGCAATTGAGTTATATCCGTGGGACAGACCGATTTTTCCAATACCATCTTCGGCTGTGCTAGATGGAATCCACAAAGTACTGCGTATCTTATGGGGGCACGGGCCAGATGCCGAGGAGCGCGAGGAGCTCGAAGGAATGGGCCGCCTACTCGCACGAATTTCCAGCAAATCACCGTGATGCTTCTTCCAGCCACTCTTATCTCGATCATGCGTAATCAACCAAATCGTGCCAAGCTGCTCGCTCGTTTATCGAGAACGCCAGTTTTCTATTTTTTAATTCGTCAACGCCTTAAATTATTCCGCATGAAGTTCCTCAATGGGCCACTCACCAAGAAATTGGCCATTGTGTATTTTGTGGTGAGTGAGATCATGGGTATTGGATTGAGTGTCTTTCTTTACAGAAATTCCAGTTATGCCAGAGGCGTGGAAAATGTCGAAATGCATGTAATCGAACTCAAGAAAGCCGCCGAAGATCACTATAAGTTATCGCAAGAACGGATTTACAGGTTGGAGCAGGAGTTACAAAACCTGAAGTGGCAGGCAATGAATTCAGCTGGCCAGAAGGCTGGCGAAACTTTCCCCAAGGATGCCCACAGGCCGCTTCTAGATCAGGACCTATCTGGGTCGAGAGCGGGCGAAGAGCGGGATTTTGAAATCTCCGCTGGCGTCACGATTCGGATGTGCTGGATCCCCCCGGGCAAATTTGTGATGGGAAGCCCCGCCGATGAGATTGGACGCCGGGAAGACCTGGAAGCACCCCATGACGTGGTCATACGCAAGGGGTTCTGGATGGCGAAGACCGAGCTCACACAAAAACAGTGGCGCGCCGCAGGTGGACTCGATACCAGCGGACGCCCGCCGGAATCCATAGAAGGTGTCCCATGGATGGTCTATTTTGACGATTTATGCCACACGAAACATGCCGATTTTAAAGGCGATGATTTTCCGGTTGAGCGCATCGAGTGGACTGAAGCAAAGTCTTGGTGCAATGAACTGACCAGACGGCAGCATGCAAGCGGAATCCTTCCAGCGGAACTGGAGTATAATCTGCCAACTGAGGCGGAATGGGAATACGCCTGTCGCGCCGGCACCGAGACGGCACTCAATAACGGAGGAAGCCTGACTTCCGCGCAGTCTAATACATGCGAAAGCATGGACGAAGTTGCCTGGTATTATGGAAACAGCGACGACACGACTCATGCGGTCGGCCTGAAAAAACCAAACCATTGGGGTCTATATGACATGCATGGAAATGTGAAGGAATGGTGCGATGATCTCTTCCTTCATAATACCCATAAAAAATTGGGCAAGGTTGTCGATACTGCCGAAAGCGCCTACCGGGTTTATCGTGGGGGCGGATTTAATTACAACCCATCGGGCTGTAGGTCTTCTGATCGCTATAGGTTCGCCACCACATACTTTGAAAAGGCGATAGGAATGCGCCCGGTTCTTCATTTGCTTCCAATTCAGTCACTCAACAGTAATGAACCACCGAACTTTTAGTGGAGTTCACCTATAACTAATTATCCAAGGAGACAACTTCTTAAAACACGACGTATTATATGAGCAATTGAACGGGGACTTTTGATCGAAAAAAACGTTTTTTTCTATGCTGGCTGCTATATGTTAAACCGCGCTGTCTGACGCTATTTACTAGCACCAGGATTTCCATTACTCATCCTTCAGATAGAAAGGACTAAAGCACTCCTTGACACTTCGTTCCAGGTAATGGTTTGGTGCGTGCCACGAGGCAGTTGCAAGAATCTCCCACTCCTCTCGTACCTGCCACAAATTTACGGCATCTCTCTTAGATAGCCACTTGATTTGGAGTTGTTGCTCAATTGTCGATGTGTTTATTTGCTTAAAGACCAATAAGCCAGCTGATTCATTTCTGGAGGTAACGATTGCCACCCAATCCAGAGTTGGCGTCAAGAGGAGCATTCCCCTCTTGCTTGATTCCTCCATGTCAGAATTACCTCGATAAGTCTCCCTTGGTGAGAGGGTAGATACGTTCACAGATACCAATATGAAATAGTATTTCATATTTTCAGTCCAGAGACTACGATCTGGAAATTTAATTAAAAAATCGGCGGAGGTGATCAATTCCCGTCCTAGGGCGGAGGACCTACGGAAGGCAAGTTCGTGGTAAAACTTGTCCAACGCGCATTCAGAGTTTCCATATATCATATATGGACAATTAGTACTCGTATCTTTATCGATTTTCACCCGTGCAAGGACGTCGAAACATCGTTGGGCCTCTTCATATGTCTTCGAAACTAGCCCGTCATCAGTAAACTCAAGCGGGCTGTTGTCTGAGGCTTCAATTATTTTTCTCATATGATCGCACATTGGGTCTCTAGACACTTTTTCGACAAGGCGCATGAATGAGGGTCTAATGGGCATCGCGGGATAATCAATGAGATGTTCGTCGTTATTTTTTGAAGGGTCTGGTTTCATTCGCTTCTGGAGTTGATTTCGGAAATGGGGTCAGTGTGCAAAAATTGACAGATTGGCAAGAGCACGGTTGGAAACGCAAGATGGCCGCATTGGGCGCGGGAGGATCCGAGCATCGGCGTTGCCCGGGCATGAGCGGGGGGCGCTTCTGCGGGAAATGGGGTCAGTGTGCAAAAATTGACAGATTGGCAAGAGCACGGTTGGAAACGCAAGATGGCCGCACTGGGCGCGGGAGAATTTGGGCATCGGCGTTGCCCGGGAATGAGCGGGGCGCGCTTCTGCGGGTGAGCGCCAGAGCGAATTCTCACGCATGCGGCTACGAGCGCCGACGCGGGCGTGCGGGTGACCGCACGCGATAGTTGCCATAGTAAGGGATGGGGTGAGGCGCGCACCGACGTGGGCGTGCGGGTGACCGCACGGCGGGGTGGCGGCGGGTAGCCCGGACCGCTGCGGGGCGTGGACATCCAAGCGCCACGCTGAGCGGGCGAGTCTGGAGACTCGCGGTCCGGGTGGCGGAGGGATGGGGGAATGTGGGGTCATGCCAGGAAGGACGGAATAGTCCTTCCTGGTGGACGGGGAGTTGATAAGTCGCTTACAGACGACCGCGCTGGCCTTTAGCCAGCCCCGAGGGGTGGCCTGGACATTCGCCACCGCCTCCCCGGCCATTTGGTCGGTTTGGCGGCATCGTTGCGGTCGATGCCGACCGCTGTAAGCGAGGATTATCAAGTCCTCATCCGCCGGAGCGAACGGCTGAAGTCAATCCATGCGCAGTGGGTTCAGCAAGACAAATCGAGAATTGACCTAACGGCAGGAGGGAAAACGCGGGGAAGACGAATAAATTTTGGATGTTGGATGTTGGATGTTGGATGTTGGATGTTGGATGTTGGATGTTGGATGTTGGATGTTGGATGTTGGATGTTGGATGTTGGATTGGAAGAGGGCCGCGACCATTGACATCCCGACTTTGTTTCCGGCGCTTTCGGCTGGCGCTTTCGGTCCGCTTTCGATCCGCTTTCGGTCCGCTTTCGGCTTGACAAGCGTATTGCCGCATTGCACCATTGCTGCATGACTGCCATTCCTGTATCCAAACGAGGGACGATCACCTTGCCGCCGGACATGCGCCGGAAGCTGGGAATTGAAGCCGCCGAGCATCCGATGATGTTGGTGGAACTCAGGGATGGCGGGGTTTTTCTGCAACCTGCGCAAGCCCTGCCCTTGCGCGATATTCCCGAGGCAACCTTGCGAGGGTGGATCGCGGATGATGAAAAAGGCGCGAACAAATTCTGGAGAAAGGCCGGCAAGGCGTGAGAATTTTTCTGGACAGCAGCGTGCTGCTGTCCGCCTGCGGCTCGGTAAAATCGCTGTCGCGGCTCATCACGGAAATGGCTCCCGACCGGGGGTGGCGCTTGATCTCGGCCAGTTATTGTCGCGCGGAAACCAGCAACAACATCGGAAAACTCGGTGCGCAAGCCAGCTTGAGATGGCCTGAAATTCAGGCCATGGTCGAGTGGGTTGCCAATGCCCTCACCAGCAATAGGCCCCTGCTGCTGGCTGCCTCCAAAGACAAGCCCGTCCTGATTTCCGCGCTGGCCGCCAAGAGCGAGGTGCTGCTCACCTTGGACAAGGCCGATTTCGGACTCCTGCTTGGGACAACGGTTTACGGCATGGCGGTGAGCACTCCGCGCGATTTCTTGGTTCAAAACGGGTTGGGCTAGCGGTCTCGTCGCCTCACCGCCGCAAGCTTTCGGGGTCCAGTCCTGCAGAGATTGAATCTGCTAGGAGGGAGCCGTGGAGTGGGGCCGACAAGGAAAAAGCGGAAAGCGGAAAGTTGAAAGCAGAAAGTTGAAAGCAGAAGGAAGAGGATTTTTTCCCGTTAAACCGTTAAAATGGATTGGTGCTGGTTGATCGGGCGATGTTCCAACATCGCCTGTTTGGATAATAATTCAAACCAACCAACACCATGAACGATCAGACAGG
>Ga0194037_1002332_pt1 | contig 12724 bp, 10 predicted proteins | sample JunL306m_MetaG_FD_148653 | JGI IMG/M metagenome (GOLD analysis project Ga0194037, IMG submission 148653) | Anoxic zone freshwater microbial communities from boreal shield lake in IISD Experimental Lakes Area, Ontario, Canada - Jun2016-L304-6m | ecosystem: Environmental > Aquatic > Freshwater >...
CCATCATCATTCTCCTCACCTCACCCCCCCCCATACACCGCGCGCACAAGCTGCGCAAAAAACCCATCGTCGCCCAAAATGTCCACCAAGATCTGCGCCCTCTCTGTCAGCCCCGACAGATCCACCACCTCCACAGCCAGGCGGTACAAACGGTGGCCAAAGCGCGCAGGCTGGCTTCAGCCTGCAGGCGCCAGCATCCAGCACGCGAGTACTCACTAATTGGGATCCGCGCGCAGGCTGCAGGAGCCAGCATCCAGCACGCGAGTACTCACTAAGCGCGCAGGCTGGCTGCAGCCTGCAGGCGCCAGCATCCAGCACGCGAGTACTCACTAAGCGCGCAGGCTGGCTTCAGCCTGCATGCGCCAGCATCCAGCACGCGAGTACTCACTAAGCGCGCAGGCTGGCTGCAGTCTGCAGGCGCCAGCCTGCATGAGCCAGCACGCGAGTACTCACTAAGCGCGCAGGCTGGCTTCAGCCTGCATGAGCCAGCACCCGACCCTCACCGTCACCGCCACCCTGCACCGCTCCACCACACTCACACCGCACCCGTGCGCCGCCGCCACCCCCGCCAGCACACCCACAACCAGACTGCCCAATTACCACACCATCCCGCAGCCTCCACGACCGAGGCGCTTTGTAGTAGCTCATCCCGCAGCCTCCACGACCGAGGCGCCTTCTGGGGCCTTTTGCCCCCGCCACCACCACCATCATCGTCTCCCGCCGCTACGCCGCCGCCCCTGCTAGCCCCAATTCAGTCGCCAGCGAGCCGTTGCGAGGGCCATTACATATAAAGGCACTTTTTCGCCAAAAAATAGGGATCCAGCGAATGCCGAAGGCACGGCGCATCCATTTTACTTTAATACTTGAGATCATCGTAAGGGCAGCGCCATTTCAAGGAGCCTCACTCCAACCCAAAGGTCAGGAGCGGGCGCGCGCGCGCGCAGAAGTCGGCGTGGGTCGCGTCCTTCTCGGCGGCCACGATGGTCGCAAAGGCCGTCACGCCCTTGCCAAAGTGGTTCCCGGCCTCTCCACCCAACCCCCGCACAAACGCCTGCGGGATGAAGAGCTCCTCCGCCACCACAGCGGCGTCGAACATGGCGTCCTCCAGCTCCTGCGACAGCAGCACGCCGGAGCCCCACACCTCCCCCTTCGACGTGTTGTTCTCGCGCATCTCCGCAAACTCAAAGCGCAGCTCGCCAACCAGCTCCGCCCTCATAGCGTCCATCAGCGAGCGCCAACGGCCATGAAACTCGTCGCTCCCCATCGCGGCGTGCAGGAGCGTCTGTGTCAGCATCTCCGCCCCGACAGCAAACCACCCCGCCTGCACCTCAGGCTTTGCAAAAACCTCCATAGGGATCAACCCCCCTTTCGCACCCGTCGCCAGCTGGCAGTGACGCGGCGACGGTGCCGTGCAGAGCGCGGCAAGCGCCTTGTTGACCCACTCGTCCGCTTCCGCGGCGCCAGCCAGCTCGGCAATCTTAAACACCTTCATCGTCTGGAAGAGCTGCTCGACGCTGTGAAAGACGTGTTTTCCGACAGTGAAGCGGGTGAAGCACTGGTTGCTGAGCATATACTCGTTGACCCCCACCAGCGCATACGCCACCTGCCCCCCCTTCTCAAGCGTGTAGCTGGTTGCGAATATCGCAAACGACTTTGGCATGTGGAATGACCCAAACTTCTCGAGCATCGCCGTCTCAACCCTATCACCCCCCACCTCCCGGAGCAGCAGCGGCATGCTGCGGTAGCTCGTGTACGCCTCGCCGACGCGGGCCACGTCGCCCTCCTCCACCAGCAGACGAAACGGCAGGTCTATCAACCGCCCAAAGGGACGCTTAAATGCAAGGTTGTTCGGCCCTAAACGCTGCGCGTTTAAAGCGGCCATGTGTGTCGGCGCACGCGGCTTAAACTTGCTCAACTCGACACTCGGGTGAGTTGCTACAACGGGGAGCTTGTACATTTTGCAGAGTTGGGACGGCATATTCTTTGGTTTCACACATACCACAACACACACCAGCCTATATAGCCAATTTGTTTTTTTAATAAAAAAAACTTTTTTTTTGGCCTAATCATCGCTGTCTTCATCGCTGTCCACCTCCTCTTCATCGCTGTCTTCTTTAAACTGTCCAAACGCGGCCATCAGCTGTTTCAAACCCTGCTTCGTGATCTTACCATCCGCCGTCTCCTCCACGATCATCGTCATCTGCCCCAGCTCCATCTCCGTGGCCTTGCGCTTTTTTCCTCCGCCTCCGCCTCCGCCTCCGCCTCCGGCGCCTCCTCCAGTATACTTAGCCTGCGCCTGCTGGGGCTTAGCATGCCCGCCTCCGGCGCCGGAGGCGCCGACAACAAAAACATCATCCTCAACCGCTGAGCCGTCAGCGGTCAAAAGACTAATCACTTTTTTGACCCACTTGGCCTGCGTTGGCTTAAGCGGGGTGTTTTCGCGCATCAACTCGGTGCCCTCAAACAAAAGGCTACGCAGCGTGATGGTAGACATGTATGGTTTTAGGGTTTATGGGTTAGCTGATATAGCCATTTTCTGTTAAAATAAAAAAAAACTTTTTTTTTTCGCATCCGCGCACCTAAAACATATGCGACAGGCGCGACAAAACGGGTGGAGTTCGCGTGCCTCAAATGCCGTGATAAAACGGGTGGAGATCGCGTGCCTCAAATGCCGTGATAAAACGGGTGGAGATCGCGTGCCAACACAATCTCATGTATTTCATTGCGTCTAGACTTAGGCATTCCAGTTTAAGGAAATGTGACCCTAAACCCTAAAAAAGAGATATGTTTAGGCCCTCATCACTTGTACCATCCATGATCAAAAACACACATTCATTTCCCCCACATGCGGGGCCGCAAGGGCCATCATCTTCCCGTTGTGGTCGCAGGTTTTGCTTACTTCTTCGCCTTCTTACTTGCAGCCAACTGCGACCTCAAGGCCTCCGCCACCGCCTTCCATTCTTCCGCAGTTTTGTCTGGTTTAGACTTCTTCGTAGGGGAGGGGCTCATCGTCGCAACATCAGCAGCCTTACCACCCGGCCTCTTCCTGCCTTTGGCCGCACCATCATCGTTCTCCTCACTCTCATCATCGCTATCCCCACCCCTCTGCTTTTTCGCCGCTTCAGCCGCTTCAGCCGCTTTAGCCGCTTCAGCCGCTTTAGCCACTTTAGCCGCTTTAGCCGCCTTCCTTGCCGTCTCCGCTTTAGCCGCTTTAGCCGCTTCAGCCGCTTCAGCCGCTTCAGCCGCCTTCCTTGCAGCGGCCTTTGCCACATCTGCGTCCTCATCCTCTTCGCCACTCTCCTCCTCATCATCCTCCTCTTCGTCCTCCTCTTCGTCATTCTCCTCATCATCCTCATCGCCACTCCCCTCCTCCTCGTCACTCCCATCTCCTACTTCTTCTTCTTGAACAACCACAGGCGCCTCTTGATCCTCCTCCTCCACATCGCCGTCCGTTTTAACCGGGACGGTGACCCCGGTAACCTGCACACAATGATCATCACACAATGACACAATCAACCCGAGCAAAAAAACAGAGGGCTTACCAGGAACCAGGTCTTGTTGTACTTTGCCCAAAGCTTCTTGAGATCCTTGTCGTTCAACCCCATATCTTTGACTTCTTTCGCGCCTTTGAATTCCTCCCAAATCATGCGTCCATAACTGCGTTGCATTTTGATGGCATCCTGCTTCAAGACCTTCCATTCGGCATCCGGGATTTTGGTCTGCATTGCATTATGCTGCTGCGATTGTGAGATGGGGCAGAGTTCCTTATAGGGGAGGCGCCTGTCTTTCGAATTGTGTTGGTTGATGAGTGTCTTGAATTGTGCAGCGTCCAACCCATTAGCATTCAGTTGTACGTCGTCTTTTGATGGGGTGCCATGGTGCTTCCTCGTAAATTTGGCATGATTCATGACTTCTACGCCTTCGTAGGTTTTAGAACCCCTTGGCATGTGAACGGCCAACGTATCAAACGCGGTGTCACTTGACTTTTTCTTGTGGGGCGATGCCGCCGCCAAAGCACTCAACAAGGCAAGACGGGTATCTTCCGGAAGGGTGTCCAATATGGCCTTAACTTGTGGGGATTCCCTCGAAGTCAAACCGCCACCATTTTTCGCCCCCTGCCTCTTCTTCTTCATCGCTGCGATGTTTGCCTTGCTTTCTACAATCATGCTTGGTTTCAAAGCTTTGTATAAATTCAATACGCCTTGATAGAATACATTTGGGTAAACGTTTGTTGCCCCAAACTTAGTACCATCCCGGTCTTCCTTCACCAAGACGATCATCTCTTTCACCGTGGAGGTCGCTTTTTTATCAGGGCACAATGCGTGCAGATCCTTCACAAATTTGAACACCACCATCTTAGCATTCGACAACATGTCATCCGAAACAACCACCTCAGATTTCCCCCCTTTCACACCCCTCGGCTTCTCCACCACTTTAGCTTTGGATTTAGCCTGGTGCTTAGAAGTAACCTCTACCACCTCATCTTCAGAGGAGGAATTTTCGTCCTCCGCTGCCGCTTCAGCGGCAGCTTCAGCGGCAGCTTCAGCTTCAGCTTCAGCTTCAGCTTCAGCTGTCCTTGCAGCAGCGGCAGCTACCTTTGCAGCGGCAGCAGCTGGCCTTGCCTTTGCAGTAACAGCGGTAGCTGCAACGGCAGCTTTCGCTGACGCAAACACATGCTTCACTTTTGAGGGTGCATCTTCTTGAGTCCTTTTTTTAAGTGCACCCACTTTCTTTCCTTGGGCTTCTGCCACATCTAAATCAAGTCCCTTGTCCATTTTGTGGTGGTTATGCGCTGACTAACAATAACAAATGCGCGCGAGCCTTTTTGTTGCTGTGATGAGTAGCCCTCACATATATAGGGAATTTGCATATAGTTTTAATTCAACAAAAAAAGGTCTTTTTTTTTGGATTTTTGGCCGGCGCCAACGTTGGCGCCGGTGTGAACCGTTGCGAAAAACCAAAAAATAAAAAAAGTTTTCGGGTCGCGCGCGATTTTCTCTGAGGAGGCGGGCAATAGATTTCGTCAAAACTTTATTTATTTTTTGGTTTTTGTGGGATATCGCAACGCTTGGTGCTGGTGTTTGCGCGTCTTCTATTATTCTTTTATATTTTTATTAAAATAAGAGAGAGAGAGCAAAACACCATCACCAAGCGTTGCGATATCCCACAAAAACCAAAAAATAAATAAAGTTTTGACGAAATCTATTGCCCGCCTCCTCAGAGAAAATCGCGCGCGACCCGAAAACTTTTTTTATTTTTTGGTTTTTCGCAACGGTTCATCATGGTCAAGAAGAAGCTTCGCGGTATCCGCCAGCTCCGCCTCCTGCCACGCCTCATTGCGGCCGCGGCGCTGGCTCGCGATGATGCGCAGCGCCGCCTGCGCGTCCAGCCCACCAACGACCTCGGTTCTGAAGGCAAACCACCAGCGCGGCGCCCACCGTATGCACAACTCCTCCTCCAGGGGGCTACAAGGCCAAAACTCGCTGAGCGTCTGTTGGTGGTGGCGAACGAGATCGAGCTGCAGCACCCGGTCCTCCTCCGCCACATCCAGCTCCCGCAGCAGCCGCGCGATGATGGCAACCGCATCAGGGCGATCGTACCACACCAGCGCCGCGTGCCCCAACAGCCACGCCATGTAGCGCTTCTGCTTCTGCGGAAAACCACTAACATCTGGATGGAGCCCCGCCTCCAGCGCCGCAAACAGCGCCGGCACGTCGCGCGGCACAACGATTCCGGACACGCCACACACGACCCGGTCCTCAACATCGCAGAGCAGCGCATGCGGAACGGCCTGCTGCGCCAGCGCGCTGAAGAGCGGAGAGATGGGCGCGGACCACAACGGCAGCTGCAGCTGGCGCCAGCCGCCCGGCACAAAATTTGGGGCTAGGAGGGGTTTTGTTGGGTGGTGACGCAGGGCGTGAAAGTAGGCCGCGCACAACGGCCGCAGCAGCGGGATCTCATTATTATTATTGTTGCGCAGCAGCCTCTCCGTGCACCAATCCGGGTAGACCACCATCATCTGCGGGAGCAGCTCGATGGGGATGCCGCCCATCGCGCGTTCCAGCGTGCGCCACAGCCCACCGCGCGCCAGCAGCTGCTGTAGCAGCTGCTGCTCGCGGAGCGGCTGGCCGCGAAACCAGCCAGCCAGCCAGTGATCCAGCGGATGCGGGCGAGGAACCCGCAACCAAAACGCGGACGCGACCGCCGCCGCCAACAGCAGCACCCACAACACCTCCTCCTCCTTCCTAATCGGCAGCCGCGAGGCGTCCGGCACCTCCAACACCTTCTTATCCTCCTGCTGAGGAAAAAGGCACGGGTACACGACCTCCATGTACACGCGCGCCTCGAGCTCGCGGAGGCAGACGACGCCGTCCATGCGCACCCACCGGTTTCGGCCGTCATACGGCCGATCCAGGTCTAGCAGGGGCACCTTCCCCGCTTCGCGGGGCCAGACGCCGCGGGCACGGTTCACCATAATCACCGCCGCGCGAAACACCTCATCCTCCATCACCACTACTACTGCTTGCCAAAACATTTAAGTTTAAGTACCGCTGCCCATTCGTTCGAATTCCTGCTTATACATATCGTGCATGGGCTTAAAAAAGGGCAGCAATTTCTGGGAGTACTGCCAGAGCGTGATGCCCTCCGGCGACTCCTCCTGCACGCACTCCTTAAGCATCGCATCAACCGCCCTCCAAAACAAAAGGCGGTCGTCGCTGTGCTGCGGCGCGACAAAACAGTCCGCTTGCGCGGGCGAGATGATGGCCTTGATCGCATCGACAAAGCGCGCCGCATTAGGCTCGAACCAGCGCTTGAACCACCGCTGCTTGTCTGGTTGCTGCAAAAACTGGAGCCGCAGCTGGTCCACCATCGCGCCCGCCAGCTCCCATGGCGATAGCATCATCACACCCTTCTTCTTGAACACATACGGCAGCAGCAACCGCTCATAGCACCACGCGGGCGCCCAGCGCGCGCACACCAGGATCGCCACGCGGTTGCTTTTGTACCACGGCGGTAGTTCGCCCAAAAACAGCGCGTCGTGAATGCCACAAAACTGCTGCCGGATCAGCTCGAGCTGCATGATGGGCGGGATGTTTAGGGTCAACCGCGTGCTGTCGGGGTACGCGGCCAGATCCTCGATCAGCCACTGCACGATGTTTTGGAGGCGCTGATGGTCGTACTTCCCCTGCTCGGCCAGCGCCACCTGCACGCACATACTTACGATGCAAGGGATCACCACCACCGGCGCCTCTGCCAGCAGCGTGCCGTGCACGTACTCGCGATGCTCGCCGCTATACGTATACGGTCTGGTTGTGGCGGCGTTCAGGCACCGCAGCAGAAACACAAAGACCCGCACATAGGCAGCCGGCACGACGCTCTGGTGGCACACGATGAGGTGCGTGGAATCGATCTTTGTTTTTGTCGCCGTCGTGCTAATAATCATGCACTGCGGCGCCAGGGCGCGAAAGAGCCCTATGGTTCGATCGAAGGGCTCAGGCGTCGGTCTCCCCAGCTGCGCGAGCCCGTCGTACTTGCAAATCGGCGCAAATGCGAAACGCCTGAGGGTCTGGTTTGGCACCAAAAGTTGGAGGTCTGCGCAAAAAGCCTCGATCAAATGCCTCTGACGCTCATACTTCATGAGCGGCGCTTTCCAGTCCAGCATCTTGCGTACGAGGCACTCGAAACCCGCAAGTACATCGAGCCTCATATCCGCATTCTTTTCTGTCCTAAGATCATACTCCTTCATGAGTTTCTGCGGTGAGTGCTTAAGCCACTCCCACGCATCCAGTTGCTTGTGGGCATGCAGGGAGGGCAGCCTCAAGCACGTATTAAAATAATAGCGCCACATGGGCGCCAAATCTTTCGGCTCCAACCATGTGGCTTTACTGAGCATGTTGATCAGCCATCGCGGGCAGTTGAGCGCCAGCTGCGGCCATAACCCCAAGTACGAGCGCACATTGCGGCCTTCAAACAGCGCGCTGCGCGTCTTCTGCAGGCACGCGCGGGTCAGCAGCAGGTCCACATACGCCGACGGCGGGCGCATGTACGCCGTCGCATTTCTCTCCGCGGCCGACAATTCATGCAAAGAGCCATCAAGATGGAGCTGGATCCAGGCCGCCAGAAAGTCGTCCATCTTGTCCTTTTGCAACACCGGCGCAAACACGCTGGCGGCGTACGCGGCCACGAGGACTGCCGCATCGAACACAGCAAGCTTCTCTTCTTCTTGTTGTTTTTCCAGCGCCTGGTTCAGCTCCCTGATCAAATCATCTCCGAATTCGACGTTATTTTTAAAGTGAATAACGATTGCGTACATGGCGCCCTCGACGCGCCCCATCGCGCTACTATTATTAGAGCAGCGGACCCATGTGTCAGTGTCCAATGTGAGCGGCTCGAGCGGCCAAACGCCGCGCGCGCGGTTCGCCATCGCCGCAATTATTGGGACCACGCTGCCGTCCGCCGACATATCCTTTTTTAGGGTTTAGAGGTTTTTATTTTATAGGGTCTCGCCCGGCTGCAGCAGCCAGGTCGCGTCCTCATCAAACGCGTGCCCGGCGATCATGCCCTCCTTGAGGGCCTGCATATCCAGCACATACAGCTGGCCCCTCGGCTCACGCGTGATGCCGCGGCGGCGCAGCACCGCCTTGGTGAAGCTGTTTTGGCGCCCGTCGAAGCGCTCCCCGCTCGCCTCGAGGAACGACTGGAACATCCGCCACAGCAGCGGCTGCCGGAAGCTCATGACGGCGCGTCCAGCTCGCGAGTACTCGATCACCAGCGAGCTGAGGAACTGGTCGAGCGGCGAGATGCACAGCCGCTGCTGCTCCCTATAAAACTCGGTCTTGGGACGGTGGAATTGGAACTGGTAGTGCGCGGGCAGGTCCACGCGGTCACGCAAATACTGATAAAACGCGCGGATCACGCGCGGCTGGCGCCGGTACGGCTGCAAAAACCCAAAGTAGACGTCATCGCCGACGAAACGCGGCGAGCAATACAACAGCACGCAGCGGCGGTCGTACGGCGAGATGCGAAACGCGCCCTCGGTGTTGGAGGTAAACACAAAGTTGGCGCGGTTCACGACCGTCCTGGCGTCCTTGCCCTTGTGCTCCGACCGCACCGTCTCGCCGGTCACGTAGTCCTTGAAGAGATTCTCGTAGTCGTGGCACTTTTTCACCTCGTCCGTCTGTATAAGCAGCGCCTTGTCAAAGGCCGTGACAAAGGTGCCGAAGATGTCGCGCTCAGGGGAGGCGGTCTGGAACCCGTTTGGCTGCCCCAGCACGGCCTGCATCAGATCCAGCACGAGGTTCTTACCGCAACCCTCCACCCCATACAAAAAGAGCGCCACCTGCGTCTTCTCGTTGGGGTGGCGCACAATCTGCGCCAGCCACCGCAGCAAATACAGCTGGTCCTCCGCCTTGTTGTTGGCGCACACATACAGCAGATGCTCAAGCAGCGGCCGCACGAGCGCGTCGACCTCGGCCTCCGCCACCACCGGGAGCCGGTCGGCGTAGAAGCCGCCCCAGCTGTTGTACTCGTGCTGCTGCTCTGCCACACTACTACTACTGCTGTTGTGCGGCTCGTAGATAATCCTCAGCTTCTTGCGCTTGCGTGGGTCGCGCAGCCACGCATTCACGAAGGCGCATTTGGACGCCCCAGCCGCTTCATAAAAAAAAGCCGCCTCGAAGTGGTGCAGCAGCTCCGCGCGCTTCAGGATCTGGATGCGGCGGTCGTGCGCCTGGTACCCCAGAAACGCAAATCCGACGGGCTCGTCCAGCTGAAACACGTAGCGCTCGAAGCGCTGCTTGACCATCGGATAGTAGTTGTCCGACTCCTCCAGCGGGCGGGGGTTGATGTGGTCGTAGGTCTCCTCTACAACACCAACAACCTCCTCCTCCTCTTTTTCAGCCTCAGTAGCAGCCAACCACCAGCGGGTGTCGGCGGCCGTGGACGCAAACGACAGCAGCTGCTTCTTCTGCCCATCAAACGCCGAGCCTTCGACCGCCTCGCGCCGCAGCGCGGCGCTGACGGGCTCGTTGAGCAGATGCGGCGGAAAGAAGAGCCGGCACGCGAAGCTGCTCTCTGCGGGGTTCCACGTCAGCTCGCCGAGGATGGCGCTGGCCTGGCACGACGGGCTCGGGCAGTTGTACTTGATGCGGTATGCGTCCTGCAGGCTGCCGTCGTCGCGCACGGCCCGCTGGTGCGGGTCGATCGGCTTCACAAACAGCAGGCAGTTGTTGTTTTCGTGCCTCGCGTTTGAGATCAGGCACGGCCGGCCGCGGCCGTAGTGGTTGCACTGGAAGCGCAGGTCGTCGTCCGTGATGCGCGCCAAATGCTGCACCTCGCTGTGGGCGTCGCCCCACATGCGCAGGACGGTCTGCAGCCCCATCTGCAGCGCGCGCACGCGGTCTTCTTCGTCTGTTGCGGGGCGGCGCACCCTCTTTTTTGTAGTTATTATGGCAGCCTCCATCGCCACGCATGCTGGCGCTGAACCCTCCACGTGCGTCAGAAACGTCGCGCGGCGGTCGTCGGTGTCGCACAGCCCCTCCACCATCATCAACGCCGTGTGGGTGCCGCGCTTGCAGCTCCCCAGCATGCGAAAGTTTTGATGCCGCCCATACACCTTGGGGTCGATCGCGGCGCTCGCCGGCACAAACTCTGCGAGATGGGGCACGAGCTGCAGGAGCGACGGCGGCAGCGCCCGCTCGACAAAGTACTTGAGGTGCGGGTCCGTCGCGCCGCCATCAAACGCCACGCCGTCCAAAATCACATGGCACGAAAACTTTCGCCGCTCGCCGCTGTCGCGCGAGCCGTCCAGCACCATCACCCTCAATCCCTCCACACCCACGAGCCCCGGCGCATTTGCGCGCACCGCGTCTCTTACGGCTTTCATCAGCGCCTCGAACGCGGCCACCGACGCGGCACAGCCCGCCTTGCCAAAGTACTCGATGTCAAAGTACGCCTTGGTGCGCTGGCCCTCCACCAGCACCTCATAGGCGTTGCGGTGCGCGGCCCCCAGCGCCTGCACCACGCGATCGAACTGGCACAGGTCGGGCGTCACATGATACGCCTTGCTACCGTGCCCCGCGCGCAGATCGTACGACACGACCACGGCTCCCGTGGCGGCATCGAGCGACGCGCGGTACATTGCAATCGCCTGCTGCAGGCTGCCGCTACCCACGAACCACGGGTTCACATTCGGCAAATCCCGCTGCTGCGGCGCGTCGAGCACCTTGTTGTTGTTGTTGTGCATGCCACACAACACTCAAACTCCAACGTTTTAAATAGCGGTACCACGCAAGGGACATTTCATTACGCGGTTGGTTGCAGCAGTTGGCTCGGCACGTGCAGCGTAACCGCGCCACCCATCAGGCGGGCGCCGCGCACCGGCACAAGCTCAATCACCTCCACGCCCCCATCGCAAATGAGATGATAATGCGCCGCGCTGTTCGCCTTCACCAACCTATGGCCGCGCAGCCGCTTGCGCGTCTCGGACGCATCACGCCACACCAACTCACCCTCCCCCAGCTGCAGATGCGTCCGCAAGCACATGTACGTCTCCGTCACGCGATACATCATATGCCCACACACAACAGCAGCCATAAATACGTCGCGGCTATTTGTCGTCGTCCTTCTTCTTGCTCACCTTTTTGCTATGGTCCACCGCGATATCGACCCCGATAATCTGCGCCCAGGCCATATTATAATTATCCCACACCTGGCGCTGCTTCAAGTCTTCATCCGCCATCAGCGACTTGATCAATCCTTTGTTGTTATCCACAAAGTCCTGGAACTTGCCCCATCGCCCGTTGCGAATACAGAAACGCGCCAGCGCGTGCGTCTGGTACTTTTCCGCCGTGCGCTTGCGCTGCAGTTCCGTTCGGCCAGAGCCTGACCCAGTGATTGTCCCCGCCACCTTCTTGAGAAATTCCTTGCGGTACATCACAGTGCGGTAAACGTGCTCCCCGCGATCCCTAATCACCGTTTGATCCGGCTTTTTGCAATTGTTCAATTGGCTCCATATCGCATAATCCATCACCAACTCCGCCTTCTTCGAAACCTCACCACCACCAAGTGTGCCTTTGTAGTACCCTTCCCACTCTTCCCATGTGTTGTAGATCGGCAGCTCAGTCCCTTCGCAAACATCCTGGATCCATTTCTGCTTTCCAAACTTTCCCTTATCAGGATTGTACACGATGCTGTTCCACTTGAGCGCGTCTTTTCTGGCCGCGAAGAGGGTCTGCTGAAACGCCGCTTCCTGTGCAAACGCATCATTTGCATTCGCCAACATTTCCGCGCGCGCCTCAGGGGTCAAACTCCTCTCGCCACGGATCCTTTCAAGGTGCTGCTTCTGATCGTCTGTCAGTTCGACCTGGTTCTTGTCCGCCTTGATTCGCTCCTCCACCTTTGAGAAAATAGCGTTCAGGGCAAGGCGCGTCGCCGCCACCTGCTGCATGGTCAGCCCGGGCATGTGCAGCCCAGCCGCCATGTCATCGGCCAACGCCTGACGCGTCTGCTGCTGATCAAAAAATGGCATGCCCACACCGAACATCTTGACCATATCCGTCATCTTGCGCCAGAAATCGGTGGGCGATAACTCAAACGTCTTCTTGATCGCCGCAAACTGTGTCTCGGTGATCCCCGGGCTCGCGCTGAGGACCCGAGCCGTCAAAATACGCCGATTCTCTTGCTTGTCCCATCCGACCGTCGGCAGGGCCTTGAAGTGGTACGT
>Ga0194037_1002334_pt1 | contig 12720 bp, 15 predicted proteins | sample JunL306m_MetaG_FD_148653 | JGI IMG/M metagenome (GOLD analysis project Ga0194037, IMG submission 148653) | Anoxic zone freshwater microbial communities from boreal shield lake in IISD Experimental Lakes Area, Ontario, Canada - Jun2016-L304-6m | ecosystem: Environmental > Aquatic > Freshwater >...
ATCCAAAGTACCGCTTGCTAGCCGGGGCCATGGCACTGAGTTGCGGATCAAATAGCTTTCCCAGCGATCGCGCTTGAATGTACGCCCATCGAAAACTCCATAAGCTTGATCAATTTCGGCTATTAAGTGGTCCTGTATGCTGCCCCAGTGCGATGTCAATTTGAGCAGCGTTTCTTTGTCAATAGGTACGCCCGTGTCTTGCATTGAGGAGACCGCTTTCATGTAGCGCCCCCGAAGCAATGCTCGCGGGAGGTCGATGTAGGGCAGCATTTTCGGCAACAACTTGCTTAAAGCGATGACGTCGGATTCGCAATACTCCAGAATCTTTTCCTGATCCTTGTCTGACCAGGGGCCTCGTGCCAATATGAGGTCGCGCATATTACTTTTTTGATCAGACTCTAAAAAAGGCAGGCCGAAATATTGCATAGCTCCCAGCAGCCCTGCACCAAAGGCGAGTGGGTTGCCATTGGTTAGATTTCGAAACTCAACATACAGGTCGAGCAAGTTTACGGGCTTGGGCCAACCCAGGCTAAGGAAGCAGTCGATCTCAGCAGATGCGAAGTAGGCAACGCATAATGATTTCTCGTCAGTCGGGAATGGCGCGTGACTCATTTGCTGAAGGTCGTCCCGCCAGTAGCGTGTCGTGATGCCAGTAACGAACTCGCGCGCGACAAGGCATACGGGGTAAGGGCGGTTGCCTTCAACACCCCTTTCGGGGTGAAACTCGAAGTCAATCAGCCATATACCGTTGGGGTGTTTTGGCATTAGCATCACACTCTCCCCAACAAACCCTGAACGACAGGATGCACTAAGTCGCTGATGATTCGCCCACGAAATGCGATTTTTATAATTTCATTGATGGTGTGGTCGGGCCACTCGGGATCTGGCAATTCCACTTGGGCTTGAAATACGTCATACCCACCATTGCCTAGGTTGGCATTGATTCTTAGCCAATTGGTTTTGGCAAGAGTTAACGCATCAAGCAGTGTTTGATGCCAAGGGTTGCGCTGCCCTTCGGGCCCTGGCAGCGGAACGGGAACCAAACGCAAATTATTTTGGCGGTCTATGACTAACATGAGCGTTACTGACTTAACGAGCTCTGGTATGTGTCCGGCCACTTGAGGGGTTACCAGATAATTTTCCTGAGACCCCTTGGGCGCGAGCAGCATTGCGTTGAACTGCATGGCATCGTCAGTGTGTGTGCGAAAAAATTGTGTTGGCGTTGGCTTTCCAACAGGTACAAGGTTCAATATTTTTTTAACCCCTAGTGTTGCACCAAAATTACTCGACAGTCGCAGGCTTGCAATGTCGAATTCTGCTGGTGCAACTTGAGGTGTAAACGGCTGCGAGTTGTCGATTGAGCTATTGGCTGCCGGGGCTGGATTGTTGGCGCTATTGGCGTTAATCATTTTGAAAATCCTTATTTAATTTGGTAGATTGCGCATCGACTGCGCGTTGTAGGGCTTCTTTTTTCGGCAACCTCTGCCAAGTGATTGGCACTCCATTGACGAACATGCAGCCATCGTCCGTGCGAATGAGTGCCTCGTAACTGGTTCTGTCCATGCCGTGAATGCCACACTCCACGGCCGCTGTGTAGTCACCAAAATTCATATTGATGGCTAGGTATGTTGTGCAAGCCCACATATCTAAAAGTGAGTCGCTGTTTTGGATGGTCTCAAAACAGTCATCTTGAACGATCTGCCTGTGCTTTTGACTCATCTGGTCATACTTTTTGGCACAACTGCCACAAAGCATAAACAGAATCGCATCACCTTCGTAACGCGCGAAGAATCGAACTGATTCTGGTCCGACTTGAAAAGATGATGAGCAGTTAGGGCAGTATCGGTGGCCCCAGGGTAGATGATGTGAGTGCGCGTTATGGTTAAAAGTAGGCATCACTGTCCTCCTTTAACCGTGCGGTTTAAGTGCTCGACCGAAGTTTCACCGGTGATTGATCCACCATCTTGAAACATGTCGGTCATCCACGACCTCAGCTCACCTAATCTCCAAACCTTAACGGTTTTCGATAGATTGGCGGGCTTCGGGAATTTGCCCTGTGCCACCCAAAGATTTATGCAGCTTTTTGATAACGTGGTTAGCTGTGAGGCAGCGTCTATACGAAGTAACTGGTCGTCTGACCTTTGCGTCGTTTCTTGAACTTCCATCTTCGTTCTCCTGTAAAAATTGAAGATGGATTCATTGAAACCTATAGGTATTTAGGCGTAAATTTTTAAAGTACTTATTGCCGATTTTTTAAACGACGTTATCGAATGTCTTGTCTTTCCATGCTTTTTTTAAGTGGTAATACGATTTTTCACTGAACTCTAACAATTTATTTTGATGGTTACTTTGCTGTTTATTGATGCTAACGAGGGCACGACTGAATGATTTAAAGGGCATAAATTTATTCAATCCATGTACCTGTTGGTGCTTTAAAGTCAGGGTTCGAAATGCATCTCGCACAGCCCAATTTTTCGGTCGATTGCGCATGATCTTATTAGCGCCTAAGCCCCTCAAAGCAATGGTTTCGGCTTTGATGAAATCGGCCCAGTCTTGTTGTGTGCCATTTATTGGAACTGGTGTTGTCACAGGGTAAGAATTAATGACCATCACATACTGCTTCACAAACCAAAGTACCGCGCCGTTCAGCTCGCATATGAGTGCGTGTAGCCTGGGCGCTATCTGCACGTGTTGTTTTAGTTTTGTGTACTCGCTGTCAAATTGCATTAAGTTCTGACGCAACTTTTCAACAGATAATTCAGCACTTTTAACAATGCGACCCGGCTTTACTTTGTATGTTTCAAGGAACTCTAATATCAGCTTGCAATATGGGGTTATAAGATTCTGTGCCGCAGCGGGGACGCCGCTATGGCTTCGCTCGTGATACGACTCGATCTTCCGTTTAAATACTGCCATGTCCATGCGAAGCCAACCAAGCAATGCTTTAACATCATCTGGTATGGAAAAACTCTGACGATTGGCAGTTTTTGTCGGAATGTGTTGGCCACTTCTATAGATCCCGGGCTGAGACATAATGGTCCTTTAATAATCAGCTTTCTCAGTTCGTCCGAATGCCTCGTGATGAAAGCTCTTTACAGAATTTATCGATTTGATGCTATGCCGCCAAGCTGTGCTCGACGTTCACCACAATCCCTGGTAACCCCGCCAAGCAATAGGTTTGCCAATCGCCCATGAGCGCTTTTCGCCTCAATAATAAATCGCCCCGCCGGTAAGCTGCCTCGACCTGATTACGAATTGTGTGGGCAAGTGCCATTTCAGCAACTTCAGGGCTGTGATCAGTCTCTTCGGCGACCCAATCTCGGAAGCTTGAACGAAACCCGTGTACGGTGACGTCAGCCTTCATGCGTCGCAACAGCATACTCATTGCCATCGACGACAAGGGCTTACCCTCTTTCGAAAATAAGTATTTACTGCTGGGGTCAAGTGACCTTGCGACTGTCAGAATGTCTAAAGACCGCTGGCCTAACGGCACACGATGCTCCTTTCCCGCCTTCATGCGGCCAGCTGGGATAATCCACAAACCATCGGCGGCGACTTCAGACCTGAACGCACCAAGTACCTCACCAGTTCTATTTACGTTCAAGATTAAGAACTCAAGCGCCAATGCAGCGACACCATCCTTATTCCTGAGCTTCACCAGAAAGTTGGGCACATCGGCGTATGCGAGCGCCGCGTGGTGGGTAACGGTAGCAATCTTGCTCGGTTTAGGCAGGATAGTTTCTAGATGCCCTCGCCAAGTGGCTGGGTTAAGCCCGGAGCGGAGCCGCCGCGTAGTCGCAGATGCCAGTATCCATTCAATACGGCCTCTCAACCTCGATGCCGTTTCTGTTTTGGTGTGCCAAATGGGGGTCAGGACCCGTAGGATATGGTCAGTTTCGATTTCATCAAGCGGCAAGTTGCCAATGACCGGGTTTGCGTATTGTTCGATCGTGTTAGTCCACTGGTCGGTGTGTTTGGGATTCGACCACTCGGACTGCTTGGTGGCAATGCATTCAGTGGCAAAGTTTTTGAATAGCGGCGTGGTGCTGGTTTCCGGTATCGCAGCGGTTTTCCATGTCGCTAAGGGTCGCTGTCCTTGCAGCACACTGCTACGAGCTTGTGTCGCTCGTTTGCGAGCCTCCTTGAGGCTGATGTCGGGGTAGACGCCCAAAGCGAGGTCTAGTCGCTTTCCGACGTACAGGTAGCGAAATACCCAGTATTTGCGCCCGTTGCTCTTAATATTTAGGTTTAGGCCGTGGGTCGTGGCGTCGGTGTATCGGCCAGACTGAGTTAGGTTTTTAACGTAAGGATCAGTAAATCCAGTCTTCATGAACGTGTCCTTTGAGCTTCCCCACGCTTCCCCACACATTAGGTGTGATTAGCCATGAGAGTTATAGGCTTGCAAAGTAACGTCTTGCATTTATTCGGTCACGGTCGGGGGTACTTATTGCCGATTTTTATGAGGTAGATCAGTGCGTTGGCAGTATCAACGCTTACCGAGGTGACCCAACAACTACCAAGACGCCACTAAGCGTTCAGTAGACGTCCGCTCCGCCATCATCCTTTGGTATGTACCGAACACATGGTTTACATATCGTACCGGTCACATAGTTAACACTTTGGGGCCGAATGGGTTCTCCAAGGCTTGTACCCTGTGAGACTCCAAATCAAAGTATCCCATATCGTATTCCATAAAACTCACAAGCCACACGTCGTCTTCGACTTGACGTAGGCCGGTATCTAACAAACACTGAATTAAATCAGTTTTGCGAGTTTTACACCAGAGCAGTGATACTCAAAGAGGATGGACGATGGATTAGCGATCGTTCCGCATCTCCAAGCGCCTTGATACGTACGCGATATGTCTGCGACTGCACTTCGCCATCGAAGATATCAAACCTCGAGCGTAGAAACGTTTTCTGCATCAGATCCGCTCGCTACGTCATCCATGATGAGCACGCAGAGCGTAGATTCTTTATACACGGCATACAGAGGGTAATTAGCCTGTTAAAGACCCGCCTATTCATGCAATTACTTGGGCACACATCGTCTTACGATCAGGGTAACGCTGATTAACATATCGCAAACAGCGCTGTTTAGTTAATGTGAAAACTTAGTGTTGCTGCCAAAGACCCATATTCACGCACCCAATATCACTTCTACTTAGATAAAAAATATTATGGAAAACATAACTCAACTTAATGACTTTAACTATTTGGTGCGCGGTAGACACGGATTGTTCTTGGCTAATTGTTATGACGCTTATCTTGGCATCGCGCTCATTCGTTATGGCGAGTGTTGTGAAATTGAAGAGCAGTTTTTATCTTCTTTGGTTAACCCTGGAGAAATTGTTATTGAGGTTGGAGCTAATATAGGCGTGCATACGATACCGTTAGCACAAAAGGTCGGGCCGAATGGCAAGGTTATAGCCATAGAAGCGCAGCCAGCCATACATCATTATCTCTGCGCCAATATCGCGCTTAACGGGCTGTTCAATGTAACTACCCATGGGTGTGGATGCGGGGCAACTCATAAAACCATGAGCATTCCTAACATCAACTATGCAGCCCCTGTACTGAATAATTTCGGAGGGATTTCATTGGCCGACGGCGGATCCTCTGGAGTGATTGTTCAAGTCGCCCCTTTGGATGAATTAATTGGCGATTTACCAAAAGTTGATCTCATCAAAATAGATGTTGAGGGGATGGAACATGACGTAATACAGGGCGCTATCAAGACGATCAATCGTCATCGTCCCTGGATGTATGTCGAAAACGATCGGCTTGAAAAAAGTCAAGCGCTGATTGAGCAAATAATGGCACTGGACTACCAACTATGGTGGCATATTCCCCCATTGTTTAATCCCGAAAACTTTTTTGGAATAAAAGACAATATCTACGGTAACGTCTCATCGCTCAATATGCTTTGTCTTCCACGTGAAGATAAAATTCCAGTAAACGGGATGTCGGAGATTACAGACGCAACCTTTCACCCATTAAAAGGATCGGATAACGCGAAGTGACCAACCGACATTGAGCTGCATATATGCTTTTGGGACTTACGTGCGTCCACTTACTTGATGATATGCTTTGCCCAATGCGGCACCTGCGTCCAATAACAATGTAAGCCGTCACTAAAACTGCCGAAGTTCAACTGATATTTATTGGCAAGTAGCAGTAGGCTTTGCTTAGAAAATAAACTGATATGCCCATTTCTTGGGGACGCATACCACCAAGTAATACGAGTATTGGCTTTAATGTTTCCATCTGAAACTAATGTTGAAAATAAAACCAAACAATCGGCAGCCATCAACTGAGTTAAGTTTTGCATGAGCTCAGTGACATCAGGCACATGTTCGAATACTTCGAACGCAGTGATCAAGTTAAATTTTCCAAGATCGGCCAGGCGAGTATCACTGCTCGGAAAAGGATCATAGGTTTCAGAATCCCATCCATCTTGCCTCAACAGCTGACTTAACCTTCCGTTTCCACCACCGTAATCGAGGTGTCTAACGCTTGCCTTCTGATCAGGAAACATTTGTTTTAAAAATTGGGCACTTGCCTGCGGCCTTACCTCTAAATAGTCTGGATCTATCTCAATATATTTATCGTTATAGATTTTTTCAAGGAAGTCCTTCTCAGACCATTTCGCAAACTCAGGTGCGAATGTAAATTTACAGCTAACGCACTGTGAGTAGAAGATTGGGATGCCCGACAAGGGTAAAAAAAATCCTCGATTCTCCTCACAACTTTTATTAAAGTCCACCACATCAAATAGTTCAGTCTGACCGTTACAGATTTGGCAATGCATTTGTGTATTTTCCATTTATTCGCTACGTCTAGGTCGGATCGCTCATTCATTTCGGTATCGCGTTAGACACTCCTTTAATTGAGTGTCACCAAAGGGCGGCCCTGACCACCCCAAACAGCTTGTGCAAACGCCGAAAGCTGCTTTAAGTACTTCGAAGTTGGAAAATGCGCGCGATGCTCTTCTGCAAAGAATTGGCATTTTTCACGATGCAGCGCTGGCGATTTGATGATCCACTCAGCTTTACTGTACAGATTGCCCGGAGCCCCATCAAAAAACAGATCACTAAAGTCGCTGCCCAGAGAAGACTGATGTGACCAGTTCGAGCCAGCAAGAAACGCTGAACTTTGGGCCAGTGCGCGTTGAGTCTGATCATTCAGCAAATCATTCACATCGGCGACATCCAGAATTCCATAATTGGAAGAGAATTGCGCTGCGCTATGAGGTACTGAACGAACATCTAAAAACTCATGTTTTGGATTATTCATCGCCTTAAAGCGATCCCATCCGTCACCGTACACTTTTAGCGGCATGTCTGCCAACTCTAATACGAGGTACTCAGAGACCATATTGCGATAAATTTTGTGCAGCAAGTTATGGGCAATAAAGCGAATACTAATTTCTTGTTCGGCAACGAAGTCTTGCTGGATTTTTGCGAAGGCGCTAGGCGTTAACAATGCATCAATCGTATCGTGCAAATCTTTACGATTTCCGCGCATAAATTCGGCAGAAATTTCTTCGTCCGCGTTACCTAAAAACTCAACGAGATTACGCTGGGGCACACCGCTCCAGGATTCGTACGTCTTTACGTTGTCTTCTAAATCCCGCACTAAAACAAAATAATCTCCAGAAAATTTCTCGATTTTATTTGTTGGAAAAATAATCGGAAGTTCAAGAAAAAGGGCCTGTTCTTTCCGTGGAAAATACTTATTTGCAAAGTTGGCATAGGATTGTGCTGCGTAAATATGCCTAATCCAAGGCGAGCTCGCACTATGATTTTCGAGATTCAGAGAGGGGTGAGCCCTGTGGTAGCACAACAACGGTATGTGAAGGTCGTCCCAAACTGATGACGCTAGGCTGCTATTCGATTTCAAGCGCGAACCGAGACCATCCCAAGTAAAAGCAAACTCTATTCCATTTGTTTTATGCTCTTCTAGCAACTCGGGCAAACATTGATCCCCTAAATCGATAATACGAACGGTCTTACCCTCTTCCTGCAGTACGCTTTTTAAACAATCACTAAAGTCGGTAAATTTATTTTTTTCACCACCCGTCCAATTAAGTATGACGATGCTCATTTAAATGCCTTAAGTAGTGATTGACCAGCCAACATTGGATTATCTCGACACAAATCGAGTCGACGTCGAAAACTAAGAGTTTCTCTCTACAGCCAAACTTTTGTTCACCCGAATAAACCAAGTTTTCATCGGCTTATTCCCCTATTGGACCTAATAGACGCCGTCTAGCGCCTCAGCCAAGCAAAACTTTAAGTGATATGCTTTATCTTCACAAAAAAAGGGCGCGACATGTCGGCCCCCCTAAAAGACAAGATTTCGCAATTTTTACCGGCCTCAACAAAACTGCTCACCAGTTTTGAACTTGTTAAAAGCGGCTCAATCGCGCTCTTTGCCTTTTGTACGGCCGCCATCACCGGCTTGACCATTTTTATGTCGATCACCACGTCAGAGGTGATCTTTGAACCCTTAATTGTTCCTTCCATCTTCTCAGACCAGGGCTTTAGCCCCGAAATCACCACGACGCGTATTCTGGATGAAGTTGCGCGCATCAATGCACTTTCTACCAGTACCAAAGATAAAAAAAATATTGGGGTCAAACAACCTGGTGATCAACTTGCTAATTTGCAAGCTTTGCACGGAATTGATCTGCGTATCGTGCAGCAGTTGGTACAAAATTTATTTGGGGTCAAGAAAGAAATGATTTCAGGTGAAATTACTTTTTATAAAGAGAATGACCGCAGCATTTATCAAGTACGCATTCGAGCCTTACCTCAAAACACTCTGCTCGTAGATTTAACGAGCACCTCAAAATTGATTCAGCGCCAATTGAAGCTATGTTCAAAATCGCTGCCAAGCATCGCGGCTTTGTACAAATTCACTCAGAAGACGATGCGGATTCGGTCGAGCAAATCAAATCTCTGGCAGCACAATACAAAGACGTTTCAATCATTTTGTCGCACTGCCTGCTCACGGCCAACGTTGAGTTGGTCCGAACCCTGTTTAATCAATATCCAAACTTGTATTGTGAGATGTCGGCACGCTCTCGCTCACATTATCCCAATATCGACAACGAGCGGATTCGTCAGCGTGTTATTTACGGTGAAGATTTTGCTAAAGAAGAGTGGCTAAAACTGATTGATGCGTTACCGACGCGCTTTATGGTAGGCACAGACACTTACAACCCTAATGTTAATTTCGAAAAAAATATCGCTGAAATCAGACAAGGTTTATTAGCGCGCTTGCAACCCGCCTCTATTGAGCTGGTTGCCTACAAAAATGCCGTACGCGTGATGCGCCTAGATTAAGCAGGCGCCCAGCAAAGACAAAGCACCCGTTATTTTTTTGACGAGCGCATCGTGACAAACAACAGTAAGGCACAGGCTGAACTAAAGACATACAGCATGTGCGACCCGCCTAAACGCATCATCGTTCCTGCCAGTGTTGGGCCCAGGCAAGCACCAGCGCCGTACGCCATCAGCATCATCGCAGTCAACCCAACCCGACGCTCAGGATCGATCCGGTCATTGCCCAGACCCGAGGCCAAGCCGTACAGAGTGAACTGTAGCGAGCCCATGCCTGCCGCCAACAACAGCATCATCCAGTAAGGCCAGTCAATCCAACCCCACAGCATCATACTGATTCCCACCAAAATCAGTGCATTGACACGCACCAAATTACCTCGGTTGACGCGATCAGACAGCCACCCCATCGGCCATTGCGACAGCAGCCCTGCAACCACCGTCGTCGCGGTAAACACCGCAACCTGACCTGTCGATAGGTTTTGCTTCACTGCATAAACAGCCGCCAAGCCATAAAACGCCGCACAAAGGTTGCCGGCCAATAAAATTGTGAGTAAAGACTGAGGGACTTGTTTAAAAAAATAGGCGAGATCGATCGGGGCCGGTAACTGTGGCGCTGGCAACTTGCGGGTCGTAAGCACAATGGGCAACAACGCAAGTGCTTGGCACATTGCTACAAAAATTAATGGGCGTAAGTCTAGTGTTGGGTACATTGTGATCGATAGCTGTCCTAATGCAGTGCCAATCCCTGACATCAGCAAATAGACTGACATCACGCGTCCGCGGTGTGTGTTTTCAGCCTGTTCATTGAGCCAGCTTTCGATCACAATAAACTGCACCACCATCGCCATCCCTGCGCAAAACCGCAGCAATAACCACACAAGCTTTTCATCAATGAGTGTTTGCAACAACACCAGGCAAATTGCAAGTGCCGCAGCAGTTGCGCAAGCACGCACATGCCCCACCCGAATAATCAGGTGATGACCGACGCGCGCGCCAAATACCAAGCCCAGGTAATACGCCGACAACAAGGTGCCGATCCAGATTTCGCTGACCGAGTCGGCTGACAGCCGAAGACCCATATAGTTATTAAACAACCCTGTACCAATTTGTATCAGCAGAGTCGATAAAAACAACGCGTGAAAAGCACTAAAAGTAGAAATCATGTCAGCAAAATAAAACATCCCGTCACAAGCTGCTTACGCAACCATGCGACGGGATGAGAATCAAACCAAAGCCTGCTTACACAAGCCTTTGCTGCAACGTCTGCAACGTGCAATGCTTAGATTGCTTTCAACATCGAGGCAGCATCGCTGACTTCAAACTTGCCAGGGCCTTCGTTATGAAGCACCTTGACTACGCCGTCTACGATGTAGGCCGCGTAACGGTTTGAACGAACGCCCATACCGCGTGCAGTCAGATCTAACTCAAGACCCAAGGCCTTGGTCCAGATTGCTGAGCCGTCGGCCAACATACGCACTTTGCCGGCTACTTTTTGCTCACGGCCCCAAGCGCCCATCACGAACGCGTCATTAACAGCAACGCACCAAACTTCGTCAACGCCTTTAGCTTTAATTGCATCAATATGTTCAACATAGCCGGGAACATGCTTGGCCGAGCAGGTTGGCGTAAAAGCGCCAGGCAAGGCGAACATTAAAATCTTTTTGCCCTTAACCAAGTCCGCAACCTGAAAGGCGTTTGGCCCCAAGGTGCAACCAGCGGTTTCGGTTTCAATAAACTCTGTGAGGGTGGCATCGGGTACCCGATCGCCGACTTTGATCGTCATCTGCGCTCTCCTAGGGCATCACGGGCAGCGAGGGCTGCCACAACTAATCCCAGCGTGTCGCTTATCATAAGCTACTAAATAAGCGACACGCGCGAAACCGCGCATTTACCCTGCTAGCTTTGTGGGTATAGCCCAGCACCACAGCCTATTTTTTAGCTTCGTCTTTTACTCGGTAAACCAAGACAGGCGTATGCGTCAGGGCCAAGACTTTAGTGGTCACACTGCCCAATAACAAACGGGAAAACCCGCTTCGGCCATGGCTGCCGATAAAAATCAGGTCGCAGTGGTAATCGATCGCGGCCTGTACAACGCCATCGGCAATATTAAAGTTTGATACCGCGTGCGCGCTTGCTTTCACCCCAGCAGTTTCAGCCCGATCAATCACGGCTTTCAGATGCTTTTGAGCGTGCTCTGCATTGGCTTTTTCGTAATCTTCGTCAGTAATAGCGTAAGCGGCCGACATACCGTCAAAACCCATCGTCGCAGCAAAGGGCTGCGTAACATACAAGGCAACAATCTCGGCCCCGGTTGAGCGCGCAAACGTAATACCTGCATTGGCGGATTGGGCCGATAAAGCTGAGCCGTCGGTAGGAATCAGAATTTTCTTGAACATGATGTAGGCTCCGTAACAGTGGTTCGAGTCCTCATCCTAGCCCCGTTGGCTCGGTTTGCTCGAATCCGTCTTTACACAATTTTGATTTGGATCAAGTTTTTACTAAACAGGCCGGGGCGCACGCCCCCTAGCTCAGGTGTTACCTGTCGCAGCCCGATACAGCACCGTACAGCGCGTGCCTGAGCGGCAATACGCCAACACTGGGGCTGGAAGCGTTTGCAGCAACTCAGCAAAGTGGGTGACATCGTCAGACGTCATTTGGCCACTCACGACAGGCTGATAGGCCACGCGTAAGCCAGCGGCTCGGGCGGCTTCAGAGACCGCCGCAGAGGTCGGCTGGTTCGGGCCGTCTTCAAAGTCAGGTCGGTTAATGATCACGCTTTTAAAGCCCGCCGCGGCAACCGCCGCCATATCATCGGGGCTCATTTGGGGCGCAACAGCAAAATCAGAAGTCAGAGAATTGATTGGAGTCGCCACGAAGGGTTCCTTCAAAAAGGGTCAAAGTCGAAATACGCTAGCTAAAGCGTTTACCTGAGCTCAGTATACGCAACGAAACCCAACGTACACCACATAGAGCTCGGCCCGCTTATATTGCATGGCATCGGCCTTCATCGTAGACGGACCATACCACCAAGATCCACCGGCGGTCAGATACTGGCCATCTTGCGCATCGGCTAGCCACTCCCAGACATTGGCCCCCATGTCGTAGAGGCCATTGACCCCAATCCGAGTTTGTCCAACTGGTGCATGACGCGCCCAACCATCCGCAGCGCCCTCAACGTTGGCGCCCTCGGGGCTTTCTCCTGTGGGGTATGGATAGGTTTTACCTTTTTCAAACCCAGCAGGCGGCTGAGCGCGCTGCTCGGTGTAGGCTGCGCGCTGCCATTGTGCCTTCGTAGGCAAGCGCCCTCCCGCATCCTGACAAAAGCCTTGCGCTTCGGCCCAAGTCAGATGCACGGCTGGTTCGTGCGCCTCAGC
>Ga0194037_1002335_pt1 | contig 12716 bp, 12 predicted proteins | sample JunL306m_MetaG_FD_148653 | JGI IMG/M metagenome (GOLD analysis project Ga0194037, IMG submission 148653) | Anoxic zone freshwater microbial communities from boreal shield lake in IISD Experimental Lakes Area, Ontario, Canada - Jun2016-L304-6m | ecosystem: Environmental > Aquatic > Freshwater >...
GTCTCCAGGAGGCGTTCCTGATCGCGGTGATTCCGACCGGCGGTATCGATGAAAATGAGATGCTTGTCGGAGTTGGCGGTGATGGCCTCGGCCAAGGCATCCGGTGTTTCGGCAACCGCCAACGGCAAACCCATGATGACGGCATAAGCCTTTAACTGATCCACGGCGCCGACTCGGTAGGTATCGATGCTTATGATCGACACACGAGCCTTCTGTTTTACGGCCAACGCCGCCAATTTCGCGATGGTCGTGGTTTTCCCTACTCCGCTTGGACCGACAAACGCCAGAATACGCGGCGCGGTATTACTCAACGTCATCTGTTTGGAGCATACGACACTCTCCACGATTGCAGTGTGCAGCCGTTCTCGAATCCGGTCGGATACTGTTTCGCCCCCCGAGGCTATGAGAGACGTCAAGAGAGTTTCAACCGCCTCACTCTCTACCCCGTTGGCGCGAAGCAGTTCACGCATCTCCTCCAGTCGAGACCTGGGGTTGGACTCTCCTTCCAAGACAATGGCTGGACTTTCCTTGATGATCTCTTGTCCCGATCCCCGCGAGAACAGGTGCTTCAACTCGTCGGCCTCCCGGTGAGAATCAGTGCGCGTTTCCGGCGCCGGCTCTCGCATCGGAGGAGGAAGAACGACCGCGTCAGGCTCTTTACGCATTCCCATGTACTTGAGCAGTATCTGCTTCAACTCTTCAATATCAGAGCGAAGTTCCAGTACAGGCGTCGCTTCCTTTACAGGTTTGCCGGCAGCCTTGAGCCTACCGGCTTGATCAACACCCTTTTCTGCTTCCAAGGCGCGCAACAAAAACCGTTTCAGCTCTTCCATCCCGATACGGGGCTCTTCGGCGGGCTGGGTATCAGCCACGGAGGTTCGCAACGCCGGCGGCGACGCCGGAGCCCCTTTTTCCTCGGCCGTGGAGAGGGTAGCAACTTTTGAACGCAATTCCTTGACTTCACGGGCAAGAGGCCCCAACATGGATTTCTGAAACTCCTCCATGGTGTTCGGTTGTTTTACGGCCTCTTTCGCCGGTTCCGGTATGGAGAAGTCGGCCCGCGGCCGGTTGTCAAGGAGCGCGGTAACCTCAAAGTATGGTTTCGTGAAATAACCGAGTAAACCCTGGCGCCTCATCTTCTTGGAGGTCAAAATCATGGCGTCCGGCCCAAACTCGGACTTTACCAGCCGCAGCGCCTCAGCCATGTCGTTTGCCTGAAACGTTTTAATTTGCATTGAGACTTACCACTCCCAAGGATTGAATTTTTATGTTGGGTGGTACCTCACTGTGCGACAGCACGGCAAGATTCGGCACAAAGCGCTCCGTAAGTTTCTTAATATGACGTCTTATTGACGGGGAGGCAATCAACACCGGATTGGTTCCCGTGACATTGAACTTCTCCATTTCCTGCCTGAGACTCATCAGAATCTTCTGGACGATGGCCGGTTCGCACGCGAGGTAACTCCCCTGCTCACTGGATTGAACTCCATCAATGACGGCCTCTTCAACACTACGATCAAGACTCAACAGACAGAGGGTATCATCTTCGGACTTAAACTGCTCAACGATACTTCGTCCCAAGGCTTGGCGCACGAACTCCGTCAACATTTCCGGGTCCTTGGTCAATCCTCCATAATCAGCGAGAGCTTCCATGATGCTCCGGAAATCGCGAATGGAGGTCCCCTCGCGCAGCAGGTTTTTTATGACCCGCAGAACAGTTCCAATGGAGAGCAGGGCCGGAACCAGCTCTTCCACTACCTTGGGACAGGTAAGCGCCAGATTATCAATGAGTTGTTGCAGTTCCTGGCGCCCTATCAGCTCCTGAGCGTATTTCTTGATAGTCTCGCTGATATGAGTCGCCACGACGGTGGTATTGTCCACAACGGTATACCCGAATAATTGAGCCTGTTCTTTATCGGCGCCTCTGATCCAGACCGCCGGCAGTCCGAATACCGGTTCAGTGGTGCGGGCGCCGTCAATTTCGCCGGTTGTGGCCCCTGAATCCATGGCGAGATACTGGCCGGTCAACTCACCTCCACCTACCTTGGCCCCCTTGATGAGGACACTGTATTCATAGGGCCGTAATTGCAGATTATCATGAATATGAATCGGTGGTACAATAAAACCCATTTTTTGGGCAAATTGACGGCGAATATTGCGGATACGATCAAGAAGCTCTCCCTCTTGAGACTCGTCAACCAACGGCACCAAGGCATAGCCGACTTCCAGTTCCAGTATCTCCAACGGTTTAATGGAAGAAATCTGTTCCCCTCTCTCTTCTTCGACGGCGCCTGCCTCAAGCTCCTCATCAGCTCCGGCAACGGCCTTTGCCTTTGCCACGCGACCGGCCAGGTATGCGGCGCCTGAAAGCAGGAAAAAGGCGACATGCGGCAGCCCCGGCAGCAAACCGAAACAGAACAAGACCCCGGATAAGGTGTAGCAGGCGCGGGGATAATACATGAACTGCCCGCTGATCTCGTTGCCGAAGTTGTTTTCATCCGCGGAGCGGGTAACGATTATACCCCCAGCGGTGGAAATGATGATAGCGGGAATCTGGGCCATCAGCCCCTCTCCCACGGTCAACAGACTATAGTTGGCAAGCGCCGTGTCAAAGGGCATCCCCTGCTGCCAGACACCAATGATGAAACCGCCGATCAGGTTAACCAGCATGATCAGAATCCCGGCAACCGCGTCACCGCGAACAAACTTGCTGGCGCCGTCCATGGAACCATAGAATTCGGCTTCCCTGGAAATCTTTAAGCGACGGGCCTTGGCTTCCTTATCACTAATAGAGCCGGCGGAAAGGTCGGCGTCGATAGCCATCTGTTTGCCCGGCATTGCATCCAGGGTAAACCGTGCGGCCACTTCCGCCACACGACCGGCTCCCTTGGTAATGACCACGAAATTGATTATGACCAGGATGAGAAAGAGCACCGCGCCGACTACATAGTTCCCGCCTACCACAAACTGTCCGAACGATTTGATGACCGCGCCGGCGGCCTCCGGCCCCTCACTGCCGTGCAGCAGGATAAGCCGGGTAGAGGCGATGTTGAGGGCCAGACGATACAGGGTCGTCACCAGGAGTACGGAAGGAAACGAAGAAAAATCAAGTGGTTGAGTTGTATAGAGACAAATCAGCAAAATCGCGAGAGAGACGGTGACGTTGAGTGCCAGAAAGAGATCCAACATGAACGCCGGAAGCGGAATGACCATAAGTCCAAGCACGCCGATGAGCGCCAGCGCCATGATAACATCTGAGTTGTTCTTGAGCGTCTGTGAGCCAAGAGGTTGGGTCTGAACCACCAAATCCGCAGCCATCGCAAAAACTCCTCAATCGCACCGTAATAATCAAACCGCAACTGGGAATTTGCAACCTTCATGCCATACAAAATAGAATAAAATATATCCTCCGAGGTTTTTGCAAAAACAGCAAAAAAGGTTCCCCTACCCTTGACGGAAAGGGGGCCAGGGTGGGTAATGTAACATGCTGATTTCATGGCAATACCCCCCTACCTTACCCCTCACCCGCAAGAAGGGACGGGAGGTGCGACAGGCGCGATACATGCAAGCAATGCGTGTTTGCGCCGGAGACGGCAATTTGACACGGCACCGGTAACGCGGAACCAGCGGCCAAGGTTTTGACACGCGGTATCATAATTTCCCTCTCATGCTGAAAACATACGCCAGGATTTCCGCAACCGCGGCATACAGGCTCTCCGGAATTTCCTGACCCTCTTTAACCTGGTCGTACAGTTCCCGTGCCAGAAACCGGTTTTCCGCAATCATAACGTCGTGCTCCCGTGCTATTTCCTTGATCCTCCGAGCCAGGTGATCAGCGCCTTTGGCAAGAACCATCGGCGCCGCCATCCGCTCCCGATCATATTTGAGAGCCACGGCATAATGAGTAGGGTTTGTTACGACAACATCAGCGGTTGGAATGAGCTTCTGCATGCGGCGCCGCGCCTGGGCAAACTGAAGAGTGCGGATTTTACCTTTAATCTGGGGATCTCCTTCCGAATCCTTATGCTCCTGCTTGACCTCTTCCTTGGTCATCTTGATGTTTTGGGTGAAACGCCACCGGACATATAACAGATCAAGAATGGCCAGAATCAAGAGCACCCAGCAACTATTGAGGATCAACCTGAACGACAGGCGACTGATATAGGATAAGATGTCGTCAAGATCCCGGTCTCCCAAAAAAGTCAACGTCTCGGCTTCACCTCGGATGATGCGATACGCGATATACCCCACGATCACAATCTTCAGGGACGATTTTACCATCTCCACGATTGAATCCTTATTGAAAAGCCGCTTAAAGCCTTTGACAGGGTTCATGGTATCAAATTTAAACGCCATCTTTTCCCAGTTAAGCGACACGTCTCCCTGGGCAAAATGCAGCGCAATCCCGGCCGCCATGACCGTCAGCAGAAAGGGGCCGAGGATCAGCCCCATAACTCCAAAGAATTTCAGCATAAGTGCATAGACCCCTCCCTGAGTGACCTGGGAAGCTTCCATGTGAGTAAATATTTCCCGGCAGCTCTTTTTCAACGTGGAGAGCATGTAGGCGCCGGTGATGAAAAGGATGTAAATTCCAGCGAGGAGGGTAATGGTGGAATTGAGATCGCGGCTTCGGGGGGGGCCGCTGTCTTTCAGCGCATCTTCACGCCGTTTTGCGGTCGGCTCTTCTGTCTTGGAATGCTTGTCTTCCTCGGACATGAGCTCAGGCGCCGAATAATCGGAAAAGAGTGGTTATCTGGTGAGTAAGAGCGGCAAAGGCATTACCGAGAATATACAGGAAGACCGTCACGGTAATACCGAGAACTATGAATCCAAGTCCGATATTGAGGGGAAAGCTCATCATGAAAATGTTCATCTGGGGAAACACCCGCGCCATAACCCCCAGAGATACGGTGGCGGCCAGCAACGACGCCATCAGCGGAGCCGCCAGTTTAATCGCAAGGACAAAAATTCCCCCCGTTGTCGCCACTACAAAGGCAAGCAGCTCGCTGCTCATATGCCACGCACCGAGTGGAACAATCTGATAACTCTCGACGATGGCGCGCAAAAACAGGTGGTGCATCCCAAAAGACATAAAAAGGAGCGTGGCCAGCAGATTTTCGAACACCGACAATACAGACAGTTGCGTCCCCATGGTCGGATCAAAGAGGGACGCGGTGGTGAATCCCATCTGCATGCCGACGAATTGCCCGCAAAATTCCACGGCGGAAAAAATCACCTGCGATAAGAGTCCAAGCGACAGCCCAATCAAAACCTCCCTGACGACGAGCAACCCCAGGGAGAACGTATCTTCCGGTACCTTGGGCAAGAGCGTACGCACGATGGGGAAAAAAAGCAGCGCCATGACAAAGATCACCACAATTTTGATCCTGGCGGGGACCCCCTTGCCGCCAAAAAGGGGAATAGCCGAAAAGAGACCCGCCATTCGTCCCAACACCAAAGTGAACAGGACGAACTCCGCCACATCAGGAAAAGGAATCCCCGGAAACACGATCAGTGCCTCATCAAGACGATCATGCCGTAGATTTCCCTGGTAAAGTCAGACATGTAATTCATCATCCAGGGAAAAAAGACGATCATTGCCACCATGACCGCGACAATTTTGGGGACAAAGGCAAGGGTCGCCTCATTGATTGAGGTCACCGTTTGAAAGATGCTGACCGCCAGACCCACGAGGAGACTGAAAATCAGCAACGGCGCCGACAACATCAGTGTGACCTCGAAACTACGCCGCGCCAGTTGTATTATCAGTTCAGGGGTCATAAAAACTCCCAGGTTTATTAGCCGAAACTCTTGACGAGAGAACCGATCACCAACCCCCAACCGTCCACCAGGACAAAGAGCAGTATCTTGAACGGCAGAGAGATCATGGCGGGGGGGAGCATCATCATCCCCATTGACATAAGCACCGAAGCGACCACCATGTCCAGTACCAGAAAGGGGATGTAGATGAGAAAACCGATCTGGAAAGCCGTGCGCAGCTCACTGATGATAAATGCCGGAATAATGGTCAGGGTTGGAACTTCATCGACATTATTGGGACGCGCCTGCTTGGAAAGACTTATAAAGAGCGTCAGGTCCTTCTCCCTTACCTGGGAAAGCATGAACTTGCGAATAGGCGCAACCCCACGTTCCAGTGCCTGCTCCTGGGAGATAGTCTGTGCCTTGAAGGGTTGCAATGCCTGGGAATTAACCTCCCGCCAAACCGGGGTCATGATAAAAAACGTGATAAACAGCGAAAGGCCGATGACTATCTGATTGGATGGCGCCTGTTGGGTACCTATGGCATTCCTGAGAAAAGAAAGCACCACGACAATCCGGGTAAACGAAGTAGTCATGATCAGGAGACTCGGCGCCAGGGAAAGTACCGTCATGAGGAAGAGAATCTGGATTACGACAGACGTCTCTCCCGGTTTTGAGACCTTCCCTATTCCCATGCTGATTGTGGGGACGGCGAGCGGTTCCGCCGCCGCAATCCCGGTTAGCAGAAGGATCACGCCGACAACCGATAAGAAACAAATTTTATTCGACATCGCCATTATCCTTCGCTCCGGGAGAAAGGCGCCAGGTGTCGAGTCAACGGCGTTTTCCTCATCATTTCTTCCAGCCTCGCCTGAAATCCTGCTCCGGACAACAGCCCCCGTTCCTCCGCGGCAAGCACCTCGGCATCTTCCATCATGTCGATCTGCTTGATGAGGCTGATGCCATCAGCGCTATTACCGAGGAGCAGATACTCGCCGGCTACTTCCACGAGAAGCAGCGCTTTCTTCGGCTCCAGATAGCGAGACTCCACCACTCGGATATAGCTCCGCCTTCCTCGTTGCGCCGCAAAGCCGGTAAAGCCGCGTCGCGCCAGGTACGACAGGAGATAGACCGCTCCCACCACAACGGCCAACGCGAAACACATTTGCAGCAGACAGGTCAAAAAACTGAACCCGCTGTCACCGCCATTGCCGGCCAGGGCAACGCCAGGGATGAGCCACACTGTCATGGCCGCCAAGGAACGCGTCATAATACTTTCTCTATCCTTTCGGTGGGACTGACGATATCGACCAACCGGACACCGAACTTCTCGTTGACCACCACGGCCTCACCCCGGGCAATCAGTTTGGAGTTCACATAGATATCAAGAGGATCCCCGGCAAGCTTGGTCAATTCGACCACGGATCCCTGATTCAATTTCAGTACTTCCTTCACCAACAGAGTGGTTCTCCCCAGTTCGACGGTCAATTGAAGAGGAATGTCAAGAATGAAGTTCAGTTTCTGCATCTCCAGTTCAAGGTCGCCATCTTCAACATGTACGGGCGTTTCGCTCATAGTACTTCCTCCCTGGTAATATTTCGTAGTATCTGTAGAGCCTTATTGCCGCGATAAACACCCGGAGTGCCCAAAAACTTGGCGACTCCACCGACGTTCATCACCATGGGAGTCAGAATATCCTTGTTCAGCATAATGGTGTCCCCACATTCGAGATGCATCAGTTCGCGCAAGGTAATGGTGGCATGCCCCATTTCCACATTAATCGCCATTGGGGCTTCACTGAGTTCATTGGAAAGTTTGTACGTCCACTTGGGGTCACGGGTTTCCGTATCGATCTGCCCACCGTATTTGAGCTTTTCCTTAATAGGATCAACCGTCATATAGGGGATCGCAAAAACCATGCTCCCTCTGGTATTCTCAATCTGAATCTCCATCTCCATGGTAACCACAAGGTATTCCGGAGGAACAATATTGACAAGCCGCGGGTTCATTTCCATCCGGAGGAGATTCATCTTGGCGTCATGCACAAGAGGCACCCAAGCCTTTTCCATATCAAGCAGCGCATCCTTCATCATCTTCTGCATGATTTTCATTTCGATGGAAGTATAGAGCCGGTTGTTTTCCATGATGCTCGGTGCGCCGGACCCACCCAGGACGCTGTCGATGATGGCATAGACCAGATTATTGTCCATGGTCACCACCGATGCGCCTTTCAGAGGATCAATTTTGAAGATCCCCATACAGACCGGCGACGGCAATGTTTTGAGAAAATCATCGGATTTATATGGTCGTGCTCCAATTTTCCGAATCTCGACAATCTTGCGCAGGCGGTTTGACATGGAAACACGATGATAGCGGATGAAACTGTCATAAACGATATCAAGGTTGGGCATCAACCCTTTGTGGGCCGTGGTATTGAAGAGATCGTAGGTAACCACCCCTCCCCGCTCGTGCGCCAACTCTTTTTCAGGGTCGATGCGCCCGTCCGCAACGGCGGCCAACAGGGCTTCAATTTCATCCTTGGTCAGCAGTTTATCCATAATCGTTCCCCATGCGGCGCTTACTGTATAACAAAATCGGTGAAGAACACCTTCGTGACCCTGCCTTTGGGTAAAATCCTGCAGGCAGAGCTCATGATCTCTTGCTTGAGGCGGTTTTTCCCCGCGATATCTTTTACTTCATCCATGGTTTTGGACGTCAGGAGCATGAGAATCGCATCTTTTACCTGCGGCATATACGGGTCAAGCTCGGCTTTCACTTCTTTTCCCTCCGCGGCCACCTCGAATTCCACCTTGAGCTTCATATATCGGGTGTCGGCATTATCCCGGATATTGACAACAAACGGATCCATGCCATAAATCACCGGCAGAGCCTCGTGACTTTTCGCTTCGGCATGGTGTTTCGTCTCCTTCGATGACGAACTTTTGAAATAAAAGGCCACTCCGCCGGCAACACATAACAGGCTTATCGCATAGATAATCATCAGCTTTTTACTGCCCCCCCCCTCCGGTTTCTCTTCAACTTCTTCATCTTCGTCTCTTGCCATTGCCATTCCTCCGTCACAAAATCGTTAACTCCACGGATGATATACATAGCAACTCTTGCGCAACAGTTCAAGCACGGAGTGTGCAACAGCGGCGCCGGAGTTGCAAAAGGATGGTGATGTCACGGTTTAAACAGGAATCAAAAAAAAACGGGGCAGCCACGATGACCACCCCGGGTTGATATTCAAGGCGCCATGGTATTACCGTACCATCTGGATAGCATCGTTGGTCAACGTATCATTGACCGAGATGGTCTTTGCATTGGCGGAATAGGCCCGCTGGGTAACGATCATATTGACCATTTCCGACGCCATGTCCACATTGCTCGACTCAAGAGCGTTGGCTACTATTTTTTCGGTCGGCGCCAGTGTGCTGCCGGTAGCGTTAGCGTATACCGCCGGCACACCGGCCGCGGCTGTTGTAGCATAGAGTGAATCGCCGCTCTTCTGCAGCTCCAAGGGAACCGCTACTCTGACCATGCCGATTTTCCCGGTGCCTACCGCTGTCATCACGTCTCCCGCTGTGTCCACGGCATGAATGGTACCGTCGGCGTCGATACCGGTAATTCTGCCAAATGTATTCACGGGCACCCACTTTGCGAAGTCTATGACCGATCCGGCGCTGTCAAGCACACATTTACCATCCGGATTAACCAGTAAGTTGGTGGTTCCGGTGGTGACATGAAACGCTCCGGCTTTAGTCAGTTGCGCCGCGTCCGGTGTTATCGGGGCGGCGGGCGGGGTGGTTGCCGTGCCTGACACCGTAAAAAATACGTTGTCTCCCAGAAGCGCCAGATCGCTGATATTTGCCGTGGTCTGCAGGGTGCCGCCAAAAAACTGATTCTCGACCTTCTGTATCTGGGTACCGAGGCCGACTTGAGAGTTGTTGTGGCCGATATTCTGGGAAAGGAGATCTGAAAAGAGGGTCCGGGCTACCTTGTACCCTACAGTGTTGACGTTGGAAATATTGTTGCTGATAACGCCCATGGCTTCACTCTGGGCTTTCATGCCGTTGACGCCGATAAACAGTGCGGATGTGATACTCATGGTATGTCTCCTTGTAATTTTAGTTAGGCGGAATACCTCTGTCGGTCGGTATCCCAGGGCTTCCTCGTTGAGGGCCGGCCCTAAAGTTCCAGGTTCAAGGTTCAAGGTTCAAGGTTCAAGGTTCTCGTTCACTATCCACTATCCAACTATTCACTATTCTGTTCACTGCCCCTCAAATCACCGCCGCTGAATCGATATTGGTAATGATGCTGCCGATCATGCTCTTCCGGTCCATTGCCGTGATGACCGTCCGGTTGGCCACATTGACCACAAACGCGGTATCTCCCTGCATGATTAATGATTCCTTGCCCCCTTTTTTCGCCACACTCTCCATGGCGCCCGCCAGACTCCTGATGTCCGACTCACTCAGCGTAATTCCCCGTGCTCGAAGCCGTTCCATGGCATGCTGAGAAAACTTGATCGTCCGTGGAGAAAATTTTTCATCAAGAATCCTGGCGAAAGATGACGTCCCTTCCAACAAAACACCGTTCCTGGTTGCCATCGGCGTCCGCGTTGATTGCGGTACCAACGGGTCGGGAAATAAAATCTTGTCTATCACACCATATCACCCCCCCACCGCTATGACGTTGGCCATCGGTAGATTAAACCCACCTGCCTGCAATACCGGCGTGCCTTGATCTGTTTTAACCCCGGAAACGACTGCCTTGATGAGCGAAGTCCCGTCGAAGCTACTCCCATCGCTCTTAACGCCGGTGACAGAAAACCTGTACGCTCCAGCCGGCGATCGTGCGCCCTTGCTATCCAAGCCGTCCCACGACAAGCTCCCTTCCCCCGCCGACGAACTTCCCCCTTTCACTACCCGGACAACGGCGCCGGATGAATTTTTGATCGTAATCTGAACCTGGTCAGCCGTGGTATCCAGACTGTAGTTGATCTGTGCGGCGCCACTCGAAGGGAGTTGGATATCCGATCCTTGGGCGGTGATCGTCTTGCCGATATACGAAACCGCCGACATGTTTGACTGCCCGTTCAATGCGCTCAGCAGGCTTTTCAGATTGGTATTGCTATTGTACGCCTGCTCAACCTGGGTAAGCTGGGCCATCTGCGCCACCATCTGCGTGCTGTCGGTTGGATTCATCGGATCCTGGTTTTGTAACTGTGTAATAAACAGTTTCATAAAGTCGTCACTGTTGAGACCGGTCGTTTTTTTCATATACGTTGAGGCGGCGGTCGTGTCATTTGTAACGGCGCTTACCATGTCTTTACCTCCTTGTTTTTGTTCACGCGATAAGGTCAAGCAGCAAATTTTCTCCGTCTACGTCGGTTACACCTCCTTTCGGTTCCGGCAAATCGGCGCGTTCATCCTTCCGCGCAAACTGTCGCGCGGCGTTATGCTGCTCGCCGGAGTTTTCCGGAGAAGCCTGATTGGAACCGAATCCATTCAAGCCCGTGGAAACATCAAAGCGATCCATGGTGAAATGCTGCTTCAACAAAGTCTCTTTAAGGCTTTCCATATTGTTCATCAATGCTTCCCTCACAGACCGATTTTCTGAGATGACCTCAACCTTCATCCGATGCTCCTCTACCCGCACGTTGATGGTCAATTCGCCTAAATCTTCAGGGTTCAGCTTTATCGATATCCGGCCGCTCCCCTTGTCGTCATGCAGCATTTCGGCGTGTTTCACCTGTGACAGAATGTTTTCCTTAAGCGTACTCCGTACTTCCTCCCCAGTGGGCTGAACCGACACGGGCGCCGGTTCCCGCATCTTCGCGGCATGGGGAGCTGTCATACCAAATCCCTGATCGTCTGTGTGCCCTTTTCCCTTACCCTGAAAACCACTCTGGTCATTCCCGTCCGAAGTTGACGAATCTCTCGAAGACGAGTCGGCGAATCTGACGTCTATCATCTCACCGCTCATTTTCCCGTGATGGGTATTTGTTCGCAACGTGGGCGCCGGATTATTGTTGTCATCGTTGCCGCCGGATATCCCTTGTCTCGCCATTCCGACGACAGGCATTACTGACTTCTGTTGCATGGCATTGCTTGCGGCAAACCTGTTCTCTGTTTTCAAATCAGACATGTTGCCGGGAAAAACCTCCGACCGAGAAACGATATCAGCTACCGGTGTCGGAATCGCTGCAAGAGACGACGCATCGACAACGGGTTGCTGACGGGACTTGATCTCGGATGAACCGGAGGCTACGTCCTGAACAGAACGTGCGACCTCTTGGCGAGACGCGGTAAGCGTCACCTCGGCGCCAGCCGCCCTGGTGACTAACGGCGCTTCAGGCATTACGGCCTCCGCAATCACGGTTCGCGCAACCGGAGCCGGCGACTCTACTACCGACTTACTGCTTGGTGCGATTGGTGTCGACGACACTACTTCCGGCTCACGGAGGGTCGCAAGCGGTGTCGGATTCACTACCGGTCGGGGCGTGTCAACTCCTTGCGGACGAGGCTTGACTTCAACGGTTGTGGCGGGTGCGCCCTGAACGGGACGTGACACATCTTCCCGTGGCGCAATCGGCGTTTCCTCACTCCCCGACTCCGGCGCAAGCGCGATGGAGACCGCCGGTTTTGAAGACACTACTTCCGGTTCACGGAGGGTCGCAAGCGGTGTCGGCGTCACTACCGGTCGCGGCGCCTCAGCTCCTTGCGGGCGAGGCTTGACTTCAATGGTTTCGACGGATGCCCCCTGAACGGGACGCGATAATTCTTCCCGTGGCGCAATCGGCGTTTCCGCACTCCCTGACTCCGGCGCAAGCGCGATGGAGACCGCCGGTTTTGACGACACTACTTCCGGCTCACGGAGGGTCGCAAGCGGTGTCGGAGTCATTACCGGTCGCGGCGCCTCAGCTCCGTGCGGGCGAGGCTTGATGTCAACGG
>Ga0194037_1002337_pt1 | contig 12715 bp, 7 predicted proteins | sample JunL306m_MetaG_FD_148653 | JGI IMG/M metagenome (GOLD analysis project Ga0194037, IMG submission 148653) | Anoxic zone freshwater microbial communities from boreal shield lake in IISD Experimental Lakes Area, Ontario, Canada - Jun2016-L304-6m | ecosystem: Environmental > Aquatic > Freshwater >...
GAACATGGCAGTATTGGGCGGTTGATAACACCAGTGGAGTATCGAGTAACATAGTAAATATATCATTAACAGCAGTGGCACCTCACGTCAGCGTTACTCCAAGCAGCGGCCCTCAGGGTACTACCTTCAGCGAGCCTGGTACCGGTTTTACTCCGAACGGCGGCGTGACTTTGCATTTCAAGAACCCGAGCGGCATTGAGCAGACAACCGTTTCAAAGACTGCAGACGCCAGCGGAGGCTACTCGCACACATGGGGCAGTACCAGTGCAAATCCTGCAGGAACATGGCAGTATTGGGCGGTTGACAACACCAGTGGAGTATCGAGCAATATTGCCAACATTTCTTTAACTGCTAGCTCGGTTTCTGGTGCTAATTGGACTCCATTTTATCGACTTTACAACTCCTCAATCAAAGATCATTTCTACACCACCAGTTCAACCGAACGCGACGATATAGCAAATAAGGGCTTTCTTTATGAACGCATAGAGGGTTTTGTTTCATCAACAAGCTTTACAGGGACTGTTCCCCTTTATCGCTACTATAATTCGGCAAAAGACGTTCATTACTACTCGACTAATGCCAGCGATAGCACGATATCATCAGGCGGATATGCATTCGAGAATGCCTACTACATCTACCCAACCCAGCAGGAATGGACGTCACCACTCTATTATGCATCTCATGCTACAAATACCGATAATTTCTACACTACCAGTTGGTACGAGTATCAAAATGCCATAAAGTCTTGGAAATTCACCGGCAACGGCATCATTGGTTATGTTGCAACCAAAATTGCCAATAATCGACCTCAGGGAAATTTTGCCGGCGTCGGCATGGCATCGGGCAACTTTTCTTTGCCTTCTTTTACTGATCTTTCGCTTAGTGGAGCGATAGGCCCGCAACTCTCATTGACCAGGTATTATGATTCCTATTCACCAGGAACTTCTCTTGGACAGGGATGGAGTTTCAATTACGATTCATATATTAGTATCGATCCGGCTGATAACAGTATTCACGTAGAATGGGGCAATGGCAGTGAGTCCCATTTTTTCAGCAGTCTGACTCCATATCCTGGCTATTTCGACAAGATAGCTGTCAATGGCAACGGCTACAATATCACCACAAAAGATCAGACCGTTTACACGTTTTCGCAAAATGTAAATATTTCAAGTGGCCCCAATATTCTCCTTACAGCAGTAACAGACAAGTTTGGTAATACGCTAACATTGACCAGAAACAATCCATACGGTCTTGTCACAAAAGCGACGGACGCAACTGGGCGCTCCTTTGACTTCCAATACATGACTTTTAGTGTTGTGAGAGGCACTGAAAATGTCAGTATCCAAAGGTTGCAGCAGGTAACTGACAATACGCTTTCCCCGCCCAGAGTAGTCAAATTCAGCTATTTCGGCACTAACGGAAACCTTTTTGATGTTACCGATGCAAGAGGGAATATAACCAAGTACACTTACAACGCCGACGGAATGCTTTCTACTATAACCTATCCTGAAGGCAACACCGTCAATGTAACGTACGATTTATTGGGTCGGGCAACCGGCTATACCAATGGCAGCATAAGTCTCACATTTGATTATAATGCCTCAACAGGAACCACGGTCAAAAACGGGACATCAGCCTTGGTCAACTTCCTCCCGGACTCCCAAAAGCGGGCAAGTGTCATTACCTATGCAGGTGTGGCAGCCGACTACAGCCAGCCGACCTATTGCACCGGCAATCTTTTAAATCAGACATGCACTGTCAGAGACAGGAATGGCAATACGACCACATACACCTACGATGCAAATGGAAATGTTCTTACCGTAAAGAATGCCTTGAATGAAACTACCACTTTCACGTATGACGCTCTGGGCAAAAACAACCTGACCTCTGTTAAAGACCCGCGTAATAACACGACAACCTATGGCTATGACGCAAGTTACCTCAAATTATTGAGTGTCACAAAACCAATGGGCGGCATCACTACCTACAGCGGCTATACTGCCAACGGTCTAGTGGGTACTGTTACCGACCCTACCGGCCACAGCATTACGTACACCTATGGCGATAACCGGCATTATTTTCCAACCAAGATTGCTGACAATGCGCTGTCAACGTCCCTTGATTACACATACGACGGTGCTGGCAGACGTCAAACTCAGACAGATCAACAACGCCCGACTTCACAGCTGACAACGTGGATATATGACAACAATGACAACGTTACTTCGGTTCAGATAAATACCAATCCTGCTGCAGTTTTCCGCTATGACAAGAACAATCGCGTGTATAACGTAGTCGATCCTAAAGGTAAGACTACGGTTTACACCTACAACACAATGAATTTGCTGTACACGCAGCAAAGCCCAGATTTGAAAACCTGGACTTATAACTACGATAGTGTTGGTAATATTTCATATGTCGATCTACCTGATAGCTCCAGGATCAACTATACATACTATCCAAATAACCGGTTGCAGTATATTCGCCAGGGCAGCACGGAGAAGCTATATTACACCTACGACAACAACGGTAATGTGTTGTCGGTGAGAGCAAACGGGTCTACGACCACTGGCTTTGCGTACAATACTGCCAACCGGGTAACCAGCATCACAGATCCATTTGGCAATGTCATTGGCTATGGTTATGATGCCGCCGGGAACCGCACCAGCATCAACTATCCCGGCAGCAAGGTTGTTAATTACACCTTTGATGCCGATAACCGACTCTCAACGGTCAAAGATTGGCTCGGAACTGCAACAACCACGTATGGCTATAACACAGCAGGCATCCTGCAATCCATCACCAACGCAAATGGTACTACTACCAGTTTCACCTATGATACGGCCAATCGACTGAAAACGCTGGCCAACAAGAAATCCAACCTCTCTGTGATTTCTGATTATTCACTTTCACTTGATAATGTTGGTAATCCATACAGTATTGTCCGCAATGAGCCATTGGCACCCCCGATTCCAGCTATGGCAGATATCACTTATGGTTATAACGATGCTCATCAAATTCTGAATGCCGGGAGCACTACCTATACTCATGATAATTTGGGTAACCTGCAAACTTCCAGCAATGGCAAGAACTTTACTTTTGATTATGCCAACCGCATGACTGGGGCAACCATAGGTGCTGATACATTCAGTTTTGCGTATGACGCTTTTGGCAATCGGATCTCACGTACTAAGAACGGCACGCAAACCAAGTACCTGCTGGACTTGAATGCGGGTATGAGCAATGTACTGGCTGAAACCAATTCAGCCGGAGTGGTTCAAAACTATTATGTTCATGGCCTGGGATTGATTTCCCGCATCGATAACGCCGGACTGCGCTTTACCTATCATTATGACCAACTTGGCAATACCATAGCAGTAACTGATGACAGCAACATTGTCACGGAGTCATACACTTATGATGAGTTTGGCTCTAAGCTGGCGTCAAGCGGGACTGCTGCTAATCCATTTAAGTTTGTAGGCAGATATGGCGTTATGGATGAGGAAAACGGGCTTTTGTATATGCGTGCAAGATACTATGATGCAGATAACGGAAGATTTATAAGTCGTGATCCTTTAGGTTTCGGTGGTGAGGATTTAAATTTGTATGCGTATGTTGGGGGTAATCCGTTGATGGGTATAGATCCTACCGGCCTTGCTGATACCAATAAAACATCATCCAATAAAGCTGGAAGCAAGAAATCTACAAAAAAGGCAGCACAAAAAACAAAAGTAGCGAAAAGTACGCCTCCGGCACCGAAATCAGTACCTGCAAAAGCGCCTGCACCAGCACCAACAAAAGCGCCAACTCCTGCACCCGCACAGGTGCCCGCGTCTACCCCACAAACTCAAAGGAAAAATACAAATGATGTGAACAGAGAAGAATTTGTAGCTAATGAAAATAAAAGGCAAGCTGACTGGCAAGTTGTCGATAATTTATTTGATGCTACTGAAGCTTTTTTTAAAGTAGTTAATGATGTGACTTGTCCTGTCGTAAATGCTGCTGCTTTGGCCCATCCTGAGATAGAAGCAGTGGCTATATTAGGCAACGCTTGTGATATTGCAGGATACATAGGAGAAGCGAGTGAGGCCACATCAAACCCCACACCATATTTTCCGCCAGGTACTACGGTCCAAATTCAATGATGTTCTGCTAGCGGAATGTTTGTCGGCTGTGGACGATTCGCACGATGAATCCGTACAAACCCCACAAATGATGATGTGGAAGCCACCAGATAGTAGCAACGCCTGATGTGGAGATGAGATGGTCCTTTGTAACAATCGGCACATTCAACATACGCCCCGTCGCTGCGATAATCCTGTCCGGCATGTCGGGCGCCGCGTCGCGAGGGATGGTGGTGAGGGAACGGGCTACGGCTTCATCCACCGCTATGACGGAAGTTCTTCCACATCTCGGAACGGAGTTAGCGAATGTCATTCTCTGTGACTTCAACACCCAAACCGGCCAACATCCCTTTTATAGGCTTGCGCGGTTTATTGGTGGGGGTATCGGAAATTACCAGACGAATAAGGGCATGATCCGGAAGAACAACTTTTTCCAGAGGTAGAAAGACCCCGTTTTCGTAACGAGCGGAGATTGTCATGCTCATGGTTTTAACTCCTTTGTTTGAAAGTATACCATGATGCTTAACAGCGAATCAAAAAGGTTGTAAAGATGGATTGGAGATTGTGAGGGTGACCGGTTCGAACAGTGAATCCGGGCAAACCCTTCAAACAATTATAAATTTCCTGCTGTTGTGGAGGGATTGTATGAAGCTGAACATCCTGGTCTGGCTGATGGTTGTACTGGCAAACATCTTTGCTGCGGCAACTGCCTTTGCTGCTGTCACGACAACCTACAAGTATGACGACCAGTACCGGTTGACCAATGTCATCCGATCAGACGGCACTACCATCGAATATCAATACGATCCTGTCGGTAACCGGACACGTAAGATTGTTACGGCGGCAGCCAGAAACGGAACGTGCGGAAGCGCCAACCATCAGACACTGCCTGTGGCGCCCACAGGCACGGTACTCTGTTCAACCGGCACCCCTACAACAGTGACCGGCTCCGGCCCCTGGACCTGGTCCTGTCAGGGGGCAAACGGTGGGACATCCGCATCCTGTTCCGCCAATGTGCAATCCCCAGCCCCCATCATTTGGCGTCACCAGGATGACGGCAAGGTATCAGGCATGACCACTGACGGAAGCAGTATCACCGGAAGCGCACAATTCTGGCAGGAACAGGACCAGAACTGGTCAATCGTAGGACAGGGGGACTTTGACGGCAACGGCATCAGAGATCTTGTCTGGTGGAACAACACAACCGGCCAGGTCTACCTTATGCTCATGTCCAGCCCGACGGTTGTGAAATCCGGCACAGTTATCTATACCGAACCGAACACCAACTGGAGAATAGTTGCCACGGGAGACATAAACGGAGATGGCATGAATGACCTGATCTGGTGGAACAAACAGACCGGCCAGGTAAGCGCCATGCTGCTGAACGGAACAAGCGTAACAAACGCGGGACTCATCTACACAGAACCTGACACCACCTGGAAAATAGTAGCCGCCGCCGACTTTAACGGCGACGGCAAGTCCGAACTGCTCTGGTGGAACAGCACAACCGGCCAGGTAGCAATCAGCCAGACAAGCGGAACAAACACCTCTTCTGTCAATCTTAACTGGAACAATCCGGATACGAACTGGCGCATAGCCGGAGCGGGTGATCTTGATGGCGATGGCAAGGCCGACATCATCTGGCACAACAGATCAACCGGTCAAGTCCGTGGCATGCAGACCGACGGCACATCAGTCACCAACAGCGCGATATTCTACACCGAGCCGGACACACAGTGGGAGATAGTAAGTGTCAACACGTATAACAGCGACAACAAGGCCGATCTTTTATGGTGGAACCAGCAGACCGGCCAGACCATGCTGATGAACATGAACGGTCTGTCGGTTTCAGGAGTTGCACAGCTCACAACAGCTCTGGATACCACCTGGCACTTTCAGGGTGAGACGGAGTGGCGGGATAATCTGTACGGCAGAGGAGTTACCACTACAACCAGCAACCCGGTAAACGGCGCCTGTGGTTCAAGCAACGCCCAGACCTTCACCGCCGCCCCCACAACCAACCTCTGCAGCACCGGTACCGCATCTGCAGTAACCGGCTCCGGTCCATGGAGTTGGACCTGCCAGGGAACAGACGGTGGAACTTCAGCAACATGCACGGCCACTATACAGTCCACCACGACACCAGCACCCGTCATCAACTGGCGGCACCAGGGGGACGGGAAGGTCTATGGCATGACCACCAACGGAAGCGGTATTACCGGAGGCTCTCAGTTCTGGCAGGAAGGAAACTCATCCTGGTCAATCGTCGGCCAGGGGGATTTTGACGGCAATGGCGTCAGAGATCTGGTCTGGCAGAACAGCATCACCGGCCAGGTCTACATCATGCTGATGTCCAGCCCAACGGCGGTAAAATCCGGCGCAGTCATCTATACCGAACCAAACACAAACTGGAAAATCGTCGCCACAGGAGACATGAACGGTGACGGAAAAACCGACCTGATCTGGTGGAACAAAACAACCGGTCAAGTGTATGCCATGCTGGTAAATGGAGTAGCAATAGCCGGTGGTGGACTGATCTACACTGAACCGAACACCAACTGGAAGATTGTCGCTGCCGCTGACTTCAATGCAAACGGCAAAGTTGAACTGCTCTGGTGGAACAGTTCAACCGGACAGGTAGCCCTTGGCCAGACCAATGGAACAGGAGCCTCCACCGCTGCAGTCATATACAATGAGTCCAACACAAGTTGGCGCATAGCCGGAGCGGGTGATCTTGATGGAGACGGCAAGGCTGATATCATCTGGCACAACAAAACCACTGGGCAGGTCTACGGCATGCAGACCAACGGCTCATCTGTCACCAACGGCGCGATGATGTACACCGAAGCGAATACCAATTGGGAGATCGTCAGCGTCGGTACCTACAACAGCGACAACAAGGCCGAGCTGCTGTGGTGGAACCAGCAGACCGGACAGCTCTACCTGATGCCGATGAATGGCCTGTCGGTTGCTTCGGGTGGGGCTTTGCTCTATACTGAGCCGGACACGACCTGGCGTATTCAGGGGGAAACGGAATGGCGGGATAATCTGTATGGCAGGGGTGTTACTACGACGACGAAGTGATCTCCGACAAGGGTGACTGTCTGAAAATATCGAAAGGAAAGGGTGGCGTACAAAGCGGCACCCTTTTTATATGCTCCGAACGTTTGAATTCCGCTATACCGCTGATTTCTTCAGCAGTTTGTAAATTGATTCCCTGCTGATACCCATATTTTTCGCAATAACCGTCTTCTTTTCTCCAGCGGCAACTCTCTTGCTGATCTCCGCAATATGTTCATCGGATATTGCTCTCTTGCGACCAACACCTCTATAAAGTCCTGCTGCTTTCCGTATCGCAATCCCTTCCATCTGCCGTGACTTAATCAATTTTCTTTCGAATTCAGCAAAGCTGCCCATCATGTTCAACATCAATTCTGAATATGGATCGGTGTTACCAGAGAAGGTCAGGTTCTCTTTCAAGAACTGTACTTGTGCGCCACTAGCCACTAATTCAGTGACAATCGTTTTCAGATCGATCAAATTTCTCGCCAAACGATCCATTGAGTGAACTATAACCAGATCACCCTTATAAGCTGTTCGCATGAGTTCTTGAAGCTTCGGACGCTCCATGCTCTTGCCTGAAATCTTGTCCTCAAACTCCAAATCAAGTTTGATGCCGTCAAGCTGTCTGTCGGTGCTCTGTTCCAACGTGCTGACTCGCTTGTATCCTAATATCCTTCCCGTTCTTTCCATGACACCCTCCTGTTGAATGTGTATAAACACTCTAAGACTATAAAGGCTGAATGTCAACTAATATGTGATTGAACTGTTAATACACACAATATCTGTCAGTTTAAAATGTGTACTAGGGGTACACCGTTAATTGACACACAAGAATGGAGGAGCTTTGATGACTCCCCTCTCGCTTTGCCTTGCTGCTGAGATTTATCAGTTTATTGCTGGCTATCCCTTACTGTATAATTCTGTTGAATGGAAGAGGGTTTGGAAATAGTATGCTTCGGTATATTTACGATCCTACGTGACTATCGGATCGAAGGAGGAAAATCGAATGAGAGCTGTTTCAAAAACTGTCATAGCTTTCATGTCTGCGCTTTTGCTCAGCACCGTCAGCGTGACTGCCGCAGAAAACCGTACCCCCACCCCGGAAGAATTTCGGGAGCTGGTGCGAAAGTACAACGAATCAGGAAGTGTTGTCGGTGTTAACCGGCCTCAACAGGTGCCGAAAGCTGTCGAACAGTTCAGGCGTGCGCTGTCACTGCAGACTAAAAAGGGCGCTTCCCCAGTTGAGCTTAAAGAAGCGGCATCATTGTATCAGGCAGCGCTCGACGGCGGAGTATCTCTGGCTGCCACCAACCTTGCCATACTGCTTCTTGACGGTAGGGGGGTAAAAAAAGATGTCAGAAAAGCCCTGTCCCTGCTTAACTCGGCTTCAGAGAAGAATGACACCCAGGCGGACATTACGCTTGCCAGGCTGTACCTGACCGGCAATGATGTGAAGCGTGATGAAAATAAGGGAGAGGCGTTTCTCAACAAGGCCGTAAAGTCAGGGAACCAGAATGCCGTGAAGATGCTCGCAGAATACAAGGAATGGAAAAAGAAGAATGAGCTGTCCATGAAACAGTACCAAGACCTGATGAAACAGGTTCAGCTCAATCAGAACAAGCCTGGCGGAACAGGGGTGATTCATCCGATGCAGAACACTCCGCAGCTTGGTTCCACTACGAATTCACTACTGTTCCCCGTGATCCCCGGATATGCCTACTTTGCTGAAAAACAGCCTGTCCAGCCCAATTTCTTGACACAACTACCACCGCATCCAATAAATTTCAACCTGCAAAGCTCACCGGCAGCCTCCTATCAGCCCATCAACATTGCCCCCCAGGGCAATACCGCCATCCCCCAGTTCAAGATAGATGCTGCTAAGGCTCCAGCGACTGGAAAGAGAGCAACGCAACCGGCAGAGCAGAAACATCTGGAACAGGGGGAGAATCCTCTGGGCAAGTAGGTTTTAAAATGCAACTCGCTTCACCCAGAAGAATGCAAATTTGTTGGTTCATTACGCCCACATTCGACGATATATTACGGTTTCTACGACCACAGCGTTTCTCAACCAGCGCGCACGACCGACATTTGCAGGCTTGGAGTTAAGATGTTGGATTGCCCATCGCTCCCAAGAAATATTTCTCCATTTGCAAATACCGTCAATAATCATCCAGAAAATCCGATCAAGGGCGATGGTGGTATCAGTTCCGTCATAAATGAAATGCCGGCGTTCAATGAATGCGTTGCCAGTGTTGACAGTAATTTCAGTTTTTGCCATGACACACTCCTGATAAATGATTATCGGATTTTACCTTCCGGATTAAACGCATAAGACTGCTTGTTTCCTGGGTTTGCAAAGATTATCTCGCGCGCACGCGCACCCGCGCGTATCGTTGCTGCAAACTCGGTCAGAGGACTTCTCCACATTATCAATGTGCCCGTCATATAAAACTAATTAAGGTGGGAGCTGGACCTTACCTTGCCCCTTTTTGGGAAAACCTCTCTATCCCGCCGTATCTGGCTTGACCTGCCATGTCTCGACAAGCTCACGGCGAGCATTTTCTACTGCCGCTTTCAACTCCTTCAATGAACGGACTTCGGCTGCCCGGATTTTCAGCTCCATGATTTTCTGGAGCGCCTGTTCGATGGATGCAAAATATTTCTCCGGCGTCCAGGTAAGTTCATCTTTCTGGGTGCGTTGCCAACATATTTCGTAGCCACTGTACTCACAGTTTCGGAACAATACCTTTTCGTCGTTGCCGATCTGAAATTCTATCTGGATCATTTTGTCATGCTCCTATGGCCGATGGTACCGGCGAATATTGTTATTTACGTTCTGCACCCGGCATGGGTGGATGACATCGACGACACCGCCAAATTATTTCCGGTACATTCACCAACCACATGTCGGTTGACCTGCACCAGTTGCAATGACGTTGTGCCAGTATTGGTATTGACGGCAATTTTTCAAAAGGTTCCGCTTGCGAAAGTTGCGAAACTTGCGAAAGCTGTGTTTTCGGTGGTTCCGGTTTCTCGACTTTCGCAGCTTTCGCAATCATCGGTATTTCAAACCTTGCAAAAAGTGCCATTGTTATCCCCGCAACCGCCAGGCATCCCGGCGTGGTTTACCGTTGACTTCTGCGCCCCCTGCAATCCGCTCTGCCCGGTGGTGCTGTTCCAGGATCTCAATCATCCTGGAGGCCGTCTTTTTGTCGCGTACCGCATTTGGACCACTGCGGTACAGTTCAGCCAGGGCTATGATGCCTCCATGTTGCTGTGTCCCCCAGTCAATGACCTTCTGGGCAAGGATTAGCTCCTGATCGTCACTGGCAGAATGGAACAGGCGCAGTGCTTCACCGATATAGTATTGGGCAATTGCAATGCCGCCATTCACAGCGTCAACTGGTATCTCCGTTTCATCCGGGGTCTCAAATACCGTCAACACTCCGGCAATCCGTGCCGCATGTTCGGCAGCTTTGCTGGCAAATCCCTTGATCGGGAAGAGGTCGTTCCCTTCCCTTTGCAATGTTTCTATGTGGTCGGCAAAGGCAACCCAGACAGTTTTTGCATCCGCTGCCAGGGTAAGCATTTCCGGTTTCAATCCCATTTCCGGGCGCTGGTCCAGCGGTAGCGGATTGTCCATGATGCTGTTGATTGCGGTATTGTAGGCAAGTATGGCCGAGTCGGTGCTCAGGTCATGAGCTTTGTATGGACGCCTGCCGATTGTTGATGCGGGATAGGAACAGAGACAGCGGGAGAGAAAACCTTGCCCTGTCAGCATGCTGTTGCCAAATAACTGCCCGCAGAGTACCGGCTGAATCATCAGGTGCATGGAGAAGCGCCGCCCGTACAGGACACTCAAGCCGTCGCCGCCCCGTACCCGGTCTATCGGTTCACCATCCCAGAGCTTTGACATGCCGGTGACGGTCTTGGTCTGGTTGTCCCTACTCATGGCGTATCCGCCGAGGAAACGTCCCCCTTCATCAGAGAACAGCCCCAGCGTGTAGCGCCCTTCGGCGTATGCCCGCTCAAGCCCCTCGAATGACGGTTCTTCAACCAGATAAAACGGCTGGACGTGTTTTGGCTCTTCCCCCAACTGTTTCAGCAGTGCCTCAATGATATCCTTCTCGGTTTCCTTCAGTGCATTTTTGCGAGCCTTGTCCCATGCCGCAACTTCGGCTTCATATGTCTGCTTGTTTTGATAGAATGTTTCAGACTCACGGCGTTGCCGCTCCTTGAGTGGACCGGTGGCGATCCTGTCGGTTGCTGATTTCCGTTCGCCGGACTCGCCAACGGCTACAAAGTTGTTGGATACCGGAAAACATCTGCCGTCAATCAGGACATTCGCATATGGCTGAACCGCTAAAGTCGCAGCTGCCAGGAAGGATTGACAAATCATATCCAAGGGAGCCTGCACAACGTCATGCACCCGCAGGACGGCCGCACGCATGACAGACGGGAGATAGTAATCCGGGAATGGTTCATTTGCCTGCATTGGTCGGGTAAGCGGGAGAGGTTCAGGTGATTCGGCTTTTACATTAGAATTTGTCAGTGCTTTTCCTGAATCCGCTTTATGAGTATTTTCCTGTGCAACTGATACTGCAGATGCTGTTTCTATCTGTTTCCGTACTGCGTCCAGCCCCTCACGTTGGTGCAGATCGTTGAAGTCAGTCGGCTTGTTCATGTAGTCCCCCATTGAAAACAGGTATTGCCAACAATCCCCCTACGGCTTGCGCTGCTTCGGTAGCCTTGCTGACGCCGGTGTTGACTCCGCCCCATTGATCATTGTCGGCGCAGACTATCTGGCGCAGGGCGGGGTATTTTGCCTGTAGTGCCTCGGCTACCGCCTTGAGGTTTCCGGCGTCAAAGGCAACCGCCACGGCATAGCCGGTGGCTTCATACAAACTCGCGCCGGTGGCGTACCCCTCGCATATCAGCAGCGTGTTGTCCTTTGGTTTACCGATTGGAAAGTAGCTCCCCAGTTTGGCCGTGCCGGTCTTGAAGGTCTTGTTGCCGTCCGGCTGGATGAACTGCATTCCCTGCATGACTCCGGCGGTATCGTAGAGCGGTACCAGCAGTGAGTCCCGCATCACCTTGAGGCCGTAAGCATGGACACCCTTCTTCTGAAGATACTGATGGCTGCCGGTGGCATCCTTTGACTGCTTCCAACGGTCGGCGCACCATGTACGGCAATCGGCCTGAAGTTTCGCCGTCTCTTCGTCCCGCAGTTTCCGTGCGATCTCCATTTTGACCGTGTAGCTGGCTTTCTCTTCCGGGGTAAGGTTCTGGTAGCTCTTGCTGCACCACGTCTCGGAAATGCCTCGTTTCCAGCAACCGAATTTACCCGCTGCCGGTTCATCAGAAAACAGGATGTACCAGCAGTTTTTGGAGCGGTCGCCTCCGGAACTAAATCGGTGCATGACACCTTCGGCCAACATCTCAGAGGGCGGGTCAATCCCTGCGGCCTGCATGGCCTGCCTGAAATCATCAAAGTTTTGCATGGCTACGGTCCTTTGGCCCCTTACACT
>Ga0194037_1002338_pt1 | contig 12714 bp, 9 predicted proteins | sample JunL306m_MetaG_FD_148653 | JGI IMG/M metagenome (GOLD analysis project Ga0194037, IMG submission 148653) | Anoxic zone freshwater microbial communities from boreal shield lake in IISD Experimental Lakes Area, Ontario, Canada - Jun2016-L304-6m | ecosystem: Environmental > Aquatic > Freshwater >...
GATACTTTCAGTATCAACATTCAATCTGATATACCGGTCAGCAAATAGTTGATCAATCAGGATATTAATGTTTCCAATTACACCATTTCCTTTCAAAGTACTGATATTGATGCATTCATTATTCGCTAGAAGATGGTTCAAAATGATGTCTAAATTTTGTTCAAATACTAATGCATATTCCATAATACTTTTTTTCATTTGTTCTAAGCTAAAGCACTTTAGATTTTAAATACCCTTTATTTCTTTTTCCTTTATTTTTAGTCCATGTGCCCTTGTCATTTCTTTTATATGGACTACTTCGAGGGGCTTTGTTATATATTTTTTGACAAAGCTGTAAGAGAGGCATTTTGTTTTTACTCTTACATCAAGCGACACGCTTACAACATAAAGAAAGTCCTTTCTATTTAATAAGTTGTAGGCATCAAAGAAGGAAGTGTCAAAATTTCCACTATTGTCAATTGATTCTAAAAGGATTAGTTTGGGCACAATGTTTTGTTCTTGACTTAAATACGCTAATGCTGCAGCAGGATAATTGAACCCGACTACCCTCTTATGACTTACGTTTTGTAGTTGAAACATAAGATGGGTCAGGTTAACTGATATTCTACTGTTGTCAATAACGACGATTTCAATTTCTTCTTCATTTCCCATGTCAGATAAGTTGCTTGTTTTTTGAATTTCACTATTCGAGGAACTGCTGCAAAGGACGAATTCATAAATGATAATTATTCTAAGGCCTAGGTCTTATTTTGGGGCATTAAATACTAAATATTGAAACTATTTGAAAAATTTGCATTGCTGATTGTATTGAGTATAGATGTGTAAAAAACACCGATCCATCAATGTTATGAAGTAAAATACTTTCAAGAACTGTAATCGATCCCTAAAAAATGAACAATTCTTCTAAGGCCTAGGTCTTATTTTTTGGCGAGAATGCTGTTTTATCAGTTGTTGATTCATTTAGTAGCATGAATCCAATTACTTTTACTTGATTTGAACAAATTAAGTAGATTAGTAAAACATGATATGTAATCAAAGGTTTTAATATGAAAGAGCTCGTTTACAAAAAATATAAAATCATTTGCCTGCTATTTTTATGTAGTCAATTGTTATTCTCCTGCAAACAAAAAAGAGAAAATATTACATCTAATGATGTGCAGTTTGAAGCATCATTCGATAAAATTGTCAGTGATATTGAAAGCGATAGTATCAAGGAAAATCAACTTGCTAGATTATTAGATAGTATTAACAAAATCTCTACAGAAAGTAATCATATTACTGATCGCATCTATGAATATTTATATTACCAATGGGAAGCCAATCCAGAAAGCTTTAGCCATTCACCTTCGATTTTTTCACAGGCATCAACCAATAAAAACCTATCCTCTCACATCAGAATTTCTGCATCGCTTTTCCTATCTCTCACTTACTACATTCAGTACAATATCCCAAAAATGGATAGCCTACTGTCTGAAATTGCAATCCATGAAAATGAAATGGATGATGTGAATAAAATTCTATACTATCGAAATATTGGTTTACAATTAAATATAAAAAACAAATCACAAGAAGCAACTACTGTGTTTCAGAAGGCATTAGATTTAGTAAAAAGGAATCCAAATTACAATAATTGTGAACTAGGAAATATTTTTTGCAACTATGCCTCTGTATATCTGAAATTAAATGATAATAAGAGAGCACTTGAATTATTAAAGAAAGCTTATTTACTCTTGTCAGAAACCCAATGCAATTCTAATGACTTGCAGGCAACTATCCTGAATATTGCGGTAGCATATAGTAATCTTCATAACAATGACAGTGCTATTTGGTATAATAAACAAGAACTTTCCTTAATTACCCAAGTATCTAGAAAAAACTATATGATGTGTTTCATAAGTTATTTAAACATTGGAGGAGAATATGTTGAGATTAAAAAATATGACTCAGCAAGGGTGTATTTTGATAAAGCTTCTTCTATAAAAAACAAAATAAATAATGATAATTTAGTTATACTATTAAACATATTCTCTGCAGTTGCAGATGCACCCATAAAAGACGTATGCAAGAATGTAGAACAAATAAAAGAATATGTGACTCTTTTTTACAAAAACAATGACTTATATGATGTTCAGAATGCCTACGAAGCATTGAGTAAAATCGCTGTCATCAAAAATGATTACAAAGAAGGACTATTTTACATTGAAAAATTGGATTCTATCAAAGAGTTAGTGACTTCTACCGAAAACAAGAAGATGGTAGGAGAACTAGAGGCAAAATATCAAGGAGCACAAAAAGATTTGGAAATTAATAAACAACAAACACAAATAAGACAGAGTCACAACCTCTCTTACTTCCTAATCGCTTGCATGACTATACTTGCATTAGTGACTATTTTAAGTATAAAATCTGTGAAGACAAAAAAAGAAAGAGAAGCGGAGAAGATGCGAGAAAACTTCACCAATCAATTATTAGAGGGTAATGAATCAGAAAGAGAACGTATTGCAAGCGAATTGCACGACAATATTAATCAACGTCTTGTTTTGCTAAAGAAAGAAATGATGTTTATAAGCCCGATTTCAGCTGTAAAAGTTGAGGAGATAATCAATAATATCCGAAACATTGCTAGAAACCTATTCCCGGTTTCCCTACCACATATTGGCTTACAATATAGTATTGAACACTTGTGCGAAGAAATGTCTAATCATCATCACCTTTCTATCACATCGGAAATTAGTTTTAATGAATATATTCTTGACAAAAACACAGAATTGCATTTATTCCGTTTGGTGCAAGAAGCCCTGAATAATATCATCAAACATGCTCAGGCTACTACTGCAAAAGTTACTATAAATGAGGATGAACAAAAAAGGATACTTAGGCTAGAGGTCAGGGATAATGGGTCAGGTTTCGATGTGGAAGCATCTCTGAAAAGTAAGAATTCGTTTGGGTTGCACAGTATTTTACAACGCAGTAAAGCCATTAAAGGAGACTTAAACATTAATTCCAACAATAATGGGACGATAATTAGCATTAACTTACCCTATTCATCATAAATAGTTCTAGAAATTTAAATAACAATAAACTTATAGCAATGTATAAATTATTAATCGCAGACGACTATCCTGCTACCTGTATGGGAACCAAAATGTTTTTAGCGCAAAAGGGACATCAGATTGTATCTGTATGTAATAACGGAATAGAAGCCTATAATGACATTCTTTCAAAACAACCGCAATTGGCTATATTAGATATTAACATGCCAGGAATGAAAGGATTAGAAATTTTGAAGAAGCTAAAAGAGCAAAAGTCACAGACAAAAATCATCTTCTATACCATGCATAATGAAATTAGCATTTTTAATCGAGCAATGGCATTAGGTGCAAAGGCATACCTGATAAAAGATCTACCCTTAGAGGAATTAGAGAGTTGTATAAGAGAAGTAGGCAGTGGTCGCATCTACAAAAATAAGAGTATGGAAAGTCAAATGCTGATTAATAATGAATTGAATCTAGAACAAACCTTTCTAAACCTAACACCTGCAGAAAAGAACATACTAGAATTGGTTGCACTCCAAAAGAGCAGTAAACAAATTTCGGAGGAACTTTTTATTGCAGAAAAAACAGTGAAAGCGCATCGAAGAAATATTGCCAAGAAATTAAATATTCCTGCGGGGAATAATTCCCTTACTATATGGGCAGCAAAGAATTGGAAATAGTTAATAGCTGTAAGTCGTAGGTAGTAGGTTTTAGAATGGAATTAATTTTCCATTCTCCATTCTCCATTTTACACTCTCCATTTTTATCTTTTCTTTTTTTTGAGTAAGGGTAACAGCCTATTATTTTGTCCTATACATTTGTAAAGCGATTTTTTGCGATATGGAATATACATATTCTGTATAATCAACGTTTACTTTTTAAGTGTTTAACAAATAAGAGACGGATAATTACCGCCTTTCTTTTTATATAAATAACTCGATTTTAAGTGAATGCCATGCAATAATGATAATTAGGAATGCAATTAAAATAAATTGAGCAACTTGTAAATTAAGTATGTATGTTTTTTACCAATAACATACAACGTAAAACATACAACGTAAAACTTATAACGTAAAACGTACAACGTACAACTCCTTTACACAAGGTCACTAAATTAAACGCACTAAAATAACAACATGATTTCAATAATTAAAAAGGCTGTAAAATACTCAGATAATACGGCCATCATTGTTCATGACCAACAATTTACTTATCGTGAATTATTGGATGCTTCCAAATCATTTGCAGGTGATTTATTACTAGAAATAGATGATTTGCATGAAGCTCGGGTTGGTTTTATGGTTGACCCCGGTTTTGATTATGTAAAAGTTCAGTGGGCAATTTGGCAAGCAGGGGGCATTGCAGTTCCGCTATGTCTCACACATCCGTTGCCGTCCTTGCAATATGTAATTGAAGATACTAATGCAACAATATTGGTTGTTTCGCCTCAATATGAAACTATATTGACGGATTTATGCCAAGAACGTAATATCCGTTTAATCGTTTTGGGAAATCAAACCTTGAATGAAAATGTAGTTCTTCCAGAAATTGATAGTACCCGCAGGGGAATGATTCTTTATACGAGTGGTACTACAAACAAACCTAAGGGGGTAGTTTCTACACATAGAAATCTCGAAGCACAGGTCACAACGCTTGTCAAAGCATGGGAGTGGAAAGAAAGTGACCATATTCTTTGTGTTTTGCCATTGCATCATGTACATGGGATTATTAATGTAATTTCTTGTGCACTTTGTAGTGGTGCTACCTGTGAGTTTTTGCCTACTTTCTCTGCCGAAGGCATCTACAAAATCTTCTTAGATGGGAAACTCAATTTATTCATGGCTGTGCCTACCATTTATTTCAAACTTATCGCTCATTGGGAATCTTTGGCTGTTGACAAACAGATAGAACTAACAGAGTGTATGAAAAAATTCAGATTGATGGTATGCGGTTCTGCGGCTTTGCCGGTGACAGTAATGGATAAATGGAAGCATATCAGTGGTCAAATACTATTAGAACGCTATGGTATGACAGAAATTGGAATGGCAATCAGTAATCCTTATCATGGTGAACGTAAGCCCGGACATGTCGGTTTGCCACTGCCGGGAGTAAGTATCAGGTTAGTAGATGAACAGAATCAAAATGTGCAATCAGGAGAACCGGGTGAGATATTAGTGAGGGGAGATAATGTATTTTTAGAATATTGGAATCGTCCGAATGCTACAGATGAATCTTTTGTGGGTAACGGTTGGTTTAAAACAGGTGATATTGCTATCGTCGAGGAGGGCTATTACCGCATTATGGGTCGTAATTCTGTGGATATCATCAAATCGGGAGGTTATAAGATTTCTGCTTTAGAGATTGAAGAAGTGCTGAGAACAAATCCCGAAATAAAAGACGTGGCTGTTGTTGGTATTGACGATGAAGAGTGGGGTGAATTGATTGTGGCTGCCATTGTAGTTTCTAATCCTGCCATTGATTTAAAGGAGTTGAATAAGTGGTTGCGTGAGAAAATGGCAGCTTATAAAACACCGAGAAAGTATTTATTAGTCAATGAATTACCACGTAATGCCATGGGTAAAGTGACTAAGAATGATGTTAAAAAACTATTTATATGAGGATACTAAGGGGAACACAACTTTTAATTGTCTTCATTTTGCTAGCAAGTTTTGCTAATGCACAGAAAAGGTATCAGTCCGAAATATTCAATTCAGTAGAGTCTTCTATTGATATTCAATATGGGCAGGCTACCACCCTAAAGGGTAAAAATGAAAGTCTGTTGTTAGATGTCTTTTCACCTCCTAAAGCTGATACGAACAAGCATCGTCCCCTATTGATTTTTATTCATGGTGGCGGTTTTAAGAGTAACACAAAAACAGGTTCTTTCAGTTCATTGCTTTGTAACAGTTTTGCAAAGCGTGGTTATGTTACTGCAAGCATCGACTATCGTTTAGGTGTTGATAAATCGGACGAAAACAAAGGACATGCGGAGGCGATGTATCGGGCACAGCAAGATGGAAAAGCCGCCATTCGTTTCTTTAGGAAGAATGCAGCAACGTATGGTATAGATACTTCTCAGATATTTATCACAGGAAGTTCTGCGGGTGCAATGACCTGTTTGGGTATTGCCTATATGCGTGAGGAAGATATTCCATCAATTGTCGACAAGGGAAGTTTGGGAACGTTAGAAGGAAATAGTGGCAATGAAGGCTATTCATCTAAAGTAGCAGGTGTGATGAATTGTTGGGGTTCAATGATTGACTATAAATGGATTAGAAAGGGCGATGTACCCTTATTTAATGTAGCGGGTACTGCCGACAAAACAGTTCCTTATGATAGTTCTTTCGGTTACAGCATGTTTAAATATGGAGCTTACACCTTGTATCAGCAATGTTTACAAGTGGGTGTCTCTACAGGTTGGCGTCCCTTCATCGGTGCAGGTCATACCTTAGATAACAATGCTACAAAACAAGATAGTGCCATTAATTCGATGGCTGCTTGGTTATATACCCAATTGAAAATTGTAAAAGGAAAGAATGAAGAAGGGGTATTTCGTTGGGAAAAAGAAATAAGTGTCTTTGATAGTTTGAATAAAGTAGAGAAATATTCTCCCGATGCCGTCCTTTTTATGGGTAGTTCCTATATCCGTTTTTGGAAGAATATCAGAGAAGATATAGGGTATAAGGATATAATACATCGTGGTTTTGGTGGTTGTAATCTGCGTGATGTAGCCTATTATGTAAAGCGTATTGTTTATCCTCATCAACCAAAAGCGTTGTTTATGTATGTGGGCAATGATATTGTGGCGGGTGAAAAGGATAAAACGCCCGATCAGGTCTTTGAACTATTTAAGTATGTAGTAAAAGTTGTCAGGGAAAAGTATCCCACAATGCCAATTACTTGGTTACAGATTTCGCCTAGTGAAAAAAGATGGGCTGTTTGGGATAAGGTTTCAGAGGCAAATAGCCTCATAAAAGCCTATTGCGAAAGCAATCCTAATTTGTATTACCTACCTTCTGCAGACAAGTTTTTAGGAGAGGATGGCAAGCCAATCACTAAATATTATCGGGATGATAAACTTCATTATAACGAAGAAGGGTATAAGGTTTGGGGTAAAAATATTAGTGAAAAGGTAAAAGAAATAAGTAAACACTCAATTACGAATTAACAACTCAATTACGAATTAAAAATTACGAATTACGGTTTGAATCGTCGTAATTCATAATTCGTAATTCATAATTCGTAATTCATAATTCGTAATTGGAAACAACGAAAACAGCTATATGAACAAACACACATTTAAAATAGTATGCGCCTGTTTAGCAGGATTTGCATATTCGGCAAACTATACAAACCATGCTCCTTTGGCATCGATATTAATGAAGCAGTTTGTTTTTACGAAGACAATGGCAGGGTTCTTAACCACAGGGATTTTTACAACGCATGCCATCATGCAAATTCCAGGTGGTCATTTGGCAGATAAATATGGGGGGAAGAAAACTTTGATATGGGCTTTAGCAATCATTGTGATTTGTAATGCAGGACTTGCCTATTCTACTAGTTATCAGCAATTGTTGATGTGGAAAATATTGGTAGGTTTTGGAACAGGGATTGCTTTTGTCAGCGGTTCTCGTTATTTAACACAAGTATTACCACATGATATGTTGTTGAAAGCACAAGGATTTTATGGTGCATCTATTTTGATGGGGTCAGGGTTTGTGATATTCGCTGTACCGAGAGTGGCACAGGCTTTTGGATGGTCAACCTCATTCATTACAACGGCATTAGTTGCTTTATCAGTTTTGATATTGTGGTTGATTGCTGCACCAAAACCCGAATTGCACGAACATCCACATGTGAGTTTTGGAAGTTTACTTTCTCACGGTCAGTTGTGGTTGTTAGGACTTATTCAGATGGCAACTTTTGGACTCGTATTAGTAATAGGTTCCTGGGTAATAGAAATGCTCAAAGTAAAAATGGGATTACCACCAATTCAGGCGGGTGCTATTGGTAGTATGGTGTTGTTGTTAGGGATATTTACTCGTGTTTTAGGTGGTACGTTGGTAGTAAAACTTGGATATAGGTGGTTATTAATTTTGAGTCTATTAATGATTGGAACAGCATCGGCGATGTTATCTATAAATAGTTCATCATTGCCTCTTGCATTATCTGCAATTATCATCATGGGCTTTGGTGCAGGACTTCCTTATGCCGCACTATTCAATCGAGCAGTGGCATTATTTCCTGGAAGGGGGGGCGCTGCAATGGGACTCGTTAATATGTTAGGGGTTGTCATGATTTTGGCAGGTGCACCCTTAGTAGGACGGATTGCAGAATGGACGGGTGATTTCTCCTCCGCATTCCTATCTATGTCAGTATTTGCATTCATAGCAATGATAGCCTCATTTGGGATTAAGAAAGATTTGGTTAAATAATAAATTTTATTGGGTAATTATTTAGGTGCTTTTACCACAAGGTAAACAAGGTAAAACAAGGAACACTAAGTTAATTTTAATACCATTTGTTTCTTAGGCTGCAACTAAAATGAATTGAGCAACTTTTGTACTTCAAGTAAATGTGTTTTAACTTAAAACCTATTACTTATAACGTACAACTTACTCACTGATATTCTTAGTATTTCTTGTGGTAAAATCAACTGAGAAGTGATATTTCTGAGCAATTAGGAGCTGATAATGGTATGTACTTTTATCAAGGCAAATTTGATTTAATTTCAAAAAGAGAAAAACAACAAAACATTAAAAACACTCATACAATTTTAAATTATGATTATTGAATACGGCTCTGCAGATTTTAAAAAAGAATGGTTGGAGTATGTTCAGGAAGATCCCGTTCATCCTTCAATTTCATTGGAAAGTAGGATTAAAGGTACGAGAACTATTTTGGCTCATCTCGAAGACGATTCTGCTGAGCCGCATACAATCATCTGTGTGAAGTTTGGCGACAAATTGCCTCAGAATATGGAGTTCATCATGAGCGATGATGATGCTACCGAAATGATGGATGATACCTATATGTTCACTATTTTCTATTCCATCTTTCGTTTAGAGCATTCTACGCTCAAAGGGGCGGGTGCCATTGCAATCAAACAAGCAAAAGAATATTATAAAAAGATGGGCATCAAGCGTTTCTTTACCCTTAGTCCAATCCCATCCTTGCGCAAAGACTTTAAATATATTCCTGCTGAGCGAGCCATCAAAAAGTATTTGAATGAGGGAACAAGTTCAGTAGCAAAATTCCATTTATCAAATGGTGCAAAGATTCATGCTATACATTATAATGCCGATATGAGTCCACAACGAATCTTTGAAAGTTGGGGCATCATGGTCAATTATGATTATTGCGATTATATGTAGTAGGTAGTAGGTAGTAGGTAGTAGGTAGTAGGTAGTAGGTAGTAGGGTGTAATGTCAAACTGCATATAGTATTTGTGAAGTTTTCACTAGAATCTTAAATAAAAAGCACTACTATTCAAGTTTTTTTTCTACAAGGTTCACAAGTGTTTGCACAAAGAATTGGAAGAATTAGAATACAATTCTGCAAATTATTCCAATATAAATCCTTGTCTTACTTGTTTTTCTTTTCTTTAGTAGTAAAGCTTTCCTGATTGTTACCCTAAAAAGTATAGGAAAGACACCCATTTATTAATAAAGGAATGCTATTAAATCCTCTCGTATCGAAGAATGTTTTATTCAGTAAATTTTGAATGCCAATGTTTACCGATAGTCCTCTATATAAATAGATAAAGGAATTAAGATTCAATATTAAAAATCCATTCATCAAACAATCATTTGAACCTAAACCAACTTCATAATACTTACTTACAAATCTACCATTGAGCGTTATCGAAAGCTTCTTTTTATTGTTGTAAGTGATATTTAGATTGCCAATATTCTTTGGTCTTCTCACAAGATAATCATAAGTGGTAGTATCTGTAAAGTTTTGTCTGCTAATTGTTTGTTCTTTACCAACCAAAAAGGTATAGTTACCAGAAAACACTATACTGTGATTCAATTGTGTTTTGAATTCGTATTCAACCATTGTTGCAGTCAGCTTATCACAATTAGCGTAGGCATTCGTATTGAAGTTATAGTTGATGATATGGTTAATTCTATTGTTTTGAATGGATAATCGACCCCATAAAAATTTATTTTTCAACTCAATGCCCAAATTATAGGACGTTGTTTTTTCAGAGCCAAGGCTTTTATTCCCAAGAAATGTATCCGTTGATTCGAAAAGTGAAGGGGTAAGAAAGCCACTTGAAACACTTGTAAAGAGGTTAAGGAACTTATTAATTCTAAAGCCCCCGTCAACTGAGAATGTATTATCTACTCCAGATAATGAATGCTTATTCATCCGTCCCTTTAGATTTAGGGAGAAGGTGCTATCATTGTTAAGAAAATGAATGCCTCCAAAAAGGTCATATTGGTAAGATGTTGGAAAGTGTAAAGTAATAGCACCATTTACCGTATCAAAAGCTGTGTTAGTCAATTGATTGTAACGATAATCTGTTCCTACAGAAAAACTAATATGTTGAGATAGTTTAGTAAATAGCTCTAGTTTTCCAAAGTGAGTCAGTCCTCCAAAGTGTTCAGTATTTAAAGGGGCATTGTGGTAATCTCTAATTGCATTGCTTCCTTTAAAATCAAATGTTATCGATGTATTGTTTTTAGAAAATCTACCACCAATACCCGTATTTAAAAACTTATTGGTGTAGTAGTAATCTTTTGTATCAACAAATCCTTCAATATCTGTGGATGCCTTATAATGACTGAAGAGACAATAACTGTAAAAGGAAAGGTTCTTTTGAGGATTGTATTCAATGCGGCTGTTGAATATATTATTATGGTAGCCATCCTTATCAAATCCTTGAGTGCCTGTGGTATCAGTGGCATAAGAAAATCCACCATTTCTTGATGTCGAGTAGCTTAATTGGTAATTAAATTGACGTTTAGAACCCCAAAACTGAATGGCTGCTGAGGAAGCATTCAAATTTCCTATTCCTTGACTTACTTTCAAATTAATAGCCTTCGATGACTTGTTTTTGCGTGTGATGATATTGATAGCCCCACACATTGCCCCACTTCCAAAAGAGACGCTTTGAGCGGTTTTGTAGAGGATGATTTGTTCTATTTCATTTAAAGAAATAAAGTTTAAATCAAAATATGCGTCCGAAATACTCGAAGGATCCCAAACAGGAAGTCCGTCGATTAAAATCAATGTCTTTGCACCAAGTGCTCCTTCCGAATAAATATTTATAAAACTTCCTGCAGTTTGATAAGCACCATTTATAACAAAACCTGCTTGTTCATTTAATAATTGGCTTAAAGACTTTGCACCATTCTTTTCAATCTCAGTATGGCTAATCACTGTTTTTATTTCTCCTAAACCCCATGTATGAAGGGTGTCAATAGGATTACTTTGTTGTGAGAACAAAGGACAATAAATTAGCAAACACAATATGCAAGCAACTATTTTTTTCATCCGATTTATTTGTAATGATTCGGACAAATCTATAAAGGTTTCTAATTTAAATAAGGGGAAAAGCTAAAATCATTAAAATACTTTGTGTGACTAAGGGTAGTTGAAAAAAATATTGTCTTAATCTCAAAAGGTTATAATGCTTCATAATCAGACGTCTTCTTCGCTAACAATTGTTTATCGTTCAAGTAATTTATTTGGTGAACGTAAATCGAAATTGGCTAAAGTAATTCAGATTAGCAAAAGTGCTCTTTCGACAAGTTGTTTTCCATTGAGAGTAAATAGATGTGAAAATTATGCATTAATTAAACCTTGTAATTGAGTAATTTAATATAGGCAGCGAATTATTAAATTTCTCTCTCTACATTATTGAACTAACAGTTAGACATTGAATTGTCTCTTTTTACTTATTATATTTTTAACAATTAAACAGCCGAAGATGAAAAAAAAATTACAAGAACTCATTTGTTTCTTAACTAAGAACCCAAAGTATGTATGCGTAATAGCAATTTTTGCTATAATTAGTGTGTTTTCTGAAGCTTTATTAGCTCAGTCTGCACCCACAATTTCATATAGTCCGAATAGTGGTATTGCTTATTTCGCTCAACCACAAAATTCTGTTGCGCCAACTGTAAATGATGGTGGTGCCACCGTTACTTATTCTTTAGTTAGTCCTCCTTCAGGAATTACGATAAATGCCACTACAGGTCAAATAAGTTGGGATGCAACTGTTTCTGTTGGTACTTATACTTTGACAGTAACTGCAACAAATAGCGCAGGGTCTAATACCGCCACCTATAATTTGAATGTGATTCTCAATCCTGATGACTTTTTAAAGCCTAAATTCTCAGGTTCAACTGTAACAACAGTATTTTACAATCCTGATAATGGAAAATATCACAATGTAGATGTGTATGTTCCAACGGGTGATGCAAACAAGCAACGTCCAATATTTATGTTCATGCATGGCGGTGGTTTTCAGACAAGTGGAGTTAAAACTGAATCCTATGTAGTCTCTTTTTGTAAGTATATGGCTACCTGTGGATTCGTGGCTTTTGCTCCTAGCTACAATGAAGGTAGTGGTCATACTTTACCTCAAAACTTAGCCGCTGCTAAGGATATGGACAATTGCTTGAATTGGATTAGAACAGCTGCAACCGCATCTACCTATGGCTACAAT
>Ga0194037_1002339_pt1 | contig 12711 bp, 10 predicted proteins | sample JunL306m_MetaG_FD_148653 | JGI IMG/M metagenome (GOLD analysis project Ga0194037, IMG submission 148653) | Anoxic zone freshwater microbial communities from boreal shield lake in IISD Experimental Lakes Area, Ontario, Canada - Jun2016-L304-6m | ecosystem: Environmental > Aquatic > Freshwater >...
AAGCGAGTAAAGCGTTTCCGGCATAGGTAGCGATCCTGTGCCGGAAACGCCATCATGCGCTACGCTTAGATGGTCTTATTCCGGCCTACAATGCTGCTCTTATTCAATAACAATTGTTTTGAAACACAACCCTAGCGCACGATAACATTGTGGTGAAGATCGTAGGGGCGTATTGCATAAGCCCTTATAAAATAAGCTCTATAACATTGGACTTTCGATAAACGGGCGTATGCAATACGCCCCTACTAAAAAACATTGCTCCACCAATAAAACATTGCTTCACATAGAGCCACAATAAAAAGGCATAAAAGGCCTCTATTCTTTGTAATACACTAATTTTTAAGTATTAAAATGCAATGTGGTGTACTTAAAGCTGTGCTGATCGGTTTTGTTTGGAAAAGTTCTTAAAAGTAAAGTATTTGTGTAAAATATTGTTTTTAAAATAATTATTAGGGTCCATTAAGAGGCCAATATCATTACCTCATTAGGGAGTTAATGATAAGGAGAGAAGTTATGCGTGATGATAGAGTTTATATGCGAGATCAAGCGACCCACCAAGTCGAAGAGATTATGAATTTTTATAAAAATAAACCTACTAAGGCTTTATATAATGGCTTAGCTTCTTTATTCTTTAATTTCATCAACATAAAGCGTCGCCGCGATAACAGCGGCTGGAGCAATGATAATGTTGATGATCGGTATTGATAAACCTAATGCCGCAATTCCCCCAAAGCTTAATGCGCCCCAGCGTATGCTTTTAATAAGTTGTTTTTGTTCGATGAACAATATCCCTGCGTTTTCTAAAGGATAAGCCATATATTCTAAGCTCATACTCCAAGCACTGAATAACGCCCATAAAAAAGGTGCGAAGACATTGAGGCCAGGAATAATAGAGAGTATCAGTAACGGAATCGCTAAGCGCAGGATATAGCCGACGCGTTTAGTTTCCGCCAACAATACCTTAGTAAAAGGTTGTTCAATAACAGCGATAGCCTCTGGTTTGATCAGTGCTAAGGTTTTAGCGGCTAATTTGCCATAAAAAGGTGAAGCTAGAAGATTAGCTAATACTGTAAAGCTGAAAAAGCCAACAATAAAAAAGCTCACAAAAAATAATGGCCATAATAACCAATGTAACCAGTGTAGCCAACTCGGAATAAAGACATTAATTAAGCTATCGATATAATAATAACTTAAGGTTAAGGCGGCGCTGTATAAAACAATATTGATCAAAATCGGGATCAATATAAAGTTGCGTAAGTCTTTACTGCCTAATAAAGCGATACCTTTAAATAAATAATTGGCAGCGATTATGGGGTTGTTGCCTTTGTTAGTGAATTTCATATTTAACCTTGTAGACATAGTAGAGTTAGGTTCAGAACCACGTCACTTTTTGTGACAATAGTAGTCTTTCGATCAGCGCCGACTATTATCTATATTATCGTAGCAAAGGTCATTTCTTATTGCTAGAACGCTCTGTGCATAGGCATCTACTCAAAGTTTCAACAAAGATCTGTAAAGTTGATAAGTGCTATAGGCTGTGAAAGTATTCATTAGATATGAATGTTCTTTAATACCTCAGTAATTGCCCACAGTTTTAAGGATTAGAAAAAATGTTTTGGCTTTAGGGGCGACAAATTCGCCACGTTAAATATTGATCTAACCGACATCGGCATTCAAATTATCAACATTAATGCTAAAATTATCAGATTAACCCTTTTAAACTTTATGAGTATTTTATGACCGCTCCAGAAGCTCTATTCGAATCAGCATTAACCTCTTTAAAACTTCGTGCTCGCGGTAAAGTTCGTGATATTTACGATGTCGATGAAAAGCATATGCTCATTGTAACTACCGATAGACTTTCTGCCTTTGATGTTATTTTGCCTGACCCTATTCCTGGTAAAGGTCGTGTTTTAACACGTATTTCTAATTTTTGGTTTGATAAATTAAAGGCAATTATGCCTAATCATTTGTCTGATATTACCTTGGAACAAGTCGTGCCTGATGCTGCGGAACGCGCTCAGATAGAAGGTCGAGCTATTGTTGTTAAACTTTTGAAGCCGTTGCCAGTTGAAGCCATTGTGCGGGGTTACTTAATTGGTTCAGGTTGGAAAGATTATCAAAAAACGGGTGAAATTTGCGGCATTAAACTACCCGCTGGTTTACAACAAGCCCAGCAATTGCCTGAAGCGATCTATACGCCATCAACTAAAGCGGCCGTTGATCAACATGATGAGAACGTAAGCTTTGAGCAAACGGTTAGTCTATTAGGTCAAGATTTAGCCGAGCAAGTTCGTGATGCTAGTTTGAAGTTGTATAAAATAGCCGCCGAATATGCCAAAGAGAGAGGCATTATTATTGCTGATACTAAGTTTGAATTCGGTATCGATGAAAACGGTATTTTGTGTCTGATTGATGAAGCTTTAACCCCTGATTCCTCAAGATTTTGGCCTGCGGACCAGTATCAAGTAGGCATTAGTCCACCTAGTTTTGATAAGCAATACATACGTGATTACTTAGAGACTTTAGATTGGGACAAAACTGCCCCAGGCCCCGTTTTACCCAGCGAAGTTGCTTTGTTTTGTTCAGAAAAATACCGAGAAGCAGAGCTAAAGTTGACTAAAGATTAAGCTAGTTTTTATTGAGTCGTATCATTTTGGGTGAACTCAAATTATAAAATAAGATTTGCAGACATAAGAAGGTCTATCACTTGCAAAAGAGGAGTTTAACTTTATTTAGCATTCTATGTTCTAGTGGCTTATCGTAATCTGACCATGGAGTGTTTCGAAGTTTTTTTAAGCAAGTATCAAGTCCACCTATATTTTGTTTGCAAGGGCTATGAGTTGATTGTAATTCTCAATACATGAATATTGCATGTAAGGTTTCTACTCTCAATTACGTGATATTTTTAGTATTCTGGGGATCAGTAATGCAAATTTGGGTTGATGCCGACGCCTGTCCAAAAGCAATAAAAGATATTTTGTTTCGGGTAGCGGAGCGTTTGAAAATAACCACGACTTTAATTGCCAATCACACGTTACAAATTCCTCCATCGCGCTACATCCAGTTTTTGCAAGTAAGATCAGGGTTCGATGTGGCTGATAATGAGATTGTTAAAAGACTCAATGTTGGAGATTTAGTGATTACTAGCGATATTCCCTTAGCTTATGAAGTGCTCTGTGGAAGCGGTCATGCCATCAATCCACGCGGCGAGCTTTATACACAAGACAATATCAAGGATCGTTTAAATATGCGCGACTTTATGGAAACCTTGCGTTCTAGCGGCATTGATACTGGCGGACCCTCTGCATTAAGTTCACGCGACATACAAGCCTTCGCAAATCAATTGGATAAATTTTTAGTTAAGCACAGGTAGACAAAATAGAAATTAATTGTCTCTGCATCACAATCGGCCTCTAAGTTACGATCGACATCTACTTATAGTTTTGTAAGGCAGATAAGCGCCAGAGACTGTGAAAGTATTTTTTTGTCTCCTCTTTAGCAAAAAGGGGTTAGCGGAGATTGGGGCTATTAAAAATAAGCAATAAATATCAGTAATCTACGATGCGACTCCCCTCAGTCCCATAGGCGCCAACTTAAGGCAGGGCAGTGTGCAAGGCTTAACCTTATACTGTATCGTCTTAAGTTGTTAGTTTGATTTTTGGCATATTGACCTGATTTTGTGTAGATACCTATGCCTTTGTTGCATAGGTATCTACATAAGTTTCTTATCGGCGTGGAAACGATAAAAAACAGCGTAGGGGCGTATTGCATACGCCCAACATCGAAAGTTCAATGTTATAGAGCTTATTTTAAAAGGGCGTATGCAATACGCCCCTACGATCTTCACCACAATGTTATCGTTCGCGCGTGGGAATGCTAACAATTATTTGTGTAGATACCTATGCCTTTGTTGAGGGGGTAGGTGTTTGATAAGCGTATATTCCCCAGTAGTTTGATGATAGCTGGTAAGCTGTTAGAATCATATTTCTTTAAATTTAAATTAAAATTTTTGTGAATCCTAAACCTAAGTTGCTATCCGAAATTAAGACTGAAGAATATCGGTGGATTGCTGAAGCTGCGTATTACAAAGCTTTAGCCAGAAGCTTTGCAACTGGACACGATCAGGAAGACTGGCTTAAAGCACGCAAAGACTACGAGCAAAAAATACTGTCGAAACAGCACAGAAATGGACTAGTATCGTTAGTGTCCGATAGAATTAGTGTATAAAATTGCTTTGTGAAACAGGGTGTTCAAATACTAGATACATTGAATCGAAAGATTTGTTGAAATTGTTATTGTAGATCAAATTCGCTTTGCTGATCTTTATAGCACGGTTAAATGCTCAGCACTTTCCGTATGCACTAAGTCACCACTACGTTGTAACACAAAATATCCGCGTTTTAAGGCTTCTTTTTTGGCGTCATCATTAATATGGAATGAGGCAATAGCTCCGTATTGTTTAAAGTTTTGGTAGATGGGAAACAGCTTTTTAAAGTTCTGCATCTTTCTGTCTAGCTTATCCAGATCGTTTTTATGGGCTTTATATTTAACTTCAATAATGCCAACGGCATTACCGTTAGTCATAATAATGTCGTATTCTTCTTCGGTATTGCCACGACGCTTATGTCCGTTTTTTTCAATGTCCTCAAAATGAATGCTGCCCAAATGAGAGTCATTGGCTAAGCTATTAAAGAAAAATTCTTCGGCTACATTACCTTGATTATTGACTACATTGCCTAGCGTAATACCTATACGCTCTAACTTTTCGTCGGTACGCTTCATTTGTTCATCAGTTGCACGTTGCGCTGCATGTAAATTTTTACTATCTACAGCAAGACTAGCTACCAGCGCTATTAATTCATCATCAGACATGTTCTTCACCTTTATCAACTATGTTGATCATTCTAACATAGCAAGTCATCATACAAAGACGCCTTAAACTCTCCCACTTTGTAAAAGTGGGAGAGGGGGGATTTTTAAAACTATTTCGCTTTTTGATCATCGCATTTCGCCAGCTAAGCATGGAATGCATTGTGTTTATGCCCGGCATCGATTCGCGTAAGATACTGTCTAATGTAAATAAAATAACCTTAATTAAAACACCTTTATGTCACTAGTAAACAATCTACAACCATTACAACCTCTGATGCGTGAGTGGCGACAGCATCTGCATCAATTTCCTGAAACTGCGTTTGAGGAAACTCAAACTTCGCAATTTATTGTTGATAAGTTGCTTAGTTTTGGTTTAGAAGTTCATCAGGGTTTGGGTAAAACCGGTGTTGTTGCTACGCTTTCTGCTGGAACCAGTTCTAATAAAATTGCCTTACGAGCAGACATGGATGCTTTGTTCATTCAAGAGCAAAACAGCTTTGCTCATAAGTCCTGTCATAATGGAAAAATGCATGCGTGTGGGCATGATGGCCATACGGCGATGTTGTTAGGGGCGGCGAGTTATTTAGCCCAGCATCGTAACTTTGATGGTACGGTGTATTTTATCTTTCAACCTGCTGAAGAAGGTCGTGCTGGCGCTAAGCAGATGATCGATGATGGTTTATTTATACAATTTCCTGCTGATTGCGTTTTTGGGTTGCATAATTTTCCTGATATTCCAGTCGGACATTTTGCCGTCAAATCTGGTGCAATGATGGCTTCATTTGATTGTTTTGAAATCGTTATTACAGGTCAGGCAACTCATGCAGCAATGCCTCATTTGGGTAATGACGCCATTATTGCGAGTGCTCAATTGATCACAGCTCTGCAGACCATCGTAAGTCGAACTCTTAATCCAGCTGATCCTGCGGTGGTTAGTATTACTCAGATACATGCAGGTAATACTTGGAATGCGCTACCCGAGTCAGTTTTGATCAGAGGTACTTTTCGTTGTTTTAATAGTGATATTCAAAAGACCATTGCCGATAAAATAGCTCAGATCGTGAAGGGTATTTGTGAGAGTTTTGAGGTGAAAGCAGAAATCAACTTCAATCCAGAAAATCCAGGCTATCCTGTGACTTTTAATGCCGTAGCGGAAACTGAATTAGCATTACAAGCGGCTATAGCAGTAGCTGGTGAATTAAGTGTTGATAGACAACCAGTACCTAGCATGGGCTCAGAAGACTTTGCCTTTATGTTGCAAGAAAAGCCCGGCTGTTATATCTGGATTGGTAATGGTTCTTCCGAAAATAGCTGTTTATTGCATAATCCTCATTATGATTTTAATGATGAAATATTAGCGACAGGCGCTTCATATTGGGTCAAGTTAGTTGACGTGGTGCTCGGGCAGTCTGATCTTTTATAAAGCTGTTTATTGTTTCGATGGGTCCTTAATCAAAACAGGGTTAATCTTGTTTTCAACGTCAATAATAACCTTGGTCAAAGCGATTAAATTAGCTTCTTCTTTAATTTGCATACCCATCATATAGAAAATAGGCATCCATAAAGGATTGATTATTATGCCACCTAAGACGCTTTTCCAAGTTCGTACAAGATTTTTGAATGGGTTAAGTGAATCGATTAGGCTAGGCATCGGGTATTGTTTAAATACACTGACTATTTCTTTTAGTAGTAATTTATCTTGATAGTCAAGACCGGCCATCGAAGATGATAGTTTTCGTTCCATTCGATGATAATTCATTCGAGCATAACCCGCACAACAGGCAAAAATAAGTGCCACTATGGGGAGTATGACCGTTGGAGGCGCAAAGGGCGCAAAGGTAGAAGATAGCATTACCATGCCAAGACCTAGTATTAAGACACTTTTAGCTCTTTCTACATCTCGATCAATGCCATATACGATAGCAGAGACTGCATTATCATAGGGAGGTTTTAAATAACTGTATTCTTTTGTCATTATAGTGCCCCATAACGTAAATTCTTTTTTTACCATTGCTTGGGTAAATGTCAAGTTTTTAGTGCGGTAGATTGCTGTTGCGAATTCAGCCAACAAACTTAATGACATTGGTCATAACGGCTATCACTAAACATAAGACAGTGTTTTAGATGACAGGTCGGGTTAGCGATAGCGTAACCCGACACGATGCTCTACAAAATGCTTGGCTTACGCTATCGCTACGCCAAGCAACAAAACTCGTGAGTTTTGACTCCATTACAAAACGACATACAGTTAAGCCACAAGTTGTGCATTGCTTTTAGGAGTCAAAACTCATGAGTTTTGCTTAAAAAAAACCTGAATGAGTCAAGTTTCGGCTAGAGCCTAACCCGACTATGCAAACGCTTAGTGCCTTTTTTTAATTAAGATGCTCTACAAAATGCTTGGCTTACGTTATCGCTACGCTAAGCAACAAAACTCGTGAGTTTTGACTCCATTACAAAGCGACATATAGTTAAGCCACAAGTTGTGCATGGCTTTTAGGAGTCAAAACTCATGAGTTTTGCTTAAAAAAACCTGAATGAGTCGGGTTTCGGCTAGAGCCTAACCCGACCTATGCAAGCGTTTTGTGCCTTGTTAAGCTGATAGTCATCCTAAAGGTAAATATAACTCGAAACTTTCTTATTTTTCTAATTAAGTCGACTTTATGAGCATTTTTATCTATGTCATTAAAATGTTTTTTAAGTGTCTTACACTAGCATTAGCAACAAATTTTATAAAATATTAGCAATGTGAGATTTCAGCTATTAATATAACGCCAGAACAAACTGAATATATTTGGATATCTAATGACTGAACTGCTTAAATTGTTTCAAGAAACTTCCTCTTTACAAGGCAGTAATGCTAGTTTCATAGAATATTTATATGAATGTTATTTGGAAAATCCTGAATCAGTTGAGTTGAGTTGGCAAAAGGTATTCAAGAGCATTCAGAGTGGTCATAGCTATGAGACGGCCCATAGTCCTATTGTTGATCGTTTTGCGCAACTGGCCATTAAATCTCAAGATCGACTTGCGAAGTTACAAGGTTTTACCGAAACCAGTGTTAAAAAACAAGCGTCAGTTTCTCGATTGATTAATCATTATCGTGTTCGTGGCCATCAAATAGCTAACACCAACCCTTTAGGTAAAGCGGCGATACAACCAGCGGACATGGATCCATCCTATTACGGTCTTTCTGAATTGGATATGGATACCCTTTTTGATTCAGGTGCTCTTTATGGCAATGTTGATCGTCTAACCTTACGAGAGATTATCGCTAATCTGCAGGGTATTTATTGCGATAGCATAGGCTCTGAGATTATGCATATCGCTGATACCCATATTAGGCGCTGGCTGATCAATCGTTTAGAAAGCTCTAAGCTTAGTTTAATAACTGACGCTGATAAAAAACGCTGGTTATTGAAGCTGTTGACAGCTGCAGAAGGTATAGAAAGTCATTTACATAATCGCTTTGTTGGTCAAAAACGCTTTTCTTTAGAGGGGGGTGAGTCTTTAATTCCTATACTTGATGAGCTCATTCAGGGGGCTGGCGACAAGGGTGTTAAAGAGATTGTGATTGGCATGGCGCATCGCGGTCGTTTAAATGTATTGGTTAATATTTTAGGTAAAAGTCCGGCTAGTCTGTTTGATGAATTTACAGGTATATCTACGCTGTCACCCGGTGTGAGTTCGGGAGATGTTAAATATCATTTAGGCTTTTCTTCTGATGTAGAGACCCCTGGTGGTCCAGTTCATTTAACACTAGCCTTTAACCCCTCTCATTTAGAAATTATTAACCCGGTCGTTGAAGGCTCAGTTAAAGCACGTCAAGATAGAACTGGTCCTGAGGGTGTCAATACAGTCGTTCCAATACTAATTCATGGTGATGCCGCATTTTCAGGGCAGGGCATTGTTATGGAAACCTTGAACATGTCCCAAACTCGTGCTTTTTACACAGGTGGGACAGTCCATATTGTTATCAATAATCAGATTGGTTTTACCACCAGTAACGCGCAGGATGCCAGATCTACGCTGTATTGCACTGATGTTGCCAGCATGATTCAAGCACCGGTTTTTCATGTTAATGGAGACGATCCTGAGGCAGTGATTTTTGTGACTAAACTAGCTCTCGAATATCGTATGACCTTTAATAAGGATGTGGTGATTGACTTAGTTTGCTATCGCCGATTGGGGCATAACGAAGCCGATGAGCCAGCAACCACTCAACCTCTGATGTATAAAAAAATTCGTGCACATGACACTACACGGACGATTTATGCGCAAAAGCTTATTAATGAGTCGTTGTTAACAGCAGAGCAAGTCGAAAAAATGTCGCAAGATTATCAAAACTTGCTAGATGCTGGTCAAGTAGTTTCTAGACCTGTATTAACTGATACAAGTTATTTATATACAGATCAATGGAATGATTTTTATGGTAAAAGTTGGGATATTCCTTGTAAAACGGCAATATCTAGGGATCAATTACGCTACTGTAACGATAGAATGCAAAGGCTGCCAGCGGGATTTGAATTACATCCCCGTGTTGCTAAGGTGATGGATAATCGTCGCAAAATGGCCGCGGGTGCTATGCCTGTGGACTGGGGTTTTGCAGAGAACCTAGCTTATGCCAGTCTTTTATTAGAAAAGTATCATGTTCGATTAACAGGACAAGATGTCGGACGAGGTACTTTTGTTCACCGTCATGCGGTATTGCATAATCAATTAAGTAATAAAACCTATACGCCGATTAGACATTTGGATAAAGATCAGGGTCGTGCGCAAATTTTTGATTCTCTATTATCTGAGGCAGGGGTGCTAGGATTTGAGTACGGTTATAGTTCAACCATGCCCAATACTTTAGTGGTTTGGGAGGCGCAGTTTGGTGATTTTGCTAATGGTGCACAAGTCGTTATTGATCAATTTATAAGTTCGGGTGAAACAAAATGGGGGCGCTTATGTGGCTTAGTGATGTTGTTGCCTCATGGTTTTGAAGGTCAAGGTCCAGAGCATTCTTCTGCGCGGTTAGAGCGTTATTTACAACTTTGTGCTGAGCATAATATGCAAGTGTGTACTCCTACTACACCCGCTCAAATTTTTCATTTATTACGTCGGCAGTTATTGCGTAACTATCGAAAACCCTTGATAGTGATGAGTCCTAAAAGTTTGTTACGACATAAGATGGCGGTTTCAAGCTTAGAAGATTTAACCGAGGGTCAATTTCATCCTTTAATTGGTGAACAAGATAAGGTTAACCCTAAAAAGATTACCCGTTTTGTGTTGTGTGCAGGTAAGGTTTATTACGATCTTATAGAGGCACGTCAGCAAGATGAATTGCAACATATTGCCATTGCCAGAATAGAACAGCTTTATCCATTTCCAGATAAATTGTTTAGAGCTGAAATAGCAAAGTATCCTCAGTTAAAAGAATTTATCTGGTGTCAGGAAGAGCCAAAGAATCAAGGGGTATGGTATCAATCTAAACATCACTTTATGGATAATTTGCCTGCCAATGTTAGTTTGACTTATGCTGGACGAGACGCTTCTGCGGCTCCTGCCGTTGGTAAATTCCATATTCATATAGAACAACAAAAAGCTGTGGTTCAAGCAGCCTTATACGGAAAATCTTCAGGAAAATAACATGAGTATTGACATTTTAGTACCCCAACTACCCGAATCTGTTTCTGATGCCACATTAATAACGTGGCATAAACAAGTTGGAGATTTCGTTGTTAAAAACGAAAATCTCGTTGATTTGGAAACGGATAAAGTTGTTTTAGAAGTTCCTGCTCCAGAATCAGGTGTATTAACTCAGATACTTAAAGAAGATGGGTCGATTGTAACAGGGGGGGTAATACTGGCAGTATTGGATGTTCAAACCGATCAAAAGCCAGCTAGTACTCATACGTCTACTGAGCAGTCTAAAGCAACTGATTTTAATGGTGATGATATCCCGTTAAGCCCTTCTGTACGCAGACTTATTCATGAAAATGCTATGGATCCCAGTGTCATCAAAGGTACAGGGAAAAATGGTCGATTAACTAAGACGGATGTTTTAGATCATCTAAATCAACAACCGAACATTCCAGAACAGGCGCCTAAAGAGGAAGTTAAGAGTCAAATAAGTATTCCTTTAGTAACTTCAGCTACGATAGCGTCTAATTTGCGACCAGAACAACGGGTGCCGATGACGCGCTTGAGAGCAAAAGTTGCCGAGCGTTTGTTACAAGCACAACAAAATGCCGCGATGTTGACTACCTTTAATGAAGTCAATATGCAAAATGTGATTGATCTACGAAATCAATATAAGACCCGATTTGAACAAAAACATGAAGTGAAATTAGGCTTTATGTCGTTTTTTGTTAAAGCCTCAATCGAAGCTTTAAAACGTTTTCCTGCTATTAATGCCTCTATTGACGATAACGACATTATTTATCACGGTTACTATGACTTAGGTATTGCCGTAAGCACACCACGCGGTTTGATTGTGCCGGTATTACATGATGCCGATCAACTGGATTTTGCTGGTATAGAAAAAAGTATCTCTGATTTTGGTGCTAAGGCTAAAGCCGGTAGCTTAACTTATGATGATTTAAAGGGCGGTACCTTTACCATTACCAATGGTGGCGTATTTGGCTCTATGTTATCAACACCTATACTCAATCCACCGCAATGTGCAATTTTAGGTATGCATGCTATTAAAGAGCGCGCAGTGGTAGAAAACGGACAAATCGTAATCAGGCCAATTATGTACTTAGCGTTGTCTTATGATCATCGTTTAGTGGATGGTCGAGAAGCCGTACAATTTTTAGTAACTATTAAAGAATGTTTAGAGTCTCCTGCTCATCTTTTGCTGAATATTTAAGTCCATGTCTACTAAAAGTGCTAGCCATTATGATGTGATTGTTGTCGGTGCAGGACCTGCAGGTTTTGCTAGTGCTGTGCGTAGCGCTCAATTAGGTTTCAAAACGGCTTGTATCGATAATTGGCGGAATAAATCAGGTCAAAGCCAATTAGGAGGCGCGCACCTTAATGCTGGAAGTGTTGCCTCAATGACACTGCTGCAATCAGCAAAACTTTATCATCAGCTAAATCATGATATAGCTAAGCATGGTATATATGCTGAAGCTATTTCACTTAATCTTCCTCAAATGATTGAGCGTAAAAACAAGGTTGTCGCGGACATTAGTCATAATATGGCTAAGTCTTTAGTGCATCATCGTATAGATCATATTCAAGCTAAAGCACGATTATTAAATGCAAGGCAAGTAGAAGTAATTTCGACAGATAAACAAACGAAGTCAATTTTGACGGCTAAGCATATTATATTGTCGACAGGTTCTTCACCTATGAAACTGGATCATGTTCAGGTAGATAATGAGTTTATTATTGATTCCATCTGCGCCCTAAATCTTCAAACACTCCCTAAAAAACTAGCCATCGTGGGCGCTGGAGTGGTAGGGTTAGAGTTGGCCAGTATTTGGAATAGATTAGGTGCTAAAACAATACTGTTGGAAGCTCAAGAAGATTTTTTGTCAGTGGTTGATCAACAAATTTCCGGAGAAGCTTACCGTATATTTACGCAACAAGGTTTAGATATAAGGTTAGGGGCGCGTGTTATCTCAGCAAAAACGCTTAACAAAAAAGTGTGTATAGATTATCAAGATCAAGAAGGTACCCATAATTTGCGTGTTGATCAGTTGATAGTAGCATGCGGTCGAAAACCTAATTCTATGATGTTGGCAGCACCTGAAGCAGATTTGTTATTAGATGAAAATGGCTATGTTTATGTTGATAAGAACTGCCGCACCAATCTGCCTGGCGTTTATGCGATTGGTGATTTAA
>Ga0194037_1002341_pt1 | contig 12695 bp, 6 predicted proteins | sample JunL306m_MetaG_FD_148653 | JGI IMG/M metagenome (GOLD analysis project Ga0194037, IMG submission 148653) | Anoxic zone freshwater microbial communities from boreal shield lake in IISD Experimental Lakes Area, Ontario, Canada - Jun2016-L304-6m | ecosystem: Environmental > Aquatic > Freshwater >...
TTGCGGTAGCCATCCAGATCGACCTTGAACTGCCGCATGAAAAAGCGGGTATAGACATCACCCAGTCCACGGGGGAAATCCTCTGTCCTCTCCAGGCTCAAGCGCCCGGCATGAACCTCCTCAGAGAGAATCATGAGGGTCAGAATCATGAGGGTCAGGGCTACACATTGCACAAACCAAGTTGATTCCCCAATTCAGTCACAAGGTTTTGGAGCTTCTTGTCCTTTCCCAGTTCCACTGAAAGCCTTTTGCTTGACTGCGTGATAGCAGACTCTTTTACGCCGAATCGACTACCTATCTCTTTCAATTTAACACCGCTGTATCGATGACAAAGATAAATGGCCACCTTAGCGGATAGTTTTTCGTCTTCTTTGATTATGCGCCCGGTTATCTCCATAATTTGATCTATAGTCGGCTTGCCCTTTAACTGTTTCAATGCAGGAAGATTACGATCAGGTGATTTGCAATCCAAGTGCTGTTCCTGGATAGCAGCTACAAATTCAGGAGTGCCAAGCAAGGTAGCTGCCAACATCTGTTGTAACGGACTTTCATGCTCTTTGCCGATTAATTCATTTACAAAGCGACAATATTTCTCTTGAGCCGTTGGCGGCGATTTATCAAAGTATCCAAGGATGAATTCCGTTGACAGCCAATCCGGCGTTTTTCTCTTGCCGGTATACTCCTGAAAACTTGACCACCTATAATCGCCCGGCTCATTTACAATGCCTACTCTTACCGGATTAAGATGGATGTAGCGGGAAAGCTCCAGTGCGTATTCATCAGCTTCAACCAGTATACCTTTATATCGCCCCTGAAATAGATGTCCCGACCTCTTTCTTTTTGTGTTGAAGTAAGTTGTGTATGCGCCGTTAACGTGCTGCATTATCTGGGAGAGATTGCCTGAGGGGGTCTCAACGAGCAGGTGATAATGGTTGCTCATCAGGCACCAGGCATGAATAACTGCGCCATATCTATGTACTGCCGATTCCAGATAGGAGAGGAACTTTACTCTGTCCTTTTCGCTTTTAAAAATATCCTTCCGTTCATTTCCTCTTGCAGTTACATGGTAATACGCATCTGGGTACTCAATCCTTAACTGCCTTGCCATGGGAATCTCCCTTGATAGCTGATGCTGGTTGCTTGATAATATCTCAGCTAAAGAGCTTTGTCAAATGTGTAGCCCTGACCCCTATGCTCTATGGCCAGTTCCTTGATGTCACCCGGAAGGTCGTCCGGTGCTGTATCCCAGGAGCTGAGTTTTTTGGCTATCGGTGCTGTGAGGACAAGCCAGAGCGGCAGGCCGCTTTCTTTGGCTTTGTCCAGGATGGTCTGTCTTTGTATTTTGGTGAGTTTCCTGTTTTGTTCTTTCAGAAGTTCATCAAGTATTTTGCCGCATACGGTTGGCGAGAGTTTCTCAAGCTGGATGATAGGTGCCTTTGGGTAGAGTTTCTCCAGTTGGTCGCTGTCTTTGCCTTCCAGTACTGATATTATCATCCTTACGTTGTCGGGGAGTTGTTTGGGGAAGATGTCAGAGTATTGTACCGGAGTGGTGTTGTTGAACTGATCTATGGCGTCTATGAAGATGGTGAGGGGCTGTTCTGCGGTTGCCAGTTCCAGTTGTTCGTGGAACAGTTCGGCTGTTTTCCTTATTCCCCCTTCTTCAGGGAGTGACGGAGGTTCCTGTTCGTAGGCGGTTGCTATCTGTTTTATCAGGTCTTCAAGTAGTGTCTGGGGTAGCCATGAACGGGGTGAGGCGCCGATGAAGCGGTAGATTGGTTTCTTCTCCTGCAGCATGTTGGCTTTGGCCATCAGGGCCGATTTACCGGCACCCCCTTTGGCCTTTATTATAAGCGGCAGGGGGGGCTTCTCATTTGCCAGGTAGACTTGTATTTTATTTAGTTCCTCGTCTCTGCCGATAAGGTGTTTTCCGGTGTCATCCAGGAATATCTCCTGGATTTCCAGTTCCTCTTCTTCCTGCAGCGGGGTTGTTTTGGTCAGTTCCTCCAGTTCGGAGATGATGGTGTTGTTGAGTGATTGTTCTATGGCGCTGCAGTAGTCGTCCAAGTGGTCGGTGGTGATGGGGTTGTTATCGGCGCCTGTCCATGTGGCCTGGAAGGTGTGGATATGGTTTTCAGGCAAGACTTTGGCGATCTCTGTTTTCAGTACCTGTCTCAGGCGTATCGCTTCGGGGTCTTGACTGCCGTCGGTAAGATAGTCGGAGAATCTTCTGGCAATCCCTTCATGGGATGTTTCCGGAAGGCCGCTCAGTTCCCTGTTGAAGGAGAAGATGTGTTCCCTGGCACCGTCAAGATTTAAAAGGCCGCTGACTATCTCCATATGGGTGGCAGAGTAGTAGTACTGCTCTGGAGCAAGTTTCAACTGCTCGTGGGCGGTGTGCAGTATTCTGGTCAATTGGCTTTCGACATTCCCCCAGGCGTCGTGGCCGACGTTCTCGTCGGTTCTGGGTTTGAGGCACCATATGGGTGGTACGGCGTTGTCATCTCTGCGGTACCAGTAGTTAAGGAATTTGGCATCATCAGTTGAAGCCCATTTCTGAATCCGCTCGAAGTCGACGTCCGGTATCTGCACCGCCGGAGGCCGCCAACCGTAGCGGTCGCCGATCAGCATCAAAAAGTTGGGTTTGGGTTTTGGGGATAGTTGCTGGCAGCGGATTACTTCGTCCAGACAGATCTTGATGGTGTCGTGGGTGGTGGCGACTGAAGGGGAGATGCCCCATCTCAAATCAACTACGTGGAAGAAGGCATTGTGGGCGGCGCATAAAGCCTCAAGCCGGGGCCAGACCTCCGCCCGCAGTTTCTCACGCTCGGCCTGGAAATCACCGAAGGTGGAGCTTAGGAATACACGGAATATACTGAGTGACATAGGAGCCTCCTCTTATTGGTTTTACATCGTGCTGCCAAGAAACTTGGCCAGCCAGCGTAGCCGCCGGATATCGTTCAGAATCGCCGCAGAACCATACGGATCATACGGATATAAATCTCACATCTAGATTGTCATGTCAGATGGGTAGGAAGCAGCCACAGCCAACAGCAAAATCTTACCGTTATTCAAAGCAAATCGAACACTCTGGCAAAATTTCTGACAGATATTCTGCCTGTTTATGTATTGCTGGTTTACAGCCTTCCAAGTCAAGCCTAGTAAGTTTTTTAAGTCCAAAAAGTGGGGAAATATCTTTTAACCTTTTGCAGTTACAGAAACTTAAGCTCGTAAGATTTGTAAGTTCTGAAAGCGTTAAGATATCTGAAAGGTTTTTGCAATCATCCAGGCAAAGGCTGGATAGATTGACCAGACCGGAAAGCATGGAAAGATCGGTAAGTGTCTTGCATTCGCTCAAATCCAGACTTGTCGGATCACTAAATCGAGGTAATAGCGATATGCCTGTATTCTTATCTTTTTTTGTTTTGACAAAATTAATCAGCAGGTTGATCGCTTTTTTTGAATCAGGTCCAAGTATTTTTTCATAAAGTGCAAGTGCCTGGCAGCAAAGCGGTTCTGCAGACTTGCTATCACCTTTCTCCACTAATGCAATAGCCAGATTGCTGACGCTCAATGCAGTGTCCGGATGCTCAGGTCCAAATAATTTTTCCCGAATTTGAAGCACACGTCGTAAAAGCTGCTCTGCAGCTTTGTAGTCTCCAATATCAGACAAGATGATTGCCAAATCGTCCATGTTTGTAATTGTATCAACGTGTTCAGGCCCGAGAACTTTTTCCCTGATAGCCAGAGCACGACGGAGAAGCGGTGCGGCTCTGTCACAATCATCTGTATCTGACATGAGAATAGCCAGGTTGTTGAGGCTATCTGCCGTAGCCAGATGCTCTGGCCCGAGTACCTTCTCCCTGATAGCCAGGGCGCGGCGATAGAGCTGTTCGGCTCCGTCATAATCTCCTTTATTTTTCAAGAGAATAGCCAAGTTATTGAGGCTGTCTGCCGTATCAGGATGCTCAGGTCCAAAGATCTTTTCATAGATAGCCAAGGCTCGGCGATAGAGAGGCTCGGCTCCGTCACAATCTCCTTTTTCAGACAATAGATTCGCCAAATTGTTGAGGCTGTTAGCCGTATCCGTATGATTTGGCCCCAAAAAATTTTCTCTGATAGCCAAGGCACGGCGGTAGAGCATCTCAGCGCCATCATAATCACCTTTGTCTGATATGAGATTCGCCAAGTTGTTGAGACTGAGTGACGTGTCCGGATGATCTGGCCCCAAAACCTTTTCATAGATTGCCAAGACACGGCGGTAGAGCTGCTCAGCGACGTCATAATCTCCTTTTTCAGACAATAGATTAGCCAAATTGTTGAGGCTGCCAGCCGTATCCTGGTGCTCAACCCCCAAAAACTTTTCTCTGATAGCCAAAGCACGTCGGTAGAGCGGTTCGGCACCGTTATAATCTCCTTTTTCAGACAAGAGAATCGCCAGGTTGTCGAGTTTTCCTGCTGTGTCAGGATGCTCCAGCCCAAAGACCTTTTCGCTGATAGCCAGGGCTCGGCGGTAGAGAGGTTCAGCAGCGTTATAATCACCTTTTTCAGATAAGAGCCCAGCTAGGTTGTTGAGGCTGCCAGCCGTATTAGGATGTTCAGCTCCCAGAACCTTTTCATAGATAGCCAGGGCACGGCGGTTGATCGATTCAGCAGCGTCGTAATCACCTTTGTCAGACAAGAGAGTCGCCAGGTTGTCGAGACTGGCTGCCGTATCAGGATGCTCCGTCCCCAAAACCTTTTCATTGATAGCCAAGGCACGACGGTAGAGCGATTCAGCAACGTCATAATCGCTTTTGTCAGATAAGAGCCCAGCCAGGTTGTTAATTTTTCCTGCTGTGTCAGGATGCTCAAGCCCAAAGACCTTTTCACTGATAGCCAGGGCGCGGCGGTAGAGAGGTTCAGCAGCGTCATAATCTCCTTTTTCAGATAAGAGCCCAGCTAGGTTGTTGAGGCTGCCAGCCGTATTCGGATGTTCAGCTCCCAGAACCTTTTCATAGATAGCCAGGGCACGGCGGTTGATCGATTCAGCAGCGTCGTAATCGCCTTTGTCAGACAAGAGAGTCGCCAGGTTGTCTAGACTGGCTGCCGTATCAGGATGCTCTGTCCCCAAAACCTTTTCAGTTATCGCTAGAGAACGGCGAAAGAACGACTCAGCACCGTCATAATCACCTTTGGCTGACAAGAGAAGTGCCAAGTTGTTGAGGCTAGTTGCCGTATCTGGGTGTTCGGACCCCAGAACTTTTTCACGGATAGCCAGGGCATGCCGACACAGCAGCTCCGCACCGTCATAATCCCCTTTGTCTTTCAAGATACCCGCCAGGTCATTGAGGCTATCTGCCGTATCTGGATGCTCCGCCCCAAAAACCTTTTCTCTTATAGCCAGGGCACGCCGACACAGCGGTTCGGCAGCATCATAATCGCCTCTATCTTGCAAGAGGCTCGAAAGCCCGCTGATGCAAAGCGCTGTATCCGGATGGTCAGGTCCCATAAATTTCTCATAGAACAATAGTGTCCGGCGGATAAAACTCTCGGCAACTTCATACTCAGCGCATTCACTTTGGAGAAAACTCGCTATCATGCCAGAGACTGGATTACACTGCTCTTCGTCCGGGCATTCGACTGCAACCCAAGTTTCATACGAGGCAAGATAGCTTGCTCCAGGCTCGTACCTTCCATTCAGTGCCAGCCAGTACTGTAGAAGGTCATATTTATCACGGTCGTACAGTTCGCAAAAGAACGGAATATCGCTTACGATCTCCTTCAGCATCTCCCATTTTTCCGCCATCTTCCAGTGCCACGGCAGCTCCATAAGCTTGCGACCGTTCGGGCGTTCCTCGTCATTATCCCCGTACTCCGGTTCTTCAACGTCTCCATAACTGGTAGGCTGGTCCAGCATTAGGGGCTGGCTTTTGAAATACTCAGCCAGCCTGATATGCAGGGTGCGCCTGGTCTCTTCATCCATCTCATCCGCAACCTCTCCAAATACCCGATGGAAGTAGCGGTGCAGCAACTGTCCGTCCATCCAGTATTCGTTGATGTACGGGTCAAGCTCAGCATAGAGGCGGCTCCAGAAGATCGGAGGCAGGTCGGTGACTGGCGGCTGGTCAGGGTTCTTGTTCTTATCGAACTCGGCCTTCACTTCAGGATCGCGCCAGAGAATTTCCTGTATTTCAGTTTCGGACAGCCCGTACCTGGCAAGCCTGATGTATCTCAAGCTGGCAATGGTGATGGCGTGGCCGTGCTTATCCCCTATTCGCTTGATGACATAGCGGGCAAGTTCCTTGATATCGGCAGGCAGATCAGGAGCGGTGTCCCAGGATGCAAGTTTTCTGGCTATCGGCGCAGCCAGCACCAGCCAGAGCGGCAGGCCGCTTGATTTGGCTTTGTCGAGAATGCTGTTTCTCTGTTCACTGATCAGTATCCTGGGGCTTACCAGGCTGTCCAGTATCATTCCACAGACATCGGGTGATAATGGTGCAAGTTCTATCCTGTGCGCCTCGGGGTAGACGCTGTGCATCTGTTCTGCATCTGTACCATCCAGGACAGAGACCACCATCTTGACATGTTCGGGCAGGCGCCACGGGAATATGTCTTTGTACTGCACTGGGGCTGTGGCGCTAAACTGGTCGATAGCATCGATGAAGATGGTTAAAGGCTGCTCGGCAGTGGCAAGGAAAAGCTGCAGGTGGAACAGTTCTGCCAGCTCCTTTACCCCTTCGGGCATTTTTGGCGTTTCCTTGCCATACATCTGCGCAATCTGGGTTATCAAGTCTTCCAGAAAGGTGGTGGGCTGCCAGGAACGGGGTGCGGCACCGATGAAGCGGTAAACCAGAAATCCCAATGTATCGCTCTTTGCAAAGTGGGATGCTATATCATCGTGGTTCTCTTGCTTCCCACTTTGCAAAAGGGGGCCGAGGGGGATTTGCAGTATGGCATTAGCCATCAACGCTGATTTCCCGCATCCGCCGATGGCCTGGATGATGAGGGGCCAGGGCTGCCGTGCTTCTGCAAGGTAGGCATGAATCTGTTCAAGTTCCCTGTCTCTGCCGATCAGGATGCTGCCGGTCTCCTTAAGGAATAGCTTCTGCCCGTCAAGTTCTTCTTCCAGGGGAGTGGTTGCTTTTATCAGCTCCAGTTCTGGTTCGATAACGGAGAGCAGGGCAGTTCTTATATCACTGCAGAATTTGTCAAGGTGACTGCCTGGCACTTGGGCTTCTTTACCGGCGCCGGTGCTGATGGTAACTCTGTTCTTATCAAGCCAGTCAGCCTGGTAGCAGTGAACCTGTCCTGCCGGAAGCGCATTTCTTACCTGCTCTTTCAATTGTTCCAGCTGGGTTTGTGCTTCAGGGTCTCTGCCGCCTTTAGGCAGGTAGTCGGCAAAGCGCCCGGTTATAACATCGGGGGCAGATTCGGGAAGATTACTGAGTTCCCGGTTGAAGGAGAAGATGTGATCCTGGAGTCCTTCCAGTTTGAGCAGGCCGTCGGCGATCTCCATATGGGTCGCTGAATAGAGATATTTTTCGGGGTCAAGACCTGCCCTGAGCGCAGTCGAAGGGCCAAGCTTTTCAGCAACAGTGTGCAGGATGTTCACCAGACTTTTTTCAATAACTCCCCAGACAGCGTAGTCGGTGTTTTCACCTTCCCTGGGTTTCATGCACCAGATTGGAGGGACAGCATTGGTATCCTGTTGATACCAATCCCTGAGCAACGTGGCATCAACATCAGTCACATGTTTCTGAATCAATTGGAATTCGTCATCAGGTATCTGCACCGCCGGTGGCCGCCAGCCATAGCGATCACCGATCATCATCAGGAAGTTGGGTTTGGGGATCGGGGAGAGCTCCTGGCAGCGTTTCACCTCATCCAGACAGATCTGGATAGTGTCGTGACTGTTGGCAACATTGGGGGCGATGCCCCAGCGCAGATCCACGACATTGAAGGAGGCACCCTTCGAGGCGCACAGTTTCTCAAATTTGGGCCATATCTCAGCCCGCAGTTTCTCGCGTTCTGCCTGGAAGTCGCCGAAGGTGGAGCTGAAAAAAACACGGAAGATGTTGCGTGGCATAGGTGGCTCCTCTTATTGGTTTTACATCGTACTGACAAGAAACCTGGCCAGCCTCTTGTCATCCAGCATCGCCCGCACCTCTTTACTGGCTTCCCGCTGCAGGTCAATATACAGGCTCATTTTCAGGTCATTGGGTATTTCCTTCATCAGCAGGAACTCCACCAGATTCCCGGCGTCTTTCGTACCGGGCTTGTAGCTGTTCGAGGTCAGGTGAATATAGAGACGCGAGCAGATGGTTGCGATCCTGTCAACCCGGTTCACGCCGTTCTTTCCCTTGGCCAGTTCACTTATCCGGCCCGCCACGTCAGCAAACTTCTCGGCCTGCAGGATTTCTTCCGGATCTATCAACTGCTGCAGGTCGTCATTTATAAAACTTACAAAGGTTGTAACCGTTATGTCGTCCAGCGAACTCATGGCCAGGGCAACCACCAGATCCAGCTCGGCCTTGAAATCAGGCAGCGTCTCAATCTGCTGGAAAAACTGCGCCAGACTGCGTGGAGTGGTCCGCTTGCCGGTGACACATTCCGGGTACGTAAGCACAAAGCTGATGCAGCGCTTGTCTATTCCGGCTGAATAGGCCCATTCGGCCCATACGCGGGGTTCGAAGAGCATGGTCGTGTGCAGCAGGCGGGTCAGCATGGCGTCATCCATCGGCGTTACCGAGTAATCGCTGTTGTCCGGGTTGGCGGTGCAGACGATCTGCCATTTTGGGGGCAGCGACCAGCTCATCAGTTCGAAGTTTTGAAGAAGCTGCATCGTGCCGCGCAGGATTCGGTCATCGGCCCGGTTTATGTCATCCAGCAGCAGGATCCCCGGCCCTTCCAGCTTGGGAGCCCATTCCGGCGGCCTGTACACCGTGTATTCATCGCCGCTTACGTTTTTGTCAGGATCTACGACAACAGGGATGCCGTGCAGGTCTCCCATCTCCTCGAATTGTGCCGGAGCGCAATAGGCCAGCTTCCAGCCGTTTTCCTTCACAAAATCGGTGACCATCTGCGTTTTTCCCAGACCGTGGGTGCCCCAGATCATCACCGGCGTGCTGCGTCCCCCTTTACTGCTTATTTCATCATTACGCCTGAATATGTGGTTCAGTATCTTCTTCAACTGCTTTGAATTCATCTTTTGACCGTACATACACGCCTCCTGGCTATAGAATAGTAATCTCAAAGATCAAGTTTGATCACCCTTCCAAACTTCAAATGTTCTCCTGTCTCCCCGCCTGATGTCACAACCCAGAGCAGGCGACATGGCGGCCTGGCTTCAGGCGCAGGCGCACAGCCGTCGGTCAGGTAGATGCAGGCGTCAAACGACTGCTGACGATGCTGGCGCAACCATTCGAGCGCCGGATCAAAGCAGGTGCCGCCTCCCCCCGCAATCCTGGTTGTGTTTTTCCCGCGGTAAGGATAGATACGCTGCACGGCCGCGTCGGCCTCCAGCACCGTAACTTCGGCCCCGGCACGCCACATCCCGAATATTTCGGAAAAAAACAGGCTAAGCTCATTCTCTCCGACAGAGCCTGATGTGTCCACAACCACAGCCAGCTTCTGGAAGCGCCTGATACGCAACCCTGGGAAGGTGCCATAGCGTTTGCTGGGTCTCTTCATGGTTCCACTTACCTGAGTCCTGCGGCTTGAGCATGCGAACAGGCGCAAGGCCCGCCGCCAGTCAACCTGTGGTTTTCTCCGCTCTATCATCGCATCGATCAGTTGATTGAGCGGGCCGGGAATGGTGCCGCGCTGTTTGCCGGTACAGCGGTCGCGCGCCTGTATCACCAGCCGTTCAAGCTCCGCTTCGGCTGCACCCAGGGCAGTCATGCCCCCATTCAGCGATGCATTCCACCTGCTGTGGTCGCTGTGGCGTACGCCGCCGTACATCTGTTCCAATGCAGAGGCGCTCTGCGGTGCGGATGTCTTGCTCCAGTCGCCGGCAGTGGCAGGGGGTTGCGGGGGAGTTTTCTTTCTGCCTTTTTTACCTCCGGCCTGAGCAGGGCTGTTCCCGGTGCCTCCAGAAGGGGCTTGAAAACCCTGCTTCTGCATTTCCTTCAATAAATCAGACAGTTTTGCGTAGTAGTATTCCAGCTCCCGTTCAGGCTCCAGTTTCAGATCCGGATAACATGAAAGGATGACAGCCCCGTCAGGGAGTTTCCACTTGCCGATGTACTGGTTCACCACCAGGTCGGCGGCCAGGTTGAACAGTTCATGATCTTCTTTCATAAGCGGGCGCAGCAGGTGCTTGAACACCAGATGCAGCACCTCGTGTTTAAGTACTGCAACACGGTTGGTCTGGCTTTTCAGGCTCTTGAGAAAGAAATCCTCATTTACCAGCAACTGCGGCTGCCCGTCCCGAACAGTAACGGCAAGGGTCGGCACCTCTGCGGTCACCTGGCGGGAGACCCCGGCCAGCAGGTGCGCGAAAAACGGCTCACCCAAAAGCAGCGCAATGGCGCAGCGTGACAGTTCATCATTGATATCCGGCATGGCTTGCTCCTTATCAGCTGATCGCCCTTCCAGCAGGGCCCCTCCCTCACCCTCCCCCGCTGGGGGGAGGGTGGGATAAATTCAGATATACCTGCCGGAAGGCACCGTTATGGCACAGTTTGGCAGGGCTTTTTTAAGATTTTTGGCTTTATCCAGGTCCAATGAGTTACATCCTCTCAATTCCAGTTCTTTCAAATTGGAGAGTGTGGTTAGCGGGGAAAGGTCTGCCAGCTTTACACACGAATTTAACAAGAGTACTGAGAGGTTATCAAGTTTGGCAAGTGGTGCAAGATCAGTCAGTGCGCTGCAGTGAGAGAGATCCAGTTTTGAGAGGTTTAACAGCACTGAAAGAGGCGATACGTCGGACAGTGCAGTACATTTGCTCAGGTCTAATTTTGTGATGTTTATCAGTACGGATAGTGGAGAAAGATCCTTCAGCGCCACGCAGCCAGTCAAATCCAGGTCTGTGAGATTATTCAGTCCGGATAATGGGGTAAGATTAGTCAATGCCTCGCAGTCACTCAAATCCAGGTCTGTGAGTTTATTCAGTCCGGATAATGGGGTAAGATTGGTCAATGCCTTGCAGCCAGTCAAATCCAGGTCTGTGAGTTTATTCAGTTCGGATAATGGGGAAAGATTGGTCAGTGACGTGCAGTAGCTTAGGTTTAGATCGGTAAAATGTGTGAATACGGACAGTGGCGTAAGATCGGTCAGTTTATTACATCCATTCAGAGCCAGATTGGTAATATTGGTAAGCCCTGATAATGGTGAAATATCGGTTAATCCCGAACAACTCTCAAGATTCAGACTGATAAGATTTTTAAGACCAGCAAATGGTGAAATATCGGTTAATGCCGAACAACTCTTAAGATTCAGACTGGTAAGATTTTTTAGACCAGCAAGTGGTGAAATATCGGTTAATGCCGAACAACTCTCAAGATTCAGGCTGGTGAGATTGGTAAGCCCGGATAATGGTGAAATATCAGTCAAAACCCTACATCCGGGAATCTCAAGTTTTGTTAGACTCTTAACTTCGGATAACGGGAAAAGGTTTGTGAAAGGGTCGAGATTCCACCAAGTAGTTATTGTTTTGATACAGTTAAGGTTTTTAAAGGCGGACATGTCTTCCGGGAGATATTTGAGCTGGCTGATCCATCTGACAGCATCCTTAAAACGTTGAACACCGGTACATTCGGATGGCGCCTGGACAATCAGCTTGAATAAGGTGTTCTGTTTAATGTCGGATGATGTAAAGTACGTATTTACAATAGTGCCGTACTCGAAGCCTGGTTCCCCCTCGTTGTCGGTAAGTTTACTTTCATCTATCCCTTCCAGTAACACCCCGTAATATTCGATATTCCCAAGTCCCCGTAACAACGACAGAGCTGTGTTGATCTTTCCAGGATCCGTGGAGGTGACCAAGTCTTTCAGATTGGAAAACTCTTTCTGATCGCCAGTTATTTGGAGCTGTTTTTTTACAGAAGGCGGTGTCGGCAGGGCACGCCTGAAAAGGGTCTCTGTAACTGTCAAGGTTGCATTGCCTTTTACCAGCACCGCCGCTTCAGTATTTGAAATGACAACGATATCAGCTTTTACGGGGTCGTCTACAATGGCGCCGCCAAGTTTTGCCACCTGTGCTTCCTGCTCTTTGCAAGGTTTCTGCCATGTATCTCCAAGGAAACAAACCGTAAGGGACGTGAACGGCTTGCCGCGTGGATCCGGATCCCCAGATACCTTCCAGGAATTGCCGAATGTCGGGCCAAGGTTCAGATTGCAACGACTTCCATACCCGCCAAAATTATTGGTAAAACCGCCTTCTTTGACAATGTCTGCATCCAGCACCACATCATATTTACTATGCATGATAGTGAGCTTTTTCGATGCGCATACAGATATGGCCTTTAGCGCATCCTCTTCGGTATCGATCAAATCGAGTAAAGCTTTCATAAATTACCACTCCTTCCGGGGATTTTTTTAATGATACCGGATTTCATGCTATGCGCTCCAGATCGGCATGCTTTAAAAGGCTTATCCATTCCTTCGACTCAGCCAGCATGATGTCTTCACCCTGTCGCAGGAGCGTCGCCAGCCCTTCGGTCGTCTTAATTGCCGCATTATTTACAACCAGTTGTCCAAGTTGTTCAGCCATCGAT
>Ga0194037_1002342_pt1 | contig 12692 bp, 8 predicted proteins | sample JunL306m_MetaG_FD_148653 | JGI IMG/M metagenome (GOLD analysis project Ga0194037, IMG submission 148653) | Anoxic zone freshwater microbial communities from boreal shield lake in IISD Experimental Lakes Area, Ontario, Canada - Jun2016-L304-6m | ecosystem: Environmental > Aquatic > Freshwater >...
ATTGAATATTAACGATCTACAAATGATAGATCTCTTTCTATCCATATTCTTTACCTTACAACATCCACAACATCATCAATTTCTGACTCGAAATCTCGGCTTTTGTAGCCCTCATGAATTATTCAGGTTAACTGGTTTTTATTATTACTTATGATCACAGCTCGTGAACTTGCTTTAAATGTCCTGCAGGCCATAGAAACTGAAAAAAAAAGATCCGATCAGGTTTTACACATAAAGCTGCAGCACTCTCAACTTAACCGCGTTGACAAGGCACTTTCGACCGGACTGGTTAACGGAGTGCTGCGATACAGGCTTCAACTTGATTTTATTATCAGCCGATTTTATCACCACAAGCTCGAAAAAGCTGCATCTGTGATAATAAATATTCTCCGGCTTGGCGTTTATCAGATTCTTTTTCTCGACAAGGTGCCTGACTGGGCAGCGGTCAACGAATGCGTTAAACTGGCTAGAAAATACAAAGGTGAACGGATGTCAAAACTGGTCAATGGCGTCCTGAGAAAAATAACCCCCGAAAGCGTAACCCTTACTGATTGGCTTGAAGACAAAAAACCAGCAGAACAGCTGGCACTGAAATATTCACATCCCGAATGGCTGGTGGAACGCTGGATACATACTTACGGCACAGAAAAAACCGAGGCCATCCTCTCCTATAACAACCAGTCCCCCCATTTAGGGTTCAGAATCAACCGACTGAAAACGTCAACAGAGCAGTTTTTTTCCGACCCGGCAATGAATAGGGCATCACATGAAGAAAGCGGCCTTGAGAACTTTTTTCTTTCAAAAGATTTTAGCAGCTTCGAACCCGCTGTAAAAAACGGGTGCCTGACAGTCCAAAACCCGACACAAGGGTTAGCCTGTCTGATGCTGAATCCCAAACCAGGCATTGCCGTCATTGACCTCTGCGCAGCTCCCGGAGGAAAAGCAACCTTCATGGCCGAACTGATGCAGAACAATGGGAACATTATCGCCGTTGACCTCTATGAACAGAAACTGCTGAAAACAGAGACCCATGCACGGGCTCTTGGCATTACCATCATCAGCACTGTAACGGCAGATGCCCGGAGCTTCGAGCCTGATATTCACCCAGACGCCATTCTGCTTGATGCTCCTTGTTCTGGAACAGGGGTTCTGGGCCGACGCGCTGAACTGCGTTGGAAACTAAGTCCGGATATGCTTCAGGAACTCGTGAAGCTCCAGGCGGAACTGCTCGATCATGCAGCCGAAATGCTTAATGAAAACGGGATTCTGGTCTATGCCACCTGCTCCATTGAACCTGAAGAAAATACCATCCAGGTGCAATCATTTCTTCACAGACATCCTGATTTTATTATCGATCAGAACTACAACAGTATACCAGATAAATTTATAACCAATAACAATTCAAAAGACGCAATCCTCACTCTTCCAGACGATCATCCAGGCTTTGACGGCGGATTCTGCCAAAGGCTGCGTAAAATAAAACGATAGCCGAATGACTGATCTGGATACACAATACAAGAGTATTCTTGAGGGGTTCCTTAACTATATGCTCATTGAGCGTAATTTTTCAACAAATACGAGAGCATCCTACAGCAACGACCTCAAGCGCTACCTGCTGTTCATGCAGCACCGCTCAAAACCGATCGGCTCCATCACACCTGCTCAAATAAACGATTTCATTAAAGAGCTCTACACTATAGGCCTTGAGGCAAGTTCAATGGCAAGGAATATTTCTGCTATCCGATCTTTCCACAAGTTTCTGGTAACAGAACGGGCAATTGATATAAATCCTGCAGAAAACCTCCACCTGCCAAAACAGTCCAGATACCTTCCTACGGTTTTGACTGTCGGGGAAACCCTGCGTCTGCTTGAAACTCCTGTTACACAAACACCACCTGGCAAATATTTTCTGCGGGACAAAGCGATGCTCGAACTGCTTTATGCAACAGGCATAAGAGTCAGCGAACTGATAAATCTTCAGCAGCAGAATCTTTACCTTGAATCAGGCTTTATCAGAATTTTCGGAAAGGGTTCAAAAGAACGGCTTGTTCCAGTTGGCAATTCCGCAATAGAATGGATAAACAAGTACAAGACAGAGCTTCGTTTTGCCCTGGTAAAAAACAACTCCGACGATTATCTGTTTTTGAATGCGCATGGCATAAAACTTACACGCATGGCACTTTTCGCAATGGTGCGTAAATATGCAGTTAGTGCTGGAATTGAAAAAAATATCAGCCCGCATACCTTCCGCCATACGTTCGCTACCCATCTTCTTGAAGGAGGAGCTGATCTTCGTGCGGTTCAGGAAATGTTAGGTCACAGTTCCATTGTCACCACCCAGATTTATACGCACATCGACCGCTCCTTCATCAAAGAAGTACATAAAACCTTTCATCCAAGGGGATAAGGTAGCGAGTGTCGTGGCCTCGAATCCCGCTGCATTTATCCGATATAGTTGATCAGTATCCTTTGGTCTCCAGAATAAGTCTTTTCTTATCGTGGCTCTCCATTTCTATTCTGAATGCTGCAAGGTTCATATTCACATCTAAAAAGAAAAAAAGCAGAGCACTGCTCAGACAAAGCATACTCCCAATAAACACCCCTGACAAAACCATTGGCAGATCAATATTGACCAAAGCACTGAGAAAAAGCATGATAATCAGCACTGATGCACCAAAACAAGTCATACAGGCAAGCAGAATTGCAACACGGATATAGCGTGCCCGTTTCCAGAGAATCGCCACTTCCCTGTTTATTCGAAGAACATACGACTCAGGATTTGATTCCAGATTGTCAAGCAGCGATCTTGAACGGTCAATAACACGTCCAAGCCTGTTGGTCATGGTAAGAAGCAACAGCCCAAGACCGGAGATAAGAATCATCGGGCCTATAGCTGTCTGAAGAATAGGGACTAGCTCCCTGAATGAAGTAACTGACATAGTATCATTGTTAATAACATAAAAAAACGATCGTCATCATCATATTTGCAAACAAGTTGCCTCCGATAACCACCAACTGTAACGCACTGTTAAAATAGAAATTAATACAACCCGCACAACTCCATTCCAGTTGTTTAGCAAAAGAGTAACAATCAGTCGAATTCCGTGGAACAGAAGGATAACATCATGACCCAAAATTAATAATGTCACCAGCCTTAGGAACCGTAGCCCTGAAATGCAGACGATCCTCAATGGCATCGCGAAAAACTTTTTTTACCGGTTCATCCCCATGAACAACAAATATTTCAGGACTATTTACAAAACCACCAGCCCAGCGTAACAGATCGTCACGATCCCCATGCGCCGATAATCCCCCGATAGTATGAAGAGAGGCATGCACCTCGTAATTCTTTCCATGAATAACAACCTCCTTATCCCCACTTACAAGAGAACGGCCAAGAGTTCCTTCTGCTTGAAATCCTGTCATAATCAAAGAACATTCTGAACGCTGAATATTATGTTTAAGATGATGTAGAATCCTGCCACCATTGCACATGCCGCTTCCGGCAATGATAATCGCGCCGCTTTTTATAGCATTGATAGCCTTCGACTGTTCGGGTTTAGGGGTAAAATGAAGGTTTTTCAAATGAGGCATAATGCTTTTGTCATTACGAAAACGAACTGTATCCTCATCCAGCAATTCCGGATATTCCCAATAAATTCCACTTGCTTCTATTGCCATAGGGCTATCAAGAAAAATCTGCCACTGATCAAGCCCCCATTCATTATAATACTGCCCAAAAAGATAAAGCAACTCCTGACTTCTGCCGATGGCAAAAGCCGGAATAAGTATATTCCCGTTTCGAGTACTGGCCGAACGGATAACCTCCCCTAGTTCAGCAAGAGTAAGCTTAAGTTCCTTGTGAAGACGATCTCCGTAAGTACTTTCAAGAATGACTGCATCAGCCTCTTTAATAGTTTCAGGATCTTTCATGAGCGGGCTATTATACTGTCCGACATCACCACTGAAAACAAGCTTCTTTGCAATGGCACCTTCTTTCAGCCAGACCTCTACCAAAGCTGATCCAAGAATATGTCCGGCATCACGAAAACGAATGGTCATCCCCGCAAGAATGTTCTGTTTTTCATCATAAGGGAGACCTATCATTGTGTTAAGCGCCCGCAACGCATCCTCACGATTATAAAGTGGCTCGGCATGTTTATCAGCCCGCGTTTCAGGATGTTTCTTATGATACTCGGCATCACGCTCAGCAAGAGATGCCGAGTCAAGCAGCAACACCTTGCAAAGATCAACAGTAGCATGCTGCGTGTAAACAGGCCCTTTAAAGCCGTGTTTTACAAGTAAAGGAAGTCGCCCGGAATGATCGATATGTCCATGTGTAAGCACAACTGCATCGACTGACGAGGGATCAAAAGGAAACGGCTGACGATTGAGCGCTTCATCTTCCTGTGTACCCTGTATAAGTCCACAGTCAATTAAAACCGTATACCCATTCACTCTGAGGATATGCGAGGAACCGGTCACCCTTTCAGTTCCGCCATAGAATTGAAGTTCCATGATTATCTCTCCTTGACATTCTAAAGGTTGCTGGACGCAGACAAGTTTACTCAACAGTCACCGACTTTGCCAGGTTCCTCGGACGATCAACATTACACCCTCGCAGGGTCGCAATATGATAAGCGAGAAGTTGTAGTGGAATCACCGTTAACAGAGGTGAAATCGGTGAAGAAGATTTCGGAATATATATGACATGTTCAGCCAGACGACTGATTTCCTGATCCCCGTCATTGGCAATAGCGATAACCCTCCCTTTACGGCTCCGCACTTCCTCAATATTACTGAGAATCTTTGAGTAGGTATTATCGTGGGGAGCAATAAATATAACCGGCATATCTTCATCGATCAATGCAATCGGCCCGTGCTTCATTTCAGCAGCAGGATAACCCTCAGCGTGGATATAAGAGATCTCTTTGAGTTTCAGGGCTCCTTCAAGCGCGACCGGGAAGTTGTAACCGCGCCCGAGATAGAGCGCATTCCGGGCATCCTTAAACCGCACAGCTATCTCCTTGATCTGACTGTCGAGTTCAAGTATACGGGAAGCTTTTTCAGGAATTGTCGAAAGTTCTCTCAGAAGCAAAGCATTTTCATCGGTAGAAATAGTTCGTCCTTTGCTGAGCGTGAGAGCAAGCATATAGAGCATAACCACCTGAGCGCTGAATGCTTTGGTCGAAGCAACACCAATCTCCGGACCTGCATGAGTATACATACCGCAGAGGGTTTCTCGGGCAATAGTGGAACCGACAACATTGCAGATACCCATGACCAGGGCCCCTTTTTCCTTAGCCACATGAAGTGCGGCAAGAGTATCGGCAGTTTCACCGGACTGAGAAATAACAATGACCACATCATCAATACCTACAAGAGGATTGCGGTACCTGAACTCTGAGGCATAATCCACCTCGACTGGAATTCGTGCAAATTCCTCAATAAGATATTTCCCGATCAAAGCAGCATGCCAGCTTGTCCCACAGGCACAGATCACAATGCGCTTTGTGTGTTTCAGACGATCAAGATAATCAGCTATCCCTCCCAGTCGAATCAAGCCCTCTTCAATTTTCACACGACCTCGCATGACATTCATCATAACCTCAGGCTGTTCAAAAATCTCCTTGAGCATGAAATGCTCGAACCCGCCTTTTTCTATTTTTTCAAGCGAATAATCAAGCTCTGTTACAATCTTCGACTGTTCGACATTCTCAATGGATTTGACAGAATACCCATCCCTTGTCACCACGGCAAGTTCACCGTCGGAAAGATATACCACCTTATTGGTATGTTCAACAATTGGGGCGGCATCAGAGGCAATAAAGTATTCCCCTGAACCAATGCCTATTACCAGTGGACTCCCCTTGCGTGCAACAATAATCTTGTCGGGCTCACGCGAAGAAATCACACAAATACCGTATGCCCCCTCAACAAGACGAAGAGCATTACGAATAGCTGATTCAAGGTCAAGCGATGGATCACTTTTCCATACCCTGTCGATCAGATGAACCAGAACCTCTGAATCAGTATCGCTTGAAAATTTATAACCAAGTAGTATAAGCTCCTGTTTCAGCGTAGAGAAGTTTTCGACAATACCATTATGAATAAGAGCTATATCACCCAAGTCATTTAAAAATGGATGTGCATTTTTATCGCTGGGCTCACCATGCGTAGCCCAGCGGGTATGGCCAATACCTGCCGTCGCCTCCTTCATTTCGTCGCTGAGCAGCTCAGCAGCATCTATAAGATCGCTGACACTCCCTTTCTGCTTGATAACCGAAAGGACACTTCCGTTCAGCAATGCCAGCCCGGCTGAATCGTAACCACGATACTCAAGCCTCTTCAACCCTTGCAGAAGAAGCGGTGCAGCTTTCTGCAAGCCTATATACCCAACAATTCCACACATGATGATAGTCGGTTAAAAATTAAAACTTCTCCAGCACATCATAATAATTCACCCTCATAAACCAAAACACGATTACCACCTTCGTTTTTTGCTCTGTACATTGCCTCATCGGCATGCCTCATCAATTGCAGTTCATTATCTCCGTGATCAGGGAAAACTGATATACCAATACTGCATGAAATGTTGATGGAATGGCCTTCTATTTCGAACGGCTGAAGTATTGCATTTTTTATCTTTTCGGCAAGAGCAAAGGTATTCGAAATCTCCGTAATATGCGGCAGCAGCACAACAAACTCATCACCCCCTAGCCGGGCAAGGGTATCACCACTTCTAAGCAGGATTCCAGATGTACGGGTTGCGACCGCCTGAAGCAGCAAATCACCAATCTCATGGCCAAACGTATCATTGACAGGTTTGAATTTGTCGAGATCAAATATCATCAACGCAGCCATAGTTCTGCTCCGTCGACCCAGGGCAATGGTCAAGGTTATCCGTTCAGAAAGAAGCCGACGATTCGGAAGACCCGTCAAAGAGTCATGCATTGCGAGATGTTCAATGGCATATTTCTGGGCTTGAAGGATTTTGCGTTCCTCCTCGCCCATTTTTTTTGCAACAATATCCCAGGCAATATCTGCTACGATGCCTACCCATTTTATATCATTCTCATCATACAAAGTTCGCTTGTTACCTACACCGAGAATCGCAACAACCTTATCACCCCGCAATACAGGCACAACTACTTCACGGGTGACCTCAGCATGGCCATCTGGCATCCCTTTGCGATCCGTTATCAATTTATAGTCATTATGGATCACTGCCCTCCGTTCCCGAGCCGCGTCAGCCCACACACCTGCACTGTCCAGCGCATAGTGTCTGTCATCTCCCACGGCCGTGCACATATTCTTTTCAGTGTTGGTTGACCACGCTTGAAGCGATAACGAATTCTGATCTTCAGCAACAAAATGAAAGAACCCGATAACACTTTCGGTCAATATTTCAGCTTTATCGAGTGTCAACTGCAGCAACTCCGTTATCGAATGACTCTCCACCAACTCAAGAAGAGCGATGTGCAATTCGGTGGCAATTTCGTAGTGTTTGCGTTCAGTAACGTCATGTATTATGGTATAAAGAAAATCTTTACCTTCAGTCTCAATAGTCGTGGTGAAGATCTCAACATCACGGATAGTTCCGTCCCTCCGATGATGCCGAGATAAAAAGTAATTTTTTTCCCCTTTTCTGCTTTGTTTTATGGAAAAGTTAATCTGTTCAGGAGTCAATGCACTGATCTCCTGTATAGGCTTATGGCGAAGTTCATCTATCGACCACCCATAAAACGCTGTTGCAGCGTGATTCGCATCAATAATAACGTTATTATCAGGATCGATGATAAGCATAATGGCAGAATGACTTTCAAACATATCCCTGAAGTGCTTCTCGCTTTGCGTTAAAGATTCAGCTGTTTTCTTCTGCAGGGCAGACATACACATGGAATCTAACGCAAACGAAACATCCGATCCCATTTCATTAAGCAACGGAATCTCTTCTTTGGAAAAAAAATCTGCCTCGCTTGCATAGATATTCAGAAATGCTATAACGCCCCCCTGCTGCCGAATTGGAACTGACGCGGCAGCATGAAAACCGCCGGCAATTGCCATCGCCCGCCACTGTTGCATAGCCGGGTCAGTTTGGATATTTTCACAGTAAACAACATTGCCTGTTTGAGCCGCTTTACCGATAATGCCATTGTTGAAAGGCATCTCTTTGAGATTAATTGAAATAAACGGGAAAGAACTTTCAACAGCTCCGTACACCTCTACTGGTGTAACAACACCAGATTCAGGGTCAAGCAACCCGATCCATGCCAGTCCGAATTTGCCAGACTCTACGGCAACACGGCAAATGGTCTTGAACAATTCATTTTTATCCTTAATTCGAACTATGGCTTGATTGACCTGACTCAATGTGGCATACATTCTGCTGAGATTCGCAATTTTCAAGTCGCTCTGCTTTCGCGCGGTGATATCTCGAGTGACTTTGGAAAATCCGACCAATTGTTGTTTTTCATCATATATCGAGGTAATCACAACATCAGCAAAAAAGCTTGTACCATCCTTACGCACTCGCCATCCTTCATCTTCAACATGGCTTTGCTCAGTGGCGGTTTTAAGCAGAACTGATGGCTTGCCGGCAAGAATATCGGCTTCAGTAAAGAAACGCGAAAAGTTTTGACCGACAATCTCTTCAACTTTGTAGCCTTTCAACAGTTCAGCACCTTTATTCCAGCTCAAAACATCTCCATTCACATCAAGCATAAAGATGGCATAGTCCTTAACGCTTTCCACCATCGTTTTGAACACCTCCTCATTCTTGCGCAACTCATCGACTCTTGCTTCGACTTGCAGTTCCAGCTCTTTATTGAGTTGTTTCAGCACCTCCTCTGCCCGCTTCCGTATAGCAGTTTCACGATTGACGACAATAAATGAAAATAACAAGAGGGAAAATCCGGAACCTAACCCCATAATCATGGCAAAAACAGTATCCCAAAAGTTTGTAGATACATCCGTTAACCGTTGCTGAACAAGCGCTTGCTCATTGTTATGCATCTTTATAAGGTCATGTCGAACTTCGAGCATCATCTGCCTGCCGATATCGGTGGCAATCAACTTCTTTGCCGCTTCAAATCCGGTATTTCTTCTCACGGCATTAACTTTTTTCATAAAGGCAAGTTTCTCCCTGACAAGAGGAACAAGCTTGTCTAACTGCTTTTGCTGTAGAGGATTGTCATATGTCAATCGACGCAGTTCCTGGAGATGCGGGATAATGCCGTTTGTTGAAGATATAGCCGAATAATAAGGTTCAAGAAATACCTCATTGCCAATAATAACGTAGCCACGCTGGCCTGTTTCAGCATCAACAGCCAAAGCAAGCGTCTCATCAAGCTTGTGTTCTACAGTAAGAGAACGTTGGACCAGGTTGTTACTTACGATAAGCGCGCGGAAATGGAAAGCCATATAAACGCTTGAGCTAAGTATCAAGACAAATGCGAAAGCAAATGCACTTTTAGGAACTCCGCTTATCCTGGTTTTCTTCACGTATGGATACGATTATACTTAGCTTTTCTTAAGTTGCAGCAACTCAATGAGTACAGAAACTTTTTCTATAAGCCTCTCACTCTGATTATTTCGCTCATTCTCAGTTTGTGGGTCAAACAGGATTGGCCTTTGAAAAAGTTGTGAAAGGTAAAATATTCTTCCACAAAGCATAAGGAGAGGGATACTCATCAATAACAGGACATACTCCGGATGCAAATACAAATCAGTCAAAGACATCGGGAAATCTAATAGCACACTGCCTTTTTGGTGTAAAAAGAGAAAGACAACAGCGTAAATAAACGGATGAAAACAAAAAAATAGACGTAATAAAAAAGAATATGTCCGACCCCAAGTACTATACTTATACTTTGAAAGTAACCAGGGAAAATTGATGACTTTGAGTATAGAGGCTTGTTCAGCCAGATATGCTGTTCCTTGAACCGCACTGTTAAAAAAGATGGAAACAAAAAAAGAAAAACATATTGATAACAGAATGGCTGATACTGAATATTGAAGAGGTGTTATTGTGAAGTCAGCATTATAATAAGGCACAGGTATATTGTTCGACCCTGTAACGAAAAGCAACAGAGCTATACCTGCAAGAATTAAAGAATACGTATGGTATTTCCTGGCATAGGTAAGATTCTCCACAATGACGTCAGCATTTGAGCCTTTCATTGAATTGCCAGGTGGAGCTGACCTTATTAAAGCAGATGAATCTGTTGCTTCACAATAAAACCCATTCACCCGTTTTTCACACCCAATTATCCGGTCATCAAGTTTAGTGTTTGTATCTATACTACAGCCGCTTAATTGAGTATCACTGAGATCTGCTCCCTTTAGATTGGCACCACAGAGAATGGTTCTCCTGAGATTGGCTCCTTTCAGATCGGCTCCTTTGAGATTTGCACCGCTGAGATCGGCTCCTTTGAGATCAGCATCCCTGAGATGGGTTTCAATGAGGTTAGCTCCTTTGAGACTTGCGCCATTGAAACGAGCTAAGCTAAGATTGGCAGCTTTAAGATTGGCTCCATTAAGATCAGCGTTATTGAGATTAGCGCCAAAAAGATCCGTTCCGCTCAGGTCGGCACCACTCAAATCGGCTTCAAAAAGATCAGCTCCTTTGAGTAAAGCTGTACTCAGATTTGCTCCCCTAAGGTCGCCACCCATAAGATCAGCTCTGCCAAGATCTGCTCTGCTGAGATCAACATGGGACAGATAAGGTGTTATCCCTTTATTTATTTGGCGCCATTCATTCCAGGCAACAACACCCTGCTTGATTTTTTCAACATGTTCAGTATTAGGCATTACCAAAACAGGTTTATGTTATTCCGGTGTCAGATTGTAAGGGCTTTACTGTGATAAATAACGATAATTGTTTCTTTTGTAAAGTTACAAATATTTTACCGAAGAGTTATCGAACAGGCAGAATCATGTTATGCGTTAAAAGTATCGACAAATCAAAACGAATCAATTCAGTCTCTGCAGAAACAACGGCTAAGGGCATTATTAATGCTACAACCTCCATACCGAAAGTCCTTGTTCAACGATGGCATCGACGTTAAAATGACTGTTGAGATCTACAAAACATCCTCCCTTTTCAACCTTGGACAAAAGCTCTAAAAGTGATTTATCAAGGAACTGCTTATGTATAACGGCCACCACAAGAGCATCCGCAACAGGTAATTCATCCCATTCAACTAAAGAGATGCCATACCTCTCTTTGGCATCAGCTGGTTTTACAATCGGATCATGCACAGATACTTCTACCCCGAAAGATTCAAGTTCTTTGATGACTTCGACAATTTTCGAGTTACTGATATCCTGAATATTTTCTTTAAAAGCTATTCCGAGGATGTTCACTTTAGCATCCCTTATATTCGTGCCAGCAGCAATCATCTGTTTAATGATCTGGTCAGCAATGAATTTTCCCATGCTATCGTTTATCCGTCGACCAGCTAGAATGACATCCGGATGATAACCCATTCTCTCGGCTTTGTACGTGAGATAATAAGGTACAACCCCAATGCAATGACCCCCTACGAGTCCCGGTCGCATAGGGAAAAAGTTCCACTTGGTCGCTGCCGCATTGATGACCTCATGGGAATCAATACCCACAAGGTGAGAGATAATCGCAACTTCGTTCATCAGCGCAATATTCAAATCGCGCTGCGTATTTTCAATGACCTTTGCTGCCTCAGCAACTTTTATTGACGAAACCCTGTGAACCCCCGCCTGGATGATCAACTCATAAAGACTGGCTATTTTTTCCAGGGTTTCTTTATCGTCACCCGAGACGATTTTTATAATTTTAGTAAGGGTATGTTTTTTATCGCCAGGATTGACCCGTTCAGGAGAATAACCTACATGAAAATCCTTCTTCCATTTTTTCCCCGAGGCTGACTCGATTGCAGGTATGCAGACTTCCTCTGTAGCACCGGGATAGACGGTTGATTCGTATATGACTGTTGCCCCCGTTTTAATATACTGACCAACGACCCTGCTAGCCTCAATCAGTGGATGAAATTCAGGTTGATTCGCCTCATTCACCAGAGTAGGTACCGCAACCAGAATAAAATCAGCCTCTGAAAGCAAGGCGGGATCATCGGTACATGTCAGATGCACTGCTTTACGAAGTTCATCTGACTCAATTTCATCACCTGGTACCATCCCGCGCTTAAAAAGATCAATTTTCTCTTTCGAACGATCAAACCCGATAGTCCGCATGATCTTTCCAAACTCAACCGCAAGTGGAATGCCGACATATCCAAGACCCACGATAGCAACGGTGCAATACCCTCGCTCCTTTAAGATTATTGTATTGTTTGATCAGGCAACGGTGATGATTGTGATTTATAACCGGAGCGTTCCCTGTAACCATAAGCTAATTTACCCCTTACCAGCAAATCATAGATGCCCATAAGCCGACAGAACACATGAAACTGATGGAACCCGAAATGCTCGAAAAGCCCTGCAAATATCAAACGGATAATATCGCTTGTCTTTTCCTGTCGCATTCTCGTTGTTGATTGTAGAAGTACGGCAACAACTGAGACAAGAGTTTCTAAGAAACTCCACCTGCAGCAATACTCAGCGCCTTTTTCTGAAGGGTAAATCCTAATGCATCAGCCTTCCGTTGCAAGTTATTAATAATTTTTTTTTGGTATTGCTCTTCATAGTAGTTCGCT
>Ga0194037_1002344_pt1 | contig 12687 bp, 10 predicted proteins | sample JunL306m_MetaG_FD_148653 | JGI IMG/M metagenome (GOLD analysis project Ga0194037, IMG submission 148653) | Anoxic zone freshwater microbial communities from boreal shield lake in IISD Experimental Lakes Area, Ontario, Canada - Jun2016-L304-6m | ecosystem: Environmental > Aquatic > Freshwater >...
AATAATAATAGACCGCGGCGGCGGCCAAGGCCAGCACCCACAGCCCGAACACCGCCTCCACCTCGCCCAGAAAGTGCAAGGTGCTGGCCTTGAACGAGACTTCCGCAATCCGGTCGGGATGGTGGTCGTCGCCGGCCGCGCGCCGCGCCAACTCCGCGGCGTGCGCGCGCTCGTAGTGATTGGCGCGCTTGGTGATCCGGCTGGCGGCGAAGGTGTGCAGGATCGCCAGCAGAAAGATGACCGAGGCGGCGACATTGAACGGCTCCGCCACGGCCCGCGCTTGAAGGGTGGCCACCATGCCGCCGACGACGACCGGATAGCTTTCCAGCGGCCGCGGAAACGCCGCATACTGCGCACCCCCGCCGCCGAGCTGCGGATAGGCCGGGGACTGGTCGGCACCATCGGCCGCGAAGGCCGCCGCAGACAGCAGCAGCCACAAGGCAGTCGGAAGATGGAGGAGACGCGTCATATCAAACTCGGGCGGATTCTTGGTGCGGAAGATGGACCGCGGCAAGGCCTAACTTACCGCGTCTATTGGACGGCGGATCTCACCACGCCGCGTGCTGACTGGACCCTCATCCGCACCATCGTTCCCGCGCCCGGGCGAAGGATGTGCCGGTCCCCGACAATCTGGCAGGCGCCCGCACCATGGGCTCCGCGCCGCGCGGGTTCTATCAACTCGGTTTCGATCCGTCCGCCAACCCATGATGAGCCATTGGGCCGGAGCACACAACCGGCCATCTCATGCCGTCGGTCGCAGCCCGATTGAACATCCCGCACGGCTTGTTAGCGGTCCAGAAGGATGTCCCAGTCGCCCGCTGAGCGGGCCACCGCGTAAAGCATCACCGCTACCATTTGTTGGGTAATTGTCACCGAAAGTCCCAGCTTTCCGGCCACCCACAGACTGAGAGTTGACAGGAGCGCGGCGGTCGAAGGATTATCAAAATGGAACAGGCGATTCCGGATCGGCTCGTATTTGGGATCCCGGGTCGCAACCACGGCATGCACGAGTTTTTTGGCACGACACCAGTCGGACGGTTCGGGAGGTGTTGCGGAATTGGCCTGGCCGCGCGCCGCCCGGGCCGGTAATTGTGGGTCTTGAAAATGGCCCGCTATTCTTTCGCCGAACTCGTTCCATGTGAGTCGATTCCGTTTGACCTGGTTAAGTTCGTATACCTTCTGTAGCAGGAATTCGGCATCGATACGAACCTTGGCACAACTGACGGAGTCAGGATGGGGAGCTAACATTTATGAGAGGAATACTACGACCGGCTCGGGCAAGAGAAAGCATTTTGAGGCAACAATGATGTCACCAAGCAGCATGCCACACACGCAGGCGGAAACGCCATGCTCCAGGATATTTGCCGTTGCGGTGCGGGCGGACGGCGGACGGGAATGCCCCTCACCGCCCGCGGATGAACATTGTGTAGAGAGTGAGGGCGATTTCCACGACGATGAGTATCACGATATACCATTCCACGCGGTGTGAGCGGCGGGTTTGGACCAGGTTGATGGCGGTTTGGATGGTGCCGCCTATCAGATCGAGCTTGGATTCGACGGCCTCGAAGCGGTCGGGAATCTCGAATTCCTCGGTGAGCCGCGCATAAAGTCGCTCGAGATCGGGACGATCCCACAGGACGTCGGGCTTGTCCGAGACGGCGACCCGGCCGACCATTTCCTGCTGGTCTAGCAGGACATCGCCGAGCCGCTTGAGCAGATTGCGGTGGTGGGTCCGGTTGAGGCGGCCGTTGCCGAGGCTGGCGGCCATCGGTTGGAGGGATTCAAAGGTGGTGCCGACCCTGCCTTCGAAGCGCTCGAGCACGACGCTGCGGGCGAGAACTTCGGCCACGAGTTGGAGGACAGGCAGCGAGAAATCCGGGACGAAGATGGTGCTGCCCTCGATGCCTTCGCGGCCATCGGTGGAGACTGCCAATTCCATTTCCTCGATCATCCGGTCGGTTGCCGGGCGCTGGATGAGAGGCTCAAGTCCGTCGAGGAAAGTGGTTTCCTCCAGCGCATCGACGTGGAAGAAAACAACGGCGGCGTAGCGGAAAACGATGGCAAAGCCACAGCGCCCGGCTTCGAGGGTGAGGGGCGTGGCGGACAGGCAGCGCGCCTTGCGCAGCGAGCGGGTATCGATATCCCCGCCGACGCAGATCGAGCGGACGTGAATCTGCCGCCGACCTTCGAAAACCTCCGGTGATGGATCAATGGTTTTGATTTGAGAATTCTAGCGTGTGAGGCCACGCAATCTCAAGCCCAAATGCGGGAACCGTCACGCGCTCCTGGCCGCGTCTTGCGCCGCGCATTGGGATGAGTGCGTTCGTAGACCGATTCGCCCGCCGCCACACGGCACAGGCGGTCCGTGCGGGTATGGGCGGCCTGGCGTACGATATATCCGGCATAGGCGGTGCTCACCGCAATCAGCGTGAGGCGTTCGAATGTCTTCATAGGTCGCTGAGGAGGCTGAAATCGGGTGCCGTGGGTTTCACCTCGTTGACGTGCCGATTGGATCGTTCCCAGGTTCTGCTGTGTCCCCCCCGATTAGCGAGCCATACGGAGCCTGCCACACCCACCTCGGTACTCAAGCCGCGCAGGTTGCGCAACTCCCTGTCCAAGTGGTTTTCATGCGGGTAGTCGATTCGCCGGTGTGGGCGTGCGGGTTGTGGAGACCTGGATTGGTTTGGGGTGGCATTCATAGGCTCAGTGTCAAAGTGCCGGCTTGTGACGCGCGATCAAGAATCGAAATGTTTCAATTTCTTCACATAAGGAGCCGGTCCATAGGCGGCAAGCGTCCTGAAGGCGCCCCCACGATCCGGGGCGAGGCGATTTGCAGGTCCCGGAATTGTCCATCATCAACGGAAAACCAGCCAATTCAAAAGCCATTGCGGTGCACCATCTGTCAAAAACATTTCAGATGGCAGCGATGTTGCCGGGGATTCTAACATTGTGACGCAATCCTCACACAGCGCGGGTTGGCAGTCGCGGCAACATGGGAGAAAACATCCCGCAGCTGCCGCTAACACCACCTAAAATGAAGTCAGTCATTCCCGCCCTCGCCGCCGCATCTCTAGCCAGCGCCAACGCTGACCAGTATTGGAAAGGTGATAACGCCGCCAACCACTGGCAGATCCACTATGGCGATACCACGGGTTGTTCCAACTTGAGCGGTCAGAGCGGATACCAATATGCAACCATCACTCCCATTCCCGAATCCAGCGCCGCGGGGCTGGGTGGATTGGGCATGCTCATGCTGCTGCGCCGCCGCCGCCGCGGCATGAAGGTTTTCCGGGTATTAAGGGCTAATTCCCGGGAGGGCGGGGTCGCTGGCGTCTGGCCAGCCGCCCCGCCTTGTTGATTTGTTCGATTTGTCCTCTGCGGATTGGCCTGATAGATAATACGCCATGTGTTCGAATTTTCACCCCTACGATCCATCGTGCAAAAAAATATCACAACCCGTCAGCAATGCCGCCTTATCATCTATCAACCAGCCTTTATTGCCCGCCAGTTTGGTCGGCTCTTGCAATGGCTTTCTCTCCAAAAGTCATGTCCTTGGCACTCACTTCCCGGGATGAAGCCTCCCCATCGCACCCTCCTGATTGCGGCCGCGTGTCTGGCGACCTCAGCCGGGGCCGTGTCTGCACAGGATGAGGCGCAATGGACCCCCGTCTCGCAAGCTCCGGACCTGAGCGTCTATGAGCGGATGCGCAAGGACTCCGGTCTTCGGGAGTTCAAGGCGGTGGGGCTCATTGCCATGCCGCCCGAGGTGGTGCGGCGCGTCCTCGACGATGTGGACGAATATCCGCATTTCATGCCATACGTCACCCAATCCCGGGTTCTCGCGCGCGACTGCAAATCGCGGGTGAGCTATCAGCGCGTTTCGCCGCCCATCGTGGGGGATCGCGACTACACGATCCGCGTCCAGTTCGAGACGAGGTGCCTGCCCGGCGGAGCGGAGTGTTATTGCAATCGCTGGCAGACGGCAAACGATCTCGGACCGACGCCCAAGGCAGGCGTCACACGCGTCAAGGTCACCGAAGGCTCGTGGCTGCTCGAACCGACGAGCGATGGCCGGCAGACGCGCGCGACCTACTGCATCTACTCGGACTCGGGCGCTTCCCTGCCGGCCTACATCGTCAATGCCGCAAGCAAATCGGCGATCCCCAAGCTGTTCGAAGCCGTCCGCAAACAAGCGCGGCTCAAGAAGTATTCCGCGGCGCGTTGAGCGCGGCTTGCTCACTTGAACAAGCTGTCTATTCCCATGGCCGAATCGCGCAGGAACTTGGGCAGGGACCTGCTCGCCGCCGGGCGCAGCAGGTGGTAGATAAGTCCTAACAGCCAAAGGGTGAACAGGCGGTCGATGATCCGGTATCCGCGCCGCTTGCGCAGCAGCAGGGCCGCGGTCCAGGCCAGGGTGCGGCGCTTGACGCGAAACGGCTCGAACGAGGTTTTAATCCGGTAGCGCTGGCGCTCCGAGCGCGGCCAGCGGAGTTTATACGCCCGCTTGGCCGCCTCGATGGCCGGCGGCAAGGCCGGGTCGAAAGGCAGGAAATAGTAGCGCCGCGCCAGCGCGATGAGCCGGAAGGTGTCGCGCATGAACTCGATGTCGTCAACTGGAAGCCCGGCCTCGCGTGCCAGGGCGATCATCCGGGGAAACAAGTCGAACGCGGCCTCGCCATCCCGTATCGCGCGCTCCGGGTCATCGACGAAATGCATGAGGATTTTGCGCAGCGCATGATTGATGAACAAGCAGTCCCAATAGACATGCAATAGGGGCGGAATGCGCACCCTGCGGAAGAACAACTTGCGCCGTGCGAATTCCTCGATGTAATACAACTTTCTAACAACCGTTTCGGAGTGCCGCAATAACTCCATCGTGGCATCCGCATGCTCCGCCCCCGCCACCTCGCTTACGACTTGTTCGACCGTCGCGCCGTCGCAGAGGATTCGGCTGGCGGCCTGGACGTTGAGCCGCATCCAGATATCGCGCCGCTCGTCCTCCAGAAACGCCAGGCGCCGGAACCCGTGCCACCCGCCGGTCTGGCACCACACCGAGATGCCCACCAGGTTTTTCACCCCGGCAAGCTCGCGAGCCATGCGCTCGCAGTCCCACCCGATGAACGACGGGAACTCGCCCGCGCCCTCATACTCGCGCCGCGCCTGGATTTCGATGATCTTGGGCTGCGCGAGCCTGAAGAACGCCCGGTTGAGCGGCAGATAGCGGAAGAAATCCGACTCGCCGTGTTTCATCGACACGAGCAGGGCAGGTGAATTCAATCCGCCCAGCGTATCCTCGAGGGTGCGCCGGTGCCAGATCAGGTCGCCGATGCGATGGGCGCCTACCGTCCATGTCCTGAACACTAACAAGCGTTGCCTGCTCTCAAACAATGGCAACAGGTCCCGCAGGAAACGATGTGTCTGACGGGAGTTCTTGAGGTGCAAGCGGCTGCGCAATGGATCGCACACGTCGGTCCCGTCGCTCTCGCCAATGCGCAGGATGATCCCGCGCACCTCGGGAAACGCATCGAGGATGTTGGTGATGATTTCCCGGAACCATTGGTCCAGGGCAGCCCGGCGGCCACCCGTGGCTGCCAGCACCCCGGCGCTGCAGGGGATCGCGTCTGTCGTTAGAAAAACCGCCATTCCCAGCCCGTTGATGATCCGGATCAAGCGGCCAAACTCCGCGCGATAAACCTCCAGGTCCTGATTCAATCCGTGACCGTGCCAGGGATGCGGAACCAAATGGGCGACGTCATCGAGCGTCACCGCGTTGAACCCGCAGCCCCGGGCCCGCGTCACCAGGATCGTTAGATCCGCGGCAATGCGGTCCCATTGCGCCGGCGCTTGAGGGCCATGGGTTGTTAGGTCGGAGAACGGTATCTTTGACCAGTTGATGCGGCCGCGTTGGACACCGCGGAAAAACGGGCCGATTGCGTCGAGGATGCGCCATTCCATGGGGATTAGGTTTTGCTCATGAGGATGTCGCGCAGGTCATTTTCAAAGCCGGTGACCACGGAGGACCACGTGAGGCGGGCCGCAGTGTGGCGGGCCTCGCGCCGCCATCCGGGCCAACGGCTGCGATCCAGCGCGGCGATGCACGCGGCAAGGAACCCCGGCTCATCCTCCACCGCGGCACTCAGGCCGTTGGCCTGGTGATGCAGGTGGAGTGCGGCGGCGGCGTAGTCGTAGGCGACGGTGACCAGGCCGCTGGCCATGGCCTCGATGACGACGTTGCCAAAGGTTTCGGTGAGGCTGGGAAAGATGAAGATATCCGCGGAGGCGAAATGCACGGCCAGGTCGTCGCCGGTGCGCATGCCCGCAAAGTGCCAGCGGCTGGCATTGGCCATCAACTCGGCGCGCAGCGGCCCGTCGCCAACCAGCACCGCGCGCAAATTGCCGCCCACGGAAGTTTCACGTCCGGCCATCGCCTCGAACGCTCTCATGGCCAGCGACAGGTTCTTTTCCGGGGCCAGGCGCCCGACGTAAAGCGCGACGGTGTCATGTTCGCCGGCCCCCCAGCTGGCGCGCAGGCGCTCGCAGCGCCTGGCGGGATCAAACCGGACGGCATCGACCCCCCGCCCTAACAACCTGACATTGTTGAACCCCAAGCCCAGCAGGCGGGCCATGGCATCCGGCGACGGCGCGAAAGTCGCTTGGGTGCGGTTGTGCAGCCTGCGCAGATAGGCGTTGGCCACATCCTCGAGCATCGGGAGATGATAGTTGCGCAGGTATTGGTCAAAGTTCGTGTGGTAGCCGGAAACGACACAGGCACCGACATCGCCGGCGGCATCGATGGCGGAGAACCCCAACAAACTTTCGGTGGCCACATAAACCACGTCCGGGCGCCACGCGCTCCAGTGCTTGGCGAGCGCGCCGCGCGCGGGCAGGCCGATGCGCAAGCCCTTGTATCCGGGCAGCGGCAGGGCCGCGAGGCGCAGCTTGGCGGAAGAATCCTCCGGGGCGATGCCGCCATGGTCCAGCGCGGCGTCCAGCAGGTCTCCGGGGATGATGGTCTCCACCTCGTGACCCCGCTCGCGCAGGAGGTCTTGCAGGCGACGCAGGGTGTTGGCCACGCCGTTGACGTCGGGCGGAAAGGTGTCGGTGACAATGCTCAGGCGCATCAGTCCGCTAGTGCCGGGTTGGCTTTGGGTTTGCGCCCGTGGGCGGAGTGTATCTGGCAGAATTCCTGCCAGCCGGCCTCGCCCATGTAGCGGGTCATCATGCGTGGATCGGCGGCCAGCAAATCCACCACCACCAAGCCGTCAAGCGCGTCGCTGAAGTGCCGGTCCACATTGAATTTCAAGAGCACGGCATTCATGGCCACATACTGGCGCACCAGCACCGGCACGCCCTTGCCATCCTGCTCCAAACCTGCGACCAGGGATGAGACCTCATCGATGGATTTCAGGCCCGCTGCGATGTGGGCGTGTTGGCGGCGCAGGCGGGATGCCGGGCGGAACGGGTTGCGGGGCTTCACCAGTTCCTGCATGGCCGGGGCGCCATGATGTTGGCGGAGGAATTCCACCATCAAGGAACGCGATGCCATGGAATAGTCACTGCTGATGCTCACCGGACCAAACAACGTGCGGTAGCGCGGATGGCGCGCGACGAATTGCCCGATGCCTTTCCATAACAGAAAGAGCGAATGCGGCTTGCGCTGGTAGGCGGCGGTGACAAAGGATCTGCCGAGTTCAAGGCTCGGGCCCAGGCGCTGCAAAAACGCCGGATGAAAGCGGAACAAGGTGTGGGTGTAAAAGCCGTCGCGCCCGTTGCGCGCCAGCAGTTCGTCACTCAAGCCCATGCGGTAGGCCCCGGCGATTTCCCGCGTGGCCGCATTCCACAGAAACAAGTGCCGGTAGTGGGTGTCGAACGCATCCAGGTCGCGGGCACGCCCGGTGCCTTCGCCAACCTCGCGGAATGTCAGCTCCCGCAAGCGCCCGATCTCGCTCAGAATGTTAGGGATCGCGTCGGCCCCGGCGAGCCACACTTCCAGGTCGCCGGAGGCGGCCAGCCGCCCGTCTCCGGGCAGGGCGGCGATTTCCGCGGCCAGCAGCGCAGGATCGCCCGGCGGTGCCACGGGTTCGCGGGCATCGACGCGCTTGCGCCAGGATCTGGGCAGCAAGTTCGGGATCGGGCGCGGGCGGTGCGGCGGGCGGCGTTTGCCCCCCAGCAGGTCCACGCGCAGCCGCATGGCGTCCACCACGCTCTGGTCGTCCTGGTTCAAGGACCATGCGGAGGCGGGCATGGGCGTGCCGATGCGCAACTCGATCTCCTTGCCCTGGCAGCGCAGGAACTCGTGTGGCAGGAGCGCCGTGCGCAGCAGCGGATGCATCAAACCCGCCACTTGGAAAAGCCAGCTGTTGGATCCGGTGAAACAGATAGGCACCACGGTGGCCCCGGTCTTGCGAACCAGCGCCGCCACGTGCTTTGACCATGGCTTGTCACGGATCGTGCCGTGTTGCGACGAAAACGCGGAAACCTCGCCCGCGGGGAAGATGCCCAGACAGCCGCCGCTGCGCAGATGGGCCAGGGCTTGCCTCATCGGCCCGATGTTGCGGCGCGACGAGGCGTCGCCCGCGCCAAAGGGATCCACGCCGATGAGCCACGGCCGCAGCGCCTCCATCCGGCCTAACAAACTATTGGCGAGCATCCGCATGTCCATGCGGCGCGCGGCCAGCAGGTACGCGAGCACCAACGCGTCGCCGCCCCCGAATGGATGATTGGCCACCACGATGACCGGTCCGGTGCCCGGGATGGCCTCCACGGACCCATGATCCACGCGATAGCGCAGCGCCAGCAAATCCATCGCCCGTTGGAAAATGGTGGAGGCGTCCGCCGCCGGATTGAGGTGCCCGAGAAACCGGTTCATGGCGGTGAGCCGCAGCAAGTCCTCGGCAGGCTTTTTGAGCAGGTGGCCGGGGCCGCCGCGCATGAGCGGGATTGCGTCGGATAGATCGAGATTCCAGCGGGTGGGTGGTGGCGGGTTCATGCGGCTGCTTGCTCAACGCCTATCACCACGATTCACTCCGGCAGTCACAGGGATTTGTTGCGACAAAATTGTCACCTCATTCCTGCGCGGCGCGGCACTGGCCCAATTGGCTGTGGCTCTCATGGGACTTGCTCCGTCAGCCACTTGCGCCCAGATCGGAAATCTCCCAGGCTCCTCTGGGTTTGCCGCTCAGCATGCGGCCGTCCTCATTGACCATCAGGAGGCGGGCGCGCATCAGCGCCGGCAACAGCACTGGTCTCACAGGGCTGGATGGACCGGCTCCAGCCACTGCTCGCGCCGGAACCACGATTCCTGGCGCTTGGCGTATTGGCGAGTGGCGGCATTGATGAGTCCCTCGCAGGTGGCGCGGTCGATGTCACCGGCGAGCAGCGCGCGGATCTCACGCAGGCCGATCGCCTTCTCACAGTTCGGGGAGACCCGGACCAGGGCGGCGACTTCTTCTAACGCCCCGCCGTCGAGCATCGCGCGGGTGCGCGCGGCGATGCGCGCGTGCAGGTCGTCTCGCGCACGTTGGATCACATACCCGCGCAGGCTGGCGGAAAGTTCGCGGGTCTGGGCGGCCCATTGGTCGCGCAGGCCGGACGCCAGCCCGCCGGTGAGCAGGCAGATTTCCAGGGCGCGCGCGACGAAGCGGCGGTTTTGCAAGGCGGTGCGGGCGGCCTCCAGCGGGTCCAACGCTTGCAGTTGCGCGACCAGGTCGGCCAGCGGGCGGGCGTCGAGCGCGGCGCGCAGCGCGGCATCGCCGGTGGGCAGCGGAGCGGGCCCGTGGGTCAGAAATTTCAGATAGAGTCCCGAGCCGCCGGTGATGACCGGGGTTTTGCCGCGGCTTTGGATCTCCCCGATCACCGGCTGGGCCAGCCGCAGGTAACTGCCGGCATCGGCGGACTCGGCTGGATCCAGCACGCCGTAGAGGTGGTGCGGCACTTGCCCGCGCTCTTCCAGCGACGGCGCGGCGCTGACAATCTCCAGCCCGCGGTAGAGCTGGAACGCGTCGGCGTTGACGATCTCGCCGTCCAGGCGCTGCGCCACCTCCAGCGCCAGCGCGGACTTGCCCGAGGCGGTCGGCCCGCAGATATAACAGGGGAGCGGCAGGTTATGGTTCATCGGTCTGGGTTGCGCGGGTGAGGCTCCGGGCAGAACCGGAGCGAAGCGGAGATAGCCAGCGGCAATGCCCGGGCCACTGTGGCGCGGGCATTCTGCCCGCCGCCATCCAAGTTTGGAAATGAATCTTTCGAGCTGCAGCGGCCATTCTCAAAACGGGAACTTGCCGCCCATGCCCTTCATCAGGTCCTTCATGCCGCCGGGGCCGCCCATTTGGCGCATCATGTCCTTCATCTTGCCGGGGGACTTCATCATCTTGCGCATCTCGCTGAACTGTTTGATGAGCTGGTTGACCGCCAGGATGGTGGTGCCGGAGCCTGCGGCGATGCGCTGGCGGCGCGACCCCTTGATGATCTCCGGGCGGCGGCGCTCCTCGAGGGTCATCGACAGCACGATGGCTTCGGTGCGCTTGATCTTGCCGCTGTCGAACGCGCCGGCGGGCAGTTGTTTCTTGATCTTGCTGAAGCCGGGCAGCATCCCTAACAACCCCTCAAGCGGCCCGAGACTCTGGATCATCTTCATCTGGTCAAGAAAATCGGTGAAATCGAACTTCCCTTCCTGGATGCGCTTCATCGAGCGCATCGCGTCGTCCTCGTTGACCTTGCCGGCGACCTGCTCGACCATGCCGACGATGTCGCCCATGCCGAGGATCCGGTCGGCCATGCGGTCGGGATGGAACTCGAAAAACTGGTCGAGTTTTTCGCCCTCGCCGGCGAACTTGATCGGCTTGCCTGTCACCGCGCGCATCGACAGGGCGGCACCGCCGCGGGCGTCGCCGTCGAGTTTGGTGAGGATGATGCCGGTGATGCCGACGGCCTCGTCGAAGTGCTTGGCGACCGACACCGCCTGTTGGCCGGTGGCGGCATCGGCGACCAACAGGGTTTCCTTCGGCTGAACAAAGGCGTGCAGGCGCTTGAGTTCGGCGATGAGGCGCTCGTCGATTTCCTGGCGGCCGGCGGTGTCGAAAATCAACACGGTGGCGCGCTGGAGCTCGGCCCACCCCAGCGCCTCGCGCGCGACCTTGACCACGTCGCTTTCGCCGGCGGCCGGCGCGTAACAGGGCACGTCAATTTGCTTGGCCAGCGCCGCGAGTTGGTCGATGGCGGCCGGCCGATAGAGGTCGCACGGGATGAGCACCGGGCGGCGGCCGTCGTTTTGCAGGCGTTTGGCCAGCTTGGCGGCGGTGGTGGTCTTGCCCGCGCCGTTGAGCCCGCAGATCAGGATCCGGGCGGGCGGGTTGAGATCCAGCGGGGCCTGGTCGCCGCCTAACAACGCCGCCAGCTCGTCGTGGAAGATCTTGACGATTTGCTCGCCGGGCTTGATCGACTTGAGGACATCCTCGCCCATCGACTTGTCCTTCACCTTGGCGATGAAATCCTTGGCCACACCGAATTCGACATCGGCTTCCAGCAGGGCGATGCGGATTTCGCGCAGGGCGTCGGTGATGTTTTTCTCGGATATGCGGCCCACACCGCGCAGGTTGCGGAAGGTCTTGTCTAGGCTGTCGGTCAGTGAGGAGAACATGAGAAGCGGGTGGTCAGTTAGTAGTTGATTCGGGAAGACTCAAGACGACAAGACACAAGACGCAAGAAAAACAGCACGCAGCGAGGGACGGGGGGTGTATTTCTTGAGTCTTCAAGTCTTGGGTCTTGGGTCTTGGGTCTTGGGTCTTGGGTCTTGGGTCTTGGGTCTGTTATTCATTCTCCATCCGGCAGATAGGCGGCCTCGCGGTCAATTTGGAACGCCCAGCGCAGCGGGTTGTCGGTGGCTTTGCCGGCGGCGTCCTTCCAGTGGATCGCCACCTGGCAGGACGGCTGGCGCAGGCGGCGGTTGACCCGCCACGAGAGTTGGTGGGTTTCCGGGGTGAATTTGGCCGGCACTTCGCCGAAGCCGGAGACCCTCATCACCAACGAGGCGGGGTCGAGGCTGGCCACCTTGGATAGATCGGCGGTAATGACCGGCAGGCGCGAGTTGATCACCGCGCCGGGCTCCGGGACGACCGGATAGGGGGTGGCTTGCGGCAGGCCGGCGGCACCCGTAGTGGCGGCGGCAGAAGCGACGGCGTCGCGGAAACTGGTCGCCACCTCGAAGATCTTGTCGTTGTTGCCGAAAATCATGTAGCGGGGCAGGGTGGCATCGGGCGTGCCGCGGGTGACTTTGCCGGGAACCACGGTGACGCAGTGGGTGTATCCGAGTTCCTTGGCCAACGGATGCATCTCCTCGGTGACATAGCCGCCAGGGTAGGCATAACTCGTGACCGGCACGGCGAAGCTGGATTCCAGGAAGTGCTTGGACTCGCCCATTTCAAAGCGCAGGAAGGCGTCGAGCGCCTCCGGGCCTTGCTTGCGGACTTTTTTCACACCCTGCGGATAGGGATGGCTGACCGAGTGGCTGCCGATGGTGGCACCGGCCGCGATCATTTCGCGGATCATCGGCGTGGTCAGGGCCTTGCCGCCGCCATCGACGTAATTTTTATAGAGATAGAGGGTGAACGGATAGTGCAACTCCCGCAGGATCGGCAGGGCGTCGGTGTAAACGGATTTCCAGCCGTCATCGAAGGTCAGCAGACGCTGTCT
>Ga0194037_1002345_pt1 | contig 12687 bp, 9 predicted proteins | sample JunL306m_MetaG_FD_148653 | JGI IMG/M metagenome (GOLD analysis project Ga0194037, IMG submission 148653) | Anoxic zone freshwater microbial communities from boreal shield lake in IISD Experimental Lakes Area, Ontario, Canada - Jun2016-L304-6m | ecosystem: Environmental > Aquatic > Freshwater >...
ATCCTGAAGCAAAAGCCTCGGCATACGCACTTGAAAATTATACCGTTTCCGACGACATCGGAGGCTATGACGGGTATCAGAACCTCCAGCAGAGAGCTAAGCAGCGCGGCATACGCCTTGCAAGCGACATGGTACCCAATCATACCGGCATGGATTCCGAGCTTGTCCGAAACAATCCCGACTGGTTTCTATCATCTCCGAGTGCTCCCTATTATAACTACTCCTATAACGGACCAAACCTCAGCAGTGACTCCCGCTACGGCATCTATCTTGAAGATGGCTACTGGAACCGTTCCGATGCAGCAGTAACCTTCAAACGGGTTGATTATCTGACCGGTGATACGCGCTACATTTATCATGGCAATGACGGCACCATCATGCCATGGAATGATACCGCCCAGCTCAACTTTCTCAGCAGAGAGGTACGCGAAGGGGTCATCCAACAGATTCTGCAAGTAGCGAGAATGTTCCCCATTATCCGTTTTGATGCCGCCATGGTACTGGCCAAACGGCATATCCAGCGCTTATGGTTTCCGCTTCATGGACACACCGCAGGCGTTCCCTCACGTTCAGCCAATGCGATGAGCATGTCGGAATTTGATGCCGCCATACCTGAAGAGTTCTGGCGCGAAGTTGTTGACCGCATTCATCTGGAAGTCCCTGACACCCTGCTGCTTGCCGAAGCATTCTGGATGCTCGAAGGCTATTTTGTCCGCACACTTGGCATGCACAGGGTCTATAACAGTGCCTTCATGCACATGCTCAAGAAAGAGGATAATGCCGATTACCGCTACCTGATCAAGAATACCCTTGAATTTGACGCCGAAATTCTCAAGCGCTATGTCAACTTCATGAACAACCCGGATGAAGATACCGCCATTGCCCAGTTTGGTCGTGGAGATAAATATTTTGGTGTCTGCATGATGATGCTGACCATGCCCGGGCTGCCGATGTTCGGTCACGGACAGGTCGAAGGCTTTACTGAAAAGTACGGCATGGAGTACGCCAAAGCCTATTATGATGAACAACCGGACGAAAACCTTGTCGGACGTCACTACCGTGAGATATTCCCCATCATGAAGAAGCGTCCGCTCTTCGCGGAGGTTCGCAACTTTTTCCTCTACGATGTCTATTCTCAGGAAGGGTCGGTCAATGAAAATATTTTCGCATACTCCAACCGTCTCGGCAGTGAAACCGCCCTTGTCGTTTTCAACAACTGCTTTGAACAGGCAACCGGATGGATCAAAACATCGGTCGGCTACCGCCAGAACGATGAGATCCGCCAAAGCTCACTTTCTGAAGGGCTCAACATAAGCCGTGAGGAGAACACCTTCGTTATTTTCAGGGATCATGCAAGTGGCATGGAGTTTATCCGCTCCTGCCGGGAACTGGGTGACAATGGGCTCCTTGTTGCACTCGACGGCTACAAGTACAACGTCTTTCTTGACTTCAGGGAAGTGTACCCTTCAAAACTGAGACCCTACGACAGGCTTGCTGCAGAACTCAACGGGCGTGGAACCTTGTCAATTGAGCAAGCCGCTCTCACCATGAGCCTCTCGCCGCTGCACAGGATTATCACCACAGCCCTTTCTCCGGAACGGCTTCCCACGGTGGAAGAGGCTGTCGAAGAAAAGAATGAGATTCTTGCGTTTGAAACAACTATGGCTTCGCTGCTTGATACGGTTGCCCGGCAGTTCAGTGAACTTATGGAAAAACCGCTTACCGTTCCCGTTAACCTTGCCTCACAGTCGGCTGAACGTTACCGTCAGGTATTGCTGTTTCCTGAACTGCTGAAAAATGAGGCGAATTCCCGAAAACTTCAGACCGCACTTGGCCTGGGCAGCAATGAGGGCAAGGAGTATGAAACAATTGCAAGACAGTGGATTGTGCTTGATGCACTGCAACAGATGACCGCATCAGCCGGAGAGCTGCACTCAAACCTTATTGACGACTGGTTGATGAACGATGCGCTCAGAGCAATCTATCCCGCATCAGGAATGATCGGTATTCCGGGTGAATACCTGCCCGATCTGCTGGTCTGCATGCTTACTCCCCAACCTGCGCTCAAACCGGACGAAACTCCTGATAAACGCCTGCTCGCTCCTGTAAAAACGCTCTATCAGCTCAATCGGCCGCATCTGGGCCGCATACTGCAGTTTGACCAACGACACCAGAAAACCTGGTTCCGTGAACACCGCTTCAGCGTCCTTGTTGCCTGGCTCGCTTTACAAAAGTTGCTTCTGGAACCGGAAGCAGCTCTTGCTGAATGGGTGGAGAACTCCGAAAAGCTTGACATGCAGGCTTTCCTTTCGGGATATGAAATAGGAGAGTTGATCCTGGAGAGAGCGTAATCCTGCCTTTCGCGTTCATTGATCAGGCCTCACCCATCTCCTTTTTCGATATACAACACAAAAGCCCGGCGAAACCGGGCTTTTGTTGTATCAAGAGCAGAAGTAGTACTTACCAGCCATACACGTTAAATACACGCCAGGTATTGATAACCAGACCTGCAAGATAGAGAAGACCGATAATGGTAAACACCGGACTTTTCTCCTCTCTTGAAGCCTGCTTGTCAAGAAATGGCACCATAAACCAGATAACAGCACCAAGGGAGATAAGAAAAATAGCAAGAAGCTCACCACCGTCGAAACTGAAATCTTTAAGCAAAAGAAACTGTGCCCAGAAATACCATTCCGGCTTGATGCCTTCAGGCGCTGGCGAAAGAGGATTGGCTTCGAGCCCTATCGGCCCTGGTAAAAACACTGCAAGATAGAGAATCAGGCCAAAACCGATCAACCAGCCGATAGCATCCTTTGCAAGAAAAGTTGGGAAAAACTTGTCATACCCTTTGATGCGTCCCGACTCCTTGTAACCAATCGGAGCTGAAGTACCAAGAATCTGGACAAGAAGAAGATGGGCTGAAAGAAAGAGCAAAACCAGACCCGGAAGCAGAACAACGTGAATCGAAAACATGCGGGTAAGCGTTTCACCACTGACCTCTTCACCACCGCGAAGAATGTTGACAATAAAATCACCACCTGGAGCAACTTTTGGTACTTCAGTCCCAACCTGGGTAGCAAAAAATGCAATCTCGTTCCAGGGAAGCAGGTATCCTGTAAATCCGAAACCGAGACAAAGCACGAAAAGAATCGAACCACTAAACCACATCAGTTCGCGTGGCTTGCGGTATGACTTCATGAAAAAAGTACTGAACATATGGACAAAAACCATCAATATCATGAGGTTCGCTGACCATGCATGGATCTGGCGGATAAGCCAGCCGAAAGAAACCTCTTTCTGAAGAAAGACAAATGATGCATATGCCTCAGCAGCAGTTGGCTTGTAATACTGCATGAGCAACAGGCCAGTGATGATCTGTACCATGAAAAAAAACAGGGCCAGCCCACCAAAATAGTACCAGAATGAGAGGCGATGCCGGGGAACTTCCTTTTTCTTCAGGTAATCGATTACCGGTACCACGACATAAAATCGTTCCAGAAACCATGCGCCGATATCACTCATACGGTTACCCTTGTAAGGATTTGGATCTGCACGTTCTACGGGTGGTTTATAGACACCGCCGCCTGTAGATGCTGCGGGTTTCTGCTTGGCCGGAGCACTTCCTGCCATAGCTTTCTGATTGTTTTCAGCCATCTTTCCTGACTCCCTTGGTTTTCAAGAATTAAAGGTTAAGATTTTGAGATAATGAGATTTTCCCCATCAACCCTTGCTTTAAACGCTGCCAAAGGTAAAGGCTGAGGGCCGGAGATGATCTCTCCTGTCTGCTTGTATTTTGCTCCATGACAGGGGCATGCGATCAGATTCTGTGCATTATCCCAATGTACAAGGCAGCCAAGGTGGGTACAAACTGCGCTGCAAGCGGTAAGCTTACCGTTATCGTTGATGACGATCACCCGGTCCTTGTTGAACTGGAAAATCTTTCCCGTGTTTTCCGGAACGTCAGAAGCTTTTCCAACAACCAGCTCATTGAGGCTTGTGAACTTTTTAACGGGAGGAATAATATACTTGATAACCGGAAAAAGGGTTGAGATGGCGACTGCTGCGCCTATGCCCCCAACAACTTTTCCAAGAAAACCGCGGCGTTCAAAATCAACCTCTTTCACTCCCTGACCCCGGGGGATTCCACCGGCAACCAACCCGATCGAAGAGAGTGACGCACCATCTTCAAGTTCACCCAGCCTTGACTGGGTCTTGAAATTATCACGTTGAGCCATTACAATCTATCTCCTTTTTAAATCTATTGTTATAAAATCAAAAGGCAAATACCTCACTTGGGTAAAACAAGGTGGCCGCTTGCACCTCATACTGTATCGTGTTATTTTTTTAACCGCAATACTTGCGCATGAAATCCAGGCTAACCCAAACGGAGTGTTAATTTATCATTTTTTCATTGATTATTCCAATCCAAAGAACGCTTAAAACTATTATAGCTTTTGTACATGATCGATCGCTCTCCATCCCGCCAGATACGGCTGCGGGTGAAAAAACGCATAAACCCTGACTGTAAACAGGCTGGATTGAGAAATTCAGATATCCCCCTCATTTCTTCAAAATCCTGACCATCTTTCTGCAACGAAATAGCGGATGCAAACCGAAGATAAAAGGGACCTGAATCAAGCACCGTGTCGTGATGAATCTTCAAGTGTACGTTCTCATAGTGCAGATCGATATTCCGGCTGTGAAGGGGGGAAAAAAAACCACTACTGAAATTGCGTTCACGAAAGTGAAGCGTATCATGAATAGTGACAGTTTCACTCCTGTTATCGTGAAGAACCAGTAATGCAAGAGGCTTATAGTCGTTGTTTTTAAAAAAAACCACGTAATAGACCAAATCGAAAGGCTCGGAAAAAACACGACCCCAGTACCACCGGGAAATATACTCCTGCATGGGTACAGCCCCGAGGTTATGGTCATGATATCCGCTCGCCCTGACAGGAATCGTGCGAACCGCACCACCTCGCTCTATAATCGCTATAGTTCCTTCAACATCCGCTTTCGGAACACTCAGCAGCCACTGGTGAAGAGGTACCTTCCCATTGTTGTTTGTATCCCTTTTTTCGAAGATTACCCTTCGGCAGGCCTTGAACAAAAAAGTTGCTTTCACCTCTTTCTGGCGAGCCGGAAAGGTAAAATCAATATCAAGAGTGTACTCATCCTTTAACGCATCAAAGGTAAACCGGTTCTTTTCGAACCGGACACCGATATCGGAGCGACTGCTTTCAAAAAGCTCACGACGACCCTCCTTTATGAAATTAACGATCTCCCGGTCGTTTTCATATAACTGGAAACTAAAGCCCGAGTAATTGGATGGAAGAGGTGCATCGGAAATGGCTTTACTGTTCCACTTCTCATAATGGCTGGTGTAGTAAGGGGAAAAAGGAAAACCGGAAAACCAGATAAGTACAACAGAAAAGCCACTCTCCTTGTCTTCTGCATCGAAATACCACCACTCGTATGCTCCCGGCTCCTGCATCTCATGCCAGAGTTCCTGATTGAGCTTCGTGGTAATATTCATGCGAGCGGTTGATGATATTCAAACACTGAAGCACAACGGGATGCCTTGCATGACATACGGGACTCAGGTAATGTGGAACGAAGGAAAAAAGAAGAAGAGAGGCATTTTGCAATCATGGCAACAGACGGTATGCTGCCGCAAAATTGTGTGGACAGAGAGGGAATCGAACCCACGACACAAGGATTTTCAGTCCTTTGCTCTACCAACTGAGCTATCTGTCCATTAAGAGGCAAAATATAGGAATAAATCTTTTACATCAAAAGAAAAAACGAAATAAATACGGAGCACGCAACGGCGCACTCCGCAGGGCATGTTGACCCGCTATGCATCGAAACTGATTGTTTCTATCCCCTTCTGAATGCGGCGGAGCACCGTCTCCTTTCCAAGCACCTCAAGCATATGGTACAGGCTTGGCCCAAAACTCACACCGGAAGTAGCGATTCTCAACGGATGGATCAGCACGGCTGCCTTCAGAGACTTTGGAGCAACAAATTCCTTGAGGTATGCTTCAATATTTTCAGCGCTGAACTCCTCGAGCCTCTCAAGTATTGCGCGAAACTCACAAAGTAGTGCATTGGTGTCAACCGCCCACCGCTTCTTGACCGCCTCCTCATCGTAGGAGTCTGGTTCAAAAAAGAAATAGGAGGAAAATGTTACAAATTCATGCTCAAACCCAACGCGTTCACGCATCAGCTCGATAACTTTTGCAAGATAGTCGTCACTGGAGATCACTTCAACAGGCATAAGCGACTGTCTCTTTTCCAGTTCGGCCAGAAGAATCGGTTTTATAACCGCGACAAGCTTCTCTGTCGGACGGCTTTTGATATACTGTTTTTCAAGCCAGTTGAGCTTGTCGACATTGAAGACCGCGCCGGCTTTTCCTACCCGTTCCAGTGAAAACTTCTCAATAAGCTGCTCCATGCTGTAAACCTCCTGCTCGCTACCCTCTCCTTCGTTCCAGCCAAGCATGGCTACAAAATTAATGATGGCATCACTGCTGTACCCTTTGCGAATATAATCCTCGACAGCAACATCCCCTTGCCTTTTGCTGAGTTTTGAACGGTCAGCGTTAAGCAGAAGTGGTAGATGAGCAACCTTTGGAGGCTCCCAGCCAAAAAACTCGTAAAGAAGAAGGTGCTTCGGCATGGAGGAAAGCCACTCCTCTCCCCGGATGATATGAGTAAACTCCATCAGGTGGTCATCAATGACGCTGGCAAAGTGATAGGTCGGAAAACCATCCGATTTCATCAGCACCTGATCATCAATGGTCGCTGAATCAAATTCAACAGGGCCCCTGATAATATCTTCAAACCAGACTGAAACATAATCGGGCACCTTCATGCGGATGACATAGGGAGCACCCTCATCCAGCTTTTTTTTGATGACACTCGGCGGCATGGAACCGCCCATCTCTTCAGGAAGCCACTTCCTGTTGTATTTAGGCTGAAGACCCTGTTTTATCTGAAGCTGGCGATTTTCTTCAAGCTCCTCATGTGTTGCAAAACAGTAATAGGCATGCTGATCGTCCAGCAGTTGCTGACAATAGCCTGCATAGATACCAAGTCTTTCGGACTGGACATATGGACCGAATTTCCCCTCTTTTTCAGGACTTTCATCAGCCACAATTCCTGCCCATTCAAGGGTCTTGATAAGATCTCTCTGCGCTCCCTCAACTTTTCTGCTTTGATCGGTATCTTCAATTCTGATAATGAAGTCTCCTTGCATTTTTTTTGCAAACAGGTAGTTATACAGGGCCGTCCTCAAACCGCCTACATGTAAATACCCTGTTGGAGAAGGTGCAAACCTGGTTCTAACCTTTTGACCAACCATAATGAGCGTCGTACTGTTAATTGTTGAGAGGGAACTCTAAGCAAGAGCAGTGAATTTAAGAAAAACTCGCTGCTTTCAGTCATAAAGATAAAAGATTAACCTGAAAGTCCTGAATTCAGACGCTTTAAAGGGCGCAACTTTCATGCAGGGAAAAATATTAAAAAAAACTTTTTGTCTGCGGTTGTAGTTTTACTTTTAATTACTTTAAATGTAGCACGTTACATTTAAAGTAAACTCTCCCCCTGTTTTATGACTGAAAATCCCTTAAAGAAGTCAGAAAAAGATACTGCCCGAAATAAATTCCAACCGGTCAATGAAGAAGAACGTAAACCCGGGTGGCTCCAAAGAAAGGGCGAGAGCCCGGAGGGCAAGTTCCCTCGCATTATCCTTTTTATGATGGTTGGGCTTTTGATGCTTTTTATGTTTCAACGTTTTTTTTCAAGCGGCGACAGTCCTGAGATTACCTATAACGAATACAAATCAATGCTGGCGAAGGCGCTCGTTACTGAGGTGACGGTAAAAACTTTTGAAGATAAATCGGCCATCCTGAACGGAAAACTCAGCTCTCCGAGCCAGCTTCAGTTGATCAACAAAACAACCCTTCAGTCGGATCACTTTGCTGTCAGAATTCCATCTTTCAGCACTGAACAGGCTGATCTCCTTGCTGAAAAGGGAATCCTGCTCAAGGTTGAGGAGGGCACCAGCGGCCTGACCACCTTTCTCATGCTTTTCGCTCCATGGATTATCTTTGGCGCTCTCTATTTTTTTCTTATCAGGCGAATGGGGGGACAGAATGGTGGTCAGGCGAAAAATATTTTCAGCTTCGGCAAAAGCCGCGCAAAAATGGTAAGCGAATTTGAGGTTAAAACCACCTTCAAGGATGTTGCTGGCGTTGATGAAGCAGTTGAAGAACTACAGGAAACGGTAGAGTTTCTCACAAATCCTGAAAAATTCCAGAAAATTGGAGGAAAAATTCCGAAAGGAGTACTGCTGCTTGGTCCACCCGGTACCGGAAAAACCCTGTTAGCCAAAGCCATTGCCGGAGAGGCCAAGGTGCCCTTTTTCTCTATTTCAGGTGCTGATTTCGTTGAGATGTTTGTCGGCGTCGGAGCCGCAAGAGTGCGGGATCTTTTTGAACAGGCGAAGAAAAATTCGCCATGCATCGTCTTTATCGATGAAATCGACGCAGTCGGACGAAGCCGGGGAGCCGGACTGGGTGGTGGTCATGATGAAAGGGAGCAGACCCTGAACCAGCTTCTTGTTGAAATGGACGGGTTTACGACAAACGAGAATGTTATCCTGATTGCTGCAACAAACCGCCCTGATGTGCTTGATACCGCACTGCTGCGGCCGGGACGGTTTGACCGGCAGATCACCATTGATAAACCCGATATCCGGGGACGTGAGGCAATTTTAAAAATCCACACCAGAAACACACCGCTTGACGCAAATGTCGATATCAACGTGCTCGCAAAAAGCTCCCCTGGCTTCTCCGGCGCTGACCTTGCAAATCTTGTCAATGAAGCTGCACTTCTGGCTGCACGCAATGAGCAGGAACTTATTACTGCGATCAATTTCGAGCAGGCACGTGACAAAATATTGATGGGCCCGGAAAGAAAAAGCATGTTTATTTCTGATGAGCAGAAAAAACTGACGGCCTACCATGAGGCAGGTCATGTGCTTGTTTCAACCTATACCAAGGGCTCCGATCCTATTCATAAGGTTACGATCATTCCGAGGGGCAGGAGTCTTGGGCTTACCGCATACCTGCCACTTGAAGACCGCTATACCCATAACAGGGAGTACCTGCTCGCCATGATTACCTATGCACTGGGCGGCAGGGTTGCCGAAGAGCTTGTTTTTAACGAGACCAGTACGGGAGCGGCAAACGATATTGAAAAGGCTACCGATATTGCCCGCAGGATGGTGCGGCAATGGGGGATGAGTGAAAAACTCGGCCCGATCAATTATGGCGACAGCCAGAAAGAGGTTTTTCTTGGAAAGGATTACTCCCATATTCGCGAGTACAGTGAGGAAACTGCCCTGCAGATCGATGTCGAGGTTCGCAATATCATTATGGGATGCATGGAAAATGCCAAAACAATTCTCAGCGAAAAAAGTGCCGTTCTGCACAGGCTTGCAGAAATACTTATCGAAAAGGAGTCACTCAACGCAATTGAAATTAAAGAGATTACAGACTATGAACAAACGCTCAATGCAAAAGCATAATCCCTTTCCATTGATATGACAATGCCCATGCAACTCATTGGATTGCTTCTTGTCGGTCTTTCGGCTGGCCTTCTGTCGGGACTGTTCGGTGTTGGAGGAGGCATCATAATTGTGCCGGCAATGGTTCTGCTCTTCGGCATGACACAGCAAAGCGCTATTGGAACATCGCTTATAGCGCTGCTGCTGCCGGTTGGACTTCTTGGTGTGATGGAATATTATCGTTCAGGAAAAATTTCGACAGAGAACATCTGGATTGGTCTTGTCATTGCCGCAGGACTCTTTGCCGGGGCCTATTTCGGCGCAAAAATAGCGACACATCTCTCAAGTGATACACTCCGCAAAGCTTTTGCTGTTTTTATGGGAATTGTCGCTCTTCATCTTTGGTTTAAATAAGTGTCTGATTCACAATAACCTAAGCAATATATCACCATGGGAAAAACAACCACCAAGGCTGACCTTGTCAATGTTATCGCTCACAGAACCGGCCTGACAAAAAACGAAACAGAATCCGTCGTTGACAGCCTGTTTGAAAGCATCATTGATTCACTGAAAACCGGAAAACGAATCGAGATCCGGGGATTCGGCTCATTCAATATCAGGCATAAAAATTTTCGCCAGGCCAGAAATCCGAGAACAGGTGAAAAAGTGACGGTAGAGCCAAAAAACGTTCCGACATTCAAAATTTCGAAGGAATTCAAGCACGCGGTAAGTGAAAGCCTGAAAAGCGAGAGCGAATAGGTTTGCTATCTTCCGCTTTGCGGAAAACAGAGCCGGAGTAATATCTTTTTGGATAAACGGCCTGGAACCTTTATGGTTCTGGCAAAGCTTTTTTTGGAGTTAAAAATTTGTACTGTTTGTGGTGGCATGACAACTGTTACAAGATGAAGAAACACCACCCTATCAGGGCAAATACCGGAAGAAGAATTGGCAAAGAATATTTATAGATATACTCAAAAAATCCCGGCATCTCTATACCTGCTTGGGCGGCGATGGTTTTGACCATAAAGTTTGGGGCATTACCGATATAGGTCATTGATCCAAAAAAAACCGACGCGAGTGAGATTGCCATCAAATAGATATCAGACGTCACATCACCCGGAACCGACGAACCTATCCCTCCGGCAAATTCCTTGACGTCAGAAACAGAGTTGATATCCTTCCCGAACTTGCCAAGCGCTCCTGCAAAAAAATTCAGGTAGGTAGGGGCATTATCGAGCACTCCGGAAAGAGATCCTGTCATCCAGTAGAATCTTGTTACGGAAAATTCCCGGCCGTGCGACGCTGCATAGGCAGCGATCAGTTCAAGTGCCGGAATCATAGTAGCAAATATTCCGACAAAGAGAAAAGCAACCTCCCTGATCGGAGAAAAATTGAACTCATTACCTTTCAGAGCCTCCTTGTCTGCGGTTTTATAGGCAGCAAAAGCAAGAGCAAGCATCATCAGCTCACGAATACCGAATGGAAGATTAAAGAGATCCTGAAGACTGGGAAAACCGGAAATCACGGCAGGATCAAGGAAAACCGCTCCAATGACCATGGAGAGGAAGATGAAACTTTTAGCACCCACAACACGCACCCCGCCCTTTATCTCCGGCTCCTTCATATCTCCTTTTCCGCTCTTTGCATCAAAAAACATAAAAACAAGAAGAAGAGCAGCAATGGTGATAAGCCAAGGCAGCCATAATTTTGACACAACCCAGAAAAACGGAACTCCTTTAAGAAAACCCAAAAAAAGAGGTGGATCACCGACTGGAGTAAGTACGCCGCCAATATTGCTGACAATAAAAATGAAAAAAACAATATGAAAAGGCTTGATCCTCCCTTCATTGATGCGCATATAGGGGCGTATGAGCAGCATGGAAGCTCCTGTTGTGCCGACAAGATTGGACAACAGTGCGCCGAAAAAAAGTAATGCCGTATTAGTCAACGGATCACCCCTTCTCTGAATGCTGATGAGAATTCCGCCGGAAGTCACAAAAAGCGCAGCAATAAGAGCAATAAACGAAATGTACTCTTCAAGCGAATGCAGAAGAATGCGAGTACCGTGTTCCATGAAAAAACCGTACCAGAGAGCCACAACTGCCCCGAATCCGATGGAAAACGCTGCATAATATTGCTCCCAAAATCGATGATAAAAAAGAGGGCCCATGGCGATCATCAAAAGAAGCAGAATAAATGGAGCCAACAACCAGACTGGCGGAAGCTGATGGGTTGACTGTAAAATATGAACGGCAGCGAGTGCTGCCGTTTCATGATATTCCACCGCAAAAGAGGCCTTTGTCATACCGCTTTATTATTCTCCTTCAAAGTCGGTCAGGGAGTAGACACTGTATCCCTTTTCGAGAAGTTTTCTCTCTCCGCCTATGTCTGGCAGGTTCACAATGAAAGCCATCTCCGAAACAATCCCTCCGACCTTTTCTACCAATGCGGCTGCAGCAAGAGCCGTGCCCCCGGTAGCAAGCAGATCATCAACAAGAAGAACCTTCTGACCCGCGACAAGTGCATCAACATGGATCTCGATCTTGTCGCTGCCATACTCAAGCTGATACTCCTGCGAAACAACGTCAGCAGGCAGTTTCCCTGGCTTTCTGACAGGAATAAACCCTTTGCCAAGCGCATAGGATAATGCACCGCCGATAATAAATCCTCTTGCCTCTATACCGACAATAATATCAAAATCCATCCCCGCCTGCAGATAGTGCTGTGCCAGATTGTCAATGACCAGCCTGAAGCCAACTGGATCCTTGATGAGTGTCGTAATATCACGAAAGAGGATCCCTTTTTTCGGATAGTCGGGAATCGAACGGATACGGGATTTAATGGGCATGGATGGCAACGATTTAATTGATAAGAAAAGATCAAAGAACTTTCGAAAATCAAGATAGCACTCTCCCTTTTAAATTCAAATCCTCGTCCAGTGAGTCGATCATGACCGGTAACTCATTTCCGGAGAGGGTTTGCTGCAAATCACTGTCGGTGCTTTCAACCAGGACTCTCAGATAGTTGCGCGTATAGCCGCTGCATTGCTGAATACCATTTACAGCAGGCTTTGCTCCCTCAAAAAGGACCATACACTCTTTGCCGATATAGCC
>Ga0194037_1002347_pt1 | contig 12685 bp, 12 predicted proteins | sample JunL306m_MetaG_FD_148653 | JGI IMG/M metagenome (GOLD analysis project Ga0194037, IMG submission 148653) | Anoxic zone freshwater microbial communities from boreal shield lake in IISD Experimental Lakes Area, Ontario, Canada - Jun2016-L304-6m | ecosystem: Environmental > Aquatic > Freshwater >...
GATAATGAAGGCTTTATGGCAAAAGCCCCTCTTGATGTTGTGACTGAAATCAGAGAACGCTTAGTTCTGACAACTGCAGACATTGCAAGGCTAGAAGCCGCCTTAGCTGCCCTTCCTTCAGAATAACTATGACAACGTCGGCAGACTTTGAGGTAGTAGCGCTCATAGAAAAAGAGTTAAATAAGCGCTGGCCAGAAACCAAGATTGAGCCATCACTTGATCGTATTGCTGCTCTCTGTGATGCACTCGGTTCTCCGCAACTTTCTTACCCCACAGTTCACATCGCCGGGACAAATGGAAAGACGACTACAGCTCGCATGAGTGACGCACTTTTTCGTGGGCTCGGATATCGAACAGGGCGTTTCACTAGTCCTCACCTCGAGAGTTTTCTCGAGAGAATTTCTATCAATGGCTCACCAATTACTCCTGAAGGCATCATTTCGACTTATAACGATGTTGCTCTTTATTTTGACCTCATTGATAGCAGACAAGAGCATCCCATTTCATTTTTTGAAGCTATGACTGCGCTTGCATTTGTTGCCTTCGCAGAATTTCCAGTAGATATCGCCGTGATCGAAGCAGGAATGGGCGGTGAATGGGATGCAACTAACGTTATTCAAAGTCAGGTTTCAGTCATTACTCCTATTGGCCTAGATCATATGGAGTACCTTGGAAATACAGTTGAAGAGATTGCATTAACAAAATCTGGAATTATTAAGCCAGAATCTCATGTTGTATTAGACGCTCAGAAGCCAGAAGTAGCAACGATCTTGATGGCGCGCGTTCTAGAGCGAGCGGCAATCCCTTATCGTGAGGGAGTTGAGTTTGCTGTCAAGAAAAGAGATTTGGCGGTAGGGGGTCAGCTTCTAACAATCGACGGCATTCACGGTACTTATACAGATATTTTTGTTCCTCTTTATGGCGCTCATCAAGCTACAAATGCAGCTCTTTCACTAGTTACCGCTGAGGCATTTGCTGGAGTTCAATTGGACGAGGAAGTGGTCCGCAATTCATTCTTGGCCGTTGATTCTCCGGGACGACTGGAGATTGTTTATCGGGACCCAACTGTAATTATTGATGCAGCGCATAATCCTCATGGAGCTCATGCACTCTCGACTACTTTGGAGAATGAATTTGATTTTGAAAGTGTTTTTGGAGTTCTCGCCATTTTGGGAGATAAAGATGTTGACGGTGTTCTAACCGAACTTGAAAAAGTGATCGACCGGCTTGTTGTTACGCAGAATTCATCAGATCGGGCCATGCCAGCCGATGAACTATATAGTCGCGCAGTCAAAGTTTTTGGAGAAGACCGCACATTTCTTGAGCTTGATTTGAGGAGCGCAATTACCTACTCAATGGAGCAGTGCACTTTACTTAACCAGGTGAGCGAAGGTATTTCATCAGTTGTGGTTACTGGTTCAGTAGTGACAGCAGGGGAGAGCCGTAAAATTCTTAGAAGCATCGCTGGAAGAAACGAAGGTTCATTGTGAGAGTTTTAGGAGCATCGGTTCTTGCAATGGAATCTTTAGTAATGGGATTCGCTCTATTGCTAGCAATGGATAAACAAAGTGGATTTGAAATTGCTTTGGGCGCAATACTTGCGCTCCTCATTTTGTTAACAGCTGGGATGACAAAGCGGGTGAGTGGCTGGATCCTGGGAAGTATCTGGCAGATCTGCTTGATCGCTTACGGGATGGTTGTCCCCTCTATGTATTTCATGGGTGCACTCTTTGCTCTTCTTTGGGTGTGTGCCTATTTCGTAGGGAAAAAGGGCGAGAGAGCCCGCGCTCAAATGATGGATACACTTGGCCCATGGAAAGAACCCTCGTCTTAATCAAGCCAGACGGCGTTAAGCGCAATTTGGTTGGACAGGTTCTTTCTCGCATTGAAGCCAAAGGTTATTCACTTATTGCAATCAAAACTATGAATGCTGATCGTGCACTTCTTGCTAAGCATTATGCCGAGCATGAAGGCAAGCCATTTTTTGAACCGCTTATTGAATTTATGACGTCTGGCCCAATCGTTGCAGTTATTGCAGAAGGCAATCGAGTAGTCGAAGGTTTTCGCAAACTAGCTGGGACAACAGATCCAACCACTGCTGAGCCTGGAACTATTCGTGGTGACCTAGCCGCAGATGCTGGAACAAAAGTTGTTCAAAATATTGTCCATGGTTCAGATTCAGTTGAGTCAGCCAACCGTGAAATTGAAATTTTCTTCCCTGAGTTTGTGAAAGGACGCTAATGGCTAAGGAAAAGAACCATAACCGCATGTCGTTTATCGGACGAGACATGGCTGTTGATTTAGGAACCGCTAATACTCTTGTCTACGTAAGAGGTCGCGGTATTGTTCTTAATGAGCCATCAGTAGTCGCAGTTAATCAAGACACTGGAGCGATTCTTGCCGTTGGTATTGAAGCCAAGCGCATGATTGGCCGTACTCCTGGAAACATTGTTGCGATTCGTCCTCTTAAAGATGGCGTGATCGCTGACTTTGATACAACAGAGCGCATGCTTCGCTACTTTATTCAAAAAGTTCATCGCCGTCGTTATCTTGCAAAGCCTCGTATTGTCGTCTGTGTTCCTTCAGGAATTACAGGCGTTGAACAGCGTGCTGTTAAAGATGCAGGCTATGCAGCTGGCGCACGTAAGGTTTACATCATTGAAGAACCAATGGCTGCTGCAATCGGCGCCGGCCTTCCGATCCACGAGCCAACAGGAAACATGGTCGTTGACATTGGTGGAGGAACGACTGAAGTTGCTGTTATTTCCCTTGGAGGAATTGTTACCGCTCTTTCTATTCGCGTCGGCGGCGATGAATTAGATCAAGCAATCATTGACTGGGTAAAGCGTGAATTTTCACTATTGCTGGGTGAGCGCACAGCTGAAGAAATTAAGATGGCTATTGGTTCTGCTTATCGCCTGCCTAATGAGCCAGATGCTGAAATACGTGGTCGTGATCTTGCAACAGGTCTTCCAAAGACAATTTTGGTATCTGCTGAAGATATTCGTAAGGCGCTAGATGAGCCTGTTAATCAGATCATCAACGCCATCAAAAGCACATTAGATAAGACACCTCCCGAGCTTGCAAGTGACTTGATGGACCGAGGAATAGTTCTTACTGGTGGCGGAGCACTACTTCGCGGACTAGATGAGCGTTTGCGCCATGAAACTGGAATGCCAGTACATATCTGTGAGCGCCCACTTCAAGCTGTTGCTGAAGGTTCAGGTAAGTGTGTTGAAGAATTCGAAGCCTTGGAAAAGGTTTTGATTTCCGAGCCTCGCCGATAATTTAGTTCAGGACATTAATGGCACGTGGAAGCGGTAATCGTTCACGATTGCTGCTTATCATTTTGCTAGTTACGTCACTCTTTTTGGTGACTCTAGATTTGCGTGGGGTAAGTCTGACAAAAAGCTCTCGCTCGATAACTCAAAGCGCTTTGGCCCCTGTCCAAAAAGGTGTTTCTACGGTTTTCTCACCGGTTGGGCGCTTCTTTAGCGATATCAAGAATTTTGGCAAGACTAAAGATGAACTCGATAAAGTTAAAATCGCTAATAGTTTACTTAAAGCTCAACTAGCCAAAGTTGCTGATAATAAAGGTGCCCTAAATCAACTGAAGGGACTACTGAATCTTGCAGGTCAAGGTGGATACAAAATTATCCCTGCTCGTGTAATTGGGCGCGGTTCATCAGCGAGTTTTTCCCAGACCATCACTATTGATGCGGGAAGTAGTGATGGACTAAGTGCCAACCAGACTGTCATCTCGCAAAATGGTCTTATCGGCGTAGTGAAGGTGGTTACACCTAACTCTGCAATTGTTTTATTAATAAGTGATCCAAGCTTTAAAGTAGGAGTGCGCATTGCTCGTTCACAAAGTATCGGAGTCTTAATTGGCCAAGGTAATTCCCAGTATCAATTAGAGCTATTAGATCCAATCGGAAAAATTGAAAAGGGTGACGTGCTTGTCACTAATGGAAGTCAAGGAAACCGACCATTTGTTCCAGGGGTACCAGTTGGTCAAGTGATAAGCGTTGATCAGAAAAACTCTTCACTAACTCAAACTGCTCTTGTTAAGTCTTATGCAAATTTAAATGATTTGGGAGTTGTGTCGGTAATCATTAGTGCGCCAAGTGTTGCCCCGAAAAAACCTATTAGTCCAACCCCTCAGCCAACGATCACTGTACTTGTAACTCCAACCCCTACTGCTATGCCTTCTTTGACTCCAACGCCATCTCCTAGTCCCCGTAAATCTAAGGCTTGATTTGTGAGTCCGATTCGAATTGCTTATAGCCTTGTATTTTTCTTTGTACTTTTTGCAGTTCAAGAGTCTGCAATCTCCCTTATTCATTTTCCTGTAGCCGGTTTTTCCTTATATTTGGCAGTTGCGATTGCCCTCATTGCATATGAAGACCACGATGGCGCAATTATTATGGGCTTTCTCTCAGGCATCGTTCTTGATTTATCGCCAACGTCCAATGGGCCATTTGGTCAGTGGGCTCTGATTTTGACTCTTATTGGCTATGTGTTTGCATCAAATCGCGAATCAATTTTTGATGCTACTTCTGCGCCATTGACATTTGTTCTGTTAATAGCATTTGGCGTTAGCGCCGCCCTCATATTTTACTTATTTTTTGGGCTGCTGCTGGGCGAAGCGAATGGTTCATTTACCCATGACATAGTTCTTATCCTCGGCAATTTGGTGTGGACAGTCATTTTTGCCCCAATGTTTTTACCCGTGATGAGATCGTTTCAAAAAGCCCTGAGTACTTCGAGGCAAAGCAAATGAACAATCGTTCTAGGCTTAACCTCTTTGTTGTTCAGGTCCTTGTTACTTCTCTTTTAGCAGCGATGCTTGGACGTTTGTTTTATTTACAAGTCGCCGATAGTTCTAAGTACCAAAGCGCTGCGCTAAGTATTCAGAGCCGAGATGTGATCACTCCTGAAGTACGAGGAGCTATCGTGGATGACACCGGTTCTCCAATGACGATGGATCGCCCTGGAATGGTTATTTCAGTGGACAGAAGTACATTAGACAAGATGCCAGATAAAGGTGTTGCGGTTTTGCAACGCGTCGCCACACTGGTGAAGATTGCCTATGGAGATTTATGGATCAGCACTCGTCTTTGTGGTGAACTACCCATCGGTCAGAGAACAGGATGCTGGAACGGGACCCGCTTTCAACCGATACCTGTGACCAAAGAAGCAACACAGGAGCAAGCACTCAAGATTCTTGAAAATTCAGATATCTACCCTGGAATTAACGCTGCCCCAGTTCCAATTCGTAGTTACCCATCTCTTGCTGGAGAAAATGCCGTCCATGTCCTTGGATACGTGGGTTCTGTGACTGCCGCAGACTTAGCAGATACGAGCAAGCAAGTTTATTTGAGTCAAACTATTGGTAAAACTGGCCTTGAGTATGAATACGACAAGTATCTACAGGGAGTACCTGGTATTAAAAAAGTTATTGTAGATCGCACAGAAAATATAACTCACATTTCTCAGAATACAACACCTATTCCAGGAAATAATTTGATCACAAACATCAATGCAAAACTACAGGCTGCAACTGAAAAAGCACTTGCTCGCAGCGTTCAAAGTGCACGCTCCCAGGGAAACAGAGCAGACTCTGGCGCGGCAATCGTTATGGATGTAAAAAATGGTCATGTCCTTGCACTCGCTTCTTATCCAACATTTGATCCAAACATGTGGCAAAAAGGTTTAACAGTTGCCCAAGCAAAGGCTCTCTTTAGCGAGTCAACCGGTGTACCAGCACTCTCTAGAGCGACTGATGGTCAATACGCCCCAGCGTCGGCTTTCAAAGTTGTCTCTGTCGCGGCTGCTGCGCAGGCTGGATATGACCTCAATGCGAATTATAAGTGTCCATATTCATTGAAGATTGGTAATCAAGATTTCCACAACGATGATGAGAAAGTCCAAGGGACTCTGTCGCTTAAAAATGCTATTGCTGTTTCTTGCGACACTATTTGGTATCAAATTGGGTACGACCAGTGGGTAAGAGATGGGGGACTTCGTCCAAAAAGTAATCCAAAGGACTATTTCTTTAATGCAGCGGCAGGATTTCGGATGGGTCAGAAAACAGGAATTGATTTGCCTTCAGAAGCATCAGGGCGCTTGCCTGACCGCGCTTGGAAGCAGGCTTATTACGATTCAAACAAGAACTTTTACTGTAATTACCAGAACAGGGCGCGCAAGTCAGATTTGACGCCGTTTCTTATCGAAGTTGCTAAACAAAACTGTACTGATGGCTACATTGTGCGAGCTGGTGATGCGGTGAACTTCTCCGTTGGGCAAGGCGATGGGCTAATGACACCAATACAGATGACTCAGATGTATGCAGCAATTGCTAATGGCGGGACGCTATATAAGCCAGAAGTTGCCCGCGCAATTGTGAAGCCAGATGGAAAAATTGTGAAAGAGTTCAAACCTTCAATAAGTGGGACTCTTCCAACTTCTCCAAGCACCATCTCCTTCTTACATGATGCACTCCGACAAGTAACTCTTACTGGTACTGCGGCTTCCGTCTTTGGAGGTTTCCCAGTAGCTGTCAGTGGAAAAACGGGAACGGGCCAAGTCCAAGGAAGAAATGCAAACGGTAGCGCCAAAGATCCAACGTCTTGGTTTGCATCCTTTGCGCCGAGTGCAGCTCCCCAATACGCAGTTGTCATGATGGTAAGCCAGGGTGGATATGGCGCTTCTACATCTGCGGTTGGTGTTAAAGCCATCTACTCTGCTTTGTTTGGTTTAGGTGGGGGAGGCGCAAACTCAAAGGGTGGAATATTTCCTAATGGAGCGCCGCCGACCACTATTCCAAAAGTTGATCTAAAAACCGATATCGTAGTTAAACCATGATTTGGATAAATAAATGTCACTGATGAGGCCGCGTTCACGCCGCAATAGGATCATAAGTAATGTCTCAAGTTATGACCGGATATTAACTGTTTCAGTTGTCTCACTTCTCGTCATTGGAACAATTCTCGTATGGGCAGCGACGCGCTCATGGTTTGCATCTCAAGGATTAGATCCTCAATATTATGTAAAACGTCATGTCATTAATATCGTGATTGGTGCAGCTCTTGCCTATGGCGTAACCCTTATTGACTACAGATTGATCCGTGCGTACACACCAATTTTGTGGATTCTCGGAGTACTGGGCTTAATTGCAGTTGCGATTCCAGGAGTAGGAAGTACTGTGCATGGATCTCGTGCATGGATTTCACTCCCTGGTGGTTTTCAGATTCAACCAGCAGAGCTAGCAAAAATTTCAATTATTTTGGGAATCTCGCTCTTGCTATCAGAGGGTCGAGACGCTGATTCAAATCCAAATGATTTAGATGTTGTTAAGGCGCTTGCACTCGCTGGAATTCCAATGCTTGTTATTCTCTTACAACCAGATTTTGGCACATTTATTATTATTGGAGCAGCAATTATTGTCATGATTGCTGTATCTGGTGCACCCACAAGATGGGTTGCAGGACTCCTAATTATTGCAGTGCTTGGTGTTTTTGGTGCGGCCAAGACAGGAGTTATGAGCCAATACCAAGTTAAGCGCCTCCAATCTTTTGTTGACCCAACATCTGATCCCCAACAAAGTGGATACCAACTTCGTCAATCAAGAATAACAATTGGATCGGGTGGTTTTATTGGGCGAGGTCTATTCAATGGTCCACAAACAAATGGTCGCTTTGTGCCTGAGCAGCAGACAGACTTTATTTTTACTGTTGCGGGTGAAGAGACTGGATTTCTTGGATCTGGACTTATCCTTATTTTGTACGGACTTTTCTTTTGGCGAGCATTCGCGATTGCCAAGCGAACTAATGATTTATTTGGGCGACTGGTTTGCGTTGGAGTAATTGCGTGGCTTGTCTTTCAAATGTTTGAAAATATTGGAATGACGATGGGGCTAATGCCAATGACTGGAGTGCCGTTACCTTTCATCTCTTATGGAGGGTCAAGCATGTTCGCGACCTTGGTCGGCTTCGGGCTACTCCAAAATGTGCATGTGAGATCTCGATAAGGACTTATTTATAGCTATTACGCGTTGTTTCATGGCGAATTGGTAATTTGCCCATCATCTGCGATACTTATGGCTAAGGATTCAGCGCGATATACCCGCCGCGAAGCCGACAGTTTTTGTAGTGAAGAACGAATAAGAAGAAGTACCCAAACGAGTTTTATGTAGAAGAGGATTTTTTATGGCGCCTGAGCCAAAGAAAGCGCGTAAGCGCGCGAGTAAACCAGTTAAGAAAGATACAACTTCAGCTAGTGCAATTGATTCTGAAGAAGTAGTCGAAAAATCTTCAAAGCGCGCAGCCAAGAAGAGCGTTGCAGAGATTCCAACAGAGCAAGCAGCGCCTTCGCGAGCAAAAAAGGCAAGCGCACCTGTTCCTGTTCCCCTTTTTCAGGAAGCACCTGTTTCAGCACTACCAAAGAAGAGTGCTGGAAAGAAGGTAGCCGCTGTAGTTGATGATGAATCATCTGAAGATAGTGATAGTAATAATCAACGTCGCCGCCGTCGTCGTGGTGGCCGAGGTCGCCGTAAATCTGGCGCCGCAGGTAGTGAAGAAAATTCAAGCACTCTTGGTGATGATGGCGAAGAGTTAGATTCTGAGTCATTAGATGCAGATGGGTCAGATGAAAGTGGTGACGGAACAACACACCGCCGCCGTCGTCGCCGACGCGCAAAGGGTGAAGGTGTCACTCCAGGTGAAACTATTGAAGAAGATGGTGTTGTCACAGTAGTTAAGGTTCGTGAGCCTCGCTCAGAACAAACAACCCGTCCAAGCCGTAATAACCGTGATCGTGGTTCACGTGATCGTCGTGATCGTCGTGATCGTGACGACAGAGGACCCCGCGATTTCACGCGCCGCCGCGGAACAATTATTACCGAATCAGAATTTTTAGCACGCCGCGAGAATGTTGATCGCCAGATGCTTGTTCGTCAGACTGGTGATCGAACCCAGATCGCTGTTCTTGAAGATAACGTCATGGTTGAGCATTACGTAAACCGAAATAGCAATATTTCTTATGTTGGAAACGTTTACTTAGGTCGAGTACAAAATGTGCTTCCATCCATGGAAGCTGCATTCGTTGACATCGGCAAGGGTAGAAACGCCGTTCTTTACGCCGGAGAAGTTAATTGGGATGCTGCAGGAATTGCTGAAGGTCAGCAACGCAAGATTGAGCATGTACTCAAGACTGGCCAGCCTGTATTAGTTCAAGTGACTAAAGATCCAATCGGGCAAAAAGGTGCGCGTCTGACAAGTCAGATCTCTCTTCCTGGTCGCTATTTAGTTTATGTGCCGGGTGGAGCTATGAGCGGTATTAGCCGCCGTCTGCCAGAACAAGAGCGCAGCCGTCTGAAATCAATTTTGAAGAATTTAATTCCTGAAGAAGCCGGAGTAATCATCCGTACTGCCTCTGAAGGAGCGAGTGAGGAAGAGCTTGAGCGCGATGTCATTCGTCTCAAGGCTCAATGGGATGATATTCAAGAGCAAGCTGAAAACCCTTCAACAACTGCTCCATCACTTCTCTATAGCGAGCCAGATTTAACAGTTCGCGTAATTCGCGATATTTTCAATGAAGATTTCCGCCAATTAGTCGTTCAAGGCGATGAAGCGTGGGAAGACATCAACAATTACCTTGGTCACATTGCGCCAGAGCTCACAGCAAAGATCGAGAAATGGACTGGAACTCGCGACTTGTTTGGCGAGAATCGAATTGAAGAGCAGCTAGCTAAGGCATTTGATCGTAAGGTTTATCTGCCATCTGGTGGATCACTCGTAATTGATCGTACTGAAGCGATGATCGTTATTGACGTTAACACCGGAAAGTTTATCGGCAAGGGTGGAAACCTAGAAGAGACTGTTACGAAGAATAACTTGGAAGCAGCAGAAGAAATTGCTCGTCAACTTCGTCTGCGCGATATGGGCGGAATCATCGTTATTGACTTCATCGATATGGCTCTTGAGTCAAACCGTGATCAGGTGCTTCGTCGTTTAGTTGAATGTCTAGGTCGAGATCGCACAAAGCATCAAGTTGCTGAAGTTACTTCGCTTGGACTTGTTCAGATGACTCGTAAGCGCGTAGGCCAAGGATTAATTGAAGCCTTCTCAACTACATGTGAATCATGTGGTGGACGAGGAATTCATATCCATTCAGAACCTGTTCGCAAGGTTGCCTTAGAAAAGGATATGGAACAACGTTATGTTCCCGCTTCTCATGACGATGAAGATGATCACGCTGAAGAAGATGCTTTAGTTGAACAACCAAATGATGAAGCCCAATCTGAGAGTTCAGATGAGGTCGATGAGCCCAAGAAGCCAGCAACGCGCAAGCGTCGTAGGGCAGTGAGCACAGGGGTAATCACCCCAGTTTGACCCGATAGGGGGCGAATCCGTACCCTTAGCCTCTGGCCAAAATGGCCCGTAAATATTAAGGAGCACCACCGTGTACGCGATTGTTAAAGCAGGCGGCCGTCAAGAAAAGGTTGCTGTTGGCGACACAATTACCGTTGATCGCATCGATGCAAAAATTGGTGCGTCAGTAAATTTTGCTGCACTCCTTCTTGTTGATGGCGCAACAGTTACAACTGATCCAAAGGCACTAGCTGCCACAAAGGTCACTGGAGAAATTGTTGAAGAGACTAAGGGTCCAAAGATCGACATCCTTCGCTACAAGAACAAGACTGGCTATCGCCGTCGTTCAGGTTTCCGTTCCCAACTTACGCGCGTGAAGATCACCGCGATTAACAAGTAATAGGTAGGAGGCGAATAAATGGCAAGTAAAAAAGGTGTCTCCTCGACTCGTAACGGTCGCGATTCAAATGCTCAGTACCTTGGCATCAAGCGTTTTGGTGGTCAGGTTGTAAAGAGCGGTGAAATCTTGGTTCGCCAGCGCGGAACCGTTTTCCACCCAGGGCGTAACGTTGGTATTGGTAAAGATGACACACTATTTGCACTCGCAAGCGGAGCTGTTGAATTCGGCAAGGCTCGTGGCCGCAAGGTTGTGAATATCGTTCCTGTACCTGTCGCTTAATACGCGGAATTTTTTTGGCGGGTCCGCGTACTGCGGGCCCGCTTTTTTATTGAAAGAGTTTTGGCAGAAATGGAAGGGAGTAAGTGATGGCAAGTTTTGTTGATCGCGTAACTCTCCATGCTGCTGCGGGTTCAGGTGGAGATGGTTGTGTCTCTATTCACCGTGAAAAGTTTGTCCCACTTGGCGGCCCTGATGGAGGTAATGGTGGGCGTGGTGGAGACATCATTCTCGTTGTTGATAGTGGAGTGACCACACTTCTTGATTTTCACCATTCTCCACATCGCAAAGCAACTGGTGGCCGTCCAGGCTATGGCGACTACTGCAATGGCGGTGAAGGTGGAGACCTCATCCTTTCAGTTCCTAATGGAACGGTTGTTAAAGATGCTGCTGGAAATGTTCTTGCAGATCTCATTGGTGTTGGAACTCGATTTGTTGCCGCACAAGGTGGAAGTGGAGGCCTTGGAAATTCTGGTTTAGCTTCACGCAAACGTAGAGCTCCTGGTTTTGCACTTAAAGGTGAGCCAGGTGAAGAGCGCACACTTATTCTTGAACTAAAGAGCGTTGCAGATATTGGCCTTATTGGATTTCCAAGCGCTGGAAAGTCATCGCTGATTGCATCAATTTCTGCCGCTCGCCCAAAAATTGCTGACTATCCATTTACAACGCTCGCTCCAAACTTGGGTGTTGTGCAGGCAGGAGACACACGTTTTACCGTTGCAGATGTTCCAGGGTTAATTCCAGGTGCATCAGAAGGTAAAGGCTTAGGGCTTGAATTTCTCCGCCACGTTGAACGTTGCGCTGCCCTCGTGCATGTATTGGACTGTGGAACTTTAGAAACAGATCGCGATCCTGTAAAAGACTTTGACATTATTGAAGCAGAACTGGCTCATTACGGCGGTTTATCTGAGCGACCACGCATCATTGCGCTAAATAAAATCGACTTACCTGATGCTAAAACCATGGCAGATATGGTCGAGCCTATTTTTCGGGAGCGGGGCTATGAGGTATTCCAAATCTCTGCAGCCTCACACATTGGTTTGAATGAATTAAATTATGCGATGGCACGAATTATTCAAGAGCAGCGCCGCAATCAAGCAAAAGAAGAGAAGACTCGCATTGTCTTGCGCCCACCTGCTGTGAATGACTCAGGGTTTAAAGTCACCGCTAATGAAGATGGTTCATTTACCGTCGTTGGGCAAAAGCCTGAGCGTTTTGTTCGCCAAACTGATTTTGGAAACTCTGAAGCGGTTGGCTATTTAGCAGATCGCCTTGCAGCACTTGGTGTTGAGCGAGAGCTCTTCAAGAAGGGCGCAAAGCCTCAATCTGAAGTTCGCATCGGCACAGGTGATGCTGCAGTTATCTTTGACTGGGAGCCATCTATTGAAGCGGGCGCTGAATTACTTGCTGGTCCACGCGGTGAAGATCTTCGCTTGGAATCTCCATGGGCAGGTCGTTACATTGAAGATGATGTAAATGAACTCAGTGAAGATGAGATTTCAATGCAATGGGAATACAACGTGGAAAATCCACGCGATCCAAGATTGAGTGCGCAAAAAGGGGGAGAGAAATGAGCCGTGATGCCGTAGTTCAAGCAAAGCGCGTTGTCATTAAAATTGGCTCCTCTACTCTAACG